>Ga0137449_1000045_pt1 | contig 13995 bp, 12 predicted proteins | sample EasRivERMGT436_2_FD_104905 | JGI IMG/M metagenome (GOLD analysis project Ga0137449, IMG submission 104905) | Soil microbial communities from meander-bound floodplain in the East River, Colorado, USA - East River MetaG ERMGT436_2 | ecosystem: Environmental > Terrestrial > Soil > Floodplain ... | reverse complement strand
TTCCAGCGGGACGCCTGGGCCCAGGCCTGCGCGAAGGCGGCGAGATTGGCTGCCTCGAGCGCGCCCGCGCCCGCCAGCGCGGCGCCGACTTTGAGTGCGTCACGGCGGGTGAATCTGCGTTCGTCGTTCATGTCGTTGTGTCTCCTCTGGTGGATCCTGGATGAATGCGCCGAGGGCCTCAGATCCTTTGGCCGCTCGACGGATCGAAAAGGTGCAGGCAGTCGGCCCGCGGGCGCAGCCGGATGCGCTGGCCGGGGACGAACTCGTGCCGCTCCCTGAACACTGCCGCGATCTCCTGCCCGGCGACGCGAGCGAAGAGCTGGGTTTCCGAGCCGGTGGGCTCGACCACCACCACCTCGGCCTCGAAGCCGTCGGCGGCCAGTTCCAGGTGCTCGGGGCGGATACCGAGGATCACCTCGCGGCCGTCTTCCAGCTGCGCCTGGGTTGGCACCGAATAGCCTGCGCCGGACACGGCGATGCTCCCGCTGCCTGCCCGGCCGGGGAGGAAGTTCATCGCCGGCGAGCCGATGAAGCCGGCGACGAAGCGGTTCGCCGGCCGGTCGTAGAGCTCCAGAGGTGCGCCGACCTGCTCCACCAGGCCGTCGTGCATCACCACGATCTTGTCGGCCATGGTCATGGCCTCGATCTGGTCGTGCGTGACGTAGACGGTGGTGGTCTTCAGGCGCTGGTGCAGCTCCTTGATCTCGGTGCGCATGGCCACGCGCAGCTTGGCGTCCAGGTTCGACAGCGGCTCGTCGAACAGGAACACCTGCGGGTCGCGCACGATCGCGCGGCCCATCGCCACGCGCTGGCGCTGCCCGCCGGAGAGCTGGCGCGGGTAGCGCTCCAGGTAGGGCGTGAGGTCGAGGATCGCGGCGGCTTTGCGCACGCGTTCGTCGATCAGCTTCTTCGCCTCGCCGCGCAGGGCGAGCGAGAAGCCCATGTTCGCCGCCACCGTCATGTGCGGATACAGCGCGTAGTTCTGGAACACCATGGCGATGTCGCGCTCTTTCGGGTGCACCTGGTTCACCACGCGGCCGCCGATGCGGATCTCGCCGGCGGTGATGTTCTCCAGCCCCGCGATCATGCGCAGCAGCGTGGACTTGCCGCAGCCCGAGGGCCCGACCAGCACGCAGAATTCGCCGTCCTCGATCGCGATGTCCACGCCGTGGACCACCGCGGTCGAGCCGAAGGACTTGCGCACGCCGCTCAGCGCAACCGCCGCCATGCTATTTCGCCGCCTTGCCCTTGGGCGGCGCAGGTTTGGCCTGCTCTAGCTCTTCCTCTTCTTCCTCTTCCTCCTCCGTCTGCTTCTCCCGCTCCGCCTCCCGGTTGGCCTCGGCTTCGAGAGCGCTCTTCTCGTCCGCCGCCGCGTCGCGGACGCGTTCCGCCTTGACACGCTCCTGCAGCCAGTTGGGGAACCACATCGCGATCTGCGGGAAGGCCAGCACCAGCACGACGCAGATCACCTGGATGACCATGAAATCCGCCATGCCGCGGTAGATCAGGGAGAGGTTCCATTCCTTGACCACCTGTTTGAGGTAGTAGGCCGACATCGCCACCGGCGGCGACAGGAATGCGGTCTGCAGCACCACCGCGACGATGCAGCCGAACCACACCATGTCGTAACCCAGCCCCTTCGCCACGGGGGCAAGCAGCGGCAGGAAGATCAGCACGATCGCCGGCCATTCGAACGGCCAGCCGAGCAGGAAAATGAGCCCGAGCAGCAGCGTCATCGTGCCCCAGCCGGGCAGCGGCGACGCGATCAGCATGTTGGTGATCCAGTTCGCCGTGCCGAGCCACGAGAAAACCGAACCGAACACGTTCGAGCCGACCGCCAGGAACAGCACCATGGCGGTGGTCGCCATCGTGCTGTTGCAGGCGCCGAGAAACCCCTTGAGGGTGAACCTGCCGTAGGCAACGGCCAGCACGACCGCGCCCAGCGCTCCAAGCGCTGCCGCCTCTGCCGCGGTCGTCAGACCGGCGAGGATTGCTCCCAGCGTGAGGATGGTCAGTATCGTCACCGGCACAAGGCCGACCAGGCATTCCCACAGCACGACTTTCACCGAAGTCGGGCGGTCCTCCATGGGCACCGGCGGCCCCAGCTTCGGATTGAGAAAACTGCGGCCCAGGGTGTAGGCGATGTACATTCCGGACAGCAGGAAGCCCGGGCCGAATGCCGCCGCATACAGGTCGATGATCGAAATGTCGAGCACCGGCGCCATTACCACCAGCATCACCGACGGCGGGATCAGGATGCCGAGCGTGCCGCCGGCGGCGATCGCACCGGCGGACATGCGCTGGTCATAGCCGGCCTTGATCATCATCGGACCGGCCATGATGCCAAGCAGCGCCACCGTCGCGCCGACGGTGCCCGCGGCGATGCCGAACAGCGTCGCGGTCAGAATCACCACCACGTACAGCGCGCCGCGCACCGGCGCGAACAGGTCGCGGAACGCCTTGAACAGGCGTTCCATCATGCCCGCCTGGTCGCAGACGTAACCCATCAGGATGAACAGGGGCACCGCGACAAACTCGTCCTGCTTCATCAGCCCGAAAGTCTGCAGGTAGGCGAGGTTGAACACCTTCGCGCCGAGGCCCACGTAGCCGAAGATCAGCGCGAGAAACAGCAACGTGAGGCTGATCGGCAGGCCGATGAAGATGGCGGCCAGCATCACCACCAGCATCACTACGCCGAGAAATTCAAGGCCGGTCATCGCGCGCGGCTCATACCTCGAGCTTGGCCCGGTGCTGGAACTCGCGGCCGAAGCGGATCTGGTAGCAGCACTTGAGCGATTCCGAGACGCCCTGGATCATGAACAGCAGCGCCGCCAGCGGAATCGCCGAGCGGAACGGCCACATGATGGCCCGCCAGATGCTCTCCTGGGAGCGTTCGCCGGTGATGTAGGAGTGCCAGGCGCCGTCGATGCCGACCACCATCATGAAGATCATCGTGGGGAAGAACAGGACCAGATAGGCCACCAGGTCGATGGTTCCTTTCTTGCGTTCCGAGTACTTGTCCCAGAAGATGTCGGTGCGCACATGCGCGCCCTTGGACAGCGCGTAGCCGCAGGCAAGCATGAAGCTGGCGCCGTTCGCCATGGCACTGGACTCGAATACCCAGACGGTCGGGGCGTTGAAGAAGTACCGCACCACGACTTCGTAGGTGATCGTCACCACGAGGAATATCTGGACCAGCGCGAACAGCCTGCCGGTCAGGTCGGAGAACCGGTCGATGATCCGGATAGTCCCGTAGAACACCGGCGGGAAATCGCCGCCCGCGCCCTGGGCGCCCGGCGTCCCGGTACTGACCGACATGGGTTCCCCTCCCTCGGCGCCGATTCTATCCAAGGTGCGCGCTGTTAACCAGCGGGTTACTTGACAGCCCGGGACCGAGGGGCCTAGTGTGGCGCACGCCCGCAAGCTGGGCTCACAACCTCTGGGAGGAGGATCCGATGCACAGGCTTCTTGCAGCAGTCATTGTTTTGATCGCGGGTCTCGCGATGGCAGTTCCGGGACCGGTGCTCGCTCAAGCCACGTTCACCCTGAAAGGACAGTCCACGCACCCGGCCTCGGCCAATTTGCACGAGATCTTCAAGCTGTGGGCGGAAACGGTGGACAAGATGTCCAACGGGCGCCTGAAAGTCTCGACGGCGCCTGGCGGCGCGATCGTGCCGCCGTTCGAAGTATTCGATGCGGCCTCCAAGGGCGTGCTCGACGTGGGAATGACGCCGTTCGGCTACATCGCAGGCAGGCACCCGGCGACGATTCCGATGTCGCACGGCCCGCTGTTCGGCATGGACGGCATGGACTACTACGCCTGGTACTACGATGGCGGCGGCATGAAGCTGCTGGAGGAGTTCTACAAGGACGTCCTCAAGCTGAACCTGGTCGGGTTCCCGATTCCCACCGACTACCCGCAGGGCCTGGGCTGGTTCAAGAAGCCGATCAACAGCCTGAAAGACCTCAAAGGCATGAAGTACCGCATCTACGGCATCGGGGCGGAGACCTACGGCAGGCTGGGCGTGGCCGTGGTGACGCTGCCGGGCGGCGAGATCGTCGCGGCAATGGAGCGCGGCGTGATCCAGGGCGCGGAGTGGATCAACTGCCTGGAAGACAAGAAGCTCGGCCTGCACAAGGTCGCCAAGTACTACTACACGCCGGGAATGCACGAGCCGGTAACCGGTGCGCAGCTCGTCTTCAACAAGGACGTCTGGGCCAAGATTCCTGCCGACTTGCAGGAGACGGTCAAGGTGGCGAGCGTGTACGCCACCATGCAGCGCAACTTCGCATTCAACCGGGAAACCGCCGACGCCTGCCAGGAACTGATCAAGGAAGGGGTTCAGATTCGCCGCACGCCGGACGACATCCTGAAGAACTTCCTCGACACCTGGGAGAAGATCCAGGCCGAGTACGTGGCGAAGGACCCGTTCTACGCGAAGGTGATCGCCAGCCAGAAGAAATACGCGGAGAACGTGGTGCCGTTCCGCCTGTCGTGGTTCCCGCCGTATGATTTCGCGGGCAACTACTACTGGAAGGACAAGGTCTACCGCGCCGGGTCTGGCGGTGCACCCAAGAAGAAGGCCGAAGTCAAGAAGTAGGCGCTGGGCCGCAATCAAGGCCTGACTGTCGCGGGCGCCGGGTCAACCCGGCGCCCGTTGCATTTATAATCGTTCCCCGCCTCGCAACAAGAGAAAGAACAGAAAGAACAACGCATGGCAGGCAGACTCGCCGGCAAGACCGCATTCATCACCGCCGCCGCCCAGGGCATCGGCCGCGGCGCGGCGCTCGCTTTTGCGCACGAGGGCGCTCAGGTGTGGGCCACCGACGTCAACGCGAAGTCGCTCGCCGGCCTGGAAGGCAGGGACGGCATCCGCACGAGCGTGCTCGACGTGCTGGACGAGGCGGCGATCGCAAAGGTCGCGGCGCAGGTCGGGCCGGTCGACGTGCTGTTCAACTGCGCCGGCTACGTGCACCACGGGACGATCCTCGACTGCACGCCCAAGGACTGGGACTTCAGCTTCAACCTGAACGTGAAGTCCATGTACCTGGTGACGCGCGCGTTCCTGCCGGGCATGCTGAAAAAGGGCAAGGGCTCGATCATCAACATGTCCTCCATCGCCTCGAGCGTGAAGGGCCTGCCCAACCGCTTTGTCTACGGCGCCACCAAGGCCGCGGTGATCGGCCTCACCAAGGCGATCGCCGCCGACTACGTGAAGCAGGGCATCCGCTGCAACGCCATCGGTCCGGGCACCGTGGACACGCCTTCGCTGCACCAGCGCATCAACGCCTTCGCCGATCCGGTGCAGGCGAGGAAGGATTTCATCGCCCGCCAGCCCATGGGGCGGCTCGGCAGCGTGGAGGACATCACCGGGATCCTGGTGTTCCTGGCCTCCGACGAATCGCTGTTCGCGACGGGCAACATGTACTCGATCGACGGGGGGATGACGATATGAAGCTGTGCCGCTATGGGAAGGACGGTTTCGAGAAGCCGGGGATGATCGACGCGGAAGGCAAGCTGCGGGACCTGTCCAAGGTGGTGTCCAGCATCGGCCCGAACGAGATCTCGCCGCGCGGCCTGAAGATGCTGTCCAAGGTGAAGCCCGAGACGCTGCCGGTGGTGTCCAACAACCCGCGCCTGGGCGTGCCCTACGTCGGCATCGGCAAGTTCGTCGCCATCGGCCTGAACTACAGCGACCACGCCAAGGAGGCCGGCATGCCGATTCCCGCCGAGCCGATCGTCTTCTCCAAGGCCACCACCAGCATCAGCGGACCCAACGACGACGTGATCCAGCCGAAGAACTCCACCAAGCTCGACTGGGAGGTGGAGCTCGGCGCGGTGATCGGCACCCGGGCGCAGTACGTGTCCCTGGACAAGGCGCTCGACTTCGTCGCCGGCTACTGCGTGGTGAACGACGTCTCCGAGCGCGCCTTCCAGCTGGCCACCAGCCAGTGGGACAAGGGCAAGGGCTTCGATACCGCGGGGCCGGTCGGGCCGTGGCTCGTCACCACCGACGAGATCACGGATCCGCAGAAGCTGGACATGTGGCTGGATCTCAACGGCAAGCGCATGCAATCGGGCAACACGCGCACCATGATCTTCAGCGTGGCGCAGATCGTGTCGCACGTCAGCCAGTACATGACGCTCATGCCGGGGGACATCATCACCACCGGCACGCCGCCGGGCGTCGGCATGGGCATCAAGCCCAATCCCGTGTGGCTCAAGCCGGGCGACGTCATGACGCTCGGCATCAGGGGCCTGGGCGAGCAGAAGCAGAAAGTGGTCGGCTACCCCGGCTAGAACATCGAGCTGGAGAAGCCCCCGTCCACCGGCAGAGCGGTGCCGGTGACGAAATCGCTCGCCCGGCTGCAGAAAAACACCGCGGCGCCGGCGAGGTCGCCGGGCTCGCCCCAACGCCGGGCGGGCGTGCGCGAAACCACGCGTTCGCCCATGCCCGGGATGTTGCGCCGCGCGCCCTGCGTCAATTCGGTGTCGATGAAACCCGGCAGGATGCTGTTGACCTGGATGTTGTCCTTCGCCCAGGCCGCGCCCAGGCTCTTGGTGAGCTGCACCACCGCGCCCTTGGTCGCGGCGTACACCGGCCCGACGTCGAAGCCGAAGATGCTGGTCATCGAGCCGATGGTGACGATCTTGCCGCCGCCGCGGCGTTTCATCTCCGGATAGGCGGCCTGGCAGCACTCGAACACGCTGGTCAGGTTGGTGTCCACGATCTGGTGCCATTCGGCGCTGCTGTAATCCTGCGGCGGCTTGCGAATGTTGATGCCGGCATTGGCGACCAGGATGTCCAGGCCGCCGAATGCCTTGACTGTTTCGGCGACCATGCGCCGCACCTGGTCCGAGTCATTGACGTCGGCGACCAGGCCGATCGCCCCGCCCCCGAGCGCGGCGACCGCGGCCGCATTCTTCGCTTGGTTGCGCCCGGCGATCGCCACCGCCGCGCCGGCCTGCGCGAGGCCTTTGGCGATGCCCAGCCCGATGCCGCCGTTGCCGCCGGTCACCAATGCCACCTTGCCCTTCAAGTCGAACGGGTTCATCGTGCCCGGAAGTCTAATGGGGTAAGCTAAACTGCAGCAATTGCTCCCATGAACGACCTGCGCATCGACGGCAAGCGCCTCTGGCAATCGCTGATGGACCTGGCGCAGATCGGCGCGACCCCCAAAGGCGGCGTAAGGCGCCTCACGCTGACGGACGAGGACCGCCGCGCGCGGGATCTGCTCTGCCGCTGGGCGCGCGAAGCCGGGCTCGCGGTGGAAGTCGACGGCATCGGCAACCTGTTCGCGCGCCGCGCCGGCACCGACCCGAGCCTGCCGCCGGTGGCGATGGGCAGCCACCTGGATTCGCAGCCCTCCGGCGGCAAGTTCGACGGCGCCTACGGGGTGATGGCGGGCCTGGAAGTGCTGCGTACGCTGAACGACGCCGGCATCCGCACGCGGGCGCCGATGGAAGTGGTGTCCTGGACCAACGAGGAAGGCTCGCGCTTCACGCCCGTGCTGATGGGCTCGGGGGTGTTCTCCGGGGTGTTCACGCTCGAGCACGTGCGCGCGCAGAAGGATCTGGAGGGCGTAAGCGTAGGCGACGCCCTGGAGACAATCGGCTATGCCGGCAGCGCCAGGGCGCACAGGCTCGGCGCCTATTTCGAAGCGCACATCGAACAGGGCCCGGTGCTGGAGAACGAGGGCAAGACCATCGGCGTGGTGCTGGGCGCGCTCGGCCAGCGCTGGTACGACGTCACGGTGAGCGGCCAGGACGCGCACGCCGGCCCGACGCCGATGGCGCTGCGCCAGGACGCGCTGATCGGCGCCAGCCGGCTGGTGCTTGAAGTGAACCGCATCGCGCGCGAATTTCCGGACTACGCGCGCGGCACAGTGGGGTTCCTGCAGGTGAAGCCGAATTCGCGCAACGTGATCCCGGGCGAAGTGCGCACCACGGTGGATTTCAGGAACGCCAAGACCTCGACCCTGGACGCCATGTGCGAGGAGCTCAAGCGCGCCGCAAGAGCCATCGAAGGGGAGTGCCGGGTGGCGATCGAGCTGCGCGAGAACGTGTACTTCAAGCCCTGCGAGTTCGACCCCGCCTTGGTGGGGCACGTGCGCGCCGCCGCCGCGGCGCTGGGCCAAACGCACCGTGACATCGTCAGCGGCGCGGGCCACGACGCGGTATCCATCGGGCGCATCGCCCCGGCGGCCATGGTGTTCGTCCCCTGCGCGGGCGGCATCAGCCACAACGAGATCGAGAGCGCGACGCCCGCGGACCTTGCCGCCGGGTGCGACGTGCTGCTGCATGCGGCGCTGAAGGCCGCCGGCGTCGCCGGCGTCTCGCGCGCCGCCGCCTAGGAGGAATGCCATGAACGACCGCGCCACCGTCCCGACGCTGGAGAACTCGGCGTTCTTCATGCCGTTCAGCATGAACCGGCAGTTCAAGAAAGCGCCGCGGCTGATCGCGCGCGCCGAGGGCATGCACTACTACACGCCCGAGGGCCGCAAGCTGATCGACGGCACTTCGGGCCTTTGGTGCGTGAATGCCGGCCACTGCCGCGAGAAGATCGTCAAGGCGGTGCAGAAGCAGGTCGCCGAGCTCGATTTCGCCCCGGCGTTCCAGATGGGCCACCCGCTGGCGTTTGAATTCGCCGACCGCATCGCCGCGCTCGCGCCGGGCGACCTGAAGCGGGTGTTCTTCACCAATTCGGGTTCGGAATCGGTGGACACGGCGCTCAAGCTGGCGCTTGCCTACCATCGCGCGCGGGGCGAGGGCCACCGCATTCGCCTGATCGGGCGCGAGCGCGGCTACCACGGCGTCAACTTCGGCGGCACCGCAGTGGGCGGCGTCGTCGGCAACCGCAAGATCTTCAGCGCGCTGGTGACCGGCGTGGACCACATCCGGCATACCCACGACCTGGAGAAAAACGCCTTCTCGCGCGGGCAGCCGAAGCATGGCGCCGAGCTCGCTGACGACCTCGAGCGCCTGTGCGCCCTGCACGACGCTTCCACCATCGCGGCGGTGATCGTCGAGCCGGTGGCCTGCTCCGGCGGGGTGCTGGTGCCGCCGGTGGGCTACCTCGATCGCCTGCGCGCGATCTGCGACAAGCACGGCATCCTGCTCATCTTCGACGAGGTCATCACGGCCTGGGGCCGGCTGGGCAAGCCCTTCGGCGCGCAGCATTTCGGCGTCATGCCCGACCTCATCACCACCGCCAAGGGCATCACCAACGGCACGGTGCCGATGGGCGCGGTGTTCATGCGCGAGCACATCTATCAGGCCTTCATGACCGGGCCCGAGAACACGATCGAGATGCCGCACGGCTACACCTACTCCTCGCACCCGCTCGCCTGCGCCGCGGGCCTCGCCACCATGCAGGTGTACGAAGAGGAGGGGCTGCTCACGCGCGCCGCGGACCTGTGGCCTTATTGGGAGGAACAGGCGCACGCGCTGAAAGGACTGCCGAACGTCATCGACATCCGCAACATCGGCCTCATCGCGGCGATCGAGCTTGCGCCGCGCGCCGGCGCGCCGGGAATGCGCGGTCTGGACGCGCACACCAAGGCCTTCGAGAAGGGGGCCTACGTCCGCGTGGCGGGCGACATCATCGCGCTCGCACCGCCGCTCATCATCCGCAAGGAGGAGATCGATCAGCTGTTCGAGATCGTGCGCGGGGTGCTTAAGACGACCAACTGAGCGTCAGCGGGAGGCGAAGCATGTTCGGCATCGGCAAGAAGAAGGTAAGCGCTGAAGCGCCCGCGGCCGCGCCGGCCGCGCCGTCGGAGTCCGCAGTGGCCCTGCAGCCCGCCGGGTTCTGGCTGCGCGTGGTGGCGTTCATCGTCGACTACGCGCTGCTGCTGATCGTCGGCGGCGCCATGATGACGGGCGCGGCCGGCGTAGGCGGCACGGAACTGGTGGAGCCGGTCTACTGGCTCTGGGTCCTGATCACTTTCCTGTACTGGCCGGTGCTGGAGAGCACGTCGCTCCGAGCCACCATTGGCAAGGCCATGGTCGGGCTCGTGGTCGCGGACATCGACGGCGGCGGGCTCCCGTTCGTGCGCTCGCTGCTGCGCAATCTGGCGAAAATCATCTCCGCGATCCCGCTATTCATCGGCTTCCTGCTCGCCGCGTTCACCACCCGCAAGCAGGCGCTGCACGACCTGATCACCAAGGCGGTGGTGCTGCGCAAGGGCGCGACGGGCCTCGTTAGGGGCATCGGCGTCCTGGTGGTGGGACTCGCCCTGCTACTCATGGGCGGCTACCTGGCGTACGACACCATGCTGGGCGCGGCGATGAAGGACTTCGAGGCGATGATGAGCGGCGAGATGCCGATGCCGGCAAAGCCGCCGGCAATGGCGAAGCCGGTCGCCAAGCCCGCCCCTGCGCCCGTGGCGGCAGCACCCGTGGCAGCCGCGACGCCGGCCCCTGCGCCTGCGGTCCAACCTCCAGCGCCGCCTGCGCCCGTCGCGACGCCTGCGGCGGCGACCGCTCCAGCAGCCAAGCCCGCAGCAGCGACTCCCGCGCCCGCTCCCGCAGCAAAGCCCGCAGCAGCGATTCCCGCGCCCGCTCCCGCAGCCAAACCCGCTGCAGTGCAAGCCCCTGCGGTGAAACCTGAGCCTGTGAAGATCGCGGCCGCACCGAAGCCGCCGGCGACGGAGGAGCGCAAACCGGAGCCCGCACCCGTGCTGACTACGCGTCCGCGCATCGAGCCGGTTGCGGCCTCCCTGCCGCAGCCTTCCGCACTCTCGCCAAAGTTCAATGACGTCATGACCGCGGTGCTGTACCGCGACCGCGCGGCAGTGACGCAGCTGCTCGACCTCGGGCGCTGGGCCGACAAGCGGGATTCGAACGGACTGACGCCCTTGATGGTGGCAACAATGATCGGCGACGCGGGTATGGTGGGCCTGCTGCTCGAGCGCGGCGCCGACCCGGACTTGCAGGCGCCGGGCGGACTGACCGCGCTCGATTTTGCCCTGCAAAGCGGCGACTCGGCCACCACGCAACTGCTGCAGCGTAGCGGCGCGCGCTAGCAGTCCCGCAGAAAAACAAAGGGCGCCGCAGCGCCCTTTGCGGGAATCGGGTCCCGACCCCGATCTACTTGACTGCTGCCGCCCGCACCACGCCCAGGCGCCGGCCGCGGGCCTGCTGCTTCAGGCGCGGCGGGGTGACGAGGTCGCGCACGTAGTTGGGCAGGGCGAACACGCCCTCGTGGGTCTCCCCGTTGTAGTAGCGCATGTCGGCCATCTTGCGCTGCTCGATCCGGCGGTCGATCTCGTCGGCCGTGTAGGCCTTGGGATCGAGCTTGTCCGAGCATACCGCCATGGCCCACAGCGACCCGTAGAGCGGGATGTACATGGTGTACGGGCGCACGATGCGGAAAATCGCGTTCAGGCGCTGGGCGAGCTCCGCCACGCGCTCGGGGCGCGCCACCGGCGAGCCGATGTGCAGCGTCAGCGCCCCGCCCGGGGCGAGCGCGTGCCGGCACTGCTGGAAGAATTCGGCCGAATACAGCGCCTCCGCAGGGCCCATCGGGTCATTGAGGTCGAGCACGATCAGGTCGAAGCGCTCCTGCGTCTCGCGCACGAACTTCATGCCGTCGCCCACCAGCACGCGAAGGCGCGGGTTGTCGAACGCGCCCTGATGCACCGCCTGGAAGTGCTCCTTGGCGACCTTGATCACGTCCTCGTCGATCTCGCACATCGTCACCTGCTCGACCGTCGGGTGCTTGAGCGCTTCCTCGGAGGAGCCGCCGTCGCCGCCGCCGATGATCAGCACCTTCTTCGGTGCCGGGTGCGCGGTCAGAGCCGGGTGGATGAGGTTCTCGTGGTAGACGAACTCTTCCTTCTCGGAGGTCATGTTGAACCCGTCGAGGCGGAACAGCTTGCCGTACTGCGGCGTGTGGTAGACCTGCAGGTGCTGGAAGCGCGTCTGCCACTCGCCGACCTGGCGCGTTGCCTTGATGTAGAAGCCGGTAGAGTCGTTGAGCGGCTCCATCAGCAGGTGCCCGCCGCGGTCCACCTCGTGGCGCGCGCATTCGGTCGGCTGGAAGAACTCCACGATCGACTCGAACAGCTTCCTCGCCTTCGCGCTGTTGTCGTCGCTGTAGTTGCAGACGTAGACGTCGAGCGTCAACCCCTGCTTCTCGGGCCAGGTGTGGATGGCGATGTGCGACTCCGCCAGCACCACGGTGCCGGTGAAGCCGGAGCCCTCGAACTGGTGGAAAGTCGCGTCCATCGTCGTCAGCCCGGAGGCCGCGACGAACTCCAGGCATTTCGACCTGAAGCCAGCGCCGTCGAGCAGCAGCTGCGGGTCGCAGCGACAACCGCCCAAATCACCGATGAGATGCAGACCGTTCATTTTTCCACTCCCCGAAAAACGAGAAGGCGCAGCCCTGCACGTGTTCCAGGCTGCGCCCTCGCGTCACCGCCTTGCGGCGTAAAACCGAGTACTTCAAGTTTGTTCAATTCGTGCAATACCCCTCTTGGGCCGCCTCGCACTGACCCATGCGAAGCTAAGCGCCGGTTTCAAATTTGCGCCTGATCTCGAACGAAACCGCGTCGATCAGGCGCCGCGCGATCGAGATTTTGCTTGGAATCTTAGGCAATTGCAATACGTCGAACCAGTCGGCGGCTTCGATCTCGCCTTCCTGCACGCGGATCTCTCCGCCGGCCCACTCGCACACGAAGGCGATCATCAGGCTGTGGGGAAAAGGCCAGGGCTGGCTCGCGAAGTACGACAAGTTCGTGACGCTCACGCCGACCTCTTCCTCCACCTCGCGCGCCACGCACTGCTCGAGCGTCTCGCCGGGCTCGACGAAGCCGGCGAGCGCGCTGTACATGCCCTGCGGGAAATGCGGGCTGCGCCCGAGCAGCAGCTCGCGCCCGCGCGTCACGAGAGCCATCACCGCCGGCGCCACCCTGGGATAGGCGGACAGCTTGCACGCCGGGCAGACGCGCACCCTCTCCTCTGCTCTGGGCTGCGTCGGCGTGCCGCAGCGGCCGCAGTACTGGTGGCTGCGGTCCCAGTCGAGCAGCTGCATGGCGCGGCCGGCCAGAGCGAAGTGCGCGTCGTCGAGGACCGAGAACAGGGCACGCAATCCGACCCAGCCGTGGCCCGGGGGTGCCGCGGGAGTCGCCACCTCGGCGGCCCAGCAATCGGTCCCGGCGAGACCCCCTAGATATAGCGTCCGGATAGTCTCTGACCACAATAGGCTGTTGTTTTTTAACAACGGCACGCGAGCCCAGCTGGGCCGCTCGCGCACGCGGGGATCGTCGCCCGGGCGCGGGTCGGGCGGCCCTACCTCGACCAGCAGCTGATCGCCGCGGAACACGAACCAGTGCGCGGGCGCGCCCGTGTCCGCGCCCGGTGGCCTGGTTGCGCCCGCGAAAGCGGGCGGCGCCGTGAAGGGCATCTGCGCCATCGACCGATTATAGGAGCGGCCCGCTCAGCCAATGGCGCGCGCGATCAGGCCGGCGCCCTGCTCGAGGAGGAAGGCTTTGAACGCCTGCGCGGCTGGCGAGAGCCGCTTGCCGCGCCGGTGAATGACATACCACTCGCGCATCACCGGCAAACCGCTGACTGCGAGCAGCGCCAGGCGCCCGGCGCGCAGCTCCAGCCCGATGGTGTGCATCGACAGGAACGCGATGCCCATCCCGGCCATTACCGCCTGCTTGATGGTCTCGTTGCTGCTCATCTCGAGGGTCTCGCCTGCCTTGAAGCCGCGCTCGGCGAACACGTGCTCCATGGCGGCGCGCGTGCCCGAGCCGCGCTCGCGGATGATGAAGGTCTCGCTGGCGAGACGCTCGAGCGGCAGGCGCTTGCGGCCCACCAGCGGGTGGTCGGGCGCGGCGATGATGCCGATCGGGTGCTTGGCGAACGGCGCGGCCTCGGTATCCAGGCCGCGCGGCGGCCGGCCCATGACCGCGAGGTCGACGGTGTTGTCGGTCAGCTCCCGCACCACCGCCTCGCGGTTGCTCACCGCGAGCCGCAGGCGCGCT
>Ga0137449_1000044_pt1 | contig 14017 bp, 8 predicted proteins | sample EasRivERMGT436_2_FD_104905 | JGI IMG/M metagenome (GOLD analysis project Ga0137449, IMG submission 104905) | Soil microbial communities from meander-bound floodplain in the East River, Colorado, USA - East River MetaG ERMGT436_2 | ecosystem: Environmental > Terrestrial > Soil > Floodplain ... | reverse complement strand
GGGAATGGCGCCGCTGGCGCGCGAGCTGGCAATGCACCGCGGCGTACTGGAGCCGCTGCAGACGGCAAATTCGATAGCAGGGCAGGTGGAGGAGTTGAGGGAACTCCTGGAAGATAGCGCCGAGCTTCCCGTTACCCTGATCGGCCATTCATGGGGGGCATGGCTGGGCTTCATATTCGCCGCCCGCCATCCCGGCCTGGTAAAGAAGCTGATCCTTGTGAGCAGCGGCGGTTTTGCCGAGCAATACGCCGCAACTACACATGAGACAAGGCTGTCCCGATTGAGCGCGGAAGAGAGGAGAGAGGTGGCGAGGCTCCTGGAGATTATCCGAAACCGGTCGACCGACAACCGAAATGCCGATTTTGCGCGGCTCGGGGAACTGTTTTTCAAAACAGACGCCTTTGATCCCCTGCCGATTGAACCGCCGGAGACGGTTTTCGATCTCGAAATTTATCAGCGGGTCTGGGGGGAAGCCACAGAGTTGAGAAGGAGCGGCAAGCTCCTGGAGATGGGAAAGGAGATCACCGCCCCAGTTGTGGCGATTCATGGCGCTTACGATTCCCATCCCGCCGAAGGGGTGGCAAAGCCGCTTACCGCCGTTCTCAAGGATTTTCGCTTTATCCTCCTGGAAAAGTGCGGGCACAAGCCCTGGATCGAACGGCAGGCGCGGGAGAGTTTTTTTGCGATACTTGAAGCGGAATTGTGAGGGGAAGGTGTTTCAAAGCAAATAATCTTGACATGCTATCGGCGCAGAGAGTAATAAAAGTGGTAGTATTACTTCAAGTTGCGAACATGCAAAAGGGGATATGAATGAAGAATCTTATTTATGTTTTGGCACTGTCGCTGATCGTACTGACAGGTTGCGCACAAAAGGAAATGGTTGACGATGGCGCCGGCGGCAATATGCAATATGATGCGTTCAGAGGTTCGAGCTCTTCTGTTGTCAATAGAGTTCAGTATGATGCATTCAATAAATGTTTGAGAAAAGTCGATTTCTCAAAATATAAGGGAAAGGTTGTCAATATCAATGTCAACGCCGGCAATCCGCATGTAACAGAGCAAATCAAGACATTACTCAATGTCTACTTTATTAAGAATGGCATTCTTACTCCCAAAAAGGAATATGATAATGGCAAAGAACTGCCGCCTAAATATGATCTTGCACTGGAGGTAAACGCCGTTTGCGGCGGCTATCATTTTTATCCCGGATTTATTTTCTACAATTTCAAATCGACTGCAAGATTAATTATGCTGGAAAGCACGCCGGCAGCTACAACCCAATACTATGACAGCGGCTATCAGGAAAGTTCGCTGTTTCGGCCTGTATTTTCAGAAGAATTCAGAGCCTCGATATACATATTAATATTTTCTGCTATAGGTTTAATAGTATTTCGTTTTGGTCTGCACAAAGGAGGTCGAAAAGAGGATAAGGCTTAACAGTATACTATCCTTAACTAACAGATTGGTTAAGAGTAGATTCTAAAGTTCTTTCAGGTCGCCTATGCCTCGTCGCCTCTCCCGCTATCTTGAACCGGTCTTCTTCGCCGGCCTCTCCTATTGCCCGGCTCTTATCCCACCCCTCGACGATTGTCCCTGACCGCCTCTCAACTCCGGATTCGCGTCTCCTCCCCATGCGCTTCTCCGGAAAACTACCGCAGCAAGAATATCCTGATGACGCCTTGCAGCGAAATTATGCGTTCGTGATATACTAATGAAAAAGGAACAAAATGCATGAATGTATATGACCTGAAAGGAAAAATCGCTGTCGTCACAGGTGCGCGCCAGGGGCTCGGACGGGCCATCGCACTCCGGCTTGCCGCTTCGGGCGCGCGGACGGTGGTCACCGATCTCGACAAAGAGGCTTGTGAAAAGGTCGTGGCCGAGATCCGGGCCGCGGGGGGCGAGGGAGCGGCGCTGCGGCTCGACGTCCGCGAGGAAAACGAGATACGGGAAGCGCTGGAGGAGGTGAAGAAGAGGTTCAATCGGATCGATATTCTGGTGAACAACGCGGGGATTTATATCCAACAGGAAATTGAAACGATGGCAACGGAAGACATTGACCGGGTGATATCCGTGAATCTGCGGGGGGCTATTCTCTGCACTAAATACGTGCTCCCCGGGATGAAGAGAAACAACTATGGTAAAATCGTCAATATCGCCAGTATAGCGGGTTTTGTCGGTTTCCCCGCCTCGGCCCTGCACTCGGCGACCAAGGGGGCGCTGGTCGCCGTGACCAGGGACCTGGCCTTGAATTACGCCAAATACCGGATCAACGTCAACGCCATTGCCCCGGGGGTGATAGAGACCCCCATGACCGCGGATATTCTGCAAGACGAAGCCGAAAAATCTTTGCTTTTGCGGAATATCCCATACGGCAGGATAGGCAGACCGGAAGATATCGCCAACGGGGTTGTTTTCCTGCTGAGCGACGACAGCGAATATATCACCGGCCAGACGCTGGTAATCGACGGCGGATGGATTTCAGCATAGCGCATTCTTTCAAAAAGAGAGGTGGAGCCATGGCAGAGAAAAATTTGTCGGGTGAAGTGTTCTATCCTACGGAAGAAACTATCAAGCGTGCTAACGTACCTGACTGGGATGTCCTTGCCGGTAAAGCGGAACATGATTACACGGGATTCTGGGAGAGGGAGGCGGATGAGCTCCATTGGTTCAGGGAGTGGGACAAGGTGCTTGATGATTCGCAAAAGCCCTTTTACAAATGGTTTGTCGGCGCCAGGACAAATATCGCTTACAACTGTCTGGATCGGCACGTGCAAACAGCGCGCCGCAACAAGATAGCATTGATCTGGGAAGGCGAAAACGGCGATTTCAGGTCCTACTCCTACTTCGCCCTGCTCAGGGAAGTCCGCCGCTTCGCCAATGTGCTGAAGAGTCTCGGCCTTGTCAAGGGCGACCGGGTGACGATTTACATGGGACGCATTCCCGAACTTCCCATCGCCATGCTCGCCTGCGCTTACATCGGAGCGATTCATTCCGTGGTATTCGGCGGTTTCACCATCGAAGCGCTTGCCGAGCGCATTGAGGACAGCCAGTCCAAAGTGCTCATCACCTGTGACGGGGCGCACCAGCGCGGCAAAATCATCCAGTTGAAACAGATCGCCGATGAAGCGCTGCACCGCACCGGGACAATCGAAAGCGTGCTGGTCGTCAAGCGTACCGGGCAGGAAGTCAATATGGAAGAAGGGCGCGATATGTGGTACTACGAGCTCATGACCCTGCCGATTGCCAGCGGGCTCTCCAATATGGAAATCGTCGATGCGGAAGATCCTCTCTTCATGCTATATACATCGGGCACGACGGGCAAGCCGAAGGCGATTCTTCATACCCACGGCGGTTATATGGTGGGGACATACTCGACCCTGAAGTATGTGTTCGACATCCATGATGAAGACCGCTTCTGGTGCGCCGCCGATCCGGGATGGATAACGGGCCACAGTTATATCGTCTACGGGCCGCTTTTGAATGGGGCGACATCGTTCATGTATGAGGGCGCGCCGACCTATCCTTACCCCAACCGCTGGTGGCAGATGATCGAAAAATACGGCATCAACATCCTCTACACAGCCCCGACGGCCATCCGCGGCCTGATGCGGTTCGGCGATGCGTGGGCCAACCGCCACGACCTTTCAACGCTGCGGATCCTCGGTTCTGTCGGCGAGCCGATCAATCCGGAGGCATGGAAATGGTACCACCGGGTGATCGGCAAGAACCGCTGCCCCATCATGGATACCTGGTGGCAAACGGAAACGGGGATGTTCATGATCGCGCCGATGCCGTCCGTTCCGTTGAAACCGGGGTCGGGAACAAAACCGTTTCCCGGCCTGCAGATGGATATCCTGGATGAAGAAGGGAAACCCGTAGGCGTGAACGAGGAGGGCTTTCTGGTAATAAAAAATCCGTGGCCGGCGATGCTGCGCACACTCTACAACGACCCGGAGAGATACGTTCAACAGTACTGGAGCAAATACCCGGGGATGTATCTCACGGGAGACTCCGCGCGCCGTGATGAGGATGGCTATTACTGGATCATCGGCCGCACGGACGATGTTATCAAGGTATCCGGATATCGGCTCGGGACGGCGGAGATCGAGAGCGCGCTGGTAAGTCACCATGCCGTTGCGGAAGCGGCGGCGATCGGTTTGCCCCATGACGTGCGGGGAAATATCATTCACGCATTCGTTATTCTCAAGGCGGGTCAACCGATACACGACAATCTTATCGAGGAACTGCGCGCCCATGTTGCGCGCGAAATCGGGGCATTCGCAAAACCGGAAGCAATAGAAATTGTCGACTCTCTACCCAAGACCCGCAGCGGCAAAATCATGCGCCGCGTTTTAAAGGCCAGGGCGCTCGGGCTGGACCCCGGCAATCTGGCAACACTGGAAGAGTGAAGAAGAGATTGCAGGGGCGAAGCATACACTTTGACTGCTTCGCCCCTGCGCTGGATATTGATAACTTCAAGGTTTCTCACGCATCAGGTAGTGCCAAGTTCTATTCTGAACTGAGCGCCGTCGTCAATATTAGTGACAGACAATCTCCCTCCCATATTTTTTTCGATGATATTTCTTGACATGTAGAGGCCGATTCCGGTTCCACCACTCGACTCTTTGGTGGTAAAATTAAGATCAAATATACTTTCGATACTCAAATCAGGAACCCCGCCGGCATTGTCCGTTATGGTAACGACCGTGTTATCGCCATCCGCAAAGGCCTTTATGTTTATCCGGGGATTTTCTGCTCCTTTCTCTATGAAGGCATCCTTTGCATTGCCCAGAATATTGAGGAGCACCTGGGCATACTCTTTTGGATAGCCGAACGCCGATAATTCGGGATCAGCATCAAGATCGACCTCTATTCCATATCGCCTGAACACCGGCACAACAAAATTGAGCGCCTTTTCGATTGAATCCTTTACGAGGAAAGCCGATTTTTCCTTGTCCGGCCTGTAGAAATTCCTGAAGACGTCGACTGTTTGGGCCATATGTCCCACCATATCCATTATGCTGTCGACAGTTTCCAGAATATCCTTGGTGGTCACCTGGTCATGGACACTGGTTGATCCCAACGCCTGTATGATTACGGCAATAGTGTTGAGCGGCTGTTTCCACTGATGGGCAATATGGTCGAACATTTCCCCCAACGCAGCCTGGCGGTTCTGCTGAATAAGTATGATGTCTTTTCCCCGGTTCTTCTCCACCTCTTCGTGGACCCTCTCTTCCAGGGTTCTGTTCAACTCCCTCAGCTGCATTTGCTGAAGTATGAGCTGTTCCTCGGCCTTTCTCCGCTCGGTGACATCGATTACGACCCCCTCGTAATGGGTAATCTCCCCCGCCTCGTTCCGCTCGCAAACGGTCTCGTCGACTATCCAGCGAATATCCCCTTCCTTTGTTACTATCCGGTATTCCTGCAACCACTTCCCTTTGCCCGTCGCGGAGTACTCTTCCGTTTCGGCGATCAGCTTACCCAGGTCACGGGGGTAGACGATCGAAGAGAAGGTGAGCTCGCCGGAGAGAAACTCTTCAGGGGTATAGCCGAACTGCACCACATTCTTCGACACCAGTTCGACCGGCCAACTTGGGGCCGCCTTGCAGCGGAACAGCACTACAGGGCTGTTTTCCACGACCATATTGGCTTTGCGCAGCTCCTCCTCGGCCCGTTTACGCTCGGTGATATCCTGGTTGGCGCCTCTTATTTTGACAAAACGACCCTCCTGGTCAAAAACAGCCTCGCCACGGACGACTATGAAGCGCTCCTCCCCATCGGCGCGGATGATTCTGTGCTCAAGTTGAAAGTGTGAGTTTACCCGTACCTCCTCGATCCCGTTGGCGACGACAGCGGATTCCTCAGGGGGTATGAACTTCCGGGCATAGACCTCCGCCGACATCAGCGGCCCTCCTTCCCGCTCGGCAGTCGTGCCGTATAGCGCGTAGAATTGCTCATCGAAGGAAAACATGCCGGTGTCGACATAGTATTCCCATGCCCCCAGTTTGGCGAGGTCCATGGCCAATTTGAGCCGCGCCTCGCTCTCCCGCAGTGTTTCCGTCAACCGGTCACGTTCGGCCAATGAACGCGCCAGCTTGATATTGCCGTAGCTCAGCTTGGAGAACATGCCGATGAGCCGCAGGAAAAAGGCCTTCCCTTTGTTCACGCACTCCTCGCTATAGCGCGGGACTTCTTTAAGGGCGGCGATGTACTCCTCTTCCGGGAAGCCGTACTGTCTTGCCTGCGCATGGAAAAGGCCGTAATCGAGCTCCTCGTTCTCGAAGAAGAACTGCCCCATGAAAAGATTCCCCATATGTCTCCCGCCGACAAAGATCGGGGTCACCAGGTGCCACATGTTGTTCCTGCACCGGTAGGTCTTGAACTCTCCCTGCGGGACGCCCACGGTAAGATCCGTGTCGCTTTCGTGACAATTCTTCAGGGTCTCAGGATGGGCACGGTGGAATTTCAGACAGATATCCTGCCATCCAACGTCCACCAGGACCCGCCCCTTGAGGTCGATTATGCTCATCTTGAGACCCGTGTTACGGTAAAGGTCATCCATGAGCGCCTGGATCCCCGGCGTATCAATAATGTCGGCGAGGTCCAGCTCACCGATGTCGCCTTCTGGGTCGAGAATGCTCTCCAGTTTCCGCCTTACGCGCGACTCGCTCTCCCGCAACGCCTCCTCCGCCTGCTTACGCTCGGCGATTTCGTACTGTAGCAGTTCGTTGGCTTTCTGTAAGTCGGCCGTTCGTTCCTCAACCCTTTTCTCCAGTTCGTCGTGCGCCTGCCGCAGTTCCTCTTCGCTTCTACGCAATTCGGCGGTTCGCTGCTCCACCCGTCTTTTCAGCATCCCGGACCAGATGAGAAAGCCCAGGAAAAGCGCCAGAGATAGCGCTATCGCCAAAACATAGTATTTGATGGTTCCCCAGAGATCTTTTTTTTCATATACGCCGAACCATTTTTCATAGATTTCCCGGTATTTGCCGTTGACCTTGAGGATGTTCAACCCCTCATCCAGACGGTAGAGAAGTTCCTGGTTCCCCTTACGTACCGCAAAACAGTAGCGGAACGGGGGGAGGTCGGTGCTTATGTCCCTTAGATCATTGAGCCGGAGAGTGCGTTTGAGATATTCACCCTGGAATCTGGATGGCATAACGGCGCAATCATGCCTTCCCGAAGCCAGGAGCCTCAACTCATCCGCGGGGTTGGTTACCGCGAAGATGTGCGGGGTGAGGTTATGTTCTCTGAGATAATCGTGAATGACATCCCCTTTCTGGACGATGACCTCCTTCCCCTTTATATCCTCGATTGATCGAATCGGTGAACCATTCCGCACGAATATTCCTGAGGTCACCATGGTATGCGGCACGGAGAAATCGAGGAGTTGACTCCGCTTAGGCGAATAATACATCCCGGCAAGGGCGTCGATCTTCCCCTGTTCCAGTTCCTGTCTTACTTTGCTCCATGCGCCGAGGCGGAATTCCACGTCAATGCCGGCAGCCTCTGCCACTGCACGGATCAACTCGATGTTGAAACCGGTCGGCTCGCCGTTCTCCAGGAACTCGTAGGGAGGGTTTTCATGGTCGCCGCCGACGACAATCCGCGGTCTTTCCCCGCCCGAGGCAGCGGTGAATGTCAGCAGGACAAGCAGTAATGGCCAGACAATGAAAGTAGCAAGAGACTTCATCATTCCACCTGTTCCGGAAATCTCATAATGGGCTTTCATCAATTTACGTATCTGCACGATATCAAAGAGGTGGGTAAAAGTAAGATTGGTCAATTCATCCTCCACGTAATGTCGGAAAGGATTCAACCATGCTGATTTTCCTGGTGGGCGGCAATGCCGAGGAACAGCACGGTCGGAACTGAATAGCGGTAAGGTGCTGGAAGAGACCTTGAGATGTTTCTGTTTTTCGCAGAATGAATATTTCTCTTAGATGGTAACATAACTGATAATGAATGCCATAGAAAATATTTCATTATCAGTTGCCTTCAGGCAGGCAACTCTGTTAACATCGGCGCTGAGGACCTTAGCGGGGAGGTTTGTGTGAGCGAAAAGAGTCACCTGGTCCGCGGCTTGACGCCGCTCAATGCCGGCGCCCTCGTGGTCGGGACCGTCATTGGCACCGGTATATTTCTCAAAGCGGGAATCATGTCCCAAACCGTCGGGGCTCCCCTCTGGATGCTCCTCGCCTGGGTCGCGGCGGGGATTCTCTCGTTCAGCGGCGCGCTCGTTTACGCCGAAATCGGCAGCCTCTTTCCCCGGGCCGGCGGCGAATATGTATATATCCGCGAGGCGTACGGCGATCTGCCGGGCTTCCTGTACGGCTGGATGCGTTTCTGGGTCGCATCGCCCGGCTCTATTGCCGCCTATGCGGTGGGGGGAGCGACTTTTCTCGGGGGAACGAACATTCCCGGCATAAGCGGCCTTCGCACACCCCTTGCCGTAAGTTTCATCGTCTTTTTTACGGGTCTCTCCTGTTTAAGCGTCCGTTTCGGCGGGCGGGTGCAATCCTTCGTCACCTCGCTGAAGATCGTCATAATCATCGTACTCACATTCGCCATCTTTGTATTCAGCAAGACCGGCAGCATGAGCCATTTCACTCCCCATGCCGGCGGCGCCTGGCCCGGCTTCGCCGCCTTCGGCACCGCGGTTCTCGCAGCGCTCTGGGCCTACGACGGCTGGAACAACATGCCGATGGTCGCGGGCGAGATCCAGAACCCGCAAAGGTCGATTCCCCTGGCCCTGATTATCGGCGTGGGGGGTGTCATGCTCATCTATACCCTCGTTAATATCGCCTATGTCTATGCGCTCCCCTTCGATGAACTCCTGACCGCCAACTCCAAGCTTCATCCGGATGGGCTCCCCGCCGCAACCAAGGCGGCGGCGAGTATTCTCGGCACATCCGGAACCGTGGTTCTTTCCGCTGCCTTCTTCATCTCGGCAATGGGCGCGCTCAACGGCTCGATCCTCACCAGCTCCCGCATCCCCTACGCCATGGCCACCGAAAACATGATGCCAAAGTTCCTCGCGGCGGTGCATCCCCGGACCCATGTACCGGTCCGCTCGGTTCTTATCCAGGGCGGATGGGCGGCCGTTCTCGCGCTTTCCGGGACCTTCGACCAGCTCACCGATTACGTCGTTTTCGCGGGGTGGGTTTTTTATGCGCTGGCGGCGATTTCGTTAATCATCTTCCGCTTCAGGATGCCCGTCGCGCCCCGCGGTTACTGGGTCCCGGCCTACCCCTGGCTGCCGCTTGCCTTTGCCGGGTTAGCTGTCGCCCTGCTCATCAACACCCTCATGACCGCACCCAGGGAGTCGCTTACCGGACTGCTCTTTATCGCCTCGGGCGTGCCGGTCTTCTTTCTGATGCGGCGCCGTGGCAAAGGGAATGCATCAACTTCCGCCTGAGAATACGGCTGTAACACTTAGTTTAAAAAGGAGATTTTTCGTGAAAAAAGCATTCTTCGATAAGATCCTGACCCTTGGCATAGCGCTGGCTTTTTTCGCCACATCAGCCCTGGCGGGAGAAAAGACCAGTGTTGGATCGAAGAGCTTTCTCTGGAAGGTGCAGTCGAAAACCGCGACTGCCTATATCCTCGGCTCCGTGCACCTGGCAAAACCCGATCTCTATCCATTGCCGCAAAAGATCGAAGAGAGCTTCGCCAAATCGACTGCGCTGGCCGTGGAGGCCGACCCGGCCAAGGCGAAGGACCCGGCCCTGCTCCGGCAGTTGCTAGCAGCAGCCGTCTATGCGAAAGGGGACACGTTAAAGCAGCATCTCTCAAACGAGACCTATGAACTTGCCGGCCAGGAGGTACAACGGCTCGGCCTCCCCATGGAGACGTTCAAAAGCTTTAAACCGTGGTTTCTCGCCATGTCTATCGAAACCCTTGAATTGCAGCGTCTCGGCTATGACCCCGAGCACGGCATCGACGTCTATTTTGCCGGAAAGGCCGCGGGGAAAAAGCGGATTATCGAACTGGAATCTTTCGACTTCCAGATCAAGCTGTTAAACGGCTTCACCGAGCGGGAGCAGGAGCTTTTTCTCCTTTACACTCTAAAAGACCTGGCCGGTTTCCAGGTCGAGACCGAAAAGCTGATGACCGCCTGGCGCACCGGCGATACGAAAACAATGGAGACGCTGGCAACCAGGGCGCTGTTCGAATCGGCATGGGAACTCCAGCCGATTTACGAAAAGCTATTTTACAAACGCAACCGGGAGATGACCGCAAAGGTCGGGCAACTGCTAAATGGAAAGGAAACCGTCTTCGTGGTAGTAGGGGCGGCCCACCTCGTCGGCATGGATGGGATAATAGAGCTGCTCAGGGGCCAAGGGTATTCAGTTGAGCAGATGTAGGCTGACGGCAACGGTTGTAAAGTTTGATTTTCCCTGAACGCAGTACGTTGAACATTGAACGTTTTTTTAGCCCCCTGCCCGCTTCACCGTATAACCCCGCTTAGCCAGCTCCGCGACAACGAGCTCGCAGAAATCGCCCTGGATCTCGATTACTCCTTCTTTTGCCGTCCCCCCAGTTCCGCAGCGGCGCTTCAGCTCGCCGGCCAGCGCCTTCAGTGCTTCATCGCCAACCGGGACCCCGATGACTACCGTCACCGTTTTGCCGCCGCGCCCTTTTGTCTCGCGCCTGACCCGGACGACCCCGTCACCGGCCGGCCGCGTGCCCTGCTTCTTGCAAATGCAGGAGGCAGCAGCCTTGCCGCACCCCGGGCAGACCCTCCCCTGCTCCGACGACCAGACAAGTTGTGAATTTGAATCGTTTTTTTTCATTGCGTTCTGCGGCTGCTCCCTGCGTGTCAAGGCATTGCGGACTCATGCAAAGTGGATTTTAGAATAATCCAGGGCATAGTTCAAGAAGACGCCATCGCACGCATTATCATCCATTCTACTGCTTCGTTTGTATTTACGTAAGAAATATGTATTTGTGGATGAGCTTGTCTAAATACGCGGAAAATTTCGTCTGCAAATGCCTGGCCTATTTCATTGACACCTTTAAAGTCAAGAACAACCTCAGTAAATTTTTCTACGCGTGTCATTACCCGTTTTGCCTGCGATCGAGAAATAAGGTTTTCGTCCCCATACTGGGCAAGATTCAAAGGTATATGAGTTTTATAAAACCCTGGATGATCAACTGTCGCAAACTCGTTAAAAACTACACGTGTCGTGCGCGGGCTGGAGATTCTTATATCCATGATAATGTTAGTCCCTTTATGTGGGGTTTCATACTCAAGCAACCAATCATCGTATTCAAGCGTATGTGAAAAGAATAATCTTTCAGACATAATAATAAATTTGTCGAACATTCTACTGGTAAAGAATACACCTTCTCCACTGTGCCGTGAAGGATCAGACGTTAATTTGCCTTTTGATAGTTCTAGAATAGCATGCCTTTCATCTTCAAGGCTAAATTCCCGTGTGATTTTACGAAAGATGCCGATGCCATTATCTCTCACATATATCCTTATATAATATGCTGTCCTTTCAACTGAAACTGTTGCTTGAGAACCTTCAGAATGATCTATCGCATTGTTGAACATTTCAGTAAAACCGTACTGACATATGGAAATTATGTTTTCCGGTAAATCATTGAGCAATGGACGGACAAATGTGCGCCATGGTAAATCCTCAGAAATGTCGGGGTCAAGAGAATACTTTTTGGATTTTTGTTCAATTTTGGCGAATGTATATTTTGCGGCTTTTGTAGCTCCGCTCATGGAAAGAACACCCGTGGCGATAAGCTGTCTGATATGTTTTTGCGCAGCTTGCCGGGTAATTCCAAACTGTTCTGTTACTAATTTTGAAAGATGTTCTGTATTTCGCTGATAAATATTCTCGCATATGAAATCTTTTATAGTCATAATTCCAATCTCCCGGAAAATCAACTTTCAGACTTATTTGTAAACCCTTTTGGCATTTATTGTCAACCGCTAAGTTTGCAATCAATTATATTATTTAATTATTTTACCAATTTAGCTTAAGTCTTTCTATTTTAACCGCCCTACCGCCAATCCCCCTTCACCCTTGACTTTTCAATGGCTTCCGGTTAGTTTATATTGTTTCACGAAAAGCTACCGATTCGAATGGAGGACGTTCCATGGAGTATAAAGATACCCTCAACCTGCCGGTCACGGCATTCCCGATGAAGGCCAACCTGGCCCAGAAGGAGCTGGAGATCTTAGAGGAGTGGGATAAGACGTGCCTTTATGAAAAGCTGGTCGCGGCCGGTAGGGACAAGCCGAAATACATCCTCCACGACGGCCCCCCTTACGCCAACGGTCATATTCACATCGGCCACGCCCTTAACAAGATCCTCAAGGACTTCATCCTCAAAAGCAAACGGATGAGCGGTTTTAGCGCCCCATATGTGCCGGGATGGGACTGTCACGGCCTCCCCATCGAGCTCCAGGTGGAAAAGAACCTGGGAGGGAAGAAGCATGAGGTTGACAAGCTCCAGATGCGCAAGCTGTGCCGCGAATACGCGGCCAAATTCGTCGGTATCCAGAAAGAGGAATTCAAACGCCTCGGCGTGCTCGGCGAATGGGACAATCCTTATCTCACCATGGCGTTCAGCTACGAAGGAATTACCGCCCGCGAGCTGGCCCGCTTTGCCGAAAACGACGGCCTCTACAAGGGGAAGAAGCCGGTCCACTGGTGCACCTCGTGCGGCACCGCCCTGGCCGAGGCGGAGGTGGAGTATGCGGATCACCGTTCCCCTTCCATATATGTGAAATTCCCCCTGAAGGACGATATCTCCGCTGCATTGCCGCAGCTTGCCGGGAAACCCGTGGCCGTTGTGATCTGGACCACCACCCCCTGGACCCTGCCGGCCAACCTGGCTGTCGCTCTTCATCCGGAACTGGATTACGTGGCGCTCGATACCGGGAGCAAGGTGCTGATCGTTGCCGAAGGACTGCTGGAATCCTTTAAACAGGCGACCGGCGTCACAGGCTCGGTCATTGCCACATTCCAGGCCGATATTCTGGAACTGAAGCACTGCCGGCATCCATTCTACGACCGGGACTCGATTATCCTCACCGGCGGACACGTGACCCTGGAGGCGGGGACCGGCTGCGTCCACACGGCGCCGGGTCACGGCCAGGACGACTACGAACTCGGGCTCAAGCATGGCCTCGACATCTACAACCCGGTCGATAACCGTGGCCGCTTCCTGCCGGATATCGAATTCTTCGGCGGCCAGTTCGTTTTCGACGCCAACAAAAACGTCATCGACAAGCTTGAAGAGGTGGGAGCGCTCATCAAGGCAAGCGAGCTCACCCACTCCTATCCCCACTGCTGGCGCTGCAAGAAACCAATCATTTTTCGCGCCACCGAGCAGTGGTTTATCGCCATGGACAAGAATAATCTGCGGGCCAAGGCGCTGGAGGAGATCGACCGGGTTGAGTGGATTCCCAAATGGGGGAAAGAGCGGATCTACGGCATGGTCGAGAACCGCCCCGACTGGTGCATCTCCCGCCAGCGCAACTGGGGTGTGCCGATCACTACCTTCTACTGCAAGGGGTGCGGCGAGGTGATGGCCAACGGCCGGGTCATGCACCACGTGGCCGACCTTTTCGAGAAAGAGGGATCGGACATCTGGTACGACCGGGAAGCGGCGGAGCTCCTGCCGCCGGGAACCGCCTGCCCGGCCTGCGGCAAGAGCGAGTTCGACAAGGAGATGGACATCCTCGACGTCTGGTTCGACTCGGGGGTTTCACATGCAGCGGTCATGGAGCACCGTCCCGAGCTCGGCTCGCCGGCCGACATGTACCTGGAAGGGAGCGACCAGCACCGCGGCTGGTTCCACTCCTCGCTCCTGGCCTCCGTCGGCACACGCGGCAAGGCCCCTTACCGGAGTGTTCTCACCCACGGTTTCGTGGTGGACGGTGCGGGGCGGAAGATGAGCAAGTCGGTGGGGAACGTGGTGGCGCCGGAAGACGTCATCAAGAAATACGGCGCCGAAGTGCTCCGCCTCTGGGTCGCGGCCCAGGACT
>Ga0137449_1000043_pt1 | contig 14162 bp, 12 predicted proteins | sample EasRivERMGT436_2_FD_104905 | JGI IMG/M metagenome (GOLD analysis project Ga0137449, IMG submission 104905) | Soil microbial communities from meander-bound floodplain in the East River, Colorado, USA - East River MetaG ERMGT436_2 | ecosystem: Environmental > Terrestrial > Soil > Floodplain ... | reverse complement strand
TTGTTATCATGTTCTAAATTCAAGGCAGTTATCGGCCGAGGAATAACGATGCCGGAGTATTTGGTTAAATCGCCTGTCGCTTTTATCATTTTCAACCGCCCGGACACCACGGAAAGGGTCTTCGCCGAGATAGCCAGGGCGCAGCCGCGTAAGCTTCTCGTGGTGGCGGATGGGCCGAGGGCCGACAGGCCGGGTGAGGCCGAAAAGTGTGCAGCGGCGCGCGCTGTCATCGATCGGGTGGATTGGGACTGCGAGGTCCTCAAAAACTATTCCGACACGAACCTCGGCTGTAAAAAGCGCGTCTCCAGCGGTCTTGACTGGGTTTTCGCTACCGTCGAAGAGGCTATTATCCTGGAGGACGACTGCCTTCCCCATCCGTCATTCTTCCGTTTTTGCGATGAGCTATTAGAGTTATACCGCGATGATGAGAGGATAATGCAGGTCAGCGGCGTTAATTTTTTGAGCAGTTGGCACTCTATTCCCGAGTCGTATCTGTTTTCCCGGTACGGCGGGATTTGGGGTTGGGCAACCTGGAGGAGTTCCTGGAAACATTACGATGTTACAATGGCAAAGTGGCCAGCAAAAAGGAACGAACCTAATTGGCTTAAAAGTGTATGTGAAACAAAGGCCGAGTTCAGAACCAGGATAATATCTTTCGATCTGGTTTATCGCAACGGCATTGATACCTGGGATTATCAATGGATTTTCTGTAAATTGCTTTGTAATGGCATAAGTGTGATACCTAGCAACAATATGATAGAAAATATCGGTTTTGGTTCCGATGCGACACATACAAATCATGCCGTCAATGAATTGTATATGTCATCTCGTCAACCAATGGAATTTCCCCTCATACATGGCGGTGAAGTCTCACGCGACACCATCTATGATTTGAAATATGCGCGGGAAATCTTTGCATCCGAATCTTTGTTGAAACTATATGCCAAAACCTTCATAAAAAATTGTCTGAAAGTATTTGGCATTCGCAATGAACAGTTCAGCCATTTGAGAATGATGTGGCAACGTCATTGTAACCTTTCAGATACCATAAAATGATAATGCTAGTTGTTATTTTGCTTGAGCAACATCGCATACCGTTCTAGAGCTTAACGGGATTAACCCTATCGAAATGAGAGTATGACCATGATCAGAAGAATCGCATCCAGGATACGTGACTATTTTCTCGCACCAGTGCTGCAAAAGTCACAGAACGAAACAACACTCGCTGTGGGTCAGAAAGCATTGAGTGTCCTTTACAAACAATTGCATTTTTCAAAGTGTCCGCCTTTGACCTTTCGCGATGTAGGTTTTCGCGCCCATTCGCAGCAGGATGAAGACGGCATACTTCTTTTTATTTTTTCGTTGATTGGCACTACAAATAAACAATGTGTCGAAATCTGCGCGGGTGACGGCATTGAATGCAACACTGCAAATCTGATTATCAATCATACCTGGGTAGGGCTCTTGTGTGATGGGAACATCGATAATATTACAAAGGCGAAGCAATACTATGCGAAAAATCCTGATACGAAATACTGGCCGCCAACCATCATTCAGGCCTGGGTGACAAGGAATAATGTTAACAACATAATTCAGGAAAATGGTTTCAGTGACGAAATAGACTTGCTGTCAATAGATATAGACGGCAACGATTATTGGCTATTGGCGGAAATATCCTGCATTTCGCCAAGAGTTATCGTCCTGGAATTCAATCATCTTTGGGGGCCGGAGGCATCAGTAACAATTCCCTATCAAGAGAACTTTGTGGCTGAGTATACACCATACGGTTCAGATTATTTCGGCGCCTCTCTTAAGGCCTTTGTGAAACTTAATCGGGAAAAGGGATACAGGTTTGTCGGTACCAATGCAATTGCTACAAATGCGTTTTTCGTTCGCAATGACATTTCCTGCGACTGGCTTCCCGAGATTGATACCACTCATTGCTTCGATCATCCACGCGCACAGTTTGGCATAAGACACCGCTTGCCTGGCGTAACAAACCGCGAGTGGGTGGAAGTATGAAGATAACAACCATATTACGGGTTAAAGAATGAAACTCAATATCGGCTGCGGCGCGGACTATCGTTCCGGATTCATAAATATCGACGCAAGCGACGAACTGAACAGAGTTGACAAGATTATCGATATCAGTGTCGCTTCACTGGCTGACCATTTCCAGGAAAACAGCGTCGCATTTATCCTTGCCAATGACATAATCGAACACCACTTCCATTGGGAAGCAGTCAGGATTCTGCGGGAATTTCACAAGATTCTGACACCGGGCGGTACGTGCGAAATGCGAGTGCCTGACTGCGGGAAGATAATTCGATCATGGAGTTTCAATATTGATAAGAAGCTGACCCTTCTTTTTGGCGGTCAGGATGTGCCCCAGGGGATTCAGTCCGACATGGAAGCGTCACGACAGAAGTATCCCCATCTTTTCTGCCATAAATACGGCTGGACGAAAGAGCGGATGAAAAGGGAACTTTCCGGGATAGGGTTCAGTAAGATAACGTTTGCATCAGCCGGCACCAATTTCATAACCAGGGCGATAAAGTGAACCGATGAACATCTCAATAATAACCACGGTAAATCACAATATAGGCGACGATTTCGTCCGCGACGGCATCATTTTCCTTCTGAAGAAGCATTTCAAAGGAAAAGAGCTGAACTTCGAGCTTATTCACAAGCATTCACCTATTACCAGCAGGCACGGGTTCGAGTGGTTCCGGAATTATGATTATTCGAGCCGTGTGGACAGGCTGCTCCCCCTATGGATTACGAAAGACAGGATACTTGAGGCAGACTTCGTGGTACAGAGCGGTGCGCCGGTATACTGGTGCAACGATACGGTCGGCTGGCATTGCGCGGTTAACGAATGGTACACTCCGCTTATTGAAAGAAGGTTCTCCAAAAACAGAAAGGGGAAACTTCTGAACCTGGCGGCCGGTGCATGTCAGCCATACCATTCCGACGGGTCGGAGTTTCTGCAGTGCAGCCAGGACAGGGAATACGTCGAGAGGTTTTATAAAACCGCGGCTGTAACAACAGTAAGGGATCGACTCGCAAAAAGCATCTTGGAAAAACTCGGTTACTCAGTTCCGGTAATCCCGTGCAGTTCCATTTTTGCTGCCGACAAGCACGGACTTCAAAGCAGCGGTGAAGAATATGTCGTGGTGAATTACATGAAGGGAGGCGGGCATTTCGACTTTGGGCAGAAGATTGATGAGCAAAAATGGGAAAGAGAATTCACTGCTTTTTACAACATAATAAAAGAGAAGGAAAATGTTATTTTTGCCTGTCACAACCGTCAGGAGCTCGACAATGCTCTTAGGATAGACGGGGATGCCAGGACATTTATTTCCACCGATTACCTGGAATATATGAAGTTCTATTCGCGGGGCAAGTTCGGAATCATGAACAGGGTTCACGGAGCCTTCTTGATGGCCAGTTTCGGCAAACCCTCCCTGGTGATCGGGAGCGATACAAGGGCAAAGATGGTCGCGGAAATCGGCCTGGAAAGCATCTTCGTCAATGACGCGGATTGCGATCTGCTGACCCGGAAATATTTTGAGCTGCAATCCCGGTCTCTCTCGTATCCAGAGGAATTCAAAGTGATAAAGGAGCAGGCTTTAGAAGAGTATCTTCGGGCATTACAGGACATCTGATTGAACGTCATCCTAAGAAAGTTCAAGACGTTAAGGGAGCTGATCCGGCTACAGCTTGTGGACTATCAGGCGTCGCAGAACCGATTTGCCAGGAAATCCGGGACGCTTTTGGTGGTCAAGCTGGACGCTATCGGTGACTATATTCTTTTCAGGAACTTTCTTGCGGTTATAAAGCAGAGTGATTTGTTCGGGGGCTACAGAATCACCTTATGTGGGAACGAGGCATGGAAGGATTTCGCTGAAAAAATCGATTCCCTCTTTGTCGATGATTTTATCTGGATAGACAGGAAACGGTTTTACAGTAACCTTGATTATCGTTCAGATATCCTTAAAGAGATCAATCGAAAAGGATTTGAAGTGGTGCTGCAATCATCCTATTCAAGGGAATATTTCTATTGTGACGCAGTTGTAAAAGCCAGTCGCGCCAAAGAGAGTATCGGACAGGCAGGAGATACACGGAACATCACGAGAAAGGCCAAGTTCTTTTCAAATATGTACTATAGCAAGCTCATAAGGCTCTCAGGGAGAGAGATCTTCGAGTTTTACCGGAACAGAGGCTTCTTTGGGGGGGTGCTTGGGAAAGAGATCGATATAAAGACGCCGGCATTGGACATTTCCACTGTATTCTCAAAATATGAACCGGGTACTCCATATGCAATCATTTTCCCGGGCGCCGGAGAAAAGTTCCGCCGTTGGCCAGCCAATAAATTCGCCGACATAGCTGATTTTATTACAGATAAATATGACTTGCGGATTGTTATTGCCGGGTCCGGAGAAGATTCAGACCTGGCTAAAGAAATTATCAGCTCCTCCAAAACTTTGCGGATCACTGACTTAACCGGCAAAACTCCGCTTCCCGAATTGGCGAAATTAATTGCAATGTCGAGTCTACTTGTATCAAACGAAACCGGTGCTGTTCACATGGCTGTTGCTGTTGCAACGAGGGTTGTCTGCATATCAAATGGGAATCATTTCGGAAGATTTCATCCCTATCCCGGAGAAATGGCTGCCAAGGCATCATTTGTTTATCCACCCACTATCACGGAACATCTCGATAATCCTATGAAACTGTATTCCGAATATGGCAACGGCTCATCAATAGATATAGAAACAATTTCAATTTCACAGGTCAAACAAGCAATAGAAAGTCTGTTGAGTGAAAAGAATTGATATGAACTTGGCATCCATTACCATAAGCATACTCATATTTATAGCCGGATTGAATGTACCCGTCATTTCCGAGTATATAATCATACTTGCTTCGATTGGCTTGCTATTCAGATGGCTTTGCGACACGCGTGCTATTGACAGGGCATTCAGTACAAGATTTGCCACATTGTCATTCTTTGCACTCTCATATTATGCTTTCACATATATTCATGGGTATTCGGGACTTAACGAAGGGATCAGAAAGGTGTTGGTTATACTCGGCTCTTATGCACTTGGCTATATTGTAAAGAGCAGGAATACCCCTTCGTGGCCCTTGTTTTATTGTGTTCCCCTGTTCTGCATGGCAGGCGGTCTCATCTGTTTCTCTTTTTTGAGCGTTCATTCCCTGCTGACCTCCGCCGATATCATTCAAATTATTGAAAGAACGGCGCCCAGTTTCTGGGACGGAAGTGAAATCAATGCTCCGGGCCTGGGCGCAAACGCCTCTTTAGGAATGTGCCTGTTGCCCATAATATTTTTCGGGAAGGACGATGATTGTAAAGGCCTATTTTACTCTCTGTCCGCCATCATTATTTCGCTCATGTTTGCCGCTGGAATTTACATCAATGTCGCGCTGCAAAACAGAACTCCATTTCTCGCTACAGCAGCATCATTGTTCTTTGCGACGATTGCCTACCTGCACCGGCATAAAACAAATCCATCCTTGGCAATCAGGAAAGTCGCTTTGATCTGCCTTCTGGCAGGAATAGGTGTATATTTTCTGGCGGCCTCGACAGATTTTGCCCAATATAACATTCTTACCAGGTTTACCGAGGAAGGACTTCAAACCGAACGCTACGAAGCATGGAAAACAATGCTTGCATCACTGCATCACAGCTTATTGGGCGGGAAAGTAGTTAAATTCGAGATCAGCTATGTTCACAACCTGTGGCTGGATGTGATCTGGTATACGGGTATTGTCCCGTTCATCTTTCTTGTCGCGTTCCACCTGAATCATGCAATCTGTTTTAAAAACATAATAACGTCTCAAGCGCCAATGTTGGCGATAATAATGATAGTCGGATTGGGGACTTCCTTTTTCTTCAATTTCATGCAGGAACCCACGATGTCCGCTTCCGTTCCCTATTTCGCCGCAAGCTGCTTTTTCCTCGGGCTTGTCCTCAGAATATCGCAAGGCATTGAAGCCCCTGATACTTTCCTTGATATAACTCCGGGCCGAAAGGAAGAAAGCTAATGCACAGGTTCATAGTCGGACTGATGCTGATTCTATCATTTATTCTCTTCACGTCACCCGGCAGATGCGAGAGCGTCCAGAGGAAATTCATAATTGGCGGTTATGTAGGTCCTCATCAAACGGAAGAGCAGTACCGGCTCTATAAGGAGGCGGGGTTTACGACGGTCCTCGATTTCCCCTGGGAGGGGGACAAATACCAGAAGACCCTTGAGTTGGCTGAGAAAGTCGGCGGACTTGACGTAATTTTCAGTATCGATCAGCAGTTTCTGCTCTATAAACCCGAACCATTTGTACCGTATGAGAGAATCACCAAATTCATAAAGGAAGTCCGGAATAATAAAGTGGTCCTCGGCTACAATCTCTTCGACGAGCCGCAAGAAAAGCATATCGCCCTGCTCGTCGCGGCCGGTAAATATATTCGATCACTGGAGCCGGACAAGCTGACCTGGATCAGTTTCTTTTTGCATAATGACAAGCTGGCGCGCTCAATACTGGAACAATTCACCCCCACGGTCATCTCCAGCCCCGAGTACCCTTATCGCCCAAAGGACAATAACTTCGAAGAGCTATATCATATTCTCGAAACATACCGTGACATCGCCATAAAGTTCAGGACTCCTCTCTGGCTCTATGTCCAGTCGTCTTCCTGGCCATGGCCACAGAATCATGATGACGACAGGCGTTTGCCGAATTCGGCCGAAATACGCATGCAGGTCTACGCAAACCTGGCATACGGCGCCAAGGGGCTCTGGTATTATACTTATGTCACGCCGCGGCATGCGAAGGGTGTGACATCCGTCATTCTCGACAAGGATGACAAGATCAAACCGGAGTATTCCGGAATTAAAGCCATAAATACTGAAGTCCTGGCCCTGGCTCCCGTCCTTATGACACTCAACTCCGTGGATGTAATGCACGTAAAGCCCAACATCAAAGGAGTAAAGCCGTTTATTCCAAACAACATCATAGCCAATATCGAGGGGGGAAATTTGCTGGTCGGATGTTTCAAGGATACAAGCGGGGGCGATTACTTCATGATAGTAAACAAGCTGACAAATAGCGCAAACAATAATATACGGATTATGTTCCAGGCAAAAGTAGCCGGCTTGTCTCGAATCGACAGGGCAACAGGGCGTCCTGTGAAGCACCGGATATCCAACGGCTCCACAGTAGTCAAACTTGGGCCGGGCGACGGTATGCTTTTTAAGGTGAACTGAAGAGACAAGAAACGTTATAACCAATTTGAGTGAGGCATATGAGGACAATCAGAAATGGGTATTAATTCCTTCGCGAAAAAAATGCTGCGAGATTTTTTTGAATCTCAAGGGTTCTCCATTGTAAGAGCGGAAGACCACCTCGGCTCAACCATGAAAGGCGCCCTGAAAGCAATTGCCGGGAGAAAACATATAGTCAATACGGTCATTGACGTGGGCGCATCTAATGGGCAATGGTCTTCTCTTCTAATGGATTATTATCCGCGCTGCAATTACCTGCTGATTGAGGCGCAACCTGTCCATGAAAAGGATCTTCGGCAGTTTTGCGATACGCATAAGAATGCAGATTTTGTACTCGCCGCGGCCGGTGAAAAGGAAGGCCGGATCAATTTCAACACGAATGATCCGTTTGGCGGGCAGGCCTCGTTGACGCCCTATTCCACGAACAACATAACTGTTCCGGTGACAACCATCGACAGTGTCATTGCATCAAGAAGACTGAAAGGCCCGTACTTGATCAAGCTGGATACTCATGGCTATGAAGTCCCTATTTTCAAGGGAGCCGAGACCGTTCTGGCGGAAACTGAGGTAATTATTATTGAATGTTATAATTTCAGGATCGCCCCTGAATGTCTGCTTTTCCATGAAATATGCGCTTATCTGGAGGCAAAGGACTTCAGATGTATCGACATGGTTGACATCATGCACAGGCCGTATGACAAATCATTGTGGCAAATGGATCTTGTTTTTGTCAGAAAAGGTAGAGAAGAGTTTCTGTATGAGAGTTATGAATGAGATTGCGGCTTTGCTTAATACTATGAGATCGTCTAAATGCCAACATTTTCCATTATAACGCCATGCTTTAATGCCGAGGAGTATATCGCCGGCACCGTAGAATCGGTGCTGACACAGACCGCCATATTGTCAGGCAGGGCCGGGCTGGAATATATAATCTGTGACGGCAAGTCCGGCGACAGGACGGTTGAGATCGTCGAGCAAACCGTCGCAAGGCACGGCAACCCAAATGTCAGGGTTTTATCCGAAAAGGATTCAGGCATGTACGACGCGCTGGCCAAGGGATTATTGCTGGCTACCGGCGACATATGCGCGTATATCAACGCCGGCGACTATTATAACGATCATGCCTTTGACGTAGTTCTGGATGTCTTGAACGAACATGATATCAACTGGCTGACCGGCATGATCGTCATATGCAACGACAAAACTCAGATCGTAAATGCGGTCTTGCCATGCGGATATAGAAACAGACTGATAAAAACGGGCTTTTACGGGCCGACACTGCCATATATCCAGCAAGAGGCGACGTTTTGGCGAAGAGAACTGAATGCAACCATAAACTTTAAAGAGTTGTCGCAATTCAAGTACGCCGGGGATTACTTCCTCTGGTATCAATTCGCTCAAACTGCCAGTTTGACCCTGGTCGAAGCGTACCTTGGAACTTTCAGAATCCATAAAGGCCAGATTTCCGAAGACCGCCTTGAATATCATCGGGAAATCACCGCATTTTGTGATAAGCCGAGCCTTCAGGATCGTATTCTTGCCTTCTATGATAGAATAATGTGGCATATGCCGAGAAGTATTCAAAACTACTGTCATTGGCTTCCCGTTATAAGATACAATCATTTGACCCAGTCATGGTCATTGGATGACTGATTGTAGCGAGTTATTACGGAGGCAATTAAACATATCAATGGTAGGGGCTAGGCTTGCCTCGCCCAATCGGGGTACGGCGCGCCGTGCCCCTACATAAGGATTGTGATGTTTAATTGCCGGAGTAATAAACATGGATTTAAGTACAAGACGGAGCTGTTAAATGAACAAACGTTGTGAAGGGGGGGCGCTAACAAGAAAAGCCCGGCCGGCATTTTCCACGAGCCAGCCGCTTGTGACAGTGGTTACCATTGTTCTAAATGGCGGTAATTATCTGGAGAAAACAATTCAAAGCGTTATCGGCCAATCGTATAACAATATCGAATATATCATAATCGATGGGGGATCGACTGACGATACTGTGGATATAGTCAGAAAATACGATGACCGCATTGATTACTGGCTCAGCGAACCGGACAAAGGCATTTACGATGCAATGAACAAAGGAACTGAACTGGCGTCTGGAGAATGGATCAATTTTATGAACGCCGGTGACCGGTTCTACGATAATAACGTGGTCAACACGGTTTTTTCTCAGGAGTGCGGCCGATATGACCTTATTTACGGAAACCATGAAGTTAGCTACAATGAGCGTTACTCAAAGTTACGGAAAGCCGGAGACGAGGAATCAATGTGGAAAGGGATGAACTTTTCCCACCAAAGCACTTTCATTCGGACTTCTTTGGTTAGCGGGAACGGCTTCAATATTGAAAATGCCTTGGGAGCTGATTTTGAAATGATCTTTCGCTTGCAGAAGAATGGGAGCAATTTTTCCCATCTGGACAAAACAATAGCCACCATTCAGGCAGGCGGACTGACTGATACCGAGAGACTTCAGTCGATAAGAAGTCACTGGAAGGTAGTGTCGGCATACGGTGTTTCGCTTAAGGTCACCCTATACTATCTTTGGAAAATAGCCGATTCAGTGGTGAGAAACACAGTTAAGAAAACACTTCCGCAGGGTATTATCGATAGGATAACCAATCTGAAATGAAGACACTGCCCATCGATACGCTTGCTTCGGCATGAGGCGCAGCAAGGAAAGCCTGGACTATTCATCGTTTTATTGAGTCGCAGGAGGGATTATGATCCCCGTCGGTACAGCAAAACAAGAGAATGTCATCAAGAGATCTTGCGGCAAACCCGTAATTCTCACCTTTATAGGAAACTACCTCCCCGGTTATAAAGCCGGCGGAATATTGCGAACTATTGCCAATACGGTCGATTATCTGTGCGAAGAATTCGAGTTTCTGATCGTAACTCAGGATCGGGATTTGTTGGAAAGCGCGCCGTATCCTGACATCACCGTTAAACAGTGGCAGGTCGTGGGTGGGGCAAAGGTTTATTATCTGCCGCCCCAGTCTTGCACAGTAAGAAACCTTGCAAAATTGGTAACGGAAATCCCCCATGATATTTTGTATCTCAATAGTTTTTTCGATCCGGTTTTTACAATAAAGTTGCTGGTGGCTCGCAAGTTGGGGTGGTTGCCGACTAAACCCTTGATTTTTGCGCCACGGGGTGAACTTGTCGAAGGGCCGCTGAAGCTCAAGTATCCAAAGAAATTTGCATATATCCAGTTAGCAAAACTGTTAGGTCTATACAAGGATATGGTCTGGCAGGCTTCCAGCAAGTATGAAGCGCAGGACTTTGTCAGGGTAATGAATATTAAGCCTGCCGCGATTCACGTCGCGCTTGATCTTCCTTTCAAAACGTTACCTGAACTTGAGGAGGTTGAATCTGGCGGGCCAGTGTTTGATTCCGCGGCTTTGCGAATCGTTTTTTTGTCTCGGATATCGCGTGAGAAGTTTCTGGACTACGCCTTGAAGGTTTTAGCCAAGGTTACCGCGCGAGTCATTTTTGATATTTACGGTCCCGCGGAAAATGCGACATACTGGCAAGAGTGCCAGGAGTTAATCGGGCGGTTGCCGGCCAATGTGACGGTAAACTATTTCGGCGGCGTAAAACCTGAACTGGTGCTGCAGATCCTGAGCCGTTACGACCTCTTTTTCTTCCCGACCAACGGCGAGAATTATGGTCACGTAATTGCCGAGGCGTTGATGGCGGGCACGCAGGTACTGATCAGTAACGAAACCCCCTGGCGCAATCTGCAAGCTGACGGTCTCGGTTGGGACCTGAGTGTGGCGCAGATGGATTCTTTTGTTACCATAATTGAGACACTGGCTTTGGCGAGTGAGGAAGAGCACCTGCAAAAGCGCGCGTTGATAAGGGTTAAGATTATGGAGCGACTGTACGACCCTGCCGTCCTCGAGGAGAATCGCCAGTTGTTCAGACGGCAACTTATTTAGTGTTCCTCCGTAAACTCCGGATGAGACACTATTGGTTTCCATCTGTTTACGGATAAACAATAGAAAATGGAAATTTTTGGGGCAGATGTATGAATGTGCTGTTTGTTTATTCCCTGGATGATATTCAGTCAATACAAAAACCTTTGCGTTCCTGGACTGACATACAATTCGGGATATCCTACATTTCTTCGATTTTGAAAGCACATGGCCACCGGACAAGGCTTGCGGTATTGGGCAATAATAAGTGGGAACAAAGCAAGGGACTGTTACAGCCTGTTATCGAGGAGTTTTCCCCACAAGTCATTTGCTTTACTGCTGTATTTTCCCAATATCCCTTTATTTATAAAATAGCCGACTATATTCGAAGCAGGTGGCCTGATAAATATCTTGTAATTGGTGGCGTTCACGCGACATTGAATCCTGACGCGGTTATAAACGGTCCATTCAATGCGCTTTGCGTTGGTGAAGGAGAATACCCGATTCTTGAATTATGCTCTCAGTTAAATGACGATCGACTGCCGCAAGGTATTGCAAATCTATGGATCAAATCCAGCGCCGGAAACATTGAACGGAATAAAACCCGGGACTTCCTTCGTGATCTTGATTTGTTGCCATTTCCTGATCGTGATATGTGGATACCTTGGATGCATGAGCAGCTAGATGCCGAATTTTCAATGTTACTCGGTCGAGGCTGCCCGCACATTTGCACTTATTGCTCCAACCATGTTCTTAAGAAAATTGCCGGCGGTAAATATGTCAGGATGAGGTCTCCTGAAAATATCATTAAAGAAGTGGATTTCATCAGGAATCAGTACAATAGCAGCAATATATATTTTGAAGTCGAATCCATAGCTCTGAATAAGAACTGGACTTTTGAGCTATGCGCCGAATTGGAGCGATACAATAATAAAACCGGCAAATCCATTTCATATGGCTGCAATTTCCGGATCACGCCGCATTCGGTGGATGAAAAGCTTTTCACAGCTTTTGAAAAGGCGAATTTGAAAAAAATAAATATCGGCCTTGAATCAGGGAGCGAACGAATCAGACGTGAAGTGCTGAAGCGTGAATACTCAAACGATGATTTTGTGAACACTATTTCGATGGCCCGTAACCATGGGTTGAAAATCAGCATCTACAATATGATCGGCGTGCCCGGAGAAACATTGAGCGATCACATGGAAACGGTGCGGCTGAACAGGCTGTGCCTCCCCGATAGCCATTCGACGAGCATTTTCTTCCCCTACCCCGGCACTGAATTATATGAAACCTGTATCAGGGAAGGCCTGCTCAAAGGATCGCTTGATATGGAAATGGAACGCCGGAAAGCATATTTGGAACTGCCCGGTTTTTCCAAAAAGCAGATCAATAAGGCTTTCATCTGGTTCGATTACCGTGTATATAAAGGCCATAAGCCGCTCTGGGTGATATTGGCGCATGTTATTGCGGTTAAACTTAGATCGAACCCGACAACCAACTATATATTCAGGAGTATTGTGCAATTGCCGTTATTGCGTAATTTACGCGCATTGCTGGCAAGAAGATAATCGCCAATAAACCGGTCAGAACAAGTAATGTAGCTTTTAGTCCATTACGAGGAGTAATATGAGTCAAGTTCAGTATCAGATTTGCGCAAACTGCATCATGGACACATCCGACTCAAGCATCATATTTGATGAGCGAGGCTGGTGTGATTATTGTAATAACTTTTATACAAACATACTTCCCAACTGGCATACCGATGAAGTTGGTGAAGCAAAGCTGTTAAAGGTCGCCGAAAAGATCAAGGCGGAGGGGAAGGGAAAGGATTTTGACTGCATTTTGGGGTTGAGCGGCGGCCTTGACAGTTCATATACAACTTATATCGCAAAGGAGAAGTTGGGGCTCAGGCCTTTAGTTTTTCACGTTGACGCCGGCTGGAACACAGACCAGGCGGTTGGAAACATCGAAAAGCTGGTTGATGCCCTGGGACTTGATTTATACACCGAGGTAATAAACTGGGAAGAGATCAAGGACCTTCAGGTTGCCTTATTGAAATCTCAGACAGCTCATCAGGACATTCCACAAGACACTGCGTTTTTTTCCACTTTATACAAGTTTGCGAAAGAAAACAGAATCAAGTATGTATTGACCGGCGGCAACTATTCAACCGAATGTTGCAGAGAACCTGAGGAGTGGGGCGCGTATCCTGGTATCGACAAGACTTTAATAATGGATATTCATTCGAAGTTTGGAACAATCCCGTTAAAAACTTTTCCGATCATCGATGTATTCGCTTCCAAGATATACTACAAATATGTTCTCGGAATGCAGGTTTTCAAGCCACTGGATCTTATCCCCTACATAAAGAAGGATGCTGAAGCCAAACTGCACGAACTGTTCGGTTGGGAAAAATTCAAGTGCAAGCACCATGAATCGCGTTTCACCCGCTTTCTCGAGGATTACTGGCTGCCGCGCAAGTTCGGTTACGACAGGCGGCGCGCTCATTTTACAAGCTTGATATTGACAGGTCAAATGGCCAGGCAGGAGGCGCTGGAAAGAATTAGAAAACCTGAGCTCGACGAGCATTTCCTGGAATGCGAGTTCGAATATGTAGCCCATAAATTAGACCTGACTGTAGATGAACTAAGAGCCATATTCCTGGGTGAAAACAAAACAAGTTACGACTATAAAAGCAAACGATTCCTGATAGAGATCGGATCCAGGGTCATGACTATTCTTGGCCTGGAAAAGAGATTGTTCAAATGATTACCCTTATCGATTACGGATTAGGCAATGTGCTTGCTTTTGTAAATGTTTACAGACGCCTGAACATACCTGTAGCCGTGGCCAGGAGTGCAAGCGACCTGTCCGGCGCCGACAAACTTATTTTGCCGGGCGTGGGGGCCTTTGACCATGC
>Ga0137449_1000042_pt1 | contig 14282 bp, 13 predicted proteins | sample EasRivERMGT436_2_FD_104905 | JGI IMG/M metagenome (GOLD analysis project Ga0137449, IMG submission 104905) | Soil microbial communities from meander-bound floodplain in the East River, Colorado, USA - East River MetaG ERMGT436_2 | ecosystem: Environmental > Terrestrial > Soil > Floodplain ... | reverse complement strand
GTGGACCTGATCTATGAGGGTGGGATCGCCAATATGCGCTACTCCATCTCCAATACCGCAGAGTTCGGCGATCTGACCCGCGGTCCGCGCATCATTACGGAGGAGACCAAGAAGGAGATGAAAAAGATCCTCCGCGAGATCCAGACCGGTGAATTTGCCCGGGAGTGGATCCTCGAGAACAAGGCCAACAAGCCGGTTTTCAATGCCCTGCGTCGTGAGGGCGCCGCGCACTCCATCGAAGAAGTAGGTGGTAAGCTCCGCTCCATGATGGCCTGGATCGGCGCCTCCAAAATAGTGGACAAATCCAAGGCTTAAGCGTTACGGCAGGAATAGCATGGGGCCGGGCTTTCCTTTAGCCCGGCCTTTTTATCAAGAAGATTGAAGGCTGAAGACGGAAGAAAAGAATCTTTTTTCCTGACAATCTTCAGCCTTTAACCTTTCAACCATATTTACAAAAGGATTCGCCATGCGCAATGAAAATACTCCCATAGCCGTCGAAGGATATCCTTTCATTGCCGTTGCCGGTTTTATAACCCTGACGTTTGCCCTCCTCTCATGGAAGTTTCCCGCGGTTGCCGGACTTTGCCTGACCCTCTTCATCACCTATTTTTTCAGAAATCCCGAGCGGACTGTACCTGATAATGAAAACGCCGTGGTGGCCCCTGCCGACGGGGTGATAATCTATCTGGGACAATCCCGGGAAGAGCATCTGGATGCGGATATGACTAAAATAAGCATCTTCATGTCGGTCTTCAATGTCCATGTCAACCGCTCCCCCATCACCGGCCGGGTCGTTGACAGCTTTTACAATCGCGGTAAATTCCTCGACGTGCGTGATGAGCGGGCGACATTTGAAAACGAACAGGCCGGGCTGGTGCTTGAAGAGCCGAGGGGAGTAAAGATAGTTGTCGTCCAGGTCGCGGGACTCATCGCCCGGCGGATCGTCTGTTATCTGCACAAGGGGAATGAAATCAAGCGGGGTGAGCGCTACGGCCTGATCCGTTTCGGTTCCAGGCTCGATGTTTATCTCCCCCGTGACACTGAATTGCGGGTGGCGGTCGGGGACAAAACTGCGGCCGGGGAAACCATTCTGGGGTATCTGTCATGAACGGCGAAAAAATAGATATGGCGGAGAGCATGCGCAAGGGGATTTATATCCTTCCCAATCTATTTACCACTGGGAGCCTCTTCGCAGGTTTTTACAGCATGGTCTCCACCTTGAACGGAGATTTCGAGACCGCAGCCATATGGGTTCTGGTATCCTCGATATTCGACGGCCTGGATGGCAAAGTAGCGCGGCTCACCGGCACATCCAGCAAATTCGGGGTGGAGTATGACTCCCTAGCCGACCTGGTCGCCTTTGGGGTGACGCCGGGTCTCCTCATGTACTCCTGGGCGCTAAAGCCATTCGGCCGGCTGGGCTGGCTGGCAGCTTTTCTGTTCGTAGTCTGCGGGGCTTTGCGCCTCGCCCGTTTCAATGTCCAGGTGAACACCGTCGAGAGCAAGCGTTTCGTCGGTCTCCCCATCCCCGCCGCGGCGAGCATGGTTTCGGCTACGGTTCTCCTTTTCCACCATATGAACTGGCTCAGCTCCTACAAGAAGCTGGCCATTCTCCTCCTTATATATTTCCTGGCGTTCCTGATGGTCTCAAACTTCAAGTATTATTCCTTCAAGGACCCGGAAATGATCAAACGACAGCCGTTCGGGTTTCTTGTCTTTGCCGTAATCCTCCTCATCGTTATTGCCGCTGAACCCGTGCTGATGCTGTTCGTGATCTTCATGTGCTACATCGTATCAGGGCCTATTGCCTTTATTATGAGCCTGCCGCGGCGGCGCCGCCTGGAGAAGGCGATACATAAAAGCCATGGTACACATCCGCCGGCGGAGAATAAGCAGGAATGATGTGAAATCCCTGCGCTGCAAATGATCCGCCATAGCTTAATTAAAAAAAACCTTGACAGAAGGCAAAGCTTTTCATAGTATTTGTAGCAATGATCAAAGGCTGTGATGAGGAGTAGTAGCCGTCTACCCTTTCCAGAGAGCTGGTGGTTGGTGCGAACCAGCATAAGGTAACGGTGAACTCGCCTCGGAGCCTCCCCTGCGAAGAGGGGGAAACCGACAAAAAATCGGCATCCCCTTGGTAATAGGAGACGTATAGTCCACGTTACGGACGAAACGAGGTCCGAAGTCCCGGCCCCGGTTTGGTTTAGACCAAGCCAGTTGAGGCGGAATTTCGGATGAAAAGGGTGGTACCGCGGAGCCTCAGGCCTTCGCCCCTTGTCGGGGTGGGGGTTTTTTTGTTTCCGGTGATGGTGTTCTTTGCGTTATATGGAATAATTACATGAAGCAATTAAAAACGGCTTTTAGGTCCACGAAAGACACGAAATATCACGAAAATGAAAGAATTGCAGCAGATCGGTGATTTTCCAAGACTGTGACACCATAATGCAGCATATTTACTGAATTTGTTCTTGCCTTTAGTGCATTTAGTGGACAATTGCTTTACCCATGATAAACGGTATTTTTATACAAGGAGGTAGACCGGCATGTCAGCAAAAAAAGTTGAAACTAAGCTCATCAAGATTTTCGACACGACACTCAGGGATGGAGAGCAGTCTCCCGGCGCCAGCATGAACATCGAAGAGAAGCTCAGGTTAGCAAAACAGTTGCAGAAACTGAACGTGGACGTGATCGAAGCTGGATTTCCCATCGCTTCCGTAGGCGACTTCGAGGCAGTCAAGAAAATAGCCCAGACCATCAAGGGACCTGAGATTGCCGGGCTCTGCCGCGCCAGCACCAAGGACATCGATCGCGGCTGGGAGGCGCTTCAGCATGCGGGAGATAAGGGGCGCATCCATACTTTTATCGCCACCTCAAACATCCATATGAAGTACAAGCTGAAGATGACCCCCAAGGAAGTCCTCGCCGCTGCGGTCAAAGCGGTGAAGAGAGCGAGGTCATATACCGCCAATGTCGAGTTTTCCTGTGAAGATGCGGTGCGCACCGACCTCAAGTTCATGGCCGAGGTGGTCGGGGCGGTAATCGATGCAGGCGCCACCACGGTGAATATCCCCGACACGGTCGGCTATACCATCCCCTTCGAGTATTACAACATCATCAAGTATTTATTCGATAACGTCGCCAATATCAATAAAGCGGTTATTTCCGTCCATTGCCACAACGATCTGGGGCTGGCGGTGGCAAATTCAATCGCCGCGGTGCAGGCCGGGGCCGGGCAGGTGGAATGCACCATCAACGGGATTGGCGAGCGGGCCGGCAACTGTTCGCTGGAAGAGTTCGTCATGATTCTCAAGACCCGCCATGACATCCTGCCGTTCAGGACCAACGTGGCAACCGATCAGTTGACTCCGGCCAGCCGGCTTCTCACGACCGTTACTGGAATCGCGGTGCAACCCAACAAGGCGATCGTCGGCGCCAACGCCTTTGCCCATGAGGCGGGTATTCACCAGCATGGCGTGATGATGGAGAAATCCACTTACGAGATAATGACCCCGGAGTCGGTGGGGCTGAAGGCGAATCTCCTGGTGCTGGGGAAGCACTCCGGCCGTCATGCCTTCAAGAAAAGGCTGGATGAACTGGGATACGAACTGGACGAGGCCGATTTGAACAAGGCGTTCGAGAGGTTCAAAACCCTGGCGGATCTGAAAAAAGAGGTGTTCGACGAAGACCTGGATGCAATCGTGGCGGATGAGGTGCTGATGCGCACCGAAGAAATGTTCAAACTCAGCCATATTACCGTCACCTGCGGTTCCTTTGCCGTTGCTACAGCCACCATTCAGATGGAGGTGGAAGGGAAGCAGGTGCGCACCGCAGAACTGGGAGACGGGCCGGTTGACGCTACTCTGAAGGCGATCCGAAAATTGACCAGGAGCAAGGCGAAACTCCTGCAGTACAATGTCGGTTCCATAACCGGCGGGACCGATGCCCTGGGGGAGGTTACCGTACGTCTTGAGGAAGGTGGACGGACCGTGGTCGGACGCGGCTCGTCAACGGATATTATCGAGGCTTCGGCAAAGGCGTATATTCATGCCCTGAACAGGCTGCATTTCAAAAAGGCAAGGCTTATGGAGCACCTGTAACAGCGGATTGCGGGCGAACTTGTGGTTTCTGACAAACAAAAACCCTGTTGAATATTTTCAACAGGGTTTTTGTTTCACCAAGCCGTTAGTGAAGTTCTACTGGACTTTTTTGACGTTGGCGGCCTGGAGCCCCTTGGGTCCAGTGACTACATCGAAAGATACGGCCTCGCCTTCGGTGAGGGATTTGAATCCTTCACCCTGAATGGCGGAGAAATGCACGAATACATCCTCACCGTTGTCCTGCTCGATGAATCCGAACCCCTTGGCGTCGTTGAACCATTTAACTTTACCCTGTGCCATTTTCCCTACCTCCTTTGTTGCCTCCGGTCCGTTGCCGGAACTACGTTAATTGCTGCAGTTGCCGGAGTCTTGAGGCAGGGAAACCCTGAACATCGAGTTTCCTATACAGTGGAGGCTTCCGAAACATACTGCAAACTAGTATGTCATTAACATGCTATGAATAACACTGTCAAGCAATATTTGAAACATTATTTGAAAATATTTATGCGATCCTCGCCCCATTAAAAGAAAAATAACTTATGAAAAACATTTGCTACCAAGAGTGTGGAGGAACAGAACGGGTAAGCAGGAGTGCATGTGCAACCCGAAGTACCCAACAAAGATAAATAAATCAAATGAATAAGGGCTTAACCAGGAACTGTCCGGCGAAAATCGGGTCTTCCTGGATTACTCTTGAAAGGCCTTTGCGGCCTCGTTGGAATAACGCTGTTTTAGGGCTAAAAGGTATTGATCCTGCCTATAAAGGCCATTAATAACCCGTAATGCAGATGATTGAAGTGCAAGGCCAACCGTGGGAGCGAGAAGAGGTCCGGCTCGTCGGCTTCGTCAGGGAGCGGGGAACTGAGCGAGATCCTGGTCCCGGGCATGTGCAGATCGGGAAATTCATTTTCAAGAATATCGATATTTGCCTGGGTAAGTTCTCTATTGAGCCTGATGATCAGTTTCCCATCGATGAATCGCAAGGAGTGGTAATTCCTGTAGAACTCTTCGATGATCCGGATTGCTTCTTCAACATTGCGGGTGATGGAAAAGATGGCGAAGTCTTCGGCGGAGATCGAACCCCTTGCCAGCATGGCGTTCTTGATGAAATCAAAGAGCTTGTCCCAGTAACCGCTCTCGTCGTCAATGAGGACCAATGGTTTCGGCGAGGTCTTGCCGGTCTGAATCAGGGTGAATACCTCCATGGCCTCATCGAGCGTGCCGAACCCGCCGGGAAAAACCGCAATGGCGTTAGCTTCTTTGACAAACGCCACCTTGCGGGTGAAGAAATATTTATAGGTGATCAACCTGGGGTTTTTCAGCATGACCTTATTAGGCGCCTGTTCAAAGGGGAGGCGGATATTTGCGGCAAAGGAGTTCATGCTCCCGGCGCCTTCGTTGCCGGCCTGCATGATCCCGGCGCCACCGCCGGTTATGATCATGTACCCGAGTTCCGCCAGCCGGTTGCTGAATTTGACGCATTTCTGATAGATAGGCTCCGCGGGATCGGTCCTGGCGGAGCCGAAGATGGTTACCTTTCTTCTCTGCCGGTAAGGGCCAAAGACCTTGTTAGTGTAACGCATCTCTTTCACTGTACTGTTGAGCATCTTGAGGTCGGCGGGATAATCGGTCTCTTGCCCCGCCTTCAGGATTGCAATGATCATTTCCCGCACCAGTGCCGGGTGATGTATTCCGCCGGCCTTGCTGAGAAGTTCGTCGATGAGCCGGTCAATGTCGCTGTTAGTCCTTGCAAAACTTAATTCCATCGGATCATTAACTCCTTGATAAAATAGGTTGAAATTATAGCATTCCGGCGGAATCGAGGCAAATGATTAGCAACTCACGGCGAGAATTAATTTGATTTATGGAATGCTTTTGGTTACATTGTTAAGTCAACCATCCAATATAACAGATGAAAGGAAATGTCTGATGGGAAAGACCATAGCTGAAAAAATATTTGCCGGGCATCTGGTTGATGAGCCTTTTCCCGGAACTAAAGTCCTCAGGCTCGATGTGGTAATGTGCCATGAGATCACCACCCCGATTGCCATCGCCGACCTTATGGCGCGCGGGAAAGACCGGGTTTTCGACGCATCCAGGATAAAGGCGGTTATCGATCACGTGACCCCGAGCAAGGACAGCAAAACCGCCACCCAGGCCAAGATTCTGCGGGAATGGGCGCGCCGGCACAACATCGTGGACTTCTTCGACGTGGGGTTTAACGGAGTCTGTCACGCCCTGTTTCCGGAAAAGGGGTTCATTCGCCCTGGCTATACGGTTATCATGGGCGATTCCCATACCTGTACCCATGGCGCCTTCGGCGCTTTTGCCGCCGGCGTCGGGACCACCGACCTGGAGGTGGGAATCCTGAAAGGGGTCTGTGCCTTCCGGGAACCGAAAACAATCAGGGTAAATCTGCACGGCGTGCTGCCGAAAGGGGTCTATGCCAAGGATGCCATTCTGTCCGTCATCAGCCGGCTCGGGGTGAACGGCGCAACGGACCGGGTGATCGAGTTCCGGGGCGAGGCGGTGGACGCCATGACCATGGATTCGCGGATGACCCTTTGCAACATGGCGATCGAGGCGGGGGGGACTTCCGGAGTCTGCATGCCCGATGCAGTGACCGTTGATTACCTCTGGTCCTTTATCCAGAATGACTATCCTTCCCGGGAAGCGGCGCTGGCGGCTTTCAGAGAGTGGTGCTCCGACGAGGACGCAGTATATGACCGGATACTCGATATCGATGTAGCCGGGCTCGAGCCGGTGGTAACATACGGCTACAAGCCCGACATGGTTAAATCGATCACGGAAATGGCCGGCACCCCGGTGGACCAGGTCTACCTCGGCTCCTGCACCAACGGGCGGCTGGAAGATCTGCGGGTAGCTGCCGCGATTCTCAAGGGGAAGAAGATCGCGCCCTCTGTGCGCGGCATCCTCTCCCCGGCCACCCCCAAGGTCTTCAGGGAGGCCATGCAGGAAGGGCTTATCGATATCTTCATGGAAGCGGGCTTTTGCGTCACCAATCCCACCTGCGGTGCCTGTCTCGGCATGAGCAACGGCGTGCTGGCGGACGGAGAGGTCTGCGCTTCCACCACCAACCGTAACTTCATGGGTCGTATGGGCAAGGGGGGGATGGTGCACCTCATGTCCCCGGCGACCAGCGCGGCGACGGCCATAGAAGGGATGATGGCCGACCCGAGAAAATACCTTTAGGGCAATAGGCAATAGGCAATAGGTCTTGGGTCTTTTTCCCTTTGCCTTGCGCCCAGGGCCTATTGCCTGAAACAATATATCTCAAGGAGTCATATATGAAGACCTTTGGCGGACCGGTTCTTTTTCTTGACCGTTCGGACATCAACACCGACGAAATGATCCCGGCCAAATATCTTACGGAAATAACCAAGGAAGACCTGAAACCCTATATCCTCGAAGATCTGAAGCTCCCCGGGTTCGACCCTAATAGCGAAATAACCCGGGCGGCCCGGGTAATCGTCAGCCGCGCCAATTTCGGCTGCGGTTCGTCGCGGGAACATGCCCCGTGGGTATTCGAGGTGAACGGCATAACGGCGGTAATCGCCGAGTCGTTCGCCCGCATTTTCCGCCAGAACATGTTCAATTGCGGCATGGCAGCCATTGAACTCCCCAAAGAGAAGATCGAGGCGCTGCTCGGCTACGCGGAGTGCGCGGGCACCGTCATAACGGTGGATATGGCTGAGCAGGCCATAACCATCAAGGGATGCAGGAAGGAAGAAAGTTTCAGCTTCGAGATTTCCCCGTTCGACAAGGCCCTTGTCCTTGCCGGCGGGTGGGTCGATTACGCCGACCAGCGATATTGAGCTTTAATTCCTAATCAAGAGGGCTATGGCAGGCAAGGTTTTCATAATAGCTTTTATTATCGCAATTATCTCTGCGTCGCCGCTTTCCGCCGAAGAGACAAAAGAAGCAGACGGGACCATTTTCACCATGTGGCCCCTGATCGATTACCGGGAGAGCCCCCGGGAGGGATACAGCAACCTTTCCATACTGGGTCCTCTCCTCAAATTCCAGCACCGGGGCGATGATCGTGATATAGCCGTCCGGCCGTTTTACTTCGGGACTGACAATCAGCGCAACCGCACGTCAGAGGCGGACTATCTCTATCCGCTCGCAGCGTCGGACAGCTCTCCCGAAGCGACGAGACTCCAGGTTCTGGAGTTGTACCAGAAAAATATCTACCGCAGGGATGAAGAGGAGAACAAGGAAGCCGGGACCATGGTCTTCCCCTTCTATATCAGCGGCAGATCGGAGAAGTTCGGGCCGTACACGTCCTTTGCCCCTTTTTACGGTGACCTCTATGAGCGTTTCTGGAAGGACGAGTACCATTTCGTCATGTTTCCACTTTATGGCAGGACGGTGAAAAAGGGGACCACCAACCGCAATTACCTTTATCCGATATTTTCCACAACGGAAGGGGAAAAGGAGAGCGGCTTCCAGATCTGGCCCGTCTATGGCCAATCGGCCAAGACAGGGGTATACAACAAGCGTTTTGTCCTCTGGCCCATTTACATGAGGGAAGAGAGCGGTCTTGATACGGACAATCCGACCAGGAAATTTTACCTGCTCCCGCTTTACACGTCGTCCGTCTCGCCGCGAAGCAGCTCCCATTACTACCTCTGGCCGTTTTTCGGTCACAAGACAGATAAAGAAGGGAACCAGGAAGAGTGGGACTATTTATGGCCATTCTGGCGCAAGATCCGGGGGGAAAAACGGACCCTCGACAGTTATCTCCCATTCTACTCCCTGGACAAGCGCGCGGAGAGCAGCAAGCGTTGGATCATCTGGCCGCTCTACAAGCATGAAGAGATGGAATCGACGGTTTTCCGCCAGGAAAAAGAGAGGGTCCTTTATTTTCTCTATACCGACAAGCGGGAAAGTTGGCCGAAGGCCCCCGGAGAAAAGCGCCGGACCGCTCTCTGGCCTCTTTTCCTTTATAATCTGAATCCGCGGGGTGTGAAGTCGCTTTCCTTCCCGGCGCCGCTGGAGTCAATTCTCGATAAGGATGGTGTCGAGAAAAACTGGGCGCCCCTGTGGCGGCTCTACCAGCAGCGCTGGAACGACAACGGCGATTCGGCGGTTTCCGTGCTCTGGAACCTCTACTGGCATGAACGGCGCGGCTCCGCTGTTGCATACGAATTCTACCCGTTTTTTGCATGCCGTTCCGAACAAAAGCAGAGTGATTACAAAATTATCAAGGGGCTGGTTCGTTTTCGCGATGATGATGGCAGAAAAGGGCTTACGTTTCTCTGGCTTCCGTTCGGTTTCCATTGGGGGGAAAAGACCGGGCCCGAACCAGTGACGGCTGTAAGGAGTGAACCGTAATGCGAACCCTGGAACGGATTGGCGGAAAGATCTTGAGGTTCAACGAGATCCTGGGGGAGATGGCCATCCTTCTCGGCCAGACCTTCTATTTTTTTCGCGAGGCCCCGCGCAATATCCAGAGCATTATGACCCAGATGGCCATTATCGGTTATGAAACTCTGCCGGTCGCCTCGGTCATGGCGTTTTTCGTCGGGATGGTGCTGGCGCTGCAGACCGGCATCGAGCTGCAAAAGTACGGCGCCCAGAACATTATCGGGGCGATTGTCGGCCATTCCATGGTGCGCGAGCTTGGACCCGTCATGACCAGTTTCCTGGTGGCCGGCCGCGCTGGTTCGGCAATGGCCGCGGAGCTGGGAGTGATGACGGTCTACGAGGAGATCGACGCCCTCAGGACCCTGGACATAAATCCGGTGCGCTATCTGGCGATGCCGCGGCTGATCGCCTGCCTGATCTGCGTGCCGGCGCTGGTCATCTATTCCGATTGCATCGGCATCATCGGCGGGGCGATCATCAGCAATTTTCATCCGAAGATTTTCGTTTCCTACTCGACCTACTACGACAGCCTGACCGCCGCTTTAAAGCTCAGGGAGATCGGCAACGGCCTGGTCAAAGCTGTGGCGTTCGGCGGCATAATAGCCCTGGTGGCATGTTATGTCGGTTTTAAAACAACCGGCGGCGCCCGGGGAATCGGTCAGTCCACCACCAGATCGGTGGTCTGGTCGTTCATGCTGATACTGATTGCGGACTATTTTCTGACAAGAATTCTTATGTGAAAAAGCGAGAGGTAAACTGCCATGGCTAAATCACTTGAAAGGAAGGTTGGTTTCTTCTTTTTGGTCGGCATTGTCGTCCTGACCATAATGCTGGAAATAGGGGAGAAGTGGAACCCATTTGCAGTACAGAACAAATACAAGACCTATCTTTCCAGCATTACCGGATTGAAGGTCGGGGACCCGGTACGGCTGGCCGGGGTAGATGTCGGCAGGATAGGGGATATTTCCATCCAGAACGACAAGGTGCTGATAGATTTCAATGTGAAACCGGGGACGCGGATCAAGACCGACAGCACGGCCAGCATCCGCCTCACCAACATGCTGGGGGGGCAATTCCTGGGGCTTACGCTCGGCTCTCCCGATGCCCAGCTGCTTCCGCCCGGAGGTACGGTCCAGGGAAAAGACACGGCGAGCATCGATAACATCGTCGATCATGTCAGCGAGCTTGCCAAAGATACTAAAGTTTTTATAAACAGCCTGAACAAGAACCAGGAAGAGGTGATGGGGAAGATGTCGGCGATTCTGGACGAAAACCGCGGCAACCTGCGCGGCGCCGTCAGTAACCTGAACAGCATTACCGGCAAGCTCGACCGGGGCGATGGTTCCCTGGCGATGCTTCTGAATGACAAGACCCTGTACAGAAACGCCAACGAGGCGACGAAGAGCCTGAAAAACATCGCCGGCAAGATCGACAGGGGGGAAGGGTCGATCGGCAAGCTGGTCAATGACGACGCCTTCTACAAAGACGCCAGGGGTGCGGTCGCGGGCTTGAACGACAGCATGAAGGATGTCCGGGAGATCGCCGCCAAGATCAACAGCGGCAAGGGGACCATGGGCAAGCTGGTGAACGAGGACACGCTTTACCGCGACGCCACCGCGACCCTGAAGAAGACCGAAAAGGCGATGGAGGGGTTGGGGGATAGTGGGCCCATTTCAGTCCTGGGGACCGTCATAGGCACCCTGTTCTAGGCGGGAATGCGGCTTTTTCGCCCTGTCAGCGTAAGTCTTCGGAATTGCGTGCTCAACGTACCTCCCGGTACGCCTCCGCCGCAATCCCTCGACAGCCTTGACAGGACAAAAAATCCACATTCCCGATGAAGATGGTTTGAAGCGCTTTTCCAAATGGAAAGCTGATATGCATTGTATTGGGGGATGTGGATGGAGGACATAGTAACAATTGCCATCGGCACCGTTACCTCGCGGCCCTACGTGTTTGCCTTTCTGGCGGTCTATCTGCTGGCGGCTTCGGCGCACCTGGGGTGGAAGAAGACCTTTCTTTTCACTGTAGTCGGTTATTTCATCTCCTTTCTCTCCGAGTATTCATCCATCAACACCGGCTTTCCTTATGGCTGGTATTATTACATCGACGCCACGAAAGGGCGGGAACTCTGGATCGCCGGGGTTCCTTTCTTTGATTCCATCTCTTATGTGTTCCTCGCCTATTGCAGCTATGCCACGGCGCTCCTGGTGGTGTCGCCGGTCAAGACCCTGCGCGGTGATTTCCTTACCCTGGAGACCCGCGCCATTCGCAGATCTCTGGCGGTACTTTTCCTGGGCTCGTTGTTCCAGGTCTTTCTCGACATTATCGTCGATCCGGTGGCCCTCCAGGGGAGGCGCTGGTTCCTCGGCCAGATCTACGGCTACCAGGAAAAGGGGTGCCATTTCGGCGTCCCCCTCTCCAATTATGTAGGCTGGTGGGTCGTGAGCGTCCTGATGGTGCTGGCGCTGCAGATCATCGACGGCCGGGTGGGGAGAAAGCTCGACAGGACGGACCGTCCGCCCGCCGGAGCCTGGAACCCGCCGCTGCGGGCGCTTTTCGGGCCATTCCTCTATCTTTCGGTGATCATCTTCAACATCACGATCACTCTCCTGATCGGTGAAAATCTTCTCGCCACAACCGGCATCTTCATCTTTACCCTGCCGATCGCCATTGTCACGGTCCTGGTAATCCGCCGCGCCAACCGCTACACGAGGGACGAACTGGCCGAACACCTGCGGGATTACCCCTGGTCGAAGGCCGCGGGGAATAAGAGATGAACTCTCTTCTGACGCGCAAGTATCTGCACATCATCCTCCCGCTTTTTCTCGCCTCGGTCATAGCCTACCTCGACAGGGTCAACGTGGCTTATGCGGCGTTGACGATGAACAAGGATATGGGGTTTTCCGCGAAGGTCTTCGGAATGGGCGCGGGCATTTTCTTCCTCGGCTATATCCTCTTCGAAGTGCCCGGGGCGCTGATCGCCGAGCGCTACAGCCCGAGGATATGGATTGCCCGGATCATGATCAGTTGGGGAGTGGTCTGCGGCTTCATGGCATTCATGGGGAGCGAGACGGAGTTCTATATCTGCAGATTCCTTCTCGGCGCGGCGGAAGCCAGTTTCTACCCGGTTGTCTATGCGGTAGTCATCCCCCGCTGGTTCCCCCCGGAGGAAAGACCCAAGGCGATCTCTCTCATGCTCACCTCCCTCCTCGTTGCGGCCATCATCGGCTCGCCGCTGGCGGGATGGCTGCTCGGGACGCCGGTGGCCGGGCTCAAGGGGTGGCAGGTGCTTTTTCTTCTTGAGTCTGTTCCCGCCGTGCTTTACGGCATTCTCCTGCTGTTTCTGATCGCTGACTGGCCGAAGGACGCAAAATGGCTTTCTGCTGAAGAAAAGAAGGGACTGACCGAACAGTACGAGGCGGAAATCGCCGCCAAGTCCGCCGTGCGCAAATATACGGTCTGGCAGGCGTTGGGGGACAGGGAAGTGCTCAAGCTCTGCCTGATTTATTTCATGTGGATAACCGGCTTCTGGGGTTTCAACTTCTGGATGCCGACCGTGCTGAAGGCCGTTTCCGGCTGGTCCAACGCGGCGGTCGGCGGGGTGGTGGTCATTCCCATGACCCTGGCGCTGATCGGGTTTCTCATTGTCGGCCACTCTTCATCGGCTACGGGGGAAAAGCGCTGGCATGTCGCCATCCCGATGTTTATCGGCGCGGTAGGGATGGGGGTCGGTCCGTTCGTGCACGATCCCGTGGCGAGTCTCGCCCTTGTTTGTGTAAGCGCCATCGGCGTCTATGTGGGGATGGGGGTCTGGTGGAGCTACCCCACGACATTTCTCTCCGGCGCCGCCGCGGCCGGGGCCGTGGGGATGATCAACTCCATCGGCAATACCGGAGGGTGGGTCGGCCCCTATCTGACCGGATTCGTCAAGGAACTGACCGGATCGTTCCAGTGGGCATACGTCTATCTCGCCTTCTCCCTTACCGTGGCGGGACTGTTGATTCTGACCCTGAGAAAGAGCCTGCCTGTAGCAAATAAAACGGAATCATAACCTCCGCCCGCGCCGGACAGGGCGGCGCTTGCGGTGAACATTTCCGCTCGTCCACATCTCACCATTTTTCATATTTCACGATGCGCTCCAAAGGAAAACGTTTCTTGGCAATGGCTGACGGATCGGCCGGATAGCCGAGCGGCATCAGCTCCACCACCCGGATCTCGTCAGGAATATGGAGAATCTCTTTCACCTTTTGCTCATCGAACGATCCGATCCAGCAACTCCCAAGACCAAGTTCCACGGCGGCCAGGGTCATGTGGTCAAGGGCGATCGCCACGTCTATCGGATAGGAGAGCTGTCCGCAGCGCATGACATGGCCATCCGTCTCCGCGCAGGCAACGATGAGGACGGGCGCTTCTCCAACAAACGACTGCCCCCAGGCGACTTCGGCGAGCTTTTTCCTGGTTGCGGACTCACGCACGATCACGAATCTCCACTCCTGGCGATTGGAGGCTGACGGGGCAAACCGGGCCGCTTCCAGAACGGCATTCAACTTGTCATCCTCAACCGGTTTGGCAAGATAAGCGCGAACACTCTTCCTGGTTTTAAGCGCATCCATCACATTCATAGGTTCCCTCTCATGTTTGAAGGCTTTGAAAGTTTTTACCAAGTTGCATTCAAATAGTTCGTCATGCCCGAACTGGCCTTGGTTTGTGCGACATCAACAGCCACCCGCTTGTGCGCTGATCGCCTCCCGGAGTCAAGGGAATCCATAATAAGTGGTTGAGCAACACAAG
>Ga0137449_1000041_pt1 | contig 14301 bp, 8 predicted proteins | sample EasRivERMGT436_2_FD_104905 | JGI IMG/M metagenome (GOLD analysis project Ga0137449, IMG submission 104905) | Soil microbial communities from meander-bound floodplain in the East River, Colorado, USA - East River MetaG ERMGT436_2 | ecosystem: Environmental > Terrestrial > Soil > Floodplain ... | reverse complement strand
ATTCTCCGTATTTCTTTATTCCGATACTATTCTGGGCTGCTTTCCGGCTCGGCCAATTCGAAGCGGCATTTTTTATATTGATAATGTCGTCACTATCGGTTGCGGGCGCCGTAAACGGGGTATTCATATTTAAAGGCGCAACTTTTAACTCCTCACTCCTCCTGCTCCAGGGCTACATCAGCATTATCTCGGCAACAACCGTGCTCCTATCCGCGCTGAGTTGCGAACGCAACACCGCGCTGGCCGACATCAGGGAGAGCAATGAAAAACTCCAGCGCGAAATCGATCTGCGTACGCAGGTAGAAGAGGCGATGCGAGTGAGCGAAGAAAGGTTTCAGCTTTTCATGGGGCATTTCCCCGGTCTGGCCTATATTAAGAATTCCGAATGCCGCATCCTTTTCGCCAACACGGGGTTTCATATTCTGATGGGTATTGATCCGTCTGAGATAATAGGCAAAACAGACCGGGAGTTCTTGCCTGCCGCTATTGCTGATAAGATTGCCGCCGATGACCGGCATGTTCTTGCCGCAAATGTATCCGAAGAATATGTGGAGTTTGAAGAGGTTTTTGCCGGACGCACCTGGTTAACGCGCAAGTTTGCCATTCCCATGACGAACAGGGAACCAATGTTGGGAGGGGTAACCATTGACATCACCGGGCGCAAGCGGGCGGAGGAAGAGAAAGTGAAACTGGAGGCCCAGAACCGGCAGCTCCAGAAGGCTGAGAGCCTGGGCCGAATGGCCGGGGCCATTGCCCACCATTTCAACAACCAGCTCACAGCGGTGATAGGGAACCTGGAGCTGGCCAAGCTAAAACTCACGGCGGATGCGGAAATACCCAAGAATCTGGATAGAGCGATGCAGGCGGCCAACCGGGCAGCGGAGGTGAGCCGTCTGATGCTGACCTACCTGGGGCAATCACCCGGCATACGTGAACCGCTCGATCTTTCCGACTCCTGCCGCCGAAACTACTCCATGCTCCAGGCTGCCATGCCAAAAGATCTGGTTCTGGAGATGGATTTGCCTTCAACCGGTCCAGTCATAAATGCGAACGCAAACCAGATCCAGCAGCTCCTTATGAACCTGGCAACCAATGCCTGGGAGGCTGGCGGCGAAGGAAGGGGTGTAATCCGCCTGGCGGTCAAAAAAGTTTGTCCGGCCGAAATCCCCTTAACTAACCTCTTTCCAATCGGCTGGCAGCGGACGGACAACGACTATGTTTGCCTGGAAGTGGCGGATGCGGGGTGTGGTATCGCGGCCGAGGATATCGAGCGGCTTTTCGACCCGTTCTATTCGACAAAGTTTACAGGCCGGGGCCTTGGCCTATCCGCGGTTCTGGGGATTGTGCGCGTCCACGGCGGGGCTGTTGCCGTGGAAAGCGAACAGGGCAGAGGGAGCGTCTTCCGGGTCTTTTTCCCTTTGACCGGGCTAAACGCCCCACTACTGGAAGGCAAGAAGGCTCAAGCGCTGGAGATTGCAGGGCGCGGCACTGTGCTTCTGGTCGATGACGAAGAGATTGTGCGCAACACGGCCGCAGAGTTGCTCACCAAATTGGGTTTTACGGCAATTGCCGCAAAGGACGGTGTCGAGGCCGTGGAACTGTTCATGAGGCACAAAGATGAAATCCGCTGCGTACTATGCGACCTGACCATGCCGCGTATGGACGGTTGGGAGACACTGGCGGCCCTGCGCAAAATTACTCCCGGCATTCCTGTGATCCTTGCCAGCGGATATGAAGAGTCCAAGGTGATGACAGGCGATCATCCGGAATGGCCTCAGACCTTCCTGGGCAAGCCTTATCATATCTACGAACTTCGTGATGCGCTCGGCCGTACCCTGGCTAACTTGCCCACCCATGTTGCGGACCATGCAGTAGAATCGGAAAAATGGAACTGACCATGAGGCTGATACTTGTAACCATTGCGTTAATACCGCTTCTTCTTTTCGGTTGTGCAGCTGCGACTCCGATTTCGGGGGGTGAGTTCAGTTCTTCGATAGTCCCCCGCATAGAGAAGGGCGTTACTACGACTTCGGATATATTGCATTGGCTCGGCGAGCCTTTTCATAAGGAGCCGGTATCGGCGACCGAGACAATGTGGCTCTATACCTGGTCCCGGCCGGCAGGCAATCCGAATGTCGTGCCGTTCGGTCACCGAAATATAGGCAACACCGGTTATAAGAAAACGCTCTGGCTGTTTATCAGGAATGATATCGTAGTCAGCTATACATACGAGGAAGGGATCATTTGAGCCCGGACCGTGGGAAAGCCGAATGAACGTGAGATGTGAGATGTAAACCCGGAGTCAAGACCGGATGTCGAGAGGGTAGGTAACGGTGAAGGTGGTTCCTGACGAATCGTCCGAGCGGCAATCCACCTTCCCTTTCAGGTAGCGCTCGGTCATGAGCTTAACGCTGTACAAGCCGATCCCCCGTCCTTCACCCTTTGTCGAGAATGAGCGGTGGAATATCTGCAACAGCGTTTCTCTCGGGATCACCCCCTGATTGTTGCACCAGAACACAATATTTTTCTCAGCCGTGGAGCAGCCGAGGGTCACTGTCCCGCCTTCGGGCGCGGCCTCCAGGGCATTCTTGAGGAGATTGCCGAGGACCCGGTTAATTATTTGTTCGTCGCTGTAAAAGACGGTTGATGTTGAATCCTGAGAGAGCATTATGCTTATGCTGCGACCGGGCAAGGTATTCTCATAGCAGCTTTTCACCGATTCCAGCAATTGATGTGAGTTGAGCGGCACGGGGCGGACCGAAAGTTCATCGTTCTCGGCGGCAAGAAGCTCACGCTGGCTGCGGATCTCGCCGACGAGTCTCCGCGCCATCATGAGAAGGGTTTCTTTCGCCTCGCCAATGGGCATGAGCTCGTCGATCAGGACCCTGGCAAGGCCGTCAATGGCGCCGGCGGTGTTGAGGATGTCATGAAAGAAGAGCCGTTCCAGCACCTTTCGCCTTTTCTCATTACTGATGTCAACCGCAACCACTATGGCGAGCTCCATCCTCTGAAAGCGGAACGGCGTTCCCCAGACCTTCAGATCCAGAACCTCGAAACCCTGCGGAGTATCCCGCATTATTCTGCATTCATGGCTGGCGCGGTCGCCTGAAAGGGCGGATAGTATCGTTTCCACAGCCCCGCAGCTTCTGCATGCCTCACCTGTTCCGCAGCCATGCTCGGCTTCCAGAGCGTGCCGGCAGTCAAGGATCTCGCCGGGCCGCAAGCCGATGCAATCGTCGCATCCCTGCGAGCGCGCAAACTCATCCATGGCCTGATTGACGAGAAGGACCTGACGGGTTGAACCGACGATCATGACGAACTCCGGCATGGCATTGATGACGGCGCATAACCCCTCGTCAGAGGTCAATGCCGTATTCATCCCGGCCACATCACCGGCATCGGCCCGCTCCGCGGTGGCGAAATATGTCGAACAGGCGGTTTGTTGCATTATATTAATATACTACAGCTAATAAGATTTTGCTATAGCGCAAGCAAAAACATATTATAAAAAATGAAAATATACATTTTTTGCAGAATGCAGACCTAATCATCATGGTAAACCCCACCTCCATTACTTGATAAGGGAAGGGCCGTCCCGCCGGATTCCCCCGGTCAAACGGCCCTTTGTTCCTATTCAAATCCAACAGAGCTTTCCGTTTACCTGAATAATTTCAATCAAACAACCGGATGATAATCAGTTACTGTAACCATGACAGCTGTCGCATTCGCTGTCGTAGTTGTACCAGCGATATGGTTTCCCCCATGTTACCGTTGTCTGTTGAATGTGGCATGATACATTCGAGCAGTTTCTCGTGGCCGGGTCATATGTCGCATTGGCGAGACTCATCGGGACATCGGACCCGTAGGAAGAGTAGACATAAGGATTCTGCTTGTCGAACGCCACATCGTTGCTGCCGTTTACATGCCTGGAAAAATTAGCGATCGGGACTTCGCCGAGGGTTCTAACGCCCATGCCGTCCTCAGCATAGGTGTTCAATTGCTTGACCGTATCATTGTGGCAGTGCGTGCAGCTAAGCGGCGTATAGCCCATATTCCAGGTGTGCAGGTTTTGATAACCGTACGGGTCGATCCATGAGTGGCTGTCCCCCGCGCCGCCGTCGTTGGCGGGCGCCGATGTCTGTGGAGGATTGCCGTGGCAGCCGGAACAGGTGAGGGGGGCGCCGCCCCAGGTGACGGTCCGGTATTTTCTGGTGACAACAACCTTTGCCTGCCAGTTCGGGTCATTTTCCGGGATCGCCGCCGTTGTCGTCCAGTCATTGTGGCTATGGCAGTAGATGTTGCTGCATGTCCCCTCGGTGTAAGGATGCCCTTTGCTATCCGTAAATACCGTGCCGCCGGGGAGATATGCCGCAAACGCAGGGTTCAGGGCCTTGAGCGAGCCGGCTTGCGCGAGCGGGTTGTGCAGTTCCACGTCCACCACCCCGTTGGCGTGTTTGGCGCCATCCATCGGGTGGCAGTTGCCGCAGCCGAAAATATACGCGCTGCCGTTGTCGCCGAAGCTCTGCGTGATGCGAAGATCGCCGTAGCGCGCCTGGGCAACGGCGCCGCCGTAATGTTTCAGGTGGGAAGCAGTGGCCGGCGGACAGTCGTGGCAGCCATCACAGGCAGTGGCTTGTGTCGTATGAGGGTTGTGGCAGAATACACAGGGGTTCGCACCAATGGTGAAGGGATGGCCCGGGACGTTGCCGCCGGCGTCGGTGTGACAGTTTTTGCAGATATTGTCCATGGTGGAAACTGCCAGGCCGGGATGGGCCTCACCGCTCGGCATGTGACAGGAGGGGCACGCCGCCCCGCTGAACGAGGTCGCATGGACGGATGCCTGCCATTCGATGACTTGCGCCTGGCCCGCATGGCATGTGGCACAGGTGTTGGATGCGACTTGAGTCGGCGTCAGCACGGTGATCGTGGCTGGCGCGGAGGTGACGGTCACCCCGCCGGAGGTGGCGGTCAGGGTTACCTTGTATGAGCCTAATTTGTTGACATTGAATGTGGCTGTCGCGCTGTTCCCGTTCCCGAAGACAGCGGCGGACCCCGCGGGTTTGTCCGTAACGTTCCACTGATAGTCGATATCCCCCGCATTGGAGGTTGCGGAGCCGGAGAGCGTGGTTGCCGCCAATCCGTTCGGGCCGGTGCCGATGGTCTGGTCCGTGCCGGCATAAGCCGTTACCACCGGGATCAGCTCGAAGGCGGCGCTGACGGAATGGTTGGCCGTGATGTTGTTGAAGGGGATCGTTACGGCAACCGCCGGATCGGCCGGAACAACCGGAGTTCCGCCATCCACCTGGTAGCCCTGGATGCGGTAGCCCGTGAAGGGGACAATCGTTATGGCCCTGCTGGAGCCGGCGGATATATTGGTGGATGATCCGCCGGTGATCTGAAGCTGACCGCCGGACCCCGCATTGGTGGTTATCGAATAGGTGGCCTGGCTGAAGGTCACTTTAATCGTATGCGCCTTGCTGGTGTCAAATGGGACTGTTTTAGCGGCAGAGATGGCTGACGCCGCACCGTCGATCAGGATGCCGCTGATCGACCACCCCGCATTGACGGTGATCGTGTAGCCGGCGGCGCCGGTGAATAACTTCAGGCCGTTCGGAGTAATGCTTCCCCCCGCGGCCGGCAAGGCTGACGACGTCACCTGCATGTTGGCCGCCGTTCCCGTCAGCGGGATCATAAGGAGCATCATCAGCACCATGAATACAATTTTTTTGATCACAAAAATTTCCTCCTGGGGAGCCTATACCTCCGTGTTGTTTCCCGGTTAACGAGATGAGACATTCGAGATGAACCGAGTCTATAGATACACCACTCCCCTTGAAATAGGCTTGACAACATCAAGCAAGTTTTACGCCATGGCAATGCCATTTGTTGTTGTATATATTAGTGCGAAGCTTTTGCGGGAAGATCCGTGGAAGGACGCTAAAACAGAATATCTATGGAGAATCGGACGTTGTTGGCGGGCAGGTTGAATGGTCTCGTATTTAATTATACAAGTAAAATATTATTCATGACCGGTTTACCGCTTATAATTATATCAATGTAATTTTACCTTAACTGGAAAAGCGCCTGCCCGATATGGGCATTTCACGGTATGCTCCAGTGCTATCGCGTGTTCCAGATGTTGTTGGGAAAACTGAAGGGGCAACCCCGCGTAATTGATAGGATCTATTTCCGCTCCGGCAGCTCAACTATCCTCCCGCCAGGGAGAAGACGGAAGAGGTGGCCGCGCCAGCGCACCTTCTGCCCGGTAAAGGCGAGCACCCAGGAGGCGAATGCGAGCAGGTCGCGAAGCGGCAGGAGCCAGAGCCAGCAAGGGAATACGCCGTCCCGGAGATAGCGGCGGCTGAAAACAAGGGCCGTCAGGCAGCGCACCGCGTAGAGGAGAAGGGCCGCAATGACGCCGGAGAGTGTGCAGCCGGATACCGCCAAAGCAAGAAGCGCCGCCGGGAAGGGCTGGGTAAGGCCGGAGGCGAAGTAGCCGCCGGGGCGGGAGACCCGCATGGTGCGCGCCCAGCGCAGTTGCCGGGAGAGGATGTTTGCAAGGCCCTCCCGGTGCATGACGCTTTCCACGAAATAATCCGACAACTCCAGCAGCCAGCCGGCCTTGTGGACCTTGTTTCCCAGCTGATAATCATCGGCCAGGTAATCGACCAGGGCAGGGAAGCCGCCGATCTGCGCCAAAGCCTCCCTGCGCACCGCCATGGAAGCGCCCAGGGCAAAGGAGAGCCCTTCCAGCTTGAGGGCAACCATCACGTTCGGCACCATCTCCGCGGTAAACCCCATCGCTTCGAGGGCGCAAGCTGCCCCGTGGACGCCGGGGCTCCGGTAGAGAGAGGTCACCAGCCCGACGCCGGGTTCGGCAAACGGGGCCGAGACCTCCCGCAGATACCTGCTCCCCACCCTGATGTCGCTGTCGCAGACGATGATTATGTCGTGTTTTGCCAGGGGAAAGGCGTTGATCAGGTTGCTGACCTTGTAGTTGGGGCCATGGATGCGGCCATCCACGACCAGGTCGATATCCAGGGCGGGGAAATCGGCGGCCAGCTTTTCTATGAGCGGGATCGCCGGATCAGCGGGTGAAGCAGCGGCGAATATGATCTGAAAGCGCGGATAATCCTGGCGGCAGAACGTGGCGAAATTCTCGTAGCTCTCCGCATCCATACCCTTGACCGGTTTGATGATGGTGATCGGCGGGGCATGGTCGGCTGCGGTTTTACAGCGGTTGAAAAAGGCGCGGGCGCAAAAGAGGGAGATGAGCCCGTAGGCCAGGGGAGGGAAAATTATCAGGAATGGAAGTATCTGCTGAATCATGTAAGGACCTTCTCGATAAGCACGACATACGGCGCGGACGCAGGGCGGTTAAGCTGGCGGGTCACCCAGGCGTTGAAGGTTGCGGGCGCCAGGCTTGCCGCCCACTGCTCCACTGCTTCTCCCTCTTCCACGCCGCCGGGGTGGCCGGTGTAGATGCATGCGGTGATGATGCCGCCGGGGAGAAGCAGGCGCGCCGCCTGATCGAGCGCGGTCAGCGTCTGTTCGGGCCTGGTTGTAAAACTTCTGTCACCGCCGGGGAGGTACCCCAGATTGAAGAGCGCCGCCTTGAGCGGTTCACCGACAAAATCCGCAAGCCGTTCATGTCCGGCCGCCACCAGTTCCGTCTGCGCAAGGCAGCCGGCCTCGTCGAGAAGCAGCTTGGTATTCGCCAGCGCCTGTTCCTGCATATCGAAGGCCCAGACCTTGCCGCCCGGCCCGACCAGGCGGGCCAGGAACAAGGTGTCATGGCCGTTGCCGCAGGTGGCGTCCGCCACCCGGTCGCCCGGCTCTATTCGCTCCCGCAGGAAAAAGTGGGAGAGCGCCACGGCGCCGCGTAAAGTTTCTATCTTCATACCGGCCTCGTAACTTCGTCTATCAACCTTAATTAACACACTCCCCGGCTGAAATCAATCAAACAGCCTGCTACAGGCATGCAGAATGCCGAATGAAGCTCCGGGAAATGTTACAGCTGTGAAAAATGGTATACCTTTCCGGCAAAATATGGTAATAACTTAGGTTATTTTTTATGTTTCTTCTTCTTAACACACCGCTAAGGGGACGGAAATGCAAAGTTTTTGCACCAAGGAGAGCAAAAGGTGATGAAACCAGTAAAACACCCCATTTCCCATGCGCTCACATCGTTCAACGACGTTTCCGCCGGTTTTGGCGATCCGGCAGCCGTAAAGCATGGCGCCAAGATTTGCCACCTGCCGAAGGCCATCGAGAAAAAGAAAGAAGGAGAAGTCAGAAATTCCCTCGATATCGTCATCGAACGGAGCCGTGATTTCTTTTTCCGCGAACAGCTCCCCGCCGGATATTGGTGGGCCGAGCTGGAATCCAACGTCACCATCACCTCCGAATACATTATGCTGTTCCATTTCCTGGGGATGGTGAAAAAGGACCGGGAACGGAAGATGGCCAACTACCTCTTGAGCAAGCAGACCAAAGAGGGTTTCTGGACCATATACTACGGCGGTCCCGGCGATATTTCCACCACTGTCGAGGCCTATTTCGCCCTCAAGCTGGCCGGTTATTCGGCCGACCACCCGGCCATGGCCAAGGCGCGCGCCTTTATTCTGAAAAAGGGGGGGGTTCCCAAGTGCCGCGTTTTTACCAAGATATTTCTTGCCCTGTTCGGCGAGTTTTCCTGGTACGGCATCCCCTCCATGCCGATTGAATCGATGCTCCTTCCCAACTGGGCCTATTTCAACATGTACGAGTTTTCCAGCTGGTCGCGGGCGACTATAATCCCGCTCTCTATCGTCATGAGCGAACGGCCGGTAAGAAAGCTCCCCCCCTGGGCCAGGGTCCAGGAACTTTACACCCGTCCGCCGCGGCCGACAGACTTCACCTTTACCAAAGAGCACGGCATTCTGACCTGGAAAAATATCTTCATCGGCATCGACCACATGCTCAAGATTTATGAAGGGAACCCGATCCGGCCGTTCAAGAAGAAGGCGATGGCACTGGCCGAAAACTGGGTGCTGGATCACCAGGAACCGACCGGCGACTGGGGAGGAATCCAGCCGGTCATGCTCAATTCGGTCCTGGCGCTTCACTGCCTGGGCTATGCCAACGACCACCCGGCAGTGGCTAAGGGGCTGGAGGCGCTGGCCAACTTCAGCATCGAGGATGAAGAGGAACTGGTCCTGCAATCATGCATATCGCCGGTCTGGGATACGGCGCTGGCGATCAAGGCTCTGGTCGATTCCGGTGTTCCCGGCGATCATCCGGCTTTATCGAAATCCGCCCAGTGGCTGCTCGACAGGGAAGTGCGCAAACCGGGTGACTGGCGGGTCAAGTCGCCGGACCTGGAGCCGGGAGGGTGGGCCTTCGAGTTCCTCAATGACCACTATCCGGATGTGGATGACTCCGGGTTCGTCATGATGGCCATCAAGGATATCCAGGTCAGGGACCAGAAAGCCAAGGATGATGCGATCAAGCGCGGCATCAACTGGTGCCTCGGGATGCAGAGCAAAAACGGCGGCTGGGGTGCGTTCGACAAGGACAACACCAAGCATCTCCTCAACAAGATTCCGTTTTCCGACCTGGAAGCGCTCATCGATCCGCCGACCGCGGACCTTACCGGCAGAATGCTGGAGCTGATGGGGGCGTTCGGTTATGCGAAAGACTATCCCGCCGCGGTCCGGGCCCTGGAATTCATAAAGAAAACCCAGGAACCTGAAGGCCCCTGGTGGGGGCGCTGGGGAGTGAACTACATTTACGGCTCCTGGTCGGTCCTGGCGGGTCTCGCCGCCATCGGCGAGGACCTGACCCAGCCTTATATCAGAAGGGCGGTCAACTGGCTTAAACTGAAACAGAATAGCGACGGCGGATGGGGGGAAACGTGCGAATCCTATCATGACCGTTCTCTGGCCGGGGTCGGCGAAAGCACCGCCTCCCAGACCAGTTGGGCGCTATTGTCGCTCATGTCGGCGGGTGAAGTTCAATCGAGCCAGGTCGCCAAAGGTGTCCGCTACCTGATCGCGACCCAGCGGCCCGACGGCACTTGGGATGAAGATCAATATACCGGGACCGGTTTCCCCAAATATTTCATGATCAAATACCACATTTACCGCAACTGTTTCCCTCTGATGGCGCTGGGCACTTACCGCGCCCTGACCGTGGAGAAAGGATAATCCATTTACTTATGCTTCAAGTATAATGTATGATTCCGTAGGGACGGGCTCGATACCCGCCCCTACATTAGTTTCTTAGAGAGATTATGAAAGTTTTTGTCACCGGTGCTACCGGCTTTATAGGCGCAAGCCTGGTAAGAGAGCTGCTCAAGGAAGGTTACCGGGTCAGGGCTCTGGCCCGGCCCAATTCGGACCGGCGCAACCTCAAAGGTCTCGATCTGGAAATCTGCGAGGGGGACCTCCGCGACCGGAAATCGCTGGAAGAGGGGATGAAGGGTTGTGATATCCTCTTTCACGCCGCCGCCGATTACCGGCTCTGGACCCGCAAACCGGCCGTCATGTATGAAATCAATGTCGACGGGACCCGCAATATCCTCGAAGCGGCCCTGAGCCAGGGGGTTTCCCGGGTAGTTTACACCAGCAGCGTCGGCACCCTGGGGAACCCCGGCAATGGCATAGCGGGTGATGAAACGACACCGGTTACCCTGGCCGACATGGCCGGACACTACAAAAAAAGCAAGTTTCTGGCCGAACGTGAAGCGGAGAGCTTTCTCAAGCGGGGGCTTCCCCTCGTCATCGTCAACCCATCCACCCCGGTCGGTATGCTCGACATCAAACCCACCCCGACCGGCAGGATCATCGTCGATTTTCTCAATCGCAAAATGCCCGCTTATCTGGACACCGGCTTGAATATCATCGATGTGGAAGATTGCGCCCGCGGCCATGTTCTGGCCGCCGTCAAGGGCCGGATCGGGGAGAAATATATCCTCGGCAATGAAAACTTGACCCTGCAGCGGATTTTCGCCATGCTGGAAGAGATAACCGGGTTGCCGGCGCCACGGGTGAAGCTGCCCTATACCCCGATACTGATCGCCGCCTATATTAACGAGGGAATTTCCCGCTGCACGGGGAAAGAGCCGCTCATCCCCCTGGCGGGGGTGCAGATGGCGAGAAAATTCATGTTCTTCGACGCAACGAAGGCAGTGCGCGAACTCGGACTGCCGCAAAGGTCGGCCGGTGAGGCTCTACGCAAAGCGGTGACATGGTTCCGCGAAAACGGATATGTAAGATAAAGAACCTTTAGCCCTTTGCCCAGCACCCTTTGCCAGGAGTAATAAATATGCCCAAGCTTCTCGATAAAATAAACAGCCCTGAAGATCTGAAAAAACTGAAAACCGAGGAACTGATCACCCTGGCCGCCGAGCTCAGGCAGGTAGTGCTGGAGACGGTTGCCAAAACCGGCGGCCATCTCGCCTCCAATCTCGGTTGCGTGGAGCTTACCCTCGCCCTTCACTACTGTTTCAACTCCCCGCAAGACCGGATTATCTGGGATGTCGGCCATCAGGCCTATATCCACAAGATCATCACCGGCCGCCGTGACCAGTTCCATACCCAGCGGCAGTACGGCGGGCTCAGCGGTTTTCCGAAACGTAGCGAATCGCCCCATGACGCGTTCGGCACCGGCCACTCCTCCACTTCCATCTCCGCCGCTCTCGGGATGGCCGTGGCCCGTGACCTGCAAGGGGGTGAAAACAAGGTGATCGCGGTGATCGGCGACGGTTCCATGACCGCCGGCATCGCCTTTGAAGCGCTCAATCAGGCCGGCCACCTGGCCAGGAACCTGATCGTGATACTCAATGACAATGAAATGTCAATCGGGAAAAATGTCGGCGCGCTTTCCGCGTTCATCTCGCGTAAACTGACCGGAAGCCACTACCGCGATCTGAGAAAAGAGATGCAGGGCCTGCTCAAGAACATCCCCACCGTGGGGCAGAACATCCTCCAGTTCGCGAGAAAGGCGGAAAATTCGCTTAAGGGGTTCCTCACTCCCAGTTCACTCTTCGAAGCGCTCGGGTTCGACTATATCGGTCCGATCCAGGGGCACAACCTGCCGCAGCTTCTGGAAGTCCTGGAGAATGTCCGTTCCCTTGAAGGTCCGGTCCTCGTCCATGTCATGACCACCAAGGGGAAAGGATACCGGCCCGCGGAGGAAAACCCCGCCCAGTTTCACGGCATCGGCCCCTTTGATCTGCAAACCGGCAAGGCGAAGGCGAGCAAGGGCGCAGCGCCCTCCTATACCGCCGTTTTCGGGGAAACCATGGTGAAGCTGGCTGCGAGCGACAAAAAGATAGTCGCCATTACCGCGGCGATGCGTGACGGCACCGGTCTTGCTCCCTTTGCCAAGGCCTATCCCGATCGTTTCTTCGATGTGGGGATCGCCGAGCAGCATGCGCTCACCTTTGCCGCCGGACTGGCCGCGGAGGGATTCCGGCCGGTGGCCGCCATCTATTCCACATTTGCCAAGCGCGCTTACGATCAACTCTTCCACGACATCTGCCTGCAAAAACTCCCGGTGACCATAGCTCTGGACCGCGCCGGCCTGGTCGGGGACGACGGCCCGACGCACCATGGGGTGTTCGATCTGTCATTTCTGCGTCATCTCCCCGAGTTGGTCGTGATGGCGCCGAAAGATGAAAACGAGTTGCAGCATATGATAAAGACCGCCGTATATGCCGGCCGGCCGATGGCGCTCCGATACCCGCGGGGTGCGGGCGTAGGTGTGCAGATGGATAATGAGCCGGCGGCCCTGGAAATAGGCAAAGGTGAGATTGTCGCCGAAGGGGACGACCTGACCATCGTGGCGATAGGCGTTGCCGTTCAGCCCGCCTTGCAGGCGGCGGAACTTCTGAAGGAACGGGGCATTACAGTTTCCGTTGTCAATGCCCGCTTCGTCAAGCCCCTTGACCGCGATCTGATCCTGGCGGAAGCAAAGCGCACCGGCGCTCTTCTGACGGTTGAAGAGAATGCCCTGCAGGGCGGGTTCGGTTCGGCGATCCTGGAACTCTTGGAAGAAGAAAGAATCACCGATGTCCGGATTAAAAGGCTGGGCATTCCGGACCAGTTTGTGGAACATGGGAGCCAGTCGCAACTGCGCAAGGATCTGGGGCTCGATGCGGAAGGGATTGCCGCCGCCGCTGAGGCCTTCCTGGCCGCGAAAGGCGAAGCGGTCCGGCTGGCCTGTGTGAAATAGAAGAACCGTGCGACGTGCGACGTTATTCGTGCGACGTACAACAATAAAAAAACTAATTGCACGTCGCACGTCGCACGTTGCACGTTGAACGAAAGGATTTTTCTAAATGCGTTTTCCCTGGAGATTGAATTACGACCTCACCAAATATATCATTGCCAACAGAATGAAGGGGGTCGAAAAATATCCGCTCGTCCTGATGCTGGAGCCTACCCATCTCTGTAACCTGGCCTGCTCGGGGTGCGGGCGGATACGCGAGTATGCCGACACCATCAAGGAAATGATGTCGTTGGAAGAGTGCCTCAAATCGGTTGATGAATGTCCCGCTCCGGTGGTCACCATCACCGGCGGCGAGCCGTTTCTATATCCCCATGTCTTTGAGCTGGTCGAAAAGGTGCTGGAACGGGGGAAGCACATCTACTTCTGCACAAATGCGCTGCTCCTGGAAAAGGGGCTTGACAGCATGCACCCGCACCCTAATTTCACCCTCAACATCCACCTGGACGGTCTGGAAGAGACCCATGACCGGATATTGGAAAGGAAGGGCACCTTCAAGACCGCCATCGCCGCGATTAAAAAGGCGAAGGAGCTCGGTTTCCGGGTCTGCACCAACACCACTATATTCAATGAGACCGATCTGGTAGAGATCGACATGCTCTTTTCGCTCCTGACGAGCCTTTCGGTGGACGGCATCCTCGTTGCGCCCGGCTTCGGTTACGAGGCGGTCGGTGAAAAGCTCTTCCTGGAGCGGCGCGATATCGAGCGGAAGTTCGAGGAAGTCTACGAGATGAGCAGGCGGTTCCGTTTCTATTCAACCCCCATGTACCTCAAGTTCCTGAAGGGTGAAAGGAAACTGGAATGCACCCCGTGGGGGAACCCGACCCGAAACACCCGGGGATGGAAGGCCCCCTGTTATCTCATAACCGACACCCATTATTCCAGCTACCGGGAGATGATGGAAAAGACCGAGTGGAGCAAGTACGGAGTCGGCAAGGACGAGCGCTGCGCCCAGTGCATGATGCACTGCGGCTTCGAGCCTTCGGTGGTGGCCGAGGTCGGGAAGAGCTGGAAAGATATCTGGGAGAT
>Ga0137449_1000040_pt1 | contig 14405 bp, 15 predicted proteins | sample EasRivERMGT436_2_FD_104905 | JGI IMG/M metagenome (GOLD analysis project Ga0137449, IMG submission 104905) | Soil microbial communities from meander-bound floodplain in the East River, Colorado, USA - East River MetaG ERMGT436_2 | ecosystem: Environmental > Terrestrial > Soil > Floodplain ... | reverse complement strand
CTCTCTGAATGTGTGCTATTGAAATTGATACCTGACAATCACAACACCGTCACCGCCCGCACCGCCGTTGCCTGAACCTCCGGCATTAGAACCGCCCCCGCCGCCCCCGCCGCCGCGTCCGTCGGTTCCGTCGGTGCCGTTACCAGGACCTACAGCACCCGCACCGCCGCCGCCCGTTCCGCCAGTGCCGGCCGTTCCGCCGTCGAACGTGCCGCCGCCGCCACCGCCGCCATAGGTTACGGATGCGCCAGTGACAGAATTCGCTAGTCCGTTGCCACCGTTGCCCCCTGCACTGCTGCTGCCGTTCGCGCCGTTCGCTGGCGCCGCCCCACCGCCGCCCCCGCCGCCGTAGTTCGATGCGCTCGGCGACCCGTTGCCGCCATCACCGCCCGGCGTGCCATTGCCGCCGATCTTATCGTTCGTCGCGCCGCCGCCTGATGCGCCGTCGCGCCCGTTGCTGCCCGTATTGTTTCCGGCCCCAAGGCCAGCGCCATTACCGCCGCCGGCCGCAGTGATCGAACCATCGAAGGAGGATGCCTCACCATCGCCGGAAGCGATCGGCGCTTCGTTCGTTCCAACGCCGCCCACGCCCACTGTGATTGCGTAGGTTCCAACAGCGATTGCGAACGATGCGTTATAAGCGACTTCGCCGCCGCCCCCACCCCCGCCGCCTACGGCGTTAGCCCCGACCCTACCGCCCCCGCCGCCGCCGCCAACGACTAGGATTTCAGCGTTTCCCGATCCGCTTGTGACCTCGAAAGTACCATCGACCGTGAACGTGTGGACCTTGTAATCGCCGTCCGTTGCAATCGATCCGCCGGTAGCCTCCATCAGAATTACGCCCTCGGACCATCCGGCCCCGAGCATCGAGTTGGCTAGATCAAGTACCGGGATCATGCATCCGTCTCGGCGTCGGTCGTGATGTAGAGGATGATGCCGTGCAGCCGCGCATCCACGTCCAGAGATTGAGAGCTGTCATCGGTTTCACGTGCAACCCTGAAATGCACCACGTCCTCAGCCGCTGGCGTGCCCGCAATGGTGATCGCTGACGACTCCGGCGAGACGTATAGATCGTTCGTAGTGCCGCCCGTGTCTACAACCGTTTGCGCTGTTCCGAATGCGACCGCGATCGCATCGTCGTTGCTTATCGCGACGGCTTGCAGGCTAAACACGACCGTGAACGATGTCGCCGCCGCATGCGACCAAACGGATTTGTATGTAACCGTCCCCTCGTTCCAGCTTTTCGGCATCGCGATCGAGAACTGCGCGTACTCGGCCGTGGTCGCGTCGAAGTTAAGCGTACTGATGTCCGGCTGATTCGCCGCCGATGCAATCGTTGCCAGTGACGCGCACCCGCCCGTTGCACTCGGTCGCATCGCTGCGGCTGATACCCAAATGCTATGCCGGCCCGCCGTACCCGTTGCCGTCGCCGGAGTCGACGCGCCATGCACGCCGTAAAGGCCTGCACGGTGATCCTGTTCTGCCGTGACCACGCCGCCCGCCGTCGTGAGAAGATAGACACGCGCATAGGTTGTCGTCGCGTTCCAATTCGTCGCGCTGGTGCTCGTGCTGATCGCGCCGTCGGATCGCTGCACGACAACGTAATTCGTGGACGCATCCGTTAGAGTCAGTGTGCCCGCTGTGACGCTGAACCCGGACCAGCGCCCGCCGTAGTAGCCCCAACTTAGACCCGATGTCGGAGCCGGCTGCCGCTTGCCGTAGACGCTGGAATAATCGATGGACTCGAAATTTTCGTTGATCGGAACCTGTGGCGACGCTTCCGAGCCGGTCAATTCCTGAAAGTTCATCCGAAATGCTCCAATGCGTAACCGCGCCCGACAATGGCGGAAATCTGATAGATGCGGAAGTAGAACTGATCGCCCGGCGTGAGCCCGTCCGTAGTCTGCTGCGCGGCCGTGTAGCTCGCCGTCTCACTCGTAGCCGTGATCGTTCGCAGCACGGTCGCAAAGTTTGAATTGTCCGCGTCCGCAACCTCGACAATGTACGATTCTGTAGACTCGCCTAACGGTACGCTGATCCCAAGAGTCCCGACGTAGCGCGTGCTCAAGCGCGTGCGCCGCCGCCATGTGATCGTGGCATTGTTGGAACCATCGCGCGTGATCCGCGCGTCCACCGGAGCGAACGGCTTGAGTCCGACGCCGGTATCCGTAAACGGTTCGGCCGGCGCCGTCCCGAGCGCTCGGCCGAGCGTGACGCCTTTGTAGTACCGCTCGTCGCCGAGCTGCGAATTCGTCAGCACGATGCGCCGCAAGCCTCCCTCGCGCAGCAGTACGCAGCGCTCGCCGGCCGCATGATCGACCATCGCCCATTCCGTACCGCGCGCGCCGCGGATCAATCGAGTCAGCCGATACGTGGCGTTAAGCGGTCCAGCCGTGACCAGCGTCGCCGTGATGAACTGAATGATCTCGCTGCCGATCAGCATCGTATTGACTGCCTGACTTGCAAGCACGGCATCGCGCGTCGAACTCACGAGCACGCCCGCGCCGATGTTGACGGTCACTGAGTTTAGTTCATCAATCACGCACGGCCCGCGCCAATCGCCGAGCCTCGTTGTACAGTCGCCGAAGATGGCCCACTCTGCAACCGTGTCGCGCCATGTATAGTCAACATTGTTGGCAGAATCGTAGATCGCGGCGCCGCCCCACGCTTGCCGATCTCCTTTGGCTGCTAGGTAGAAGCCAGCATCGTCGTCGGCATCTTGAAGGATCGGAATGTCCATCAGCTCCATCAGCGTGCGCGCTGGCGAGCTAACGGTTGTCTGCGATGTGTAATCAACGCTGGTTATACCGGCTGACGTGAGAACGCTGGTGTCATCGACGACTAGGCGCAGCGTAAGCAAAGGGAACGCGTCAGTCATCTCAACGATACGCATGCGAAGCAACGATCCATCGTGCGCCGTGATCGTTACCGGATCTGTAGGTTCGAGACGCGGATAGTCGGCGCGCATCACCGTGATGGTCGCGTTCGCAACACTCGCCGCTTGGTCTAGAGAGTGTGTGTCCGCAACGGCCTTGGCTTCCGAAGGCGTGCCGCCGATCTGAATGTCCGTTGCTTCCGTGCTTGTGCTAGTGGCACTCAACAGCCGGTCGCTTATCTCGCTCCCGTTCGCATAGTCCGCACTGAGATTGATGTACGTGATCTGCTTGAAGGCGGGTATCTCTATATCGTTTTGCTGGCGCAGCGGAAACGGATCGCCGGAGAAGTTGCCATCCTCACTCGCGGCCAAGTCCTCATACGGTATCGTCGCCGCCGATGAACCACCCCGAGGGACGAACTTAACCTTACTCCCCGACATGACGCACTCGTAGAAGTACCATCCCATCGCGCGCTCAGTCGGCTCACGTGCCGGCGATACCTGCGACCAAGGCAAGCAGCACACCGTGCGGCTGATTGACGATAACTCGGTAACGTCTATCTGCCCCGCCGTAAGTCCAGCTCGGATGCAGATACGGCTCTGCACGTCGGCCACAGTCGGGCAAGTCGCCGTCAATAAATCAAATATCAGTTCGCCGAATCCGGTCAGTGCCGGCGCCCACACAATCCCGGCGAGATATGCCGGCCCGCCGATGAATCGTGCGCCGCCTGCGTCGGGTAGCGCATACGTGTGCAGAATCGTGCCGTCATCGGGATCGATCCGCCGCACGATGCCATCGGCACCGGACGGCCCCACAATGCTGATAATCTCGTCTAAGTCTTCGGCGTAGAGTAGCTGGCCCTGAAACGTGCTGCCGGAGTAGCCGAACGCGTTCACGCGTGACCACACGCCGGTTGCGCAATCGAGCTTGAGGATGTACCAAGGCGAGCCCGTATCGCTCCAGCAGTAGATGCAGTCCCGCGATGAGTCGTAGCACTGCCCCCACTTGTTCGCCCACAGTGAGTCAGCGCCGGCCGCGATCGCCGTGTGCGTTACCGATGCCGTGTACTCGAAACGTGAGAACCCATAGGTAGGCCCGCGACTCGCCCAGAATCGGCCATCGGCATCGACCATCGCAGCGCCGTATAGCCCGCCGCCGCCTGGCGTCACCGATCCGAGATCGAGCACCGGCAGATCGCCGCTAATTGTGAAGATATGGAACTCGCCGTTATCCTCGATCAGTGCGCGATTGGCATCCTGATCCATCGCGTAAGTCTCGGCGTAATCCGTTAATCCGCCGCTATCCTTGTATGACCCGATGTACTCGCGAGTAGAAATCTTGTAGGCGAGCGTATCGTAAGGCGTGCCGGCGCCAAGCGTGTCCTGCACAGCGAGAAGCGCCAAGTCCTCGCGAGGATACAGCAGCAACTGCGGCGCGTCATCTGCATTGATCGCCCAATACCCGCCGCTCTTAGCCGGCGTCGAAATGAACTCCCACGCCTCAGACTCGAAGTTGTAGATGCCGATCCGATCGGGACTCGCACCGCTGCCGCTGTGGTTGTGATCCGTTACCCACACCTCGCTACCATCCGAGTCGAACTGCGCAACGGATTCGGCTGTGGCCGTTGTCGTGATGCCGGTGTAGTAGGTTAGTTGCGGCCCCGAAGTACCATCGGCGACGACCTCGAATTCTAGGTTGCGTAGTTGACCGCTCTCGCCGAGTTGTAGTCCATCGACCCATATGGTGCCGCGATCCCGATATGCTGGCGCACTATCCGCACCCACTGCGGCATCAATCAATGCCTCATAGGCAGGGTCAGGATCTTGTGTCGCCGATCCCGTGTAGATCGTTAGCCTATCCCATTGTTCAGCCGTATTGCTCGCGGCGATCGTGCCCGATGATGCGCCGGAGTCGGTGCGCCAGATCAGCTCGCCGTTATCCCAACTTTTCGCAACGCCAATGATTTCGTGGCATGTCAATCCGTACAAGACGCTCATCGAATAGGTAACGGTCGTCTGCTTTTGCTTCGGCGCACCACCCTTACCACCGCCGCCGACCGTCTGCGTATCCTCATTCGCCACGCGATCCGTGTTGTACCACGTGTGCGGCGCAAGCCTCATGCTCCCGTAAATGTACGGGATATGCTGACCGTATTCGGTCTTCGGAATCTTCAAGTCCATTAGATTGGACTTTTGTTTCGGACCTGATGGCGCATTGAGCGCGTTGTAGAGGCCGCTGCCGAGCGCGAATCCTAGACCCGCCATGCCGAACTGCGCGCCAACCAACGCCCCAGCACCGCCAGCGATCACCGATCCCACTACGCCACTCCCGGAAACGAATACGCCGCCGCGAACCGTTGGCGACGATAGAAAACAAGCCGCTGTTCAACGACGCGCATGTATCGCGGATCGTTGAGTGCGTGGATGATTGTGCGGCTCCCGTATTTGTTTTCGGCGATGATGCCCATGTGCTGCGGCGCCGTCTCTGTTACCAGAACTATTACATCGCCTGGCCGCATATCAGCTTTGTTCACGCGCCGACCCAGATGTTGATTGCACAGCGGCAGCATGGAACCATCCGGCGTCCCCGTGTAATCCGGAACGTCGAAATCCGGCGCGAATATCCCGAGCGCGCGACCCACGCAGATGATGACGCCGCCGCAATCGAGTGCAACGCCTGGCTGCCGCTCACGATGATGGTAGCGCGTGCCTATCAAGCTACGCGCAGCCCGGATGACATCGTCACGGTTAGCCATCACAGCCAATTCCGGTACGTGCTCAAGACCGCCTCTGCCGTCGGTGTTTTTGTTAAGTCGTCGGAGCCCTTGCGATCCGGCTCTCCGCCGAAGTTCAATACGTTATCGAACTTGTCCCGGCAGTCCTCCTCGCGGCGCTTGCGGCACCCGGCAATAGCGATGCCCGTATCGCCGACTTGGATGTCATAGAACAGCGGTAACGCCATCGTGAACGTACCGTTAGCCGCGTAAGTCTTGACCTTGCGTGATGCGCCGGCATTGTCGCCTGTGAGCCATTGAACTTCGCCCTCCCCGAAATAGTCCTCAGCCTCAGCACGCGCGCTATCTCGATACACGTATTTGCTCGTGACGTTCGTTACCGAGAATAGAACAGTGAACGGCGTATCAGAAAACGAAATATCCTTGCGGCATCGATCATCGCCCAAACGATAGCGACACGTCTTACTGCTAGAGTCTCCAATCGGATGATTCAGATAGCGGCGCAGATCGTGCAGCTCAATCACGACTTGACCTCGTTGTAATTCCATCTCGCCAAACGTACCGGCCAGCAGATCGTCCACGCCGTCCGAATATGACTTGTAGTTGTAGCGGAAGATTCGGAACTCGGCATTGCGCCAACGATCGCCGAGTATGTCCTCGACACCGAACACCGTCCCATCATGCAATGTGCGAAGTTCCGTGTTGCCGACATCGCACCCTACAGCGATCGATATTGCGCTGGCGACGAATCCGGGGTCGCACAGATACGTCCCGTTGATCTCCGAGTCAACGCCCGTGATGATGTCGTCTTTGTCGTGCGACGTGAGCCGCAGAATAGTGCCGTCCGCGCGCTCAATGCGGATCGCAGTCGCAAGCGTAGTCGTGCCGAGCGCGTAGTGGGCGAGCAGCGCAGCCGGAATAGTTTTCACTACTCCATGACCTCCTCTAGCACAATCGATTGCCCGGCCGTGTACCGATTCGCAGCCGGCCCCGCGATGATTAACTCCCAATCGATGTCATCAGACTGAAAATGTACCGGCGTGTAGAAAACACCGGACCATGTGATAGCCGATGCAGCCGGCGCCGATGCAATGGTAATCACGCCCGTGTTGGCGTTGAACGTGTAATAGCTATTGAGCGTCTGCACCACGCCGTTGAATTTCAGCACGAACGATGCCGCATGCAGCCGGCGAATGGTGCGGTCCTTTGTCGTGGACGATCCCGTGAACGTGTAGCGCTTGACCGCCTGGTACGTCGTGCCGCTGATGAGCGTGACCGGCCAGTCCTCTGCCACATGGTCCTTCGGATCGCGCAGCAGGCACCCGTAGGCGCCGCCTTCCGTGATCTCGTGCAGTCCCTCGAACTCGGCCCAATCGTCGACAGTGAGCGGCGCGTTCGTGAAGTCGAATGTTCGCACCGTGACCTCGTGCGCGATGTTGATGCGCTTGCGCCCGCTCCCAGATTCAGCGCGTTCGTTTTTCCGCTGTTGCTTACCGCGCACGCCGGCAACAAAGAACCGCTCCGGGACAATCACGTCCGACATTATGGTGATACTCACCGCGCCGCCCCGCTGAATCTACGGCCCTGCGCGAGATTCACTTGCCGTCCCGTCTCGACCGCGAGCTGCGATGCAGTCTGCTTACTCATGCCCGCAGGCGGATTGACGGTAATGTTGATCGTGCCGCCGCCGCCAGACGCATTCTCCGCTGCCGGCACTACCCGCTCGCCCTGGTGCAGCATGTACGGCCCGGTTTTCGGCACGTAGGCCACGCCGGTTGCGAACGAATCGAGCACGGAGCCGATGAGACCGCCGCCTTCCGCGATTGATGAGCCAGCCGCTGCCCCAGTGACCGAGGAAGCAAACGCAAGTCCGGCCGCTGTGACTTCGCCCGCGAATGCTGCGCCAGCGCCTGTGATCTCTGGAAGGAACGCGGCGCCCGCTGCCGTAACCTCTGTGCCAAACGTAGCGCCTGCCGTAGTAACAACCGTTCCGAATCCTGTGCCAGCGGCCGTAACGGTTGTCCCGAATGCTGCGCCGGATGCTGCATCACTCGCGACTGTTCCGGCCTTTCCAGCATTGAACCCGAGGATACTGCCAAGCTGCGGAAGATTTCCTTTTAGCGATTCGGCGAGCGGCCCAGTAATCTGCTGCCTGATCTCGATTCGCGCTAGATCGGCCGCAATTCCGCCAACTAAATCAGTAACCGCCGATTTCAAATCCTTGAAGTTCTTGATGCTGCCGTTGAACAGGTTAAGCGTGAAGTCCTCAATACTGCTGAATGCTCGCGTGAATACGTCCTCGAATTGCTTCGCTACATTCCTCGTTTCCTCTAGGTAATTGTTCAGCGCCTCATTCGCGCCGTTGATCCAATCCGCCTCAGCCGCGCGTATCGCATCGGTGCGCTGTTCGTATAGCGCAACTTCCTTCGCGTAGGTTTCCTCGGCGACTTGGAGATAGGTGTCGAACTGCGTCCGGTCAATCTGCCCGCGGCGCAGATCGCGCTCTAGCTTCTGCCGTTCCTGTGCCCGCCTGTCGTCAATCTCGGATCGGCCCGCGTTGACCTCTCGGAACCGTGCTCCTTGGCCTATTCCCGCTATCTCGCGCTCGTTACGGCGAGAGATGGTATCAAGATAGTCTTTGGCAGCGTCGCGCGCGTCCTGGTATCCCTGCGCGATCTTGTCGAGCGCTTCCTGCGTCTTGATCGCGTTGATCGTGATCTTGGTTGTTTCGTCCTCGCGCGCCTTTGAAATCTGCGCTTGCAGTTCCTTAATCTTGCGCTCGTTGTCTATTTGATCCTTCGTCGCCTCTTTGCCGGTAAATACTTCTTGCTTACGGCGTTTTATTTCCGCTTCAAGTTCTGCAATCTGCGCTTGCGCAAACAGCCGAATGAATCCGAGCTTAGAATCGTAGTATTCCTTGTCTTGGATTAGCTGCGCAGAACGCAGCGCCTCCATGATCTGCTCGGAGTTGCGGAACGCTTCGACCTGTGCCGATCCTGCAGCCTTGATCTGCTGTAGATCAAACTGGAGTTGCGCTGCTGCGTCTTGCCTGGACGTATCTATCTCTGCTTTTGCTGCGCCTCCACCGCCGCCGCCAGTTTTCGGCTCTTTGAGGAAACGATTCGCGGCCGCCGTACTATCGCCGATGTTCCTAGCCAACGCCGCCGCCTGCTGGCCTTTCAGTCGGCGCAGTTCCCTATCATTGTCCGCCGCCGGAATAGTCGCAGTGAGTTTCGCGCGTTCTTCCTGCAAACTGGCAATCTGTTTCCCGAGAATGGCTGCATCATCGGCGAAAAAGAATCGCTTGAGTCCGCTGCTAGTGTGCGCCGTCTGCTGTTCTTGTAGTGCAGATATGCGTTTATCAAGCGAAGCAATAGGATCGCCCTGCGCCTTACCCATCGCACCGAATAATTTCCCGACGGCATCGGTGGCTATACCAAGCCATTTGACGATTTCAATTAACTGCGGCAAGAACGATGCGCCGAACGCAGCACCGCGAATCTTCAATTCTTCAAGCTGATCCCCGAACTGATCGGCTTGCTTCGTCATTTCCTCAGTGATACCAGATAGCCGCTTGCCTTTCTCTATCGCTTGCGCGATGCCGCTCGATCCTTCGGCCAGCGCTGGTGCTAGTTCCTGCCACGACTTGCTGAACACCTTTTGCGCGAGCGCATTCCGCAGCGAGATATCCGGTATCGTGTTGAATATATCGGCAAGCTGCTTGAACGCTTCAACGGAATCCGTCGCCGTAACGCCAAGCTCGCGAAACTGATCCGGGTTCTTACCCATTTCCACGGACATCTTATTGATGCCCTTGGCCAGGCCGCCGAGATCGGTCCCGGTTTGCTTGGCAAGCAAGTTGAGACCGGCCAAATCTTCAACCGCTATACCCGTGCTCTTGTGAAGATCGTCTAGGCTTTGGAGAAACTCGATTGACCCGAATGCCTTAGCCGTGAGCGCTCCTGCCGCGGCTATACTAATACCTATAAGAGCATTCCTAAGCAGCCCGGCAGCAACAAATCCTCTCTGATGACTTTCAGCCAGTCGAAGCGCTGAATCTGCAGCGGCTAGTTGTTCCTTGCTCGCGCCCTGCAATCCAAGCCTATAAAGTTCAACCTCTCGATTCGATTTACCGAACTCCGCATTCTGCTGCCGCAAGCCCAGGATGTACTTATCTATGCCTGCGCTCTTGGCTACGGCCTGCGCTTGCTTCTCAGCTAAATCAGCGGCCGCCTTTGCGCTGACTTTCTGCGCTTCGGCTATCGATCGATCGCGCGCCTTTTGCGCCTCTGTCGCCGCCTGCGCACCAGCCCTTTGAGCCTCACCCAATCGCAGAGCAGCAGCCGCGGTTTTTAGTTGCTCCTCAGATGCGCCTTGCAGTTTCAGCCGGTATAGTTCGATCGCAGTTTGCGACTTTCCAAACTCGGCATTCTGTTGCTTCAGCCCTGCGATCGTCTGATTGATTGCTGCGCTCTTTGCTGTCGCCGACGCCGCTGCCTTATGCGCATCAGCCAATCGAATAGCAGCATCAGCAGCCTTTAATTGTTCCTGCGACGCGCCACGCAACGAGAGCTTGAATAGTTCCTGCTCGCGAATGCTTCTACCGACCGCTGCGTTCTGCAGCTGTAGCTTTTCAATGTACGTATCAATCGACCGCTGCGCGCTCTTGCTAATCTCCTTCTGCCCTTCCCCTAGCGTGCGAATAGAACGGCGAGCCTCATCGAAGCCCGCCTTCATCTTCGTCGCGTCGGCGGAGATCTCGATTACGCCGCGGCCGATCGTGTCCGTCATTTCCGTTGCGCCTTTTTCTGTTGCGCGTTAATCGTATCCATCGCCACTTCTTCCATGATGCGCACGGAGTCGAATACGTCCGACCATTCCGCGCGCGGCACGCCTTTCATGCGCATCACTGCCGGCAGCGCCGAGTAATCGAGCCCGATCAATCCGCCCATGCCGCCGACACGCCACTGCGTACTCATCGCAATGAACGTATTCACGGCGCTGAGATTGTCCGGCCAGATGTCAGCCGATGCCGTAGCCTCGTCCACCGTGAGCCCCCACAGCCTAAGCTCCGCAGCCGTCGGCCCCGGCAGATACAACGCCCGAGCGACGGCCCTCAGTTTCCCAGTTTGGCCTTGAGCAGTTCATCGCGGTAGACCTGATACGTTACGACCGCCGTACCGGGATAGTTATCGAGCAGCACGCGCACGTTGTCCCTGTTGAATTCGTCTTCCAATTCCCACGCGGAAACCATCTGCATGAATGAATCGACATCGCGATCGAGTGATAGGTCAGCATCTGGCGCGCTTTCCGGATCCGCTGCCGTTGCGATCTTTTGCAGATCGGTAAGAAACTCCATCAACGCCGTTCGTGTGCGATGCTTGAACGTCATGGTGACCGGCGACGACTCGCCACCGGCCACAGGAACCCCGACCCTCGCTTGGAAAGTCGGGGATGCTACGAGCTTGAGTTTAGGCATTAGCTCGCGTACTTCGTCGGCTCGGGATTTTCCAGCGACAACGTAACCTGCGCCCGCGCGACCTCGTTAATAGTCAACTGAGGCATCGGTGCAAGCGTGATGTACGCGGAGAACAGGATCAACCCGCCGTTCGGTTTCGTCACCTTGATCGCGCGCGGCAGCCGGTCATCGTTCGCTTCCTTCGCGAGCAGATAGCCGGCTAACGAGTCATCATCAGCGATTTGTATATTCACGCCCACCGCTGATTTGTTCGTCGGTATACGGCGCTCGGCATCGTCCTCTAAAAACTGGAACGTGACGAATTGCTGCTCGCCGCCTTCGCCCGTGAACTCCAGAATCTGCTGTAGCTGCGTCCAGCCCGTGATCTCGCGCGCCGATCCTGTGCCGCTGCCCGCAGGGTACGCCGTAGTGCTGCTGCTATCGATGCCCTCCAAGCTGATGTTGTTCGTGGCAACAACACTTGCACGCACAATACGATTCTCCAGCTTGCTCCAGCCGGAAGTCATTTCGAGAATGTCGCCGACGATAACGGCGTGCGAGGATTCCAGCGTTGCCACCGCCGGATCGGCGTTACTGACCGCCGTCATGCTCATGGCGTCGCCGTAGCCGGATGCGATGTGTACTGTCGAACCATTCGGAATATACACGCTGGCTAGAATCAATCCTGATTCATGCATGTACCTGAACAGTTTCGCATGAAGTATTTCACCGAGGGAGAATGCGAAACTAGCAACAAAACCAATGAATTTATTCATGACGCGCTTCCTTTTTCCAAACAAAAAACCGTCACGAGGACGGTAAAAAAAGGCCACTCAGAAAGTGGCCGGACACAAAAAAGCCCGCACGGATGCGGGCCTTTTCTTTGGTGCTAGGGATGCTTAAATAGTGCAGCCCTCATGCAATCGTCGTTTCGTCTCTACATACGCCAAGTGCGCAGCCTCCGGCGTATGGAATAGTCCGATATGCTGCGCCCGACCGTGAACCTGAATGCTCGCGCGCCATTGATCTGTTGGCGCATGCCAATGAACACCAAGCAGACCGCATTGATTATCTTTGCGTGCCGCCCTCATGTTCTCTTTATTCGTTGTCCTCGTGACATCACGAAGATTCGCGATTCTGTTGTTTCCGCGATTGCCGTCGATATGGTCAATCTCATTCGTCGGCCATGATCCATGGACGTGCATCCATGCCAGTCTGTGCGCTAGGTGTCTCTCGTAGTCAATCGACACTCGGAGATAGCCAGCCATAACACCGGAAGCAATCAGAAAGTCGGCTCTGTCCCCGACCTTGTGACGTGATGCCGTTCTGATTCGCCTTGTGAATATTCCGCTATCAGGATCGTAATCGAGCAATGCACGCAAGCGGTCAACCGTCAATGTTGTCACGCAATTCATTGAGCTTATTCGCGTTGATTAAGATCAGTCAGTATACCAAAAACTGAAATCCTGCATGCTGCCGTACAGCCCGACCTCATCCTCGTACACAGCAACCGCGGCGCCGAGCACCGTAGGCGCCAGCGATGTCACTGCCCGCAGCGTGTCCTCTACGTCGCGCGCCAGTGTCATCACCGTGTCGCGCCGATCCGCCCAGCAGTTAATCTGCACCCGCGCGTTTTTCTTGGACGGCACCGTGGGATCCATGAAATTGATTGCCTCACCGCCGACCTGCTGGAATGTGATGCGCGGCAGATCGTCCACGTCAGCCGGCGCGATGTCACGGTAAACACGGTTCGACACCAGCCCCTTCAGCGCCGTGTAAATCGATGTCTCTAAACTCACGGCCGCATCGCCTCTGCCATCCAATCACGCGTAGCAATCCGCTGCGCCATGCGCCGCTTGGCTGCCTCGATTGCTTTCGGCATGACGTTTAGCGATGGCCGAATGTACGGCCGCGCCGGTATCCATTTACGCGTGTGCTTTGCGTTCTTGAGCGATACCCAACCGCGATTCGTTAGCACCGCGCGATACGGTTGCCAGTGCCCGTACTCGATTAGATGCCAATGCCGCGCCGTGCGCTTATTGACGCCGACATGATACGTTTTGATCTTGTCCGTAGTCCTAGACCGTGATCCAACACGATACACCGACTCGTGCAGCGTTTTCGTTTTCTGCCCAGGAGTCGGCTGCGTCGGCCCAACGAATGACGCCTCGGACTTGTGCAGCTTCTCTGGCGACGTGTTCAGCTTCAACTCGTCATAGAGCACTTTCGCACCGGCAGCCGCACCGGACCATAGGATGCTCTGCGTAATACCAGCCTCGAAATTGTTGAGCGCTTTGGTGATGTCGCCGGACACCTTGAAGTCTAGGTTAAGCACTCTTTGCTACTCCTATTTTCAGGCCGCGCTCAACGCAAAACATGAACGTCCTTTCGCTTGGACGAAATCCGAATACATCGTGCAGAAGCACTACGGCGCGAATAAACAAGCGCAGCCACCACCTGATCCTAACTTCCATAATCAGTTCCGTCGTCGCCATGCTCGTCTACTCGTCAAGAATCTCACTGCACGGCAACGTCAACCACTCCTGCCCGCTGTGCGGATCGGCGAGCACGCCTTCTACATTGTATAGATGATCACCGTGGCGGATGCGCATCGAGCGCTTGATGCCGGCGATGTATCGGAGCTTGACCGCCACGGTAACGGCACTCTGCTCGGCGCCCGCCGAGACGAACTCGCGCACCGACGACGGCCGCACGTTGGCCCACGCATCGGCAAACAGAGACCATGATTCCGTAATCTCGCCCGTCGTCTCATCCTGCACCGATGTCAACGTGTGAATCTCGATCCGATGATTCAACGATCCAGCGGCTAGGCTCACTGCCGCACCCTGCGAAATGCGAACGCGCCGATACTGTCGCGCCCCGCTTCCATTTCATGCCGGCTAAGTTCCATGCACTGAAAACCGTAGCAGCCTAGCCAATCGATCAACCCGGCAGGCGTGAAATAATACAGATGCTCGCCTGGTCGATAATGTCGCGACTCGCGGATCGCCGACAGATCATGGAACACCGGCACCGACACGAACAACCACTCGCGAACGCACCCCAACATATCCGCCGCATCCTCCAAGTGTTCGATCGTGTCCCACATGCACAGCGCATCGTGATACGTCGCCGGGTCGGCGTAGTAACCCTGCGCCACGAGGCGATCAACCGCTATCGGCATCACGTCGTAGCCGCGCGCATCGAATCCAGCCGCCCGAGCCGCCCGCACGAAGGCGCCAGTGCCGGCGCCCACGTCGATCACGATCGCGTTGTTTCGCAGATGCCTCTTCAGCATCTCGCACCGCCCCGCGTTAACGTCGCGCGCGATGTCCGT
>Ga0137449_1000039_pt1 | contig 14467 bp, 8 predicted proteins | sample EasRivERMGT436_2_FD_104905 | JGI IMG/M metagenome (GOLD analysis project Ga0137449, IMG submission 104905) | Soil microbial communities from meander-bound floodplain in the East River, Colorado, USA - East River MetaG ERMGT436_2 | ecosystem: Environmental > Terrestrial > Soil > Floodplain ... | reverse complement strand
TGGTATAGTCGCTGATGACCTTGACAATGGCCGTTTCCGTGAAATCGGGCGGGTTCGGCGACAGGCCGTTTTCCTCCAGTTCCCGGGGGACAAGAAACTTGACCGCGATACTCTGCTTCTCCTCGGTGGTGTAGCCGGACAGGGTGATGACCTCCATCCGGTCCTTGAGGGGCGGGGGAATAGGGTCGAGAATGTTGGCGGTGGTGATGAACATGACGTTGGTCAGGTCGAACGGGACGTCCAGATAGTGATCGGTGAAGGAGAAATTCTGCTCCGGATCGAGCACTTCAAGCAGGGCGCTGGCCGGGTCGCCGCGGAAATCCACGCCGATCTTGTCCACCTCGTCGAGCATGAATACCGGATTGTTGGAGCCCGCCCGGTATATCTCCTGGATGATCCGCCCCGGCAGGGCGCCGATATAGGTCCGGCGGTGACCGCGGATCTCCGCCTCGTCACGCATCCCCCCCAGAGAGATGCGGATGAACTTGCGGCCGAGGGCCCGGGCGATCGACTTGCCGAGGCTGGTTTTGCCCACTCCCGGCGGTCCCACGAAGCAGAGGATCGGCCCTTTCATTTTTTCCTTCAGGGTGCGCACTGCAAGGTATTCGAGAATCCGCTCCTTCACCTTTTTCAGATTGTAGTGGTCTTCATTGAGGACCGTTTCGGCCAGGTTTATGTCCCGGTTGTCCGGGGTGGCGGTCTGCCAGGGCATGCCGATCAGGTAATCGAGGTAGGTGCGCGCAACGGTGTATTCCGGTGACGCGGAGTTGATCCTCTCCAGTCTTTTCAGCTCCTTGTCGGCAATCTTGCGGACATCATCAGGCATTCCGGCGCTTTCGATCTTACTGCGCAACTCGCTCATCTCGCCGATACGCGAGTCGTCCTCGCCCAGCTCTTCCTGAATCTGCTTCATCTGTTCCCGGAGGAGGTACTCTTTCTGGGTCTTCCCGACTTTCTTGGTGACCTCCGCCTGAACCTCGCCTTTTATCTGGAGTCGCTGCACCTCGCTGGTGAGCTGCATATAGACCTTTTTCAGGCGTTCGATGGGATCGACCGTTTCCAGAAGCTCCTGCTGTTCTGCCGGCGGCAGGTTCACATAAAGCGCCACAAGGTCTGACAGGCGGGCCGGATTGTCGATATAGTCGATCATTTTCATGACATCGTCGGGAAGCGGCCGGCCGTAGGAAAGGGCGATCTTCAGCAGGGCGTTGAGACTCGACACGAGCGCATCGGAGACCATCGTTTTTTCGGTGAACTCACGCACGATTTCGGCCTGCGCCAGCATGACCGGGAAGCCCTGGATGGAAAGGAGCCTGACCCGGGCCAACCCTTCGAGGACCACCTTGGCTCCCCCTTCGGGGATTCTGGAGAGCTGGGTTATCTTGCAGACGGTCCCGATTTCATGCAGAGATTTTGCTGAACCGCCGGTCTCTCCCTCTCTCATCTTGACCAGGATGACCATGCTTTCATAGTTGACGCTCTCTTCGTAGATGGGAATCTCCTCGCGCGTAAGGTAGAGAGAGATAACCATGTAAGGAAACGCCACCATCTCCTTGAGGGGGTAAACCGGAATAACTTCCGGCAATTTAAGCGAAAGGCTTTCGGGCATCGGTCGATTCCTTGATTGATGACTTGCTGAAAAAGTTGCTTCTTATTAAAGAGTAACCCGTTAACGTAACGGTGTCAAGGAGGGAGAAGGGGCCGGTTCGTTGCGCAGCGGGTAATTCAGTGCAGTTTTTCCCATTCCCCATACAGCTCCGCGATCCGTGCGGAGAGTTGGGCATGTTCTTCGCCCCCCTGCCGGGCCGCTTCATGATCGGCAAAGAAGGCGGGGCCGGCCATCCGCGCCTCCAGTTCGGCAAGCCGCTTTTCCATCTCTTCGATCTCCTTTTCCAGCTCGATAAGACGTTTCTGCAGTTGCCGCTCTTCCCGCTGGCGCTGTTTTTCCTCTTCACGCAGTTGCTGGCGCTCATCTTTTGAGATCGGAACCGGAGGCCTTGAACCGGGGGCCGGGGACTGGGGGCTGGGGGCCAGGGTCGCCGGTGGAATTTCTCCTTCAACCGCCGCCCCTTTTTTCTCCAGGTAGTATTCGTAGTCGCCATAATATGAGGTAAGTTTGCCGTCTTCCACTTCGATGATCCGCGTTGCCAGACCGTCAATGAAATGGCGATCATGAGAGACAAAGACCAGGGTGCCATGGAAGGTGCGCAAGGCTTCGAGGAGTACGTCCTTGCTGAAGAGATCGAGGTGGTTGGTCGGCTCGTCCATGAGCAGCAGGTTGGAGGGCTTAAGGAGCATCTTTGCCAGGGCAAGGCGGTTTTTCTCGCCGCCGGAGAGAACGGCCACCTTCTTGTCGATATCGTCACCGGAAAAGAGAAACGCGCCGAGGATATCGCGAAGCTGGGGGACCATGTCGAAAGGGGCACCGGCCAGAAGCTCCTCGTAAGCCGAGCGGGTTGACTCCATTGCTTCGGTCTGGTCCTGGGCAAAGTAGTCGAGAACTACATTATGGCCCGGCCGCCGCTCTCCCCCCTGGAAATCGCCGCCGGCCAGAACCCGCATCAGGGTCGATTTTCCCGCCCCGTTGTGCCCCACCAGGGAAATCCGCTCCCCCTGCTCGATGACCAGATCCACTGTGTCGAGAACTTTTCTGGGACCGTACGCACGGGTGAGCCCATGCAGTTCCATGACAATCCGGCCGCTCTTGGGAGGGGCGGGAAAGCGGAACCTGATCCGCTTCCGTTCAGGTGGGAGGGATATCCGCTCGACCCGCTCCAGTTGTTTGATGCGCGACTGGACGAGGCTCGCCTTGTCCGCCTTATAACGAAAACGGCTGATGAACTCTTCCATCTTCCGGACCTCTTCGTCCTGGCGGCGTTTCGCCTCCCGAAGCGCCAGAACCCGCTCCTCGCGGCGCACCAGGTAGTCGCTGTAGATGCAGTGGTAATCGGTTATGGTTTGATTCCATACTTCCGCGATCCGATTGCAGACCTGGTCGAGAAAGAAGCGGTCATGGGAAACAAGCATCACTGAAAAGGGGTACCCCTTCAGATACTCTTCCAGCCAGTTGCGCGCCTCTATATCAAGGTGGTTGGTCGGCTCGTCGAGAAGGAGCACGTTCGGTTTTTTCAGGAGGAGCCGGGCCAGGGCGATCCGCATCTGCCAGCCGCCGGAAAACTCGCCGCATTCCCGCTCCCAGTCAGAGGTAAGAAAGCCGAGGCCGGCCAGGACGTTCCCCACCTCCGCCTCCATGGAGTATCCCCCCTTGAGGCGAAACTCATCCTGGAGATGGCCGAAACGGGCAAGGAGGTCACCGTAAGCCGGGTTGTCATGGGGAAGCGTTTCCAGGCGCAGGGTGAGTTCAGCCAGTTCCCGTTCTATTCCCTGAAGCTCGCCGAGGGCCGACATCGCTTCGGCGAACAAGGTTCGCCCACGCGTGACGATTCCATCCTGGGGGAGATAACCGACCGTGGCGCCTTTGGCGAACTGAAGCTCGCCGGATGAGTGTTCCACTTCACCGGCGATAATCCTCATGAGGGTTGACTTGCCGGCGCCGTTTTCCCCAACGAGTCCGACCCGTTCCCCTTTTTTCAGGTGCCAGTCGATATCAGTAAAGAGCGGTTTCCCCGCGAATTCCTTGGATAGTTGTTTCAGGTGGAGCATCGGGATTCCCGGCAGGTGTATTCAGGGCGTGTCATTTATTGATGATAACCTCGCCCGTATTGGTGAAAAGAGTGGCGGGGAGTTGAAATACCCGTTTGAAAATATTGAAAACCCCCTTGGCCATGGACTGGACCGGAATGGGCTTTACCTGCGGGTCATCAAGTTTTCCCTTTGCCTCAAAATAGGCGGATATCAGGGATTTGTTCTTGCCGGTCAGTATCCATCCCACAAATGGGATATGACTCAACACTTTATCGACGGTTTGCAGGGGCTTGACCCCTATGGTGGCGTCCAGTTCATTTTTTACCAGGTCCGCTTTCCCGATCGCCGAGATATTCATCGCATCGCTGGCAACGAAAAGGTCGTTACTGGAGATGAAGCCGTCATTAATGGCCAGGGTAGCGGTTATCTTATTATACGGCATGCCGCCCGAAACCATGTCAGGCAATTGAAACTTCAACAACTGGGAAAAATTCAACAACGAGAATATTTTCGACAGGACGGCGAATCTTATCAGTTTCCCCTCTTCAAAATGGACCCTTGTCGAACCGAGGGCCGTTTTCTTCAGCTCGTCGCCGCTTTTCCCCTTGGCGGTCAATTCCCCTTGCAGCGTCAGGAGACCGGTTATCTGCTGCTTCTTGACGCCGGCGGCCAGCATGAACTTTTCGGCTGAAACCTTGCTCAGCTTATAACTCAGCTGATAACGAGGCGCTCCGTTCGTGCCGAAGTCGATCCGCGCGTTTCCCGATACATTGCCGTCCAGGGCCGCACAATCCAACGGCTGGAGATAGAGAATATTGTTTTCGTAGATCACCGTACTCTGCAGTTTTCCGAAATCTGTTCCCCATGCTTTGCCCGCATCCACCTGGAAAGCGGCCTTCAGCGCCATGGGCGGCGAAGGTGTGGCCTGCTTTTTGATCTTTTCCAGGCTCCCCGCCAGAATAATGTCTTCCACTTCCAGGTACGGAGAGGTGACGGTGAGGTCGATATTCGGGTTGTCCAGGTTCTGCACGGACCCTTTCAGGTTTAAGACAGATCTGTTCAGTTGCGTGGAGAAGGACCTTATCTGTAGATTATTGTCCTGCAAGGATATATTCCCCTGCAACTTGGCGAGCCTGACCTCTTTTCCGGGGAATTGCAGCCCGAAATCAGCCGGATTGAGGGCAGGAGACGAAAACGCCAGTGACAACGCGGGATTGGTAAAGCCGACCATTTTCCCTTTGCAGTAAATGATGGAGGTCCCCACCTTGGCAACCAGCTTCGAGGTCTCCAGAGTGTCGCCGCTGAAATTGATCCCGCCGCTGAGATTGCTTACACTTTTTATCAAGTCGTTGGGTTTGAAGGAAAAATCGGTAAATAGAATATTCCCGCCCCAGTAAAGACCGGCCGGTTTCTGGTCCCGGCTTTCCCCATGAAGCGCCGCCTGGAGTTTCCCGGCCGCCTGGTATTGTTTGATGCGAGGGAGCATTGCCGCCACTTCACCTACTTGAAACTGGTTCGATCTGATATCCAGCGCCAATCGTCCCTTGTCGGCAAAGCGGTACGAAGAGGCGATGTTCAGAGACATCGGAGCAAGATTGAACAGGAGTGAGGATATCTTCATCTCATCTTTGGTTATGTTCCCTTTAAAGGCAAGAGTATTAGGCCGGCCGGCCGGTTTGCTGATCAGGTCCGGATAGCTGTAGGCGGCCGGGGTGAGGGCCCATTCCCCTGCCAGGTTGTAGTTGCTCGTCGAACCGGCGCCGCTCAGATGCAAGTTCGTTTTCCCGCTGAAACCGAGCTTGGCGCCCATTTCTTTCCCCAGCAACCATGCCAGTTCCGCCTGGTTTGGGGTTATGTTCATGGTAAACGGATAACCCGCGGGGGTTGTGAGCGGATAGTCGGTGATGTTTCCATCGAGAGTGCATGGGGAACCGCCGAAGTTGCCCGACATTTTAATCAAATTGAAATTCTTGCCGCGCATCTCGAGTGTTCCCTTGATGCTGTTGAAGGTCGGGTTGGCCGGACCGTATGACACCACACCCTTTTCCACCCGGCCATTGATAAAAAGGACATTGTAATTGTTGCCACGCTCCATGTGGGTAATCTGGCTTACCCGGCCATCCAGCCTGCCGTCATCCAGCCGGTAGATTCCCCCCTTAATGTGCTGTTCGATGTAGTCTGCCGTATCTTTGACGATAATTCCGTACGGTATGTACCGGTTGAAATGCTCCAGGTTGAAGGTGGATGTTTTGGCCTGCGCGGTGATGCGGGGGTCGCCGGTATTGATATCACGAATGGCGCAGCTCCCCTTGACATTAAGCCCGTCAACCGTAAAGTTGAGTGATTTCACCGTGATATCTGCGGGATTCAGCGCCATCTCATAGCTGAAATTGAGATCACCTGGGGTAAGAACCGCATGGAACACCTGGGGATAATCAAAACGAAAGCCGCTAATTTTGACCTTCCCCTTGGAGGTGAAATCAGTAAGCTTGCCCTTGAAGGAACTCTCCATATCGAGCCGGCCAAGAATCTGCCGGAACGGGACATAACTGCTGTAATAGGGCCAGAATTGGGATGTGTCGAGTTTTTTGGTCGAAACATCAACGTTAAGTGAGGTATCGCTGAAAGGTTTATTACTTGCAGCAACCTTTGTCGTGCCCGACAGAGTCAGCGAACCCCGCCGGCCATCATGAAAGATGTCTGTGGCGAGTTTGATGGTGCAGTTTTTCCCCCTGGCGAAATGTTTGATGGATAGATCGGTTCCCGTCAGGAAGATGGAGATACCCTGGGGAGCAACGGCCCTGTCCCTGAAGCGGATATCCCCTTTATTAATGCGGATTCCCCTGATCTGGACCGATATTTCCTCTTTTTTTGCTTCTTTCGGTTCCAGCATGTCACTGAAATTGAATGTACCGGCCTGATCCCGGAAAATCGTGATCATGGGTTTTTCCAGCTCGATATCGTGCAGGACCAGCTTCTTTTGCAGAAGCGGCAAGAGTGCCAGCCTGATGCTCAGGCGGTCGGCGCTGATAAACGTCGCCTCGCCCCCTTTTTCTTTTACGGTTACATGGGTGAAGACGAATTGCGGGCCGAAACTGAACTTGAAGGAGCCCTTTTCATAGAGGACCTGCCGGTTAAGGGTCTGCTGCAACTGGGCCAGGATCTGTTCCTTGTAACTGTCGAGGTGCAGCAGTTTATTGAGGAGAAAAGTCCCTGCGACCCCCAGCAGAATGAGGATGGCCAGTACGGCGACAAGATATATTTTTTTGAATGTATGTTTCATTTTGAGGAAATTTAGCTGCGAAATTATTGCGGCACATTAGTTTCCAGCCGGAAACTCCAGATGGAAACTATACTATCTTCGGCCGCAGGCCGCAAGCCCCGAATTAAATCCCGAATTAATTTCACCCTCACTCTTAATCTGAAATATGCCGGAAATGGGAAGTCATCTTTGGCTTTACAATAAATCCTCCTCTCTGTTACTATACGACGATTTATTTACAGCGATACATTACGGGTCAGAACCGAATCCGGTAAATTGAATGGCTATTGTGGCGTCTTATATATGAAAATCAAGCGGCTGGACATACTGGGCTTTAAGTCGTTTATCGATAAGGCCTCTCTCGATTTCCCGCCGGGAATAACCGCCATTGTCGGTCCGAACGGGTGCGGCAAATCCAATATTGTCGACGCCATCCGCTGGGTAATGGGGGAACAGTCAGCCAGGAACCTGCGCGGCCGGCAGATGGAGGATATCATCTTCGGCGGCAGCGAATCCCGCAAACCGCTGGGTATGGCGGAGGTCTCCCTGGTCTTTGCCACGGACGACGGCCGGGTGCCGGCAAAATATCTGAATTACCCCGAGATCCAGGTTACCCGCCGTCTCTTCCGCGACGGAGAGAGCGAATACCTGCTCAACAAGACCCCGTGCAGGCTTCTGGATATTGCCGAGCTTTTCATGGATACCGGTGTCGGCGCCAAGGCCTACTCCATCATCGAGCAGGGGAAAATCGGGATGATTCTCCTCTCCAAGCCCGAAGAGCGCCGCTTTCTAATAGAGGAAGCAGCCGGGGTGACCAAGTTCAAAACCCGCAAGCAGGTTGCCCTGAAAAAGATCGAGGTCACCCGCCAGAATCTGCTCCGGATCGGCGACATTATCGCGGAGATCAGGCGGCAACTGAACGCCCTCCAGCGCCAGGCGAAGAAGGCGGAAAAGTTCCGGGAATACCGGGAAGAGTTGAAAGAAATAGAGCTTCTCTTTGCCGTTAAAGACTTTATTGCCCTGGAAAAGGAGAAGGAGCAGGTAGCCTTCGGGCTTGACCTGATCAACCAGCAGGTGGCAGACATTACCAGTCGCCTGGCCGGGGGGGAGCTTAATCTGGAAGAGAAGCGTATCACCCTCCTCGAGCGGGAAAAGAGCTTGGGCGTTGTCCAGGAAGAGATATTCCGGCTTAAAGGAGAGAGCACAGCCACGGAGAACCGGCTGGAATTCCAGAGAAAGGAACTTCTCAGCACAGATCGGCAGCAGACTCGTTTCGGGGAAGAACTGGCAAACCTCAGGCGCCAGTTGTCCGAGGCCGAGACGGAGATGAAAACCCTCGCGGAGAGTCAAGGGCTTTTTCACATTGGGCTGGCAGAAGAAGAAGAGAAACTGGCGCAGGAGGAGCTCTGCCTCGAAGAGATGGAGCGTGGCGAGGCAGCGCAGGCCAGGGGACTTGATGAAAATCGCCATGCGCTGTTTGCCCTCCTCTCCGCAATAGCACAGTTCAACAATCAGTATTCCAACGCGGCAAAACGGATAGAAGCCATGGCGGAACGTTTCGAGCGCGACCGCCGCGAAAATGCCCAACTGGAGGAGCAACTGGCTGAAACCGGGGGAATTGCCGGGGAACTGGAGAAGCTGCTGGGGAGACTGATTGCGGATAAGGAAGAATCGGCCGCGGCGATGGCTCTTCTCAGGGGTCGGGAAGAGGAAGTCAAGTCCGCGCTTGCGGGAAAAGAACGAAAACTGCAGGAGAGTAAAGATGAATTCAGCGGTAAATCTTCCAGGCTCCATTCACTTCAGGAACTGGAAGCCCGGCTTGACGGATATGGCCGGGGAATCCGCTCGCTCTTCCTTGCCGACACTTTCCGGGGACGCTTCCCCGGCATTGTAGCAGACGCCATTCAAACCGATGAGGCATACGAGGCTGCGGTGGAGGCGGTGCTGGGCGAAAAGCTGCAATATGTGCTGTCAAGCGGAAGTGATGATGTAATGGCGGCAATCGGTTTCCTGAAAGAGAGTTCCGGCGGCCGTTGCAGCTTTGTCACCGGCGCCGTTGCGGTTCCCCCCTCGCCCTCCCCTTCCGGAGCGGTCGGCCTCCTGACCAAAGTGACCATCGCTCCCGAACTCCGCAGGTTTGTCGAACCGCTTCTCAGCTCCACCTATTTGACGGATGACCTTAATGCAGCTTTCAGCCTCGCCGGAGAATTCCCGGAACTGACCTTTGTCACCCCCCAGGGTGAGCTGGTCCATAACTGCGGCATTATCCACGGCGGCTCCCCGGAAGCGGCGCAAAAGGGGGTTATCCACAAAAAAAGGGAGATCAGGGAACTTTCGGGCGCGGTTGCCGAACTTTCCGGGCTGGTCAGGGGTTTGAGCGCGGAGCGCGCTTCTTTGCTGGAGCAAGCCGCCGTAATTGAAGAAGAGTTGCAGGACCTTCGGCAAAAACTTCACCAGTCGGAGTTGGATATCGCGCATGCGGAAAAGGACCTGCTCCGCTCCCGTGAAGGGTGCCAAAGGCTGGAAGAGCGACTGGCTCTGAAGCGGATGGAGGATGATCAGTTTCAGGAGGAAAAGGAGATTCTGAAACGGGAAATGGCCGATGCCGTGGCAAAACAAAACAATGGTGAAGCACGGAAATCAGCGCTTGAAAACCAGGTCACCGCGCTTACGGAATCATTGACGGTCAAGCGGCGGAAGCTTGGCGAAACGCGCGAGCGGGTCACCGCCGCGAAGGTGAAAACCGCTGCCCTTAAGGAGAAAAGCGAGTCGGGCCGGCGAGCCGAAAAAAGGTTCGAGAACCTCCTCCTCGATCTGCGTGCAAGGATTGCCGGGCATGAGACAGAACTGGAAAAGGGGAAAAACGAGAGCGTGGGGATGATTACGGCCATCGGACAGAGCGAAGAGACGCTTAAAGCCCTCATGTTCAGACTGGTTGAAGCCGAGACCGCATTTGCCGGTTTAAGGGAGCGCTTCGAAGCGGAAGGCGCAGCCGTTCAGGAGGAGGAAGGGAGCCTCAAGGCGATTCGCGCGAGTTGCGAAGAAGCCAGAAACCGTGGCGCGGAGCAGAGCCTGAAGCTTTCGGAATTGACCATGCAGCTCAAGCACCTGGAAAACTCCCTCTTGGAAAGGTTTCGCCTGGAAATGGCGGACGCAATTCCCGTATATGGCGCCGTTGCCTGCGATGAAGTTGCGAAGCGCGCGAAACAAGCCGAACTGCAACGGTTTATCGACGATATGGGAGAAGTGAATCTCATGGCGATCGACGAGTACAAGCAACTGGAAGATCGCTACAACTTCCTCTGCAGCCAGCGGGATGACCTGGAAGAATCGCTCAAGGCCTTGCAGCAGGCAATCCAGCGGATCAACCGGACGACCCGGAAACGGTTCCTGGAAACGTTCCAGCTGGTCAACGTCAAGTTCCGCGAGTTGTTTCCCCGGCTTTTCTGCGGCGGGAGCGCCGAACTGCGGTTGACGGATGAGAACGACCTGCTGGAAACGGGGATCGACATAATCGTGCAACCGCCCGGAAAAAAATTGCAGAACGTCACCCTCCTTTCGGGTGGAGAAAAGGCCTTAACCGCCGTGGCCCTGATATTCGCCATTTTCCTCATCAAACCATCGCCATTCTGCCTGCTTGATGAAGTCGATGCGCCGCTGGACGATGCCAATATCGGCCGGTTCAATGAAATCGTCCGGGAGATGAGCGCTGCTTCCCAGTTTATAGTGATCACCCATAACAAGACGACCATGGCCGTCGCGGATACCCTTTTCGGAGTTACCATGGAGGAACCGGGCGTTTCCAAGCTGGTTTCGGTAAAGTTGAATTAAAAGGAGTTGTAACGTGCCGTTCAAAGAGATCCTCAGACAGCTCGTAGAAGACACCCCACACGCAAGCGGAGCAATCCTGGCTGATTGGGAAGGGGAAGCCGTGGAGCAGCATTGCCTGTATGACGATTATGAGTTAAAGCTTCTGGGCGCCCATAAGGGTATTCTGCTGAACAGGATGAAGGATCTCCATGCTGATCTGGGCGCTGGTGCGATGCAGGATGCCGTCATTACAACTGGTAATCATCAGGTCATCATCGGCGCGGTGGGCTCGGACTACTCACTGGTCATGACATTGGCAAGCGAAGCCATGATCGGCCTGGCGCTCCATCGGTTCCGCAAAGCGGTTAAGATACTGGAGAAGGAGATCTATTAGATGGCGGAGGAGAAGAAGGGATTTTTCAGGGGTCTGGCGGAGAAAATATCGGGAGCGGTGCTTCCCCCGGAGGCAAAAACTACCGTTCCGGACACTGAACCTGATGTTATCGGCACAATAGCACCACTATCCGTTGAGAATAAAAAGACCGCCGGCTTCTTTGAACGGCTCAAAAGTGGTCTGAGCAAGACCCATGCGAACCTTATCGGCCGGATCGACACGCTGGTGCTGGGGAAAAAACAGATCGATGCGGACACCCTGGAGGGACTGGAAGAGATTCTGATCACGGCGGACATCGGCGCTGCCACGACAGTCGAGTTGATCAGGACCCTTGAACAGAGACTGAAAAGAAATGAATTGAAAGACGGCGAGACTTTGAAAAAGGCCCTGAAAGAGGAAATACTGGCGCGCCTGTCATGGCAGTCCGCTTCCCTGGACGTCTCTTCGTCTTCTCCTTACGTGATCCTGGTCATCGGGGTAAACGGAGTCGGCAAGACAACAACAATCGGCAAGCTGGCGAGCAAGTTTACCGCCCAGGGGAAAAAGGTTCTGTTGGCGGCCGGGGATACTTTCCGCGCCGCGGCTGCCGAGCAGTTGGAAATATGGGGTGAGCGGTCCGGCGCGGAAGTTATCCGTCATAAGGAGGGGGCCGACCCTTCCGCTGTTGTTTTTGACGCATGCCGGGCAGCCCTTGCCAGAAAGTGCGACATCCTTATCGTCGATACGGCCGGGCGGCTTCATACCAAGATCAATCTCATGGAAGAGATGAAAAAAATCCGCCGGATTCTGGGGAGGGAAATCCCCGGAGCGCCACATGAAACTCTCCTTATTCTGGATGCGGCGACCGGCCAGAACGCCATATCTCAGGCCAAACTTTTCAAAGAGAGCGCAGCAGTCACCGGAATTGCGCTGACCAAGCTTGACGGCACCGCCAAGGGAGGGATAGTGGTAGCGGTAAGTAATGAATTCAAAATTCCGGTCCGATTCATAGGCGTGGGAGAAAGTATTGATGACCTCCGTGAATTCGATCCGGCCCAGTTTGTCGAGGCTCTTTTCCTATAATTACCTTGACTTTTGCGGGTGTGTGGCATAAAATTTTTTCAAATAGGTTATTTATGGATAAAGAAATAATGGATGCTCTGGAGGATCGGATCGCCGGTCTTTTGGACGCTTTCAACGCCCTCAAACAGGAAAACCAATCTTTTCAAGAAGAGAAACGCCGACTCATGGAAGAGCGGGATGGTTTTAAGGCTCGCATCGATCTGATCCTCAAAAAACTCGAAGGGATCTAGTCTAATTGAACTCTTCACACCGAGTCAGGGTATTGGGCAGAGAGTTGCAGGTCAGAAGCCTTGCCTCTGCCGAATCGGTCCGGGAAGTTGAAGCGTTTGTGAACGAGAAGCTGGCCGAAGTCGCAGCTTCGGTAAAAACGACCGATTCACAAATTATAACCATCCTGACCTTGATGAATATTGCCGAGTCATACCTGGCCCTGGTCAGGGAAAGCGAAGAGCACAGAAAACAGGGAAGTGAAAGAATTTCCAGATTGCTGAATAAGCTGGAAAAAAATCTGGAGTAGAAGGTTAAGGTCTCTTCAGGGAGATTTTTTATATAAAAACAGGACGGATTCCGAGTTGGGAAGTTTGCCGCATTTTCCGGGGTAGATATTGAACATTTTCAATATTGCCCCCGTTTTACTGATAGGTAGCCTGCTGACACATAATTCTTTCCATATTATGTTGAGGGGCATACCGCTTTATTAATCAGTATAATGCTAGTATTAATAGCGATTCTACCTGGCAACTTTTTCAGACTCGATTTCTTTTCTACTCTCCCCCTCAAGAGAACCTTCCCCTAATAAGCTATCTACTATCGCCTATTCTTTATTGTGATTCGTGGCGCCGCGTCAGACACGGGACAGCCCACTCACTGCTTGCCTGGCTCCTTGTACCGCCTGTTAACCGGATTGCCCGGCCTCAAGCTGGACGATCTTGGCGGTTTCATTTTGAAGAGGTCATATGCCCAAAAGGAGTCTCAGGCAACAGATGCTTGCCAGGCGCAGGGCGCTTGCCGAGACCGACGTGCGGTTGGCGGGCACGCTTGCACAGCAGGCACTGATCTCCACCAGAGAATTTGTAGATGCACGGGTTATTGGTCTCTACGTCCCTGTTCATAACGAGGTTGAGACGGCTGAGGTGATGCGTGTGGCGCTGGCTGTAGCAAAGCTGGTGCTGCTTCCCGCTGTTTGCCCGGGGGGATTGGAGTTCCGGCAAATTGACGATACCGGCGTGTTGCGCAGTGGCGCTTTCAACATACCGGAGCCGGACGCATCTTGTCAGGTCCATTCTCCCGAGGAAGCCGATCTTATCGTGATCCCCGGCGTCGCCTTTGATACAGGCGGGAGAAGAATCGGTTATGGCAAGGGTTTTTATGACCGTGCGCTGCATCGACTGGAAGGGAAAGGACGGCTGGTCGGGTTCTGCTACGATTTTCAGATAGTGGACGAATTACCGGGAGAACCGCATGATGTGCGGATGGATATGATCGTCACCGAACAACGGGTAATACACCCGTTGGATTAACTATATAAGAGAGGGGGTACACGGCGTTGAAAACTGATTTTATTATACTTTTAAGTAGTCTAATTGCCGCAATCGTCGGATTTATTGCCGGGAATCTGCTGCGTAAAAAGATCGCCGAATCAAAGATAACCTCAGCGGAAGAGCAGGCTCTCAAGGTGCTGGAAGATGCCAAACGCCAAGCTGAGACTATCTCCAAGGAAGCTTCTTTACAGGCCAAGGATGTGGTCTACCAGGCCAAAGCCGAATTTGAACGGGAAACCAAGGATAAACGCAAGGATCAGCAGGCCTTGGAAAAACGCCTGCAGCAAAAGGAAGAAAACCTCGATAAAAAAATGAATCTCTTTGACCAGCGGGACGCAGATTTTGTCAGGAGAGAGCAGGGTTTGCTGACAAAAGAGCAGAACCAGGCGCAGAAGGAAGAAAAGCTCAATCAGTTAATTGCCGACGAGATGAATAGACTTGAAAATATTTCCGGCATGTCTGCCCCCGAAGCGAAAAAAATACTTATGGAATCCATGGAAAACGAGGCCAAGCTCGACGTTGCCAAACGGATCAAGGCTATCGAAGAAGAGGCACGGGAGACGGCTGATAAAAAATCCAAAGAGATTATTTCATTGGCGATTCAGCGATATGCAGGTGAATATGTGGCCGAGCGGACGGTTTCCGTAGTGGCGCTCCCCTCCGATGAGATGAAAGGGCGCATCATCGGCCGTGAAGGTCGCAACATCAGGGCTCTGGAGGCGGCGACGGGGATTGATCTGATTATCGACGATA
>Ga0137449_1000038_pt1 | contig 14722 bp, 13 predicted proteins | sample EasRivERMGT436_2_FD_104905 | JGI IMG/M metagenome (GOLD analysis project Ga0137449, IMG submission 104905) | Soil microbial communities from meander-bound floodplain in the East River, Colorado, USA - East River MetaG ERMGT436_2 | ecosystem: Environmental > Terrestrial > Soil > Floodplain ... | reverse complement strand
ACAGGGCCACAGAGACGAGTCCTCCCGGCAACGGGAGGGGTGAAACGGGCAACCTCCATCCGGAGCAACACCAAATAGGCAAGCGCCTGAGGCCGGCTCGGCCAAGCTTGCGGGTAGGTGGCTTGAGCCCGGGGGTGACTCCGGGCCTAGAGGAATGGCTGCCGGGAGGGGTTCGCCCCTTCGCACAGAACCCGGCTTATCGGCCGTCTCCCTTTTTTGCCAACTATTGCGCTGCCGCAGCAGATTTTTTTTGCGTTCCGCGGCGGGACAGAACGATAATGCGCCAACTCGATTCCGTGACTGGGGAAGAACAATGGGCCGCAGGGCCCGCGCGGATTGCATGTGATCAACCGACTCAACCAGAACGACGTTACGAATCGCGTCAACGTCGAGCATCCCGACGAAGTCCGCGATGCGGTTCTCAGCCTGTTCGCGGCGCGCTACCCCGGCGCCGACCTGGCGCCGCTGCGGCAGGCCTTCAATGACGTGAAGGACCTGTTCGCGGGCCGGTTCCCCGGCTACCTGACCTGCGACACGCTGTACCACGACCTGCGCCACACGCTGGACATGACGCTGGCGATGGCGCGGCTGCTGGACGGCCACGACCGCGCCCTCGCCCCCGCCGACCAGATCGGCGCCCGGCGCGCCATGCTCGGCGTGGTGGTCGCCCTGCTGCACGATTCGGGCTACCTCAAGCGCGCCTCCGAGGGCCACATCGAGAACGGCGCAGTATTCACCAAGATCCACGTCAGCCGCAGCGGGGACTTCCTCGTGCGCTACCTGCCGCAACTCGGTTTCGCCGAGGAAGCGGGCGCGGCATCGAAGCTGGTGCACTTCACCGGCTACGAGATGGATATCGACGACATCATGCTGCACGACCCCAAGGATCGGCTGCTCGGCTGCCTGGTGGGCACCGCGGACCTGATCGGCCAGATGTCGGACCGCATGTACCTCGAAAAATGCCGCGAGTTCCTCTATCCGGAATTCGTGTGGGGCAGCATCGCGCGCGAGACGCTCGCCGACGGCCGCGAGATCGTGCGCTATGCCTCGCCCGAGGACCTGATGCTCAAGACGCCCGGCTTCTACGAGTACGTGGCGCGCCAGCGCATGGAAAAGAAGCTGGGCGGCGCGGACCGCTACGCCGAGGCGCATTTCGACGGCCCCAGCCTCTACCAGGCCGAGATCGACCGCAACATGCAGTTCCTCAAGGAAGCGATCGAGCAGGCGGATCTCAAGCGCTTGCGCCGCTTCTGTTACTCGCTGTCCAGGAACGAAGCCAGGGTCGCCTAGCGCCTGCACCAGCCTGAAGCGCACGCCCCCTGGGCGTGCATCGGCTGGCTGCAGACTGCGGTTTTCCCCTTGCATTGGCGTGGCACGGTGGTTGCTCTGTCTGACGCAAGGCTGCCATGTCCATCGCGCAAGTTCTGCGTACGATCACCCGCACCGACGCCGGCGACGGCCTGCTGGAGGAGCGCGACGCAGCCGCGCTGTTCGGCGGCCTGCTCGACGGCGGCGTGGACGAGCTCGAGATGGGGGCGGTCCTGGGCGCGCTCGCCATGCGAGCGCTCGGCGTCAACGAGCTTGCCGGGTTCTGCCGCGCCAGCGCGTCGCGCACCGCTCGTTTGCACTTCGCGCCCGCCGGGCGCAGCCGCGCAGTGGCGCCGGTGTCCATCCCGAGCTACAGCGGCACGCGCGAGCACCCGAACCTGATGCCCGCACTCGCCCTGCTGCTGGTGCGCTTCGGCGTGCCGGTGCTGGTGCACGGCCCGCTGGAAGCGCAGGGTCGGGTCGCGGGGGCGGCGGTGCTGCGTGAATTGGGCGTGCTGCCCTGCGCCGGCGCCCACGACGCGCAGCGCGCGCTCGCCGATGCGGGCATCGCCTTCGTGCCGACCGCCCTGCTGTCGCCGGCCGTCGCGCAGGTGATCGCGCTGCGCGGCCGCCTCGGCATCCCGAACTGCGCGCAACTCGTCGCCCGCCTGCTCGATCCCTTCGGCGGGGCCAGCGTGCGCCTGGTGCCGGCCTGCGGCGACGCCGAACGCGAGGTTCTGGCCGCGGTGCTGGAAGACATGGGGGCCAACGCGCTGCTGTTCCTGGGCGCCGAAGGCGAAGCCTTCGCCGACCCGCAGCAGCGTCCCGCCATCGAGCATTTCCGCGCCGGCGAGCGGCGCCTGCTGTTCGACGCCGAGACCAGCGCGGCTGCGCAGGCCGCGCCCGGCCATGCCGAGGCCGACGCCAAGGCGGCCGCGCGCTGGACCTCGCTGGCGCTCTCCGGCAAGACTCCCCTGCCGCCGCCGCTGTCCAACCTGCTCGCCTGCTGCCTTTACGCCGCCGGGTATACCGAGGACTTCAACCAGGCAAAGGCGATCGTCGCCGTGCGCACCCACGCTCTCGCGGCCGCCTGAGCGGCCGCAGGCTGTGGGGTTTGTCACGTTCCGCGCGCCTTTCCCGCGCCCCGAGGCATTGCTGGCCTTGCCGGACCGCCTTGGGCATGGCAAAAGACGTGCATGGCAGTTCCGCAACCGTCGCGGCACGCCGGCGGGCGACCCGAGGTCGCCCCGGCACTCTTCCGGCTGCTCTCCGAGAGCGCGCTGTCGCGCGCCGCGCTCGATGCCTGCGGAGCGCCGCTGGTGCTGGTGGATGCCGCGCGCGATAACGCGATCAGCTACGTGAACCGGGCGTTCGAGGCCTTCTTCGGCTATCGCGCCGCCGAGGCGCTGGGCCGGCCGGCTGCCCGGCTCCTGTTTGCCGATGCCGACGCCGCCGGGCGGCTGTTCCGCAATCCCGAGACGCAGATGCTGCTGCGCGCGCAGCGCAAGGACGGTTCGCCGGCGCACGTCGAAGTCGCCGCCGGCGCCATGCGCGGCGTCGACGGCCGCGTCACGCATTGGGTGCTGGCGTTTTCCGACCGCACCGAGCTCGAGCAGCTGCGAGGCGAGCTGAACGCGCTGCGCGCGGCGGCGACCGGGGTCTGAGCGCCGGCTTCAGTCTTCCTTCGACTTGAGGGACTGCAGCAGGTCGGCCAGCATCATTGCGAAGCCGATGCAGATGACGATGCCGAGCGCCACGTCCTTGAGCTTGAATACCGGGGGCAGCAGAAACCCGGCCATCAGCACCACTGCGACAACGCCGGCCAGTATCTTGAATGGCATGCAGAGCTCCTCTTCTTCGCGCGGTCAGCCGGATGCCACCTGCGCCACGAGCCAGCGCGCGGTGCGCAGCAGACGCGCATCATCGCCGCGCGGACCGACAAGTTGCGCGCCGAGCGGCAGGCCGTTCTCGCCGCGCATCAGCGGCAGGTTGATCGCCGGCATGCCGCATAGCGTCCACAGCGTGCAGAACGCGGGATCGCCGGTGGCGCCCAGACCGTGCGGCGCGGTCCCTGGTGCGGAAGGCGTCAGGATCGCGCCGTAGCGCGCATAGATGTCGTCGAAGCCTGCGTTCAGCATCGGAATGCGCGCCAGCGCCTTCTGGTACTCGAGGGCGCTCGTCTCGCGCCCGCGCCCGAGCAGCCCGCGCAGCTTCTCGGACAGGCGGTCGCGCCCCTGCTCCCATTCGAGATCGAGATTCGCGGCCATCTCGGCTTCCATGATGGTCTGGTGCCACGCCAGTGCGTTGGCCGCCGAGCCGGGCAACTCGACCTCTTCCACGCGATCGCCCAGGGCGCCAACGAGCTCCGCAAACGCTTCGCGCGTCTCCGGTGCGGCGCGATCCCATGCCGGACCCTTGACGAATCCCAGCAGCGGGGGAAGCGGCGGTTCCTGGGAGAGCGTCTGCAGGAGAGCCGGGCGCGCACGCGGCGACGTGTCCGGGTCCGACTCGTCGTAGCCGGCCAGTTGCTCTGTGATCAGCGCGACATCTTCGAGCGAGCGCGCGAACACCCCCACGTGATCCAGCGACCGCGACAGCTTCATGATCCCGCTGCGCGGGATGAGGCCGTGCGTCGGCTTGAAGCCGTAGACGCCGCAGAACGCAGCCGGCCGGATCACCGACCCGTTGGTCTGACTGCCGAGCGCGAGGGGTACCATGCCCGCAGCCACCGCCGCAGCGGAACCGGAGGACGACCCACCCGGGGTGTGCGAACTGTTGTGCGGATTGCGCGTCTTGCCCGGATGGAAGTACGCGCACTCCGTGGTCACCGTCTTGCCCATGATCACCGCGCCTGCGGCACGCAGCTTGGACACGACCGCCGCGTCCCGGTCCGGCATGCGCCCGGCATGCAGTACCGTACCGTCCTCGGTCGGCATGTCGGCAGTGTCGATGATGTCCTTGATCCCCACCGGCACCCCGTGCAGCGCACTGCAGGGGCGACCTTCCCGTCGATCATTGTCCCGCGCACGCGCCTGGACGAGCGCATGCTCCGGATCCAGGAACTGCCAGGCTTGCACCTCCGGCTCGGCGGCTCGGATGCGCGCCAGGCAGGCCTCGACCAGCTGCTCCGAGGTGACCGCCCCTTCGGCGATCGCCCGGGCCGCGTCGGTCGCGCTCAGCCACTCAAGCCGCGTCGCGTCCATCTCTCAGCTGCTGTAGAGAACGCCGGGCAGCCAAAGCGCAACCTGCGGGAACACGTACATGATGAGCATCGTGATCAGTACGATGTACACGAAAGGCATGCAGCCGCTGAAGATCTGCGTCAGCAGCACCGAAGGCGGGCTGACGCCTTTCAGGTAATACGCCGCCATGGCCATGGGCGGCGACAGGAATGCCGTCTGCAGGTTGACCGCGATCAGGATGCCGAACAGGATCGGGTCGATGCCGAAGTGCGGCAGCATCGGCAGGAAGATCGGCACGAAGATGACGATGATCTCGGTCCATTCCAGCGGCCAGCCGAGGATGAAGATGATGATCTGCGAGATCAGCAGGAAGGTGATCGGGTTGAGGTTCATGCCGAGCACGAAATCCTTGATGATCACGTTGCCGCCGAGGTAGGCGAACACCGAGGCGAAGGTCGCCGAGCCGACGAACAGCCAGCACACCATCGCCGAGGTGCGCGCGGTGAGGAACACCGACTCGCGCAGAGCCTTCCAGGTGAGCGCGCGATAGCCCGCCGCCAGCAGCATGGCGCCCAGCGCGCCCACCGCCGCCGCCTCGGTCGGCGTCGCCAGGCCGAACATGATCGCCCCCAGCACCGACAGGATCATGACCGCCAGCGGGAAGAAGGACTTCGCCAGCATCGTGATCAGTACGCGCAGGCTGACGTCACTCTCTCCCTTGGGCAATGGCGGGGCCTTGTGCGGCTGGAAGATGCCTACGCCGATGACGTAGATGATATACATGCCGGCAAGCAGGATGCCGGGAAGCATCGCGGCGGCGTACAGCTTGACCACCGAGAGACTCGCCATCGCGCCGTAGACGATCAGCATGATCGACGGCGGGATCAGGATCCCCAGGCAACCGCCCGCGCAGACCACGCCCGCGGCGAGGCGCGTGTCGTAGCCCGCCTTGATCATCTGCGGAAACGCGAGCATGCCCATCAGCGTCACCACCGCGCCCACGATGCCGGTCGCCGTCGCGAACAGGGCGCAGGTGGCGAGCGTCGCCACTGCGAGCGAGGCGGGCACCGCCTTCAGCGCGATCTGCAGGCTCCTGAACAGGCTGTCGAGAATGTTGGCGCGCTCGACCAGGTAGCCCATCAGCAGGAACAGCGGGATCGACACCAGGGCGTCGTTGTTGAGCACCGTGAACGTGTTCTGCGTGAGCAGGTAGAACACGCGGTTGTCGAAGAAGTCCTGGTGCGGCTGGAAGTAGGCGTAGTACCCGAAACCGACGCCGAGCGCCATCAGGGTGAAGGCCACCGGGAAGCCGATCAGGATCGCGAACACCAGAATCGCGAGCATCGTCAGGGCGACTGCCGGATCGGTCATGATGCCGCCCCTTCCGCAGCGCGCTTGCGCGCCGCCTCGGCGAGGATCTGCTTCTCGAGCTCCTCGACGTCGTGCATGCGCGTGCTCCAATGGCCGTCGCGCAGGCACTGCACGCAGCGCAGAAGCTCAGCCAGGCCCTGCAGGACCATCAGGCTGGCGCCGATCGGAATCATCATCTTGAGCGGCCAGATCGGCACGCCGGCCGGACTGTTGACGCTCACTTCGCGCAGGCGCAGCGACTCGGTGCCGTAGCCCCAGCCCGCCACGACGAGCGCCAGTATTCCGGGAAAGAAGAAAATCACGTACAGCACCAGTTCGACCGTCGCCTGGGTGCGGTCCGACCACAGGCGGTAGAACATGTCGGCGCGCACGTGGCCGCCGCGCGACAGCGTGTAGGCGCCGGCCATGTAGAACATGGCGCCGTACATCAGGTAGCTGAAGTCGAACGCCCAACTGGTCGGGTTGTCGAGCAGGTAGCGCACGAACACTTCGTAGCAGGTGCCGAAGGTGAGGATGATGATGCACCAGGCAAACGCGTGGCCGACGGTCTTGTTCAACTGGTCGATCGCGAAGATCAAGCGCTGCATGATCTAGCCCCGGGAGGGAAAGAAAATGGGGCTGCACCCAAAGGTGCGGCCCCACTCGTCACAATTGCGCTACGCCCCGTTCAGCCCGGGATCTTGGTCTTGTAGATGTGCTCGTAGCCGAGCTTGTAGTCCGCCTCGTTGACGAACATGTAGTAGGCGACGCGCTTGGCCCAGGCCTTCTGCGACTCCACCACCTTGGCGAAGAACGGGTCCTCGTCCGACAGCTTCTTGGTGAGAATGTCCCAGGCCTTCAGCTGCTCGACGAAGATCGACTTCGGGGTGCGAATGATGTTGACCTTGTGCTTGTCCCTCAGGTCGATCAGGTCGCGCGAATAGTTGTCCATCGCGGTCCACCAGTTGGCCGAACTGGCGGCCTCGGCGGCGTATTGCAGGATCGCCTGCAGGTCTTTCGGGATGGTGGCCCACTTCTTCTTGTTGAAGGCGATCTCGAAGAACTCCATCGCCTGGTGGTAGCTGCCCATCATGTAGTTCTTGATCACGTCCTGGGAGCCGAAGCGCATGTCCGAGGTCGGATTGTTGAACTCGAACGCGTCGATCACGCCCTTCTCCAGCGCCGGGATGATCTCCCCGCCCGGCAACTGCGTCACCTTGGCGCCCATCTGCTGGAACAGGTCCGCGGCGAGTCCCACGGTGCGATACTTGAGGCCCTTCAGGCCGGCCGCGCTGGTGATCGGCTTCTTGAACCAGCCGAGCGGCTGGGTCGGCATCGGCATGGCGAAGAAACCGACCACGTCGAGGTTGATCTTGCCGAGCAGCTCGTTGTAGAGCGCGAGGCCGCCGCCGCGATAGATCCACGCCAGCGTCTGGTGCGCGTCGCAGCCGTTGATCGGGCCGGAGCCGAACAGCGAGGCAACCTTGGACTTGCCGTACCAGTACACCGGCACGCTGTGGCAGGCGTCGAGCACGCCCTTGCTGGTGGCGTCCATGACTTCGAACGGCTTCACCACCGCGCCCGCGACCAGGTAGTCGATGCGCAGCCTGCCGCCCGCCATCTCGTTGACGCGCGTCACGTACTCCTGGGCCATCTCGTTGAAGATGTCCTTGGCGCCCCAGGCGCCCTGCATCTTGATGACGATCGGCGCCTGCGACTTCGCGATCATCGGGAAGCCGAGCGTCGCCGCGCCCGCAGTCGCCGCAGCGGCGCCCGTCAGGAACTTGCGGCGTGATGCCGCGGGCTTGACTTGTTCGTTACTCATTTTGGGTCTCCTCTTTCGGTGTGGTTGCAGCGCGGGGCTCGGGCCCCGTTCGTAAATTGCCGGGCCATTCTAACCCCCTGCAATCGGCCGCCGCAAGACAACTTCACGATGTGAAATGGGCTGCGTTCAGGTCGGCGACAGGCTTCGGGGTCCGGCGCTGCTTGTGCTCGTCATCGGGATGCCAGCCCAGGGTCGCGAGCAGGACGAAGTAGCCGACCACGTAGGCCACCACGATGTACCAGCCGTGGCGCAGCCAGAGGCCCACCGACTTGGCCTCCGGGTAGAGGTTGGAGAGGGCCACGCCGGCGCTGGAGCCGAACCAGATCATCGAGCCGCCGAAGCCCACGGCGTAGGCCAGGAACCCCCAGTCGTAGCCGCCCTGCTTCAGCGCGAGCGCCGTGAGCGGGATGTTGTCGAACACCGAGGAGACGAAGCCCAGGCCGAATGCCGTCTGCCAGGATGCAGTCGGCAATTTCTCCACCGGCATCATCGAGGCGCACAGGATCAGCGACAGGAGGAAGATCGAACCCTTGAGCGCCTCGGGCAGCAGCTTCCAGTCCGGCTTGCGCCACGGCGTGCACACTAGGATCGCGACCCATACCGCGGCGCCGATGAAGGGGAAGGCCCCCGCCGTGTCGGGGATGTGGACGTTGATCAGGACATTGGTGACGATCGCCGCCGCGAGAATGATCAGGACAATCGCCACGCGCGCCCAGTCCACCCGCCCCTCGACTTTCGCTTCCTTGATGATCGGCGAATGCCTGTGCTGCTGCAGTGCGGCAGGAATGCCGAAAATCACCATTGCCACCACAGCGGCGACATAGGCCTCCAGCACAACCAGGGGGCTCACGCCGTCGATCCACATCATGGTGGTGGTGGTGTCGCCCACCACGCTGCCCGAGCCGCCGGCGTTCGAGGCGGCGACGATCGCCGCCAGGTAGCCGATGTGCACCTTGCGACGGAACACGGTCGCGGCAATGGTGCCGCCGATGATGGCGGCGGCGATGTTGTCGAGGAAACCCGACAGCACGAAGATCATCACCAGCAGAACGAACGCGCCTTTCCAGCCGTCCGGCAGGTAGTGTGGCAGCACCGCCGGGATCTTCGACTCTTCGAAGTGGTTCGACAGCAGCGCGAAGCCGAGCAGCAGGCCGAGCAGGTTGGTGAGGATCACCCACTCGTGCAGCAGGTGCCGGCCCAGGCCCGGCACGCCGGGGCCGGTCTTGAAGCCGGTGAAGCCGAGCTTGTAGAGCGTGATCACGGCAAGGCCGATGAGCGCGACCCACAGCACGTGGCGGTGGAACAGCGCCACGCCGACGAGCGTGAGGCCGAACAGCACGAAATCCACCGGCACGCCGAACTCCAGCGCCACGCCAGCGAGAATCAGCGCGCCTACGAACAGCCCGCGCTCCTGCGCGACGACGCGCGCGAGCGTCTTCCATGCAGCCTGCGCCATGCCCCCTCCCTGGTTGCCGGATCGGATTATAGGTGGCGCAGGCCACCGGGTGGCGTCAGGCCGGCGCGGACCAGCGCTCCGCGGCTTTTCGCACCACGTCGCCCAGCGCGCCGGCAGGGCCGCGCTGCGCGCGCAACCAGTCCGCATCCGACGCGAACGCGCGCACGTCCGCCGCGAGCGCCGTCAGCGCCGGCGCGCTGCCGAGCCGCTCCGCCTGCGGCATCGCTTCGGCGATGGCGTCGAGAATGTCTTCGGCCAGGGACTTCTTGCGGCCCGCGAATGGGTCGATCAGCGCGCCGCGCAGGCCGTAGCGCGCGGCCTCGAAGCGGTTGAAGCTGTTCACCAGGTACACCGCGCGCTCGGGCGCGCGCGGCCGCTCCTCGAGCAGCCACGCCGCGAGCGCCTGCGCGTAGGCAGCGAGGCGCGCCGCCTTGGCGACGTCGAGCGGCGTGTCGCAGACGCGGATCTCGATGGTGCCGTACTCCGGCTTGGGGCGGATGTCCCAGTAGAAGTCCTTCATGCTCTCCACCACGCCGAAGCCGCGCAGCGTCTCGAAGTACTCGAGGAACTCGCCCCAGTCGGCAACAAAGGGCATGTGCCCGGCAAGCGGAAAGGCATTGACGGCGGTAAGGCGGCAGGACTGAAACGAGGTGTCCTCGCCCTGGTAGAAGGGCGAGGCGGCGGACAGCGCGATGAAGTGCGGCACGTAGCGCGTCATCATGTGCACCAGGTACACCGCCTCGTCGCCGCCCGGGCAGCCGACGTGGATATGCTGGCCGAACACGGTGAACTGCTTGGCGAGGTAGCCGTAGCGCTCCAGCACGTGCTTGAAGCGCTCGGTGGGAAATATGCGCCGGTCCGACCAGCTGTGGAACGGGTGCGCGCCGCCGCCCGAGACGCGCAGGTTGAGCATGCCGGCCTCGCGCACCACCGCGTCGCGCATGGCGGCGAGTTCGGCCGCGAGCGTGGCGTGGCTCGCGTGCACCGAGCTGTTCAACTCGATCATGCTCTCGGTGATCTCCGGCTTCACCGCGCCCGGCAGCTTGCTCTTCTCCAGGCGCGCGAGCAACGCGGCGGCGTCGCGCGCCAGGTCCAGGTCGTGCGGCTGCACCAGCTGCAGTTCCAGCTCGACGCCGATCGACATTTCCGGCGAGGGGGTGAATTGCATCTCGTCCATCAGTCCTCCTCAGCCGCCGGCGGCCGCCGGATCGGCTTCGCCGGCGCGCTTGAGGGCGAACTGCGTGGCGATCGGGCCGAGGATCTCGAGCACCGCGACCGCCGACAGCACCACCGCAGCAAGCTCGCCGCCGAACTCCGGGTAGAGCGCCGCCGTGTCGAGCACCATCACGACCGCCATTCCGGACATCGGCAGCAGTGCGACCGACAGCAGCCCGGCGCCCGAGGGCCGCAACCCCGAAAGCCAGCCGAAGGCAAGCAAGGCGAGCGCCTTGCCGAGGAAGCGTGCCGCAATGAACGCCGCCACCGCGGCGGCGGCGGGCAGCGCGCTGAAGTCCAGGCTCGCCCCGGTGAGCACGAACAGGATGACGAAGAACAGCTGTCCGCCGTAGCCGAAGCGCAGCGGCAGCAGCACGTGCCGGCGGTCGAGGTTGCGTGCCAGCAGCCCGAGCGTGAGAAGCGTGACCACCACCGACAGGTTGAGGTTGCGCGCGGCGCCCACCGCCAGCACCACCAGGGCGACCAGCAGGATGAACTGGCGGTCCTCGCGCTTGCCCACCCAGCGCGCGAGCACGAGCAGCACGAAGCTCGCGGCCGCCCCCGCCAGCACCGATGCGCCGAGCAGGTAGGCCGGATGCAGCACGGCGAGCGACCAGGCCGCTGCGTGCTCAAGGTGCAGGAAGGGCAGCAGCAGCGTCAGCGCGACGTAGGCGAACACGCTGTTCACCGCCGTGAACAGCAGCATGCGCTCGGTGACCTGGCCGGCGGAGCGCAGCTCGTGCGCAACCAGCAGCACCACCGCGGGCGAGGTGGCGGTGCCGATGGCGGCGGCGCTCGCCGCCAGCAGCGGCGCGAAGCCGAAGGCGAGCAGCGTGGCGCAGATCGCTCCGAAGCTGAACGCGCTCTCCGCGATCGCCGCCGCGAACAGCCAGCGATTGCGCCGCAGCCACTGGAAGTCGAGCCGGTGGCCGAGTTCGAAGACGATCAGGCCGAGCGAGAGGTCGATCAGCACGCGCGCGTTGCCGAGCGCTCCCGGCCCGAGAACGCCCGACACCTGCGGTCCCAGCAGCATGCCCGCGAGCGCGTAGCCGACGATGCGCGGCAGCCCGAGCGCGCGCCGGGCGAGCTCGCCGCCGAGCAGCCCCGCGAGCAGTAGCGCGCCCACCAGGAAGGTCTGGCCGAAGACCGGCGGCAGCTGCGGCAGGAAGCTCAGATCCATGCCGGGCTCCCCACGGCGCGCAGGAAGTCTTCCAGGATCGGCGCGCAGTCGAGCACCGTGTCGTCGCCGGGCGCGTGGAACTCCGGGTGCCACTGCACGCCGAGCACGTATCCCGGCCCGGTGCCGCGGATCGCCTCGACCACGCCGTCGGGCTCCGCGCGCGCCTCGACCGCGAGACCGCGCCCAAGCTGCCGGATCGCCTGGTGGTGGATCGAGGTGACCTGCGCGCCCGCGGCGCGCGGGTAGAGCTGCGCGAGGCGCCCGCCCGGCTCGAGGCGCAGCTCGTGGCGCAGCTTCTCGTAGGCGTCGCTGACGTGGGCGCGCGCCCCGGGCAGCTGCATGCCGATGTCCTGGTAGAGCGTGCCGCCGAAGGCGACGTTGATCAGCTGTGCACCGCGGCAGATGCCGAGCACCGGCTTGCCGGCCTCGACGAATTCGTGCAGGAGCTCCATCTCGTATTCGTCGCGCAGCCGGTCGCCCGCCCACTCCGCGCGCAGCGGCTCCTCGCCGTAGCTCGAGGGGCTGACGTCCGCGCCGCCCTGCAGCACGAGGCCGTCAAGGTGACGCGCGTAGTCGGCAAGCCGGATGTTGCTGCGGTGGAGCAGCCCGTCCTTGTCTACGGTGGGCACCATCAGCACCAGCACGTCGCGCGACATCACCCAGTGCGCCGCGGTCTGCTCGAGGTACTGCAGCGTCTTCGATTGCAGGCCGGCGGCGCCGGGCTGCGGGTGCAGGATGCGCGCGGAGACGCCGATCTTCAGCGTTGGGGCGCTCATGCGCCGCGCGACGCGGTCGCCGAAGGCACGCAAGCGGATGGCGAGCGGGCGCTGCACGCACTCCTCCCTTCGTTCTGGTTATCCTTTTCTGACCGCGGTCCGCGGCCAGAGTTCTGGCGTCCGCGGGCGCGTCAATCGGGCTAGGCTTTCAGCGCGGCCAGTACCTCGTCCAGCATCTTCTTCGCATCGCCGAACAGCATGCGATTGTTCTCTTTGTAGAACAGCGGATTGTCGACGCCGGCGTAGCCGGAGGCCATGCTGCGCTTCATCACGATCGAGGTCCTGGCCTTCCACACTTCCAGCACCGGCATGCCGGCGATCGGGCTCGCCGGGTCATCCTGCGCCGCCGGGTTCACGATGTCGTTGGCGCCGATCACCATGGCCACATCGGTGTCCGGGAAGTCCTCGTTCAGCTCGTCCATCTCGAACACGATGTCGTAGGGCACCTTGGCCTCGGCCAGCAGCACGTTCATATGGCCGGGCATGCGGCCGGCGACCGGGTGGATGCCGAAGCGCACGTTGACGCCCTTTTCCCGCAGGTACCTGGTGATCTCGTAGACCGTGTGCTGCGCCTGCGCCACCGCCATGCCGTAGCCCGGCACGATGATCACGTTCTTCGCCTCGCGCAGCAGCTCCGCCGTTTCCACGGCCAGGATCGGCGACACCTCGCCCGCCGGTGCCGCACCGGAGGCGGCGGGTTTGCCGCCTTCGGTCCCAAACCCGCCCGCGATCACCGCCACGAAGTTGCGGTTCATCGCCCGGCACATGATGTAGGAGAGGATGGCGCCGCTCGAGCCCACCAGCGCGCCGGTGACGATGAGCAGGTTGTTCGACAGCATGAAGCCGGTGGCCGCCGCCGCCCAACCCGAGTAGCTGTTGAGCATGGAGACCACCACCGGCATGTCGGCGCCGCCGATGGCCATCACCATGTGGATGCCGAACAGCAGCGCGATCACCGTCATGATGATGAGCGGCATCATGCCGGCCTGCACCGTCGGCGCGAGCACGAACTCGCGGCCATACCAGATCACCAGGAGCAGGCCGATCAGGTTGAGCCAGTGACGGCCGGGGATCAGCATCGGCTTGCCGCTGATCTTGGCGGACAGCTTGCCGAAGGCGATCACCGAGCCGGAGAAGGTCACCGCGCCGATGAGGACGCCGAGGTAGATCTCGATTTCGTGAATCACCTTCTCGGCGCCGGAAAACTGGATCGAGGTGTCGACGTAGCTGGCGTAGCCGACCAGGCATGCGGCGAGACCCACCAGGCTGTGCATGATCGCCACCAGCTCCGGCATCTGCGTCATCCGCACAATGCGCGCGGCGTACAGGCCGATGGCGCCGCCGAGCACCATGGCGGCGACGATCCACGGGATGCCGGCCGCGGCGACGCGCGGGCCGAGCACCGTGGCCAGCACGGCGATGGTCATGCCGATGATGCCGTAGAGGTTGCCGCGGCGCGAGGTCTCCGGGTTGGAGAGCCCGCCCAGGCTGAGGATGAAAAGGATGGTCGCGCCGATGTAGGCGACGGTGGTGAGGCCGGAGGTCATGGGTGGCTTCCCCTCACTTCCGGAACATCGCCAGCATGCGGCGGGTGACGGCGAAACCGCCGAACATGTTGATGCTGGTCAGCGCGATGCCGACGACGGCCATCCAGCGGATCAGTTCGTCCGCGCGGTCGCCAGATGCCGCCAACGGCGGCGCGATCTGGATCAGCGCGCCGATGACGATGATGCTCGAGATGGCGTTAGTCACGCTCATCAGCGGCGTGTGCAGGGCCGGCGTGACGTTCCAGATCACCATGTAGCCCACGAAGCAGCCCAGCACGAACACCGTGAAGTTGGCGAGGAAGGCCGCCGGCGCATTGGCGCCGATGAACCAGAAGAGCATGGCGCCTACCAGGAACACGACCGCGAGCGCCTTGCCCGACATCGGCTCGCCCGCGCCATGGCCGTGGCCCTTCTTGGCCGCGGGCGGCGCAGCCGCCGGCCTGGCCGCCGCGGGCGGCGCTGCCGAAAGCTTCGGTGCCGGCGGCGGCCAGGTGATGTTGCCCTCCTTCACCACCGTGGTGCCGCGCAATACCTCGTCTTCCATGTTGACGTTGATGACGCCGTCCTTGGTCTTGCACAGCTCCTCGGCCAGCCGGAACAGGTTGGTCGCATACAGCGTGCTCGACTGCTTAGACAGCCGGCTGGGCAGGTCGCTGTAGCCGATGATGGTCACGCCGTGCGTCACCGTCACCTGGTGCGGCACGGTCAGTTCGCAGTTGCCGCCCTGCTCCGCGGCCATGTCGACGATGACGCTGCCCGGCTTCATCGACTTCACCATTTCGGCGCTGATCAGCTTGGGCGCCGGCTTGCCCGGAATGAGCGCCGTGGTGATGATGATGTCCACTTCCTTCGCCTGCTTGGCAAACACCGCGGCCTGGGCTTT
>Ga0137449_1000037_pt1 | contig 14729 bp, 21 predicted proteins | sample EasRivERMGT436_2_FD_104905 | JGI IMG/M metagenome (GOLD analysis project Ga0137449, IMG submission 104905) | Soil microbial communities from meander-bound floodplain in the East River, Colorado, USA - East River MetaG ERMGT436_2 | ecosystem: Environmental > Terrestrial > Soil > Floodplain ... | reverse complement strand
GTCCGCGTTTTCTTGCCATGAATCACGCGCAGGGGTTGTTTCGTCGCCATGGTTGATCTCCGAATGGCTCTGACAAGATTTGACGGTGCGTCGCAGCTCTTCCCTGAGTTCGTCGAGCTGACCGAGTTCGCCGCGCCCCCTCAGTTCTACGCGGAGCTCCTCGAGCAGGCGCCACGCTTCACCGATCGCGCGCTGCACCCGCGCCGCATCCCCTGCAACGGCCGCCTTGCGGGCCTGCTCGCAGCTCTCGGTGAAGCGGCGGGTGTTCGTGACGGCCGGCATCGAGAGCGAAGCGAAGATACCACGGCACCCGTCATTCTTCTGCCAACGGCCTAGCCAAGGGATCGGAGATCGGGCAAGCCGGAGCTCGGAACTCGGATTTTCCACGGACCTTCATTGGGCACTTCGCCCGCGACCACCATCCACGCGCGAAAGTCTGCCGGCGCCGCCGTGATGTTGCGCACCATCACCACGAAAATGTCGCCCACCTTGGTCAACGGCGGCGCATAGGTGGGCGCTCGTCCTTCGGAAAACGCGCGCGCCGGAATCGGATCATCGGCCAGAAGCACCGACACACCGGCCACGTAAATGCCGTAGATGTCAAAGAGCATAAAGCAGCTTTCGCAGACGATGAACCTGAAAGCTCGAATGGGAACGTGGGGCGTCGAGCTGATCGCCACATCGACTCGACCCGGAACGGCCTCTTTTACAAAGCCGATCACCGAGCGCACGTGGACTTTGACTTCGGAAAGCTTCGCCATTGAGATCAGCTCATGCTGCTGTCTGGATCGAACGGCTCTTCGGGCGCCGCGGGCGAAGGAGGATCGGCCGGCTTCGGCACGTACGCTCCCGCCGCCGCGAAGCGCTCGATGCGCGCGAGCTCGCTTGCGGGGATGACTTGATGACAGAGCCTACCGTTGTCGACGGCGATCCCCATGAACCGGTCGAACGTCGTACGAAAGATGTCGTCCGGCATGCGGGTTCCCACCACGACCGCCTCGTCCGTCAACTCGAGCAAGGAAGCGATCGTGACGGGCGGGTTCGTGGCCAGAGGGTCAATTAGAAGCCCCACCTTGGTCGGGTCGTCCGCAAAACCGTGCACAGCCGCTATGTCCATCGTTTTCGCTCAATCCGCGCTCGACGCCGCGCTCTCCTCCGCTGGCTTGCCGTTTTCGCTGCCGCGCAGCAGATGCTTCGCTAGGGGCGTACCAGCCAGCAGTTTACCCAGCACCTCGTTGACCCCACTGTTGCGCAGAATCGCGAGTGGCGCCATCGCTTGCGCGACCCGCTCAATCGACTCGTGCTCCGCGAACGACGTGAGGGCGGCAATGAGGTTGGGACTCACCGCCCCCGCCTTGTCGACAATTGCCTGAACCTGCGCCTTCAGCTCGACGATACGGCTACCGATTCGTAGCCTTTCGAGCTCGATCTCGGACGCGTTCTGCCTTTCTTCTTGTTCGAGCCGCAACGTGTCCACCGCAATTGCCATTCGCGTTCGAGTGGCATCCGTTTCCCCCTGCGCAAGCGCGGCTTTCGTGGCGTTCTCCGCCATGAAAACGTCGAGATCGAGCTGCTTTTTGACTTGCTCCTTTCGGATCTCAATTTGGTGATTGATGGTCAGCGCTTGCGCGTCGGCCGTTTGTTGCTTGATGATCTCCGCGGATCTTGTGTACTCGAGCGTGCGCATAGCCAGTTCGATCTCGAGCGTCTGCCGGATGGCGCTACGCTGGCCGTTGACCAGCATCGTCTTCACGTCGCTGTCGCCGATGTTGACCTCGAGAATCTCGACATCGTAGATGCGCATCCCGTTCTCGGTGAACACCGTACCCGGGCGCTTCGTCGTTTCGGTCGCCACGCCGAGGACGGTGTCCCTCAAGATGTCGATGGAGTGGTAGTAGAACTTCTCCACCGTGAGGCGCATGACGGCGTTACGGATACGCGAACGCATGTGGTCACAGAGAAACTTCACGTAGTTGTCGACAGCAAACCAGAGCTCGGTATTTTCGCCTTCGAAGTTTACCCGATAGGAAAGCTTCACCTTGACGCTCACGAGGTCCGCCGTCTCCGCCTCGACGACGTCCGACACACGGTTCGCATTTGCGCAGAGGTAGGCCGTACGAAACAGCTTTTTCTCATCGTCGACTTTGGGCGTACCCGTCGAGAGCGACATCACCTGCGGCGCCTCATCGTACTCGAGCAGTACCGTCGACGGTCCAAGGACGACGCGGCGGTCGCCGGTCTTGCGCACGAGCATGACGGCATACCCGTTCCACGGCTCGATCGTGACCGCGCCCTGGTAGCGCGTGTTCAGCATGATCGTCCGCGGCTCCGTGAACCCCTGCTTGCGGCTAATCTCGTCGCCCGCGAAACCACGCCCAACGGGCCCGGCCGCCGCGCCGCCCAAGGAGTCCATCACGGCGCCACCCGAGTAGAAGCCATAGGTGCCAGACAGGAACGTATCGTTACTGCTATTGAGAACGCTCGCCGACGCCGTCTTCGTCGCCATTTGCTTCGCGAGTTCCATGTTGAACGCCACCGCTTCGCTGTTGCCAGGATAGAGATAGCCAACGAGCTTCGCGTCGAGCACACGCCGGCAAATCACCTCACGACGCGGATCGGGCAAAAACATCGAGGGGCCGCGTTCGATCCGGATCGCGCTCGAGTCGCGGTTGAGCACGTAGCGACCCTCCCCCGCGGGAATCGCCGTAGCAAAGTGAAGCTCGCGGTCGCCGTACTTGATGATCGCGTGCTCTTCGCGCGGGAAATAAATCTTCTGCTCCTTGCCCGTAATGAATAGCTCCTCGCCCTCGGCGTACTCGCGCCCATCGTCGTCGTAGGCCGTAATGACCTTGATGTAGATGCCGCTGTTGTCGGAGAGCTCGATCGCCCGAAACTTGCGGATCTGCTGACCGTCGATCGCCTTGACGATGAATTTTTCGGTCGGCTCGGGGAAGACGACGGCGGGCCCTTGCTCCGTTCGTTTCTTGCCGTTCTCGTCGAGCAGGACGCAGTACTCGAGCCGTTCGAGCGTCACCGCCTCGCGCACGAGCGATGCCTTATCGTCCGGCACGACCTCGATGCCCGTCGGTGGGATGTAAAAGGACACCGCGGTGCCCTTGATGATGAGCAGCTGACCCATGGTCAAGCTCGGCATCACCTCCGGTGCGGGCACCGGCGTGTCGTCGGCTTCGCCAGACGCCGACGACTGCTGCGGCTTGATGACGGCCTGCTTCCAGTTGGCGCGCGCCGCCTCTTCGTCGTAGACGCGCACGACGAGGTACTGGTTCGATCGGATGTTGTGCCCCTGCAGCACGCGCGCCATCTGACCCGGCCAGAGCGCGAACGAGTCGGGACCGCGCACATTGATCTTGCGACCGATCTGGAGCTCGGCCGACGAAAACTTGTTGCCCGTCTGCGGGTGCTTGTTGCCGACCGCCGGGTTCTTGAGGACGATGTACCAGCCCTCGGGCGCGATCGTGAAGAGCGTACGCTTCTCCTCGAGCTTGGAAGCCTCGAAGCGTCGCTCTTTCGAGCTGAAGACAACCGGTCGCTCGGTGTTCGCGAGGCTCGTTTTGTACGGGCCGACGCAGATATCGACCTGCCCCTTGGTGTCGTCGGCAATGTACGCGTACTCGCCGGGAGCCAGCACCAAATCCTTCGAACCGCGCTCTTCTGCCATGGGGGCCTCCTCGCCGTTTCAGACTGGACGGTTGAGTAGCACGATCGTACCATCGACGGCAATGGGATCGCATCTATGGGCCTTTCAGAAGTGGTGCGGCACCGAGCCGGCAGACATCGACTACGAGCTCGCCAGCGAATTCATCCGCGAGTGCTACGCCGAGCTCGTCTACGAAGCGGGCCAGTCGCACGAGCAACTGGCGCACTTCATCGCTGCGCTACGCGCGGGCAAGAAGCTCCTTCCGCGCGACGGCTGGCTCGGCGGCGCCTTCCCGGACGAAGGCTGCGCCGTGTGCGGGCGCAGCCTCGCCGAGCTCATCGCGAACGGTCACGACATGGCCGCCGAGTTCGAGGAAGGGCACAAGGCGGAGCACAAGCGACGCTGCCAGGTGGAAATGGCGCCGTCAAAAAACACGAGGCTTCCGATGCATTTTGGGGAGGCGCTCGTTGCCCTGAAAGGCGGCTACCGCGTTTGCCGCACCGAATGGCTAGCGCCCCGCGGTATCCCGTTCACCTCGTACGCGCAGCACATTTCACGCACGAAGGGCGACACGTGGCTCGTGCTTCAGGAGCAGCACATCCTCATCTCGGTCGGCGGCACGCCGGTCCTTTCTCATCGTCGACTTCCGTGGGTTGCCACCGAGGCGGATCTGCTCGCCGAAGACTGGGAGATCGCACCCGGATCCTCCTGCGACCGACCGACGCAGCCATGAAATGCGTCGTGCCGGAGTGCGAGCGGGCGCAAACGCTCCCCATGTGTGCCGAGCACTGGGCCAAGGTCCCGCCTGCGCTCCGGCATCCGGTCGTGAAGCTTCAGCGAAAGGGGCGTGGCGATCGTGGCGCGCGTTACAGAACGCTACCTGGTCGCCCCGCGCCCGCACCGTCGCAAGACTGGATTGCGGCGGCGCTGTGCTACGTGCGGAAGATCGCACCCATGCCCTCAACCGACCGAAGAAGGATCGGGTGAAGTGACGCGTGACGCCGCTACGCGACTACCAGGCGCGCACCATCGATCTCGCGCGTGCCGAATTCCGTGCCGGCAAGCGTGCGCTGTGCATCGTGCTACCAACGGGCGGTGGGAAAACTCGTATCGGCGCCGAGATCGTCAAAGGCCACATCGCCAAAGGTGGAAGAGTGTTGTGGTTGGCCCACCGCACCGAACTGGTCTCCCAGGCGGCGGATCGGATCCTAGCTGAAGGACTCGATAACGTTGGCGTCGTCGCTGCCGGCGTCGAGCCCAATCGGTGCGCGCCGGTACAGGTCGCATCGATACAGACGCTCGTCGCACGACACGAACGTCCCGAGGCAACGCTGACCGTCTTCGACGAAGCGCATCATTACGCCGCTGCCGAATGGGGCGCCGTCGCCTCGCACTATGCTGGCGCGCATCGAATTGGACTCACAGCAACCCCCGAACGACGCGACGGTAAGCCGCTCGGCGACCTTTTCGACGCCATCATCGCGCCCGTCTCCGTCTCCGAGCTCACAGAAGGCGGCTATCTCGTACCATGCGAAGTGCTCGCGCCGAAGAAGCGATTGTCGAAGGAAATAGCGGGCGATCCGGTTGACAGATACCTCTCGATAGCGCGCGGACGTCGTGCAATCTTCTTCGCACCATCGGTCGAGCAAGCGGTCGATATTGCCACGAAGCTATGTGCCGCAAACGTGCCAGCAGTATGCATCCACGCGGACACGCCGAGAGACGTACGGGCAGATGCGCTTGCCCGATTTGCAGACGGCGACCTAGTGGCACTCACGAATGTGTATGTCTTGACCGAGGGCACCGACATCCCGCCCGCCGAGGTGTGCGTGCTCGCTCGCGGCTTTTCCCACGCATCTACGTACCTACAATGCGTCGGCCGGGTGCTCCGCCCATCACCTGGCAAGACGAGTGCACTGGTGCTTGATTTGTGCGGGGTGTCGCGGCGCTTCGGTGTACCTGCAGACGAACGCGAATACTCACTTAAAGATCGCGCAATCCGAGTTGTCGAACGCGAAGACGACGAGTCTGTCGGCCCCGGCGGACCCGTCGTCGTCCCTAATGTTGTCGACGCTGAACTTTTTGCGGTGCTCGAGATCCGAAAGACCGTAACAAAGTGGACACGCGGACGGCGCGGTACGCGCCACCACGCGCTTGAGCAACTGCTTCGTACCGCACGTGAGCGAGGTTTCAAACCTGGGTGGGCTGTTCACAAGTTCAAAGAGCGATTTGGTGTGCTGCCGTGGGAGGTAGTCGAAACCGACCCGCCGACACCGTAGTTCAGCCGACTGGATGGATTGCGGCACTCCGTGCAGAGCCCATACGTCGGGCTCGTTTCGCACATGTCGATCCAGTGGGGATCGCCGAGGCCGCCGCACCCGAGACACGAATGGCTCGCGCTGTAGGTGTAGACCGCAAACATCAGGGGGCCACGACGGTGCTCGTGTCGAGGTTGACCGCGGCCTGCGCCAGCAGCCGGCCATTGATTGACGCGCCGGTTCGCAGGGTGGCAGTCGTTTGCGTGAGCACCACCCCTTCGCAGTGCGCCGTGGTGCCGACGTCCACGAGCCCGGCGACCTGCCAGAAGATATTCTTGGACACCGCTCCGCCCGTCAGGAGAACCTTCACGGCGCTGCTCATCGTGAGATCCTGACCAATCTGGAAGATCCAGACGTCCGTCGCGTTACCGCTCAAGGTGACGTCGGTCGGAATCAAGAGACCGGTGCCCCATTTGTAGACGCCGGGGACGAGGACCATCCCTCCGATATTTCCAGCGCCGAGCTCGGTGACATCCGCTGCGCGCCCCGCTGCGTCGGTGAACGCGAGCTGCATGTCACTGACCGCCGTGGTCAGATTGGACGGCGTCGGCGGCGTGTAGTCCGAAGCGTAGATCTTCCCAGTGACCTGCGGCGACGTCGAGAAGACGTTCGTCGCATCCATGGTCAGCGAAAATCCGGTGATGAAGGTGGCCGCCGCGGGACTGAGACCGAGGTTGCCGGTGATGACCGAAGCGGGCACCGTCGCAATCCCGCTCTTCGCAAGGATCACGTAGTTGGCGGCCGATCCGAGATTCACGGCATGTCCAGGAACGACAGCATCGACAGCGGCATCACGGCCACCACCGGAGCCCGCCGCGCCTCCCCCTCCACCGGTGCCTCCCGAGCCTGCGGTGGAACCGCCCGCCCCGGAGCCGGAATCGGGACGGTCATTGTGTCCGCAGCCATCGCCAAGCGAGAACAACCTCAATGCGGCTGCCGACATCAAAAGATAGGATTTCATCGTCGTCTCCTGTAGCAGTGTGGGCGACTCGAGAGGACTCGATCGCGCGCCCCGGCCCTATCAAACACTGCGTCAGTTCTTCGCCAGACTCAAGCGGCGAAGGTCCGCCCACTCCGTCCCCAACAGTGAGAGCCTACCGTGCCTCCGGTGAGCACACAGCGTTCACATGACCGACCATCGGTTCTCCCCCGACAGCGTCGGAAACGCGGCGACGTGGTCAACCACCGGCAGCACCACTCCCGCAGCAGCGAACTTGGCGCCCGACATCAGCACGGCTGCTGTGCACGTACAGCCGAAACCCATCGGGAAGCCCCTCGTCGTTGACGTACTGGAGCTCGCCGAGCACCTCGACGCCCGTCAGCGAACCGACCGGCGCCGCCGCGAGCTCAGCGGCCGAGCGCCGCTTGCGGCGGGGCACCATCTTGCGCTTCACCTTGTCCCACACAGCCAGCATGTGCAGCCGATTCAAATCTTCTCCCGCTTCGGGATGATCTTCCGAGCAGTACACCAAACCGCCCGGTCCCCAGAAGTTGTAGATGCCGATTTCACGGCACACGTCCGCATCGGGCCACTCACCCGTCCACGGCAGGCGCCCGCCGTACTTCTCTACCTCGGCGTCGAGCCTTGCTTCCATTTCCTCGGTCGGTCCGTTCTCGAAGATGTCGGGATGCGTCTCTTCCATGTCCGTGCGGTTCAGACCCGACAGCTTGTAGACGCAGCCGCAGGCGATGGCCTGGTAGCCGCAGAGCGCGCAACGTTCGACGTCGCATCCCTGCATGTGCAGCGCGCCAGGCTGGGCGCCGCAGTCGCCGCAGTTTCTCGGCATTCTCGCTTTCATTCAGAACACCAGTTCGTCGTTCAGCGTGGCCAAGCAGCTCACTAGCTCACCCTTGGGATCATAACCCCAGTACCGGTAGCCGAGCCCGCACCGGGCGATTGGCCGGTCCGGTCGCTCCCACTCGTAGCGTTCAGCCCAGCTGTCGGACTCATACTCGCACTCGCCGCAGGGCGCATCGAACATGCCATCATCGCTCGACGTCTGGACGTTGGGATGGCGCGGACAGCGACGTGGATCGAAAATCACGATGTCGGCTTGCTCTTCGTAGATATCCTCGGCTTGCTCTTCAGCCACGGGTTCGAACTGCTCCCACTCCCAATCCACGTCGACCGTTCCATACCGCTTCGTTTCCATGAGGTCCCTTTTGCAGCTCTTTCAAATCTAGTGGTGAGGCTAGGCTTTCCCGTTCTTTGACCTCATGTGCACGCTTTCAAACGGTAGCTAATCGCTTGAAAATGTACCCACTTGTACCACTAGATTTCAAAGAGCCTTCGCTGCTGCGCGTCGCTCATAGTAGCGCACCTTCGCCCGCCACTTTTTGAGGAGCGTCGCAACGCGCTTCTGTTTGCGCTCGTACGCCGCAAGCATCTCCCGCGCGTGCTCTGCGCGGCCGGCCACTCTGTCCGCCGCGGTCGGCTTCGCCTTGACCTCCTTCAATCGGATTACCAGGCCATCGGCCCACTTCGGCAGTGGCTCATCGCAGCGCCACTGTGCCGGTGTCATCTCACGATGCCCGACGCCCTTATTGTGAAGCACCTCGTGCTCGAACACGCGCGCGAACCGGCGCAGGTCGGGACCTGACGGGCTCGGCTTACCAATGAGCATACGAATCCAGCGCCCCTCATCGAGCCGCCATTTCTTCGACGGCAGCCCATCGGCATCGACGGCGCTGACCTCTTCGAACGCGCCGAGCGTTGCCCGTGAACACGTCAGCCGGCCCGACCGGTAGCGCACCTCGATCGTCTTTGACCGCGTGACAACCATCGCCCGCAGGCCCGCCGTAAAGAACCGGCGCAGATCGACCGTTCGATACGCCGTGTAGTTTTGGATACGCAATTTCATGGCACCATCGGCAGCGAACGCTGTACCGCCTCCGCCTCGGGAGGCTGCTCGGCCAGCTTCGAAATCACCTTCACGATGCGCGCCCCGTACTTCTCGGCGAGCTTTTCGGCTTTCTCCGGGACCTTGTTCTCGTCAGCGATGACGAGGTCGATCCCTGTCGGCTTGAACACCGAGAAGATGGCAGGTCCGAGCTTCGCCAAGCCCGTCTCCACGTCGAACTCCTTGAGCGGCGTGTGCCGGTGCGCGAGGTAAACGACCGTCTTGCCGAGCTCGAAACCCTTCGGCACCGCCTTGATCTTGCGGCTGACGCCCATGCGATGCGCCTCTGTCATGAAGTCGCCGGGCGCCGCGTAGTGCCCTTCGCCGACCCAGATGAGCCCGTGGCGCCCCTCCGGCATGCCGAGCCCGAGCGGACAAGACTGGCAGGCGGCTCGCAACGCAGGAACTGATACCGAGCACACCCCTGCATCCAGAAACAGGTTTACGGGCTCAATCGTCAAGCGGGACGCATCCACAAATAGGTTTCGTGGCTCTATCCAGCTCCACCCCCGCGCCGGCTTGATGCCGCCGCTGCACGTCGGGCACGCGTGGAGCTCGTACGGCAGCCGTCCGCACGGCGCCCCTTCGCTCGGTCCGACGAGGTAGACGCCTACGCCATCCTTGGCGGGCTTGCGGTGTCCGCAGCCACGCGCTTCTTCCTCAGAAATCACAACGTCAACCATGTGTCACTCCTTCTACTAGTACGATCGTACACGTTACGCAAGCTTCGACGTGGCATGCATCTCTCTGCACTGCTCGAGTAGATCGCGTGCGACGTCGCGCGTATTGCACCGCCGCACCTTGCCCTCGTAAACGCCAGGCAGACTCGACGCGCCCCAATAGCCACTGTGATCGAGGTCGTACTGCGGATCGCCCGTGCGAACGGCCCACGTGCCGTTGTCGTACACTTGCAACCGCACGTCGATGGGGTCGCTCTCGACACTCTCGGTGCCCCGGTTGATGACGGCGAGCACGCTCGCCACGTCTTTGATACTTGGGAAATGCATACGTTTCATGGGCACCACCGGATCGCGCGCCCCGCGTGAAGCGCCTTCTGTGCGAAGCAGCGAAGCTCCGCCATGTCGATGAGCACCGCGTCGACGTGCGACGTGGCGCCTCTAGCGCTGCCCCCCTGACGGAGCTCGAACTTGGCGAGCGCACTCTGCACCGTCTGCCTGTTGATCAGGTACCGGTCGCAGCGACGAACGACGTCGAGCGACTCGAGCTTGTCGCCCGTCGTGCCGAGCCCGCGCCACGTGTAGCCGAGCACCTCGAGCACCTCGATCGCTGCCCGGCTCGACATGAGAACCTTCGGTCCGAGATGCACGCTGTCCATTTTAAATTCGATGGTCATCCGAATCTCCTCCTTCGCCGCCGCGTCGTTGGCGGCGTCTCGACGCGCTTACCGAGCGGCTTCAGCGCCCACGTGTCGATCGCCACGATCATCCGGGCGATCTCCCTCTCGTTCCAGTCGATGCCGTGCTTGGTCCGCACGATGGCATCAGCCTGCAGGTCCGCGAACACGCGCCTGCGCCGCTCGTCCGACTCATCCCGCCGGTAGGACACGAAGGTTTCCTCCCAGCCCGGATCGCGGCCAACGCTGCCATAGAAAACCGAAGTCGGTCGCTCGGCCGTTGTCGGCACCGGCACGCGCTCCATTCGGTTGTAGACGTCGACTCCGTTACGCTCGTGTTGGACGAGCGCCTTACGGAGCGCAACGAGCGTGGTTTCGCAATGCCGCTGGTAGTCCTGCGCCGCATTGGCCGACAGCTCATGCGGCGGAAGGTCGACCGCGAAACAGTCGCCGCGGATGGCCCCGTCGCCGGGGCGCTGGTAGCCGTGATGCACGAGAACGGTGCTTCCTTTTGCATCAGGATGCGAGGTCTGCGGCCCCAATTGTCGAACAGCGATCTCGCGGTTGCAGACGATGCAGGTTCCGACGGTGGTCGTTTTCATTTCTTCTTCTTTGCCTTCGCGAGCTGCAACTCGAGAGCCTTCACATGCTCGAGGATGATCTGTCCGTAGCTACCGGCATGGGCGACCAAGTACGCCTTGGCTTCCTCCAAGCGTTTACTATCGCGCGCATTCATGCGATCCCACATGGCACGCGTGTCTGCGCAATCCTTGGCCGTTGCCGCTTCTTCCGCGGCCGTTCTTCTTCTGGTCATCGGGCCACCTTCTGGAAGACGCCGGTTTTCGAGTAGATGCTCCGCACCGGCTTGCCAGCGGCCCAGTCGAGGATCTCGTCGGCGCTGCGTCCCCACGCCGCCAGCGCTTGCTCCGGCGTATCGAACGCGGCCACGTCGAAACCGATACCTGTCGGCGCGTCCGAAGCCTTGGACCAGAAGAGCTCGCGGGTGCTCGCCTGCCAGCGCGGCGCACCATCTGCAGTGGTCCCATAGTTCAGACTACGGAACAGTTTTCCCGCAGGTCGCCCTTCGTGAAGAAGGGGCCACGTGTCGGACCAAAGCGGGTCACCCTTGCAGCGTTCCTCGTGCTCGCCACGTCCGACGGTGAACTCTCGCCCGCCGACACTGCGAAACGTTTTGATGGGAGCTACCAGGGAACGTCGTTTCGTGCGGAAGGCACGAGGCGAGTTGTACGCCCGTTCCAGAATCAAAGAAGTTTTGAACTTCATGACGCTTCCTTTGCTGCCGGTCGGAGGTTGCGCCCACCGGCGATCATGTTGAATCTCTTGAGCAGATCCAGACGCCGAAACTCCAAATGGAGATTCCGATTCTTGAACGCCCGAAACTTGAAGAGCGGCGTCTCCCCGCGGCCCGACGGCCCCGACGCGCCAATGGCCGTCTCGAGCGCGCTTCGGTTCGCCTTCGCGATCTGCCCCTTGCCGTCGAGCGCGCTAAAAACATTCTCCATAGCCATCACGTGCTGGCTCTTGTTGTAGTTCAGCCGAAAACTTTCCCCGCCGTAGCCCTCTTCCACCATGTACGTGAGGACGACCTTCGGACCGATCTCGAGCTTGCTGTTGGTTTTGTAATCGGTGTGGCAAGGCCGTAGCCAATCGAACACTTCGCCGACCGCTTCCTCGAGCATCTTGGGTAGGTTATCGAGACAGCCCTGGATGAAGTTGGCCACGTTCTCCTCTGTGATCGGTGGCAATTCACCTTTTTTCAGTTGCTCGTCGAGCTCATGGGCGCGCTGGATGCTCATCATCCGGTGGAGCTCGCACTTGGCGACAATGGTTCCCCAGCAGTCGCGCGCCATGCGTTCGAGAGCGCTATCGATGTCCTTGAAGTCAATCTCGTTCGGATGGTAGCGGCTTGCCGTCACCCGAATCGGATAGCTGCCATTCAGCGTGTAGACGGCGTTGATGCGCTGCTCGGCCTCCACCAGCGTCCGAAACGAGAGCCGCACGACGGCCTCGGCTTCGCGCCACGCGGCGACGAGCTCGGGGATCGTGTAGCGTCTCGCGAGTTCTGCGCTTTCGCTGTCGTTCAAGCGGCCTCGCTTTCGGCTCGCACGAGCCGCAAGAAGGTACGGTCATTGCCATCGCTGATGATGGCGAGCGCAAAGGCTCCGACGTTGCCCGCCCAGGACAGGCGGTCGGCGCCACGCGGGCAGTAAAACCCGAGCGACGCCAAGGCGTGCTCCACTTCGCGCGGACACGCGCCGTACGGCAAGAGAACCGAGCCGTGAGCTTCCCACTCGTTGAAATCGACATCGTAGGTCTCGACGACGAGTCGGTAGATGCGGCGCCTCACGGTTTCACCTCGAGATGCTCACGTCGGTCCGGAAACCCGACCGCGAGACGCAGCCAACCGTTGAGACGCTGCGCGACCGCGCCACGAACAGGCACGCCGGCCGCGACAAGCTCGCTCTCGCTGTCGTCAATGATGATGTCCTCACCCTCGCTGTCGTCGCCGTCGAGTCCGCGTTGAAAGGTTCGCGCCGAGTAACCGAGATCGGCAATCGTTTCCTGCTGCGTGACGAAGAACTTGTCGACGCCGTGGGCGAACGTGTCCGCCTCGAAAAAGAAGTGCTTCACCACCAGGCCGAACTCACCCGCGTAGGTGCGCTTGAGCAGTGCGACGATTTGCCATTCGGTATCGCACGACGTGTAGAGCACGAGCCATTCATAGAATCGATTCATTGCCGAACCCCTTTCCAATCAACAATGCAGCAGAGAGAAAGGTCCACTCCCTTGAACCAAGCCGGGGCGCCAGGCCCCGACCTCGTTCAAAGGAGTCACCCTGAGTTTTTTTCACGCTTCGATGAGCCCCAAATCAAACATCGACTTGTCGCGCCCGTTCGGGCTGACAATCACGTGGTCGAGCACCTTGCAACCAAGCAGGGCGCCCGCGGCGCTCAGCATCTTGGTGACATCGATGTCCGCTGAGCTTGGCGTCGGATCCCCCGACAGGTGATTGTGCCCGAGGATGATGGCCGCTGCCCCGCCGACGATGGCCCCGCGAAACACGTCCTTCGCGACCACCCCGCATTGGTGCATGCTGCCAATGGCCACGATCTCCGCGCCGATGAGCTCCCCGACACCGTTGACGTAGAGCGTCACGATCTTCTCGCGGTCGGCGTCGTCGAGCATCGCATGAAGGACCGCCGCCGTACTGCGCGAGCTGTCGAGCTTGCGGTAGCTGAGCACGCGCTCACGAACGAGGCTGATTCGATATTCCGGGATCTTCATTTGGTTGCCTGGCGCACTGCGAACGAGAATTCGACGTGCAGATAGAAGTTGACGTCCCAGTAGTCGGTCATCGAGTCCGATCGGTCGTAGTTGTAGGCGTTGGCTAACTTCTCGAGCTTGGCGACAAGCTGTGTCGCTTCGTCGCTGTAGAGGCCCATCCCCGCGGGGTGCGGGCGATGCGGGTGCGTCTTATCGAAGAGCACCCTCGCCGGGTTGGCCAGCGCCAGCTCAGCCGGTAACGCCGTCACCTCCAGGTTGAGACTCTGCCCCCCCGCGTAGCGCGCGATACGGACCGAGCACTTGAGCCCCTTCGGGAGCTCCGACATCCTGATTGCTTCCGCGATGTCCGCGCGCAGCAAACGTGCCACCTCGGCAACGTCTCTACCTTGCACGTACTTCGCACCGATCGTGTGGTGTTTGCTCTGCTCGCGCTGGCGATCCATCTCGGTACAGAGTGCAGCCTGGTAGGCTCGAACCGGACCTGACAGAGGTTCTTCTTGCGGCGGGGAGCGCCGGTCGGCGAGCGTGATGACCTCCGCAAGCTTGGGCTTCGGCCCAGTGGTGAAATCGTCTTCTTTGTAGTCGCCGTTCATGCTGATTTCTCCTGCTCGGACGCGGCGAGCACTACTGTGCAACGCGAGAGCTCGGTTTGCTTGCGGCCCTTGTAGTCAGAGTGCTTCTTGACGGTGCCTCTAACGTCGTAGGTCTTGCCGGAGTCGAGGTAGGCGCTGCCAGTTTTCCAAACGAACACGTTGCCGCTCGCATCCTCCAGCACGTGAATCGTGAGGCCGCCGTACGCGGTTTCGACGGTGAGTCGGCGCAGGACGGTGAGGCGGAATACGAGACGGGCGCCGATCTCGCCCACATGGGCGCTTTCGGTCTTCGGCTTCGCTTGCGCGGCGATCTTCTTCTCGACGTCGCGCTGGTAGGCGCCAATCGCGGAAGCCAAGAGGCCCTCCGTGCGCCCGGTCACGCCGAATTGCGCGGCAGCGACGCGGAGGTTGTACATGTATTCGCTCGGGTCCGTGCTTTCTTTGATCCAGCCGAACACGAGCTGGCTGTAGGCGACATCCTCCTCAGTCGGTTGCGAGCGCTGCCAGTCTTCGCCAGCGGCGCCGTTCGGTTTCTTGCCGGAGATGAACGACGCGCGCCCGGCAGTCGATTCGCCCTGGTAGCCGTTGCGCAGCGCTTGC
>Ga0137449_1000036_pt1 | contig 14733 bp, 9 predicted proteins | sample EasRivERMGT436_2_FD_104905 | JGI IMG/M metagenome (GOLD analysis project Ga0137449, IMG submission 104905) | Soil microbial communities from meander-bound floodplain in the East River, Colorado, USA - East River MetaG ERMGT436_2 | ecosystem: Environmental > Terrestrial > Soil > Floodplain ... | reverse complement strand
ATGCCTATGTGACTGCAACTCTCCTGGCCCTTGGTTTGATACCATTTCCCGAATGCGCAGGTCAGGTGAGAAGGAAGGGCATTGGCCTCTATCCGGGCGGAACCGTCCAGATGCGCCTTGACCTTGCCGACGAAAATCAAATGAGCGCTCTTGGCCTTGTTGAGCACAAGCGGCACATCTTCATCGATCTTGAACTTGTTGATAATGTCCATCAGCTCCTCGGCACTGCCGTTCATCCGGCTTGATGCCTCCAACGACTCCTGGGCTCCATGCGCGGTTGACTGGATGACCTGGTTTATCTGGTGCATGTTGTTCGAGATGTCGCTGGTGGTTGCATTCTGCTCCTCGGCGGCGGTGGCGATCTGGCTCACCTGCATTGCCACCGCGTTGATCTGCTCCATAATCTCACGCAGCGCCTCGCCGGATCTGGCCGCTTCCGCAGAACCGTTCTCCACCTGGCGCACCCCCTGCCCCATCGCTTCAACCGCCCCCCTGGTTTCTGTCTGAATAGTTTTGATCATTTCGCCGATCTCGCGGGTGGCGCGGGTGGTGCGTTCAGCCAGGGCGCGCACTTCATCGGCAACCACCGCGAATCCCCGCCCCTGCTCGCCGGCGCGGGCTGCTTCGATGGCCGCGTTCAAGGCCAGCAGATTGGTCTGGTCGGCAATGTCCTCGATGGTGCCGATAATCTCGCCGATCTGGTCGCTTCGCTCCCCAAGACTCTCGACCGTTTTTGCGGATTGCTGCACCCGCTCGGCTATCTGGCTCATGACGGCGATGGTGGCATCAACCACCGAAACTCCATTCTGGGCCGACTGCGTGGCGCGCTGGGCGCCGTCAGCGGCGAGCTGGCAATTCTGGGCAATGTCTCCGGAGGTGGCGGACATCTCTTCGCCGGCCGTGGCGACCGTTGTGCATTGCGCAACGACCTCCTCGGTGCCGGTTGCGATTGTTTCGGCAGTGGTGTGCATCTGGTTGGAAGCAATCGTCACCTTGATGGACGATGCGGATATACTGCTGATGACACCGTGGAGTTTGTCGATAAATGCGTTGAAACATTTTCCCAACTCGCCGATTTCATTGTTTGCGAGGATTGGCAGGCGCCTGGTCAGGTCGCTTTCTCCTTCGGCGATATCTTTTATGGCAGCGACTACCGCCCTGACCGGCCGGCAGATGCTGGCGGATACCGCCCAGGCCAGAAAGCCGCAAAGCGCCAGTATGGCGAGCAAGGCGACCCCGATGCCGATCTGGATTTCGCGCATATGCGCCGGTATATCATCGACGTAAATGCCGGTGCCGATGATCCACCCCCAGGGCTGATACAACTCGACATAGGATATTTTGGGCACCGCCGTGCTGCTGCCCGGTTTGGCCCAGGCGTATTCAACAAAGCCCTTGCCCTTTTCCTTGCAAACCTTGACCATCTCCGTGAAAAGCGACTTGCCGTTGGGATCTTTGAAAGAACTCAAATCCGTGCCGTTCATCTCGGGTTTGATTGGATGCATTATCATCTTCTCGCTCATGTCGTTGATCCAGAGGTAGTTTGTCCCGTCATAACGGATGCCGGCAATACGTTCGGCGGCCTGTTTCCTGGCCTCCTCCATGGTGAGTTTCCCGGCATCAACCTGTTTCTGGTACGAAGCAAGCGTACTGACCGCTCCCTGCACCAGGTAGCTGACAGAGGACTGCTTCTCCTTCGTAATGAGACCACGGACAAACGGCGCCAGCACAAGCACCGTTGCGAGCACCAGCACAAGCCCGGTCAGTACCGGCAGGCTCATAATCTTAGCAAAAATACTCCAATCTCTATAAGTCTTGAATTTCATATCTCGCCTTCCCCTTGCTCTATTTTGGGATATTACTCCGGCAATTAAACATCACAACCCTTATGTAGGGGCGCGGCGCGCCCCGATTGGGCGAGGCAAGCCTAGCCCCTACCATTGATATGTTTAATTGCCTCCGTAATACCATTATTTCCATTATCGGTGTTTTGCGCAGTTTCTTTAAAGAAATAAACTGATTATCACTGATCCACCACCCCAAATTACCCCCCTTTGCCCGTCTTTTTCCGTTCGAACTGAATTCTCTCTGATTGAGCTTCTGTTCCTGTCTTGACAAACCGGCACGATCTTCATACACTCAAAGCGCGTTGTAATCTGATCATTTTGATCAAACAAGAAAGACATCATGAAACAGTTCTTCCTTATGAGCCATGGGATAATTGAGGCGAGGATCATGCCCCTGCCTGACTGGAAGATGTCACTAATGATTCTTGTTGTTCGGAGAGGGTGATTCTATTTCATGAAGACATCGATTCCGACGTCATTATACGAAGAGCACCTTGGTCATGGATTTGAGATGATGGCCGAAGGCGACTTTAAACAGTCTGCCGGACAGTTTCGTCGCGCCATCAAGCTAAAACCGTTCCTTCCTGATGCCTACCTTGCGTTGGGCTCGCTTCTGTTGAAACGGAACCGCCTCAATGAGTCGGAGACCTATACCCGCCTGGCTTTGAAAATAAACCCCAATTTGCCGGATGCCTGCATCAATCTGGGTCAAATTTTGAAAGAAACGGGCCGTCTGGCGGAGGCGGAAGTTTATCTTCGTCGCGCCATCAGCCTCAAGCCCGACCAGCCGGAGGCCTACATAGACCTCGGTGCGACGTTAATGGCCTGGAATCGCCTCTCCGAAGCGGAAGGCGTATTTCGGCGCGCTGTCGAACTGGATCCCGATCTGCACGAAGTCTATATCAACATGGGGACAATCTTGATAAGCATGGGCAGCCTTGAAGAAGCGGAAAGTGTTTTGCGTCAGGCAATTGAACTGAATCCTGATTCGCCGGAGGCCTGTACCAAGCTCGGCATTGTCTTGACGGAAATGCACCGCCTGGCGGAAGCGGAGGTTTATCTGCTCCGCGCGGGAGAACTGCGTCCCGATTGTTCCGACAGCGCTTATTTACTGGCCCAGTTACACTTTTTACGGGGGCAGTATTACAAGGGCTGGCAAAAATACGAGGCGCGCTTTAAGGTGCATCATGGGATTTACATGCCTAAAATTCGCCGCTGGAAAGGCGAAAAGTTGACCGGCAGAAGGATATTGCTATTTCACGAACAGGGTTTCGGAGATACCCTTCAATTTGTGCGATATGGTCAGCTGGTCGCGGAACTGGGCGGTGAAACGGTTATATGGGTGCAAAAGCCGCTGCAGCGATTGCTCTCCACTTCTCCGGGCGGCTTTATCACTCATGCGGGAGAAAGCTTGCCTCCGGGGCGCTTTGATTACGCTTGTTCCCTGCTTAGCCTGCCGTTTGAATTACATGCCTGCAATCGCCTGGAAACAATTCCGCGGATCATTCCATATATTAAGACAAGTCCGCAAATAGCGGCGCACTGGCGAAAAACTCTTGCGGCAAGGGTTAGCGGCAATACGCGCAAGGCAGGTGTGGTATGGGCCGGCAATCCCAGGCATAAAAGAGACAACTGCCGTTCGATACCTTTTGCCATGTTCAGCAGGCTTTTCGATATGGATAATGTGAACTGGATCAGTCTGCAAACAGGAACAAGGAGTGAAGACGCAACCGCCATGCCTGAGAAAGTAATTGACTTTTCCCTGGATCTTGTCGATTTTGCCGAAACGGCGGGAGTGCTGGAGAACCTCGATCTGGTTATAACAGTGGACACTGCGGTGGCGCATCTGGCCGGGGCAATGGGGAAAAATACATGGCTGCTTCTGCCCTTCCATCCAGATGCCCGCTGGCAACTGGAGCGCGAGGACAGCCCGTGGTATCCGACCATGCGCCTGTTTCGCCAAAACAAGAGGAATGACTGGTCGGAAGTCCTGGCCGGATTGAAAGCCGCCTTATCGTGCCGGGACTGGTCGGTCATGCCTTATTTCAGAGACACGACCCGATAAAACCACTTGACAAGAAAAACTTTTGTATTATTGTATAACTAATTTTAAGAAAAATCTTCTGCATCTTGGCATCCCACACAAGGTAGGAGGGATTATAAATGGACAAGAAAGATGAAAGCCGCGCCGGTTCGGATCAGGATGTGAAGGAACAGCGTTTCACAAGGCGTGAAGCCATTAAACGGATAGCATTGGCAACCGCGTTGGCCTCGGCATCCATAGCGGCAGCCCCTCTGCTTTTTGAAAAAGACGGGAAAGCCGGTGCGTATGACGTTTACATCAATTACAGCAAATATTCCACCTATGGCAGTTATGCGGACCCTGTCTACTTCGATTACAGCAGCACCGGCTACTATAGCATCCAATACTATACCAGCCACCGGGAAAAGTATAACATGCCGCCTCTCCCGTAGTCACCACCGGGATTCATGACGCGCGCGGGTAAAACCGATTTACATTCCGCGCGCATGGTTATTCTGCAAGAGCTTCATCACGCTGTTGCAGATGGTTTCTACGTCCAGTTTATCCATGCAGTGATTCGTTCCCTGCGGGCATTCAGTCGCATACCGGTTTCCATGACCCGGAGCAATGCATCCCCCTGAGAATTCGCATGTCGCCTTTGCCTGCAGATGCACCTGATCGGCATATCCATAAACCTTGTTGTCAGTCGGCCCCCAGAGAACTACGGCGGGGACTCCGCACAAATGAGCGGCATGCATGACAAAACTGTCGGACGTCACAATCGCGCTGAAATGCCTGGCCAATGAAATCAGCTGTTTAGGAGTCGTTAATCCCAGCAGGCTGTATGCTCCTCGCAAATAACGATCTCTCATCCTTCCGACTTGAACAACCCCGACCTGCTTTTCATTCAACATTTCAACGAGTGCTTCCCATTTTTCAGCTCCCATCTGTTTTCTCGGCGACTCGGAGCCGTAACAAACAAGAATATTGTTCTGTTTCCACGGGATAAGTTTCATCAGGACCGGGTCCTCCTGAAATCCGCCGGGGACATATAGACTTTCTTCAGCTGGTGTTTCCAGGCCGAAGATGTGTGCAAGAATCTGATATGGCCGTGCATCAGGTTGCCGATAACGCTCATGGTCCCAATAATTGGTGCGGATCAGCGTTGCCCCTGGCCGGGGATGCCCGATTCGCGCGATAGCGGGATGCCCTTTCAGCAGCGACAGGTATTTTGTCCGCGCCACCAGATTGAATTTGCGCGATGGATATTTATCGGCAACTTGCTTAAGTACGCCGGAGATCATTAAAGTATCGCCCAGGCCGCCAATGGGGTCTATCCATATCGGGCCACCTGAGCGTTTCCCTTTTCCCGAAACCGCGTTCCGGCTGACTCGCTCCGGTTGTTCATTATTTGCCGGCTTCGGTGAATCGGCGTCCGGTTTATCTGAAGCAGCAAAAACCTCGCCGGCGTTTTTTACCGTTGGTTCGAGGTATCTTTCAATAAAACCTTTCATCGATTGGCACCACTCGCTTTTGTGCAGAAACGAACCTGAACCTGACCAGGCATCCAAAGGACAGCCTCCGTGGCAGAGATTCCAGAAACGGCAATCATGACAATCAGTGACGGGCAAAATGATGTTCCGTTGCAAAAGGATGTCACGCTGAGGGTCCGCAAAAACCTCTGAAAACGATTTCGTAAAAATGGAGCCGTAATTCAAAAGGCCCCAATCGCCGGAACGGCCGCAATGGGACAGGGTTCCGTCAGGCAGGACGTTGATGTGGCTGTATGCGCACTGCCCCGAGTCGCCACACATCAATGCCCTGGTATCCCCGAACAGATTGCGTAACAGATATGAAAACGGCCGGATATCCGGCATTTCTTCCCGGTTGGCCCACCAGACGGGAAAGATGGCCCCCAGAAAATCCGCATATTCTTCCGGCGTAACTCTCAAGTGGTCAAGTTTGTTCCCATAAAGCAGGACAGGATTAAACATAAAACCTCCCCTTGGAGACATGTTGACGAGAAATTGAAAGATCTCAAGGGGTCTTGCCAAGGCGAGCCTGGTCACCACATAAATGAGAGACCAGCCGAAGCCCTCCTTCTCTAAAAGCTTTACGGCTTCCATGAACTTTTTGTTATAGGATTTGGAGTCCCGCTTCATCCCCAAACCCCGAATATTGTCTATCGGTTCATAGCTTGTGCCGATAGCCCCAATGCCGAGCTTTCTGAATATATCGACAAAATCCTTGTTAAAAAGCGTGAGATTGCTTTGGATTTCATGCCTGATGCGCGCGCCGTTTTCAGCACAATGTTTTTGCTGAAAGCGAAGAGCGTGCTCAAAATAGGCGGGGCCGAGCAACAATGGTTCTCCCCCGTGCCATATAATCTCGATCTTTTCACCGGGGCGTTCCACCAGGAATTCCTGCACGCGCGAAAAAAACAGATCCAGGGTTTCCAGCGGCATTCTTTTCGGTCCATGAGACTCTTTATGGACAACGTCGCAATATATGCATCCTGCGTTACATTCCTCGGTGGCTTTAAAAATCACGGTTGCCATATCGGGTGCTCCTTGCTCTCTATCTTCCGCGCTTTGTACTGACGCACCACGCTCAGCATTTCCCGAAAGAAATCCGAACACCCCCTGTCTTCAGGGATGCGGGCGGCGAACCTCCCCACGCAAATTTTCCATCCATCGCAGGAAGCGCACGGATGGTTGTCGATGAAATACTCCCTCCACGCCTCCTGCCTGTCACTGATCGCCAAACATTTGGCGGGTTCGGACAATTCAAGGATATTATCGGCGATGAACCGTTGTTTCAGCAGCTCGGCATGGGAAAGCGCGACGCGGCCGTTTTCATCCAGATGCAAAAAACGTTCGGGATCATCAAAGTATAAGAACCCCCAGTCAAGATATGACAACGGGTCGTAGTTCGAGGCAATAAATGTGAACGGCTCGATGGAACCATGGGGAGTGCGCTCCAGCAGCGCATAGGTCATCAAATCGGCTATTGCCTCCCAGTCGGTGGCGCCGTTCCCGAACATTGCGCAACCGTGTATTCCCAAAGAGGAGAGGATTCTCAGGCCGGCGATGTTTTCCGGGTTGGCGCAGGGGAGATAAACACGAAGGTTAAGGCCCCGCAACATGTTGACCTGACGGGCGAGGTTGCTGAATCTGCCGAATGATACGGCCATGACCGCCAGTGGAATGTTTTGCAGTTGTTCAGGAAACTTCATGTCGGCAAGCGGATCATCGCTTTCGACGATCACGCAAGCGAGACGGTTGCGAGACTTCCCGACCTGTTCCGCCGCCTCCGCGACATCGGATATATGCTTTACCCTGACGACCAGCGCGCATCCCGTAATGCTCTGTATCAGTCCAGGGTCAAACGGGCAGACGATTTTTGGCAAGTTCATGTTCGATCTCCGCAATTCTTACAGGGGCTTCATTTGTTAACCGGCTGAGGGCCTGACAGAGCCCTCCACCGGAGCATACGCCGGATTCCTGGTACCTGCAACTGTCGCACTCGTCAAATATGCCGGGTATCTCGGTCTTGGCTTCTTGACGAAGATCTGAGAAATGCTCGAACAATTGCCCCAGCGAATCGAATTCAAAAAGCGATCTTCTGCGGTAATTGCTGAGGGGGAAACAGTGATAGACGCTCATATCCGGGGCTATGTCGAACGCCGGGCCGCACCTGAAGTGGGAGGGATTGTTAAAACGATGCAGCCATCCGAGTTCCTTGTCAGTGAACTTGCAAATCGGAAAGCCGCAATCGAGCCCGGGACTCACGCGAGTCGAATCAAAAAGATGTCGAAAGGAGAAAAGCCGGCGAATAACCTTCCGCATATCCTTCGGGTGGATATAACTGGTCTGTTTTCCCGGTAAAGGGTGGGTGATGCCGAGACGAATGTGGCGTTTCAAGCCAAAACGGTTGATATTATCGAATATAAAATCGAGCGCGAAATCAAGCCGGTAGATATTGAACCCGGGTGATACCCATGGTCCCATCAAGGCGAGGAAAGCCCGGAGCTTCTTCGTTTCTCCCGGCAACGGAGGCGTTTGCACCGGGTCGTTCAGGTTACAGACAAAAGAAAGCCGTTCGAGTCTGACTCCCAGGAGATGCCGTTTGCATTCTTCAAGTCGGGTCGGACTCAGCACCCCATTCGTGAAGACCGTAACATCAAGGCCGCGCTCCAGCAAATACGTGACGAAATCCGTGAAATCCGGGTGAAGCGTGGGCTCTCCGCCCAGAAGAGATACGCGATCCTGCCCTGCCGCCTTGAGAAAATCCGCTATGTAAATCAGGTTTTCCCACGTCATGGTGCTGTCACTTGCGGACTCCGCCATTTCCCGTTTGGCGAAACAATAGGGGCAGGAACGGTTACAACGCGTGTTGAGAATGATATTCGCCATATGATTTACCTCGAATAACTGATCGGTCCATCAGCTCCCGAATCCGTCTTCCGGCGAAACAGATCCGGAGAACAGGCCCTGGCCTGAAGTTCCAGCCATCGGTGATTACAATAGACTTCCGAGAAATACGCGGCAAAATCATTCACCGCGTTGATTCTGACGTCCTGGTGCACAGGGCGGTACCTGTCCGAGCTGTCACCGGCTTTGGACAGTAACGCCAATGCTTCCAGAAGGGTCGTTACAGTTAACTTCATCCGGCAAACGTCTCCGGAAATCGTCTCCAGCCTGAAGAGCTTCTTGAGAATGGCGGGCAGGTCAAACCAGAGCTCGGCCGCGCAATGGCCGAGATGACGGCCCAGAACGCCATTGCCATCGGGACTCTCCCCCAGAACAAAGACGCCCTTGTCACGCTTCGACAATGTGCGATACGTATTGGTTCCGGTATCCCTCAGCCGGTCGTAATATAGATTCTCGCCATCGTCAAACAGCCGCAACTCGTCCCGCAGGTATGCGGGATTCATTGCAAAGAAACAGGTGTGTATTTTGTCCATATTCTTTTCATACATCCCCGAAAGAATATAGCCGCGTTTCAAGGGGGCAACAAGTTTTTCCATCGAATCGATATTTTCGATGAAGAAATCATCATCCATAAATATCAAATACCTGGCCGGGATCATATAGCAAGCCAGGGAAATCTGATTCTCCACCAGCAGCTGGTGGCCCGGGTCTATGCAGGATAGCCCCATCCTGCGAGCGTATTTGAGCACCTCGCCCCGCTCGCCCCGGAAACTCTTGCTTATGATGTCCGGCTCTGTCACCTGACCATGTTCCGTATAGCCCAAAAAGACAATAAGCCTGCCCAGAATATCGGGGGCGCGGATCTCGAGATTTCGTATAAAGCAGGTAAGCAGGGCGGAATAAGAAAGATGCGGAACCACGATCCGGGATTCGGGCATTCCGATGCTATCCCAGCGCCTTGCCAGATGAGAAGCCTTCTTGTCGTCGAGCAGGACGGTAACTGTTTTCGTCAGATCCCCATCCGCCGGCCGACACGATGGAGAAGGCGGCCGCAGCAACTTATTGATCACGATCTCCGCCTTGCTTGATACCGCCGTGTCGTTGATCCTTTCGACAGTGCAGTCAACCCGGCGGATTCTCATATGATCGCGACAAAGCATGCCGATCGCCTTTCCGGCTTGCGCCTCCGGACTCCTTTCCAGCCTGATGATAATATGAAGTCTATATGGACTCGTTATTTTCAATTGTTGCCTCTGACCGGATCTCATCCCGAATCTTGTATTTCTATGTACACCTCGTGTAGTGGCGCCGACGGCGAGAAGTGCGATAGAATCAATCAGCATCGACTCCGATATCATATTAAACATCGCCCTTAAAGTCCACAAGTTCATTCGGGAATCCCGGTAAAAAAGGGAAGATTAACGGCAACCGGCCTTGAGTTTTGCGGAAATATTGCGCGGGTTAGGGATATGAACGCCATGGAAGGGAGTTGCAACGGGGACAAGCCATCATATCTTGTTACTGCATCAGAGTCAGCCTGAAGATAGTACATTAGAGGAGTACCATAGCTCAACCGGCATCCGCTCCGGCCATCCGTTATCTCGGCGGAACCGTTATGGCCCTGATCCTTTTTTCCGGCTGGATTGGCGCCAGTCTCGGATTGATCCTGAATGTTTTATCGACATTATCCCGGACCTTGACTTGATCGCCAAGCACAGCCTGTGCCCGCGCGAGGTTGGAGATTGTCACCGGGCTGGCGGCCTTGATGCCGGCGGCCTCGCTGACCGTGTTTGCCAATCTGGCCTTAATGGCTGCATTGTGGGGGTTTTGTTCCGCCTGCGTGGTCAACGCGGCCAGGTTCCGGTCGAGGTCAATACGCTTCTTCAATTCAAGCGCGGCGGGTAACTGCGGAGCAACCGCCAACGCCTTCTTCAGGTTCGCCTCGGCGGCCGCGTTGTCACCCAGGGCGACCTGGGCGCGGGCCACGGTGACGGTGGACTGGGGGTTCGCCAAAGGCCGTTCGGACACGCTTGCTACTTCTTTGGCCAACGACGCGCGCAGATTCTTGTCATTCGGGTTTTCCTGTAAATCGTGGGTCACCTTATCGATCTTTACCACGCTTTGACTGAACTCAATGGATTTGATGCCGGGGAATCCGACCATGACGATCGGGATCGCAAAGAACGCAAAGAGTTTGCCGTAAGGTTTCCCACGCACGATGAGCACTGCGAAGGCAAATACCAGCACCAGGAAAAACAGCGCGCCCAGAATGAGCAGGGCAACCTCAAAGGGATATAGTCCGGCGAAGTAGTTCATTCATGTGCCTCCTTATTTTTATCTGATAAAGTATAGCAGATATGATGCGTAACGCATTCAACAAATCCGGGGGCATGAGGCCATGCTATTGACCTTTAGGATTCCGAGCCTTTCTACGTGCCTGCGCGCTGAAGCGCTATGGCGCGCAAGCGCGGCGTTGCGTGATTTGATTGTCGAATGCAAAGTCAAGTTATCCAGTCCTGATCCCATAAAATCCCCCGGCCGGCATTGTTCAATCAGGATGACCTGATAGAACTACGCACGGAAATTCTCCTGTTGACCTTTCTGAAGGTGCTGCGAGGGGAAGGGGTGCAGCATTGACTTCCCTGAAAATGGCCCGCTTCATCGCCATAATCGCCGGGCGCTTTACATCTGAAAATTGCATGTTAACATATATTCAAATAGCTTGTCAGAAGGGAGAATTGACATGATTAATTTAAAGGTGCATCTGTGGCGATGCCTGGCTTTGGCATGTTTTTTCTCGGCGTCACTGTTTGCATCTATACCCTCTTTCGCTGCCGAACCGGCGCCAGGGGGCGAAACTTCCGGGAAGGAGAAGGAATTGGTTGCCCGCATCATCGAGGCGCACGGAGGTCGGGATGCCCTCACAAAGGTAAAATCCATCTTTATGCGCGGCTACTATAATATGTATAATCAGGACAATGACGGCTGGGTGAGCCGCTATCTTCAACCCCCGGGCAAGCTGCGGGTGGATACGAGATACCAAATGGCTCCGGAGACCCGGATCATGAACGGCACGAAGGGGTGGACCGGCGTGGGCACCGCAGGCCTCAAGGAAGCTGACAGGTATGCCTATGAAGGACTGGTTTTCCAGTATAACTACATGTACCTTCCTTTCAGCCTGGTCAATAGAGGAAATGCGGCAATTTACCGGGGCAAGGACAAGGTGGGTAGCGTAGCGGTGGATGTGTTGCTGATCAAGGGGATGAACGGCCTCGATGTGACGCTGTACGCGGATGAAAAGACGCACCTGATCTCCAGGGTTTCAAGCCCCCTCAGAACCGGCTCGACAATGACCGATGTATCGGTGGAATTCCTCGACTACAGGGCAGTGAATTCCATCAAGGTGCCCTTTAAGATGCTCAGCATCCACGGTCAGCAAAAGATCGGCACAACCACGGTGTCCCAGGTAGTGTTCAACCAGGCGATGGAGGAGAAGCTCTTCCAGTCGGGGGAAATACCCGCAAAGAAGTGAAAGGTCAACGGAAGTCTCTCAACTCTTGAAAGATCTCCAACTACCCGTCATCTCTTTTTCCCGCCATGTTTAACATTGCAACAGCCAATTCCCAAAATCGCACCCTTCTATATATGCAGATTTCTCGTATAGAAATCATAACCTGTTATTATTTTTGATAAAATTAATCAAACTGCTTCTTGGCATAATACATGCTGATTGTATTACGGAAAACTGTTTAAATTGACCTGTTAACGGACTATTTTCCTTATTCAGTCGGTTAACTGGCGATGAATTATCTTTATTTCCCCTTCACTATTGGGGGGGGGGAATGGCTGATTCCAGCGTGATTCCAATGGGTTGAAAATCCATATGCATGAAGGATGATAGGATGTCCTGATCAACGACCTGCAGCGAAGAGACCGAACATCTAATCACCGGATTAAGTGCCTGGAGAAAGCCCGTGAGAAAATCGCATCGCAACGTCAAAATAGTCTCTTTTTGCTACATCCTTTCCCTGCCCGCAGGAGGGACGAACGTTTATGCCTATCAATGATCTGGGCGCCTCGCACTTCGATTGCACCCATAAAGCCATTACCCAGGCAAACCATAAACACGATACACTTCCATGTTGCGAGCCGATTTTCAGCGTAACCCCACCAATGGATCTTGTCCTGCCATACTTTCCGCATTCGGCAGAAACAGGCTGTGACGTTTTTCCATTCCTTACCCAGTTCCCTTCGCGGGCGCCTCCGGCATAGCCACTCACCGGGAAGTCTCATCGGGAAGATATCGTCTCTTCTGTGTAACTATTCAACAGCGTCCAGACACCCCCTGACACCTCTTAAAGAAAGGCTCCTCCCTTAAGCTAAGGGGGGAGGGGAGGGGTTATGTAGAGCTTACACCTGAATAGACACTCTTCCGAAATGCTCTAACACCAGGGAAGTATAATATTTAAAACTAATTTAGGAGGCTGGGCATGAAACGAACTCATTTAACAGTGTATGCCCGCGGTTCCGGCCGCTTGCGGATGGCGAATACCTTGAAGTCAAAGTTGATGATCGTGATGGGGGCGGCGCTCCTTCTGGTCATCCAGTTGTGCGGCCCGGCATTCGCCACCATCACCGATCCCGAATACACCAGACCGCTTCTCGACCCGGCAACCCAGCCCAGGTGGGTGAGCGCCATTCCCAACGCCCTTATGGCGGCATTTACGTTCACGCCATACACTCAGGCAGTTGCCCTCACTGCCGGCTTCCCGGCTGGGGCCAACTGCGGGGTTGCCGGCCCGACTGGTGAGGACTGCTACACGATCGAGGTTCGGCAGGTCCAGCAGAACCTTGGGCTCGTGGACGAGGTCACCGGACTGCCGTTGTCGACCACCGTTTTTGGCTACGGCTCTTTGACCAACGCCCCTGCAGTCGGACCGTTCGTGGGCGGGGTCTGGCACGCCCCCGCGCCGACCTTCAGGAACACCTCGAACAGGCCCGCCAGGATCCAGTGGCTTAACAAGCTCCCCAACGTGCAGCCCCCCGGCCATGACCCGACCTACGACGGGGGCCCCAACGCCCCCAACAACTATCCCTATAACCGTATCGTCACCCACGTCCATGGCGCCCACGTGAATTCCGACAGCGACGGTAATCCGGAAGCCTGGTTTACCCCCGGCTTCGCCCTGACCGGCGTAGCCTACCAACCGAGCCCCTATGGCCCCCTGGGCACATACCGTTACGCCAACACCCAGGAAGCGGCCACTGTCTGGTACCATGACCATGCCACCGGACTCACCCATACGAATACCCAGATGGGTCTGGCCGGTTTCTACCTGATCACCGACGCCAACGAGACCGCGCTTCAGGCCGGTACCGTCACCCCCGGCGGGGTCGGCGCCACCAAAGTCCTCCCCACCGACCCATACGAGGTGGGCTTTGCCCTCCAGGACCGCACCTTCTGGCCTGACGGCTCAATCGCCATGCCTGACCAGCCGGTTCGCAACCTGCTCGACCCGACATGCCAGACCGACGTGACCGGTGCGGTCATCCCCGCGACCTGCCCCCTGGTAAGTTTCTCCAAGGCGCCGGACGGCCACTTCATACCCTACGATCCGCTTATCGCCGACACGGCCCGGCGCGGCCCTTACAGCGCCACGAACGGCACCCTCGAATACTTCGGCAACATGCCGATGGTGAACGGGGTGGTCTACGGCAAGTATGACGTCGAGCCCCGCGTCTACCGGATGCGCTTCATCGGCGGCACCGATTCCCGCGCCTGGGAGATGCAGCTCGTCCGCCGCGACAACCTCGCGGTCATCCCATTCTGGCAGATCGGCACTGAACAGGGGCTGCTTCCCAACCCGGTCCAGCGGACGAGCATCGACCTCATGCCAGGCGAGCGCCTTGACGTGCTCGTAGACCTGAAAAACATACCGGTCGGCACCAAGATCGTGATGCAGAACCTCGGCCCGGATATCCCCTATCAGGGACCGCCGCCCTTCGCCGCCCCGCTCCCCCCCTCGACCGTTATTCCGGAGATCATGGAGTTCAACGTGATCGCCCTCGGGCCGACCGGTGATGTGGCGCTGCCCTCGGCGCTCACAAACCTCCGGCCGGTCAGCGGCGCAATCGTCCCCCTGGTCAATACCGTTCCGGTACGCAACGTCTCCCTGATCGAGCAAACCGACACCCTGGGCCGGGTCCTCCCGACCATCGACAGCAGGGGCTACATGATGACCATCGGCACTCCGGTAACGGAGAGGAGCTCTCTGAACGACGTGGAGCAGTGGGACATCATCAATACCACGGCCGATGCCCATCCGATGCACCTCCACCTGGTTTCCTTCCAGGTGATTGACCGCCAGCAGTTCATCAACTTTGTCCCCCCGGTCACCGACACGCTGAACGGCCTCTTCCAGCAGCCTCT
>Ga0137449_1000033_pt1 | contig 14797 bp, 18 predicted proteins | sample EasRivERMGT436_2_FD_104905 | JGI IMG/M metagenome (GOLD analysis project Ga0137449, IMG submission 104905) | Soil microbial communities from meander-bound floodplain in the East River, Colorado, USA - East River MetaG ERMGT436_2 | ecosystem: Environmental > Terrestrial > Soil > Floodplain ... | reverse complement strand
TCCACGGCGTTCGACCTGCAGGCGGTGTGCAGCGGTTTCGTCTATGCGCTGGCCACTGCCGACAACTTCATCCGTGCGGGGACCCACAAGTCGGCCTTGGTGGTGGGCGCGGAAGTGTTCTCGCGCATCCTGGACTGGAACGACCGCGGCACCTGCGTGCTGTTCGGCGACGGGGCGGGCGCGGTCGTGCTGGCGGCAGGCTCGAAACCCGGCCTGCATGCGTCCGTGCTGCGTGCGGATGGCAGCCATGCCGGCATCCTCTCGGTTCCCGGCAACGTCTGCGGCGGGCGCATCGTCGGCTCGCCCTATCTGCAGATGCAGGGCGGGCAGGTGTTCAAGTTCGCGGTCAAGGTTCTGGACGAGGTGGCGCGCGAGACGGTGGCCGCGGCGGGCATGCGCCTGGAGGACATCGACTGGCTGATTCCGCACCAGGCCAACGTGCGCATTCTCGAGGCCACGGTGAGGAAGCTCGGCCTGCCGAGGGACCGCTTGGTGGTGACGGTGGACCATCACGGCAACACGTCGGCGGCGTCGGTGCCTCTGGCGCTCGACGAATTCGTGCGCGCGGGGAAGATCCGCCCCGGCCACCGCGTGCTGCTGCAGGGCGTTGGCGGTGGATTCACATGGGGCGCGACTCTCGCGACGATGTAAGACGATGAAACTGGCGATGGTTTTTCCGGGTCAGGGTTCGCAGGCGGTCGGCATGCTGCAGGCCTACGCGGGTCTGCGCGGGGTGGAGGAAGTTCGGCGCGCCGCCGAGCAGGCGCTGGGCGCGGACTTCGTCAAGCTGCTCGACGAAGGGCCGGCCGAGGCCCTCAATCTCACGGTCAACACCCAGCCGGCAATGGTCACGGCCGGTTACGCGGCTTACAGCGCGTGGCGCGCGCTTGGCGGGCCGGTGCCCGCGGTCGTGGCGGGCCATAGCCTGGGTGAATACACGGCGCTGGTCGCCGGGGGCGCCCTCGCGTTCGGCGATTGCCTGCCGCTGGTCCGGTTTCGCGCCCAGTCCATGCAGCAGGCGGTGCCCGAGGGCCAGGGCGCGATGGCGGCCATCCTCAATCTGGACGACGATGCTGTGCGCGCCGCGTGTGAAGAGGCGGCACAAGGCGAAGTCGTGCAGGCGGTCAATTTCAATGCACCCGGCCAGATCGTCATTGCCGGCCACAAGGCGGCGGTGGCGAGGGCGATGGAGGGGTGCAAGGCCAGGGGCGCCAAGCGCGCGCTGCCGCTGCCGGTGAGCGCGCCGTTTCATTCGAGCCTGATGCGTCCCGCGGCCGAGAAACTGCGCGGCTACCTGGAGCAGGTCGCCATGCAAGTCCCGGCCGTCGATTTGATCAACAATGTGGACGTCGCGGTGCGCGCGCAACAGGCCGAGATCAAGGATGCGCTGGTGCGGCAGGCGGCCTCGCCGGTGCGCTGGGTGGAGACGATTCGCAAGATGAAGGCAATGGGCGTGACGCACGTCGTCGAATGCGGCCCCGGCAAGGTGCTGGCCGGGATGACCAAGCGCATCGACGCGGACCTGCAAAGCCACGCGCTGGCCGACAAGGCGTCGCTCGAGCAGGCGCTTGCCGCGCTGCAGGGGGCCGCATGACGCTGCAAGGAAAGCTTGCGCTGGTCACCGGCGCTACGCGCGGCATCGGTCGCGCCATCGCGCAGGAGCTCGGGCGCCAGGGCGCCAGCGTGGTCGGCACGGCGACCACCGAGGCCGGCGCGGCGGAAATTGGCAATACGCTCTCGCAGGCCGGCATCAGGGGTGCCGGTATGGTGCTCAACGTGCGCGACGCGGCAGGCTGCGACGCACTGGTCGAGGCCGTGCAGAAGCAGCACGGGGACGTCCTGATCCTGGTCAATAATGCGGGGATCACGCGCGACAACCTCGCCCTGCGCATGAAAGACGCGGAGTGGGACGAGGTGATGGACACCAACCTCAAGGCCGTCTTCCGCCTGTCGCGCGCCGTGATGCGGGGCATGATGAAGGCGCGCTGGGGGCGGATCATCAACATCACCTCGGTGGTCGGCGCCTCCGGCAATCCCGGCCAGGCGAACTACGCGGCCGCCAAGGCGGGCGTGGTGGGCATGGCCAAGTCCCTGGCGCGCGAGCTGGGCAGCCGCAGCATCACGGTGAATTGCGTGGCGCCCGGATTCATCGATACCGACATGACGCGCGCCCTGCCCGAAGCGCAGCGCAGCGCGCTGCTCGGCCAGATCCCGCTGGGCCGCTTCGGCGCGCCGGAGGATATCGCCGCCGCGGTCGCCTATCTCGCCGCGCCGGCGGCCGGCTATGTCACCGGCTGCGTCCTGCACGTGAACGGCGGCATGTACATGGCGTGAAGGTTCACGCCCCGATTTGGTAAAATCCGGGCCGCCGCTTGGCCCCTACAGGGAAGGAGCAACAATGGAAAACGTCGAACAACGCGTCAAGAAGATCGTCGCCGAGCAACTCGGGGTGAACGAGGCCGAGATCAAGAACGAGTCGTCCTTCGTCGATGACCTGGGCGCCGACTCCCTCGACACGGTGGAACTGGTGATGGCCCTGGAGGAAGAGTTCGAGACCGAAATTCCGGACGAAGAGGCGGAGAAGATCACCACCGTCCAGCAGGCCATCGACTACGTCAAGGCCCACTCGAAGTCCTAAGTGCAGCGCCGCAGAGTCGTCGTCACCGGCCTGGGCGTCGTCTGCCCGGTCGGCAATACCGTAGAGGAAGCTTGGAGCAACCTGGTCGCGGGCAAGTCCGGGATCGGGACGATCACGCGCTTTGACGCGGCGGCTTTCGCCTGCCGCTTCGCCGGCGAGGTGAAGGGCTTCGACCTGGCCGCCTATCTGCCGCCGAAGGAAGCGCGGCACATGGACACCTTCATCCATTACGGACTCGCCGCGGCGATCCAGGCCTGGAAGGACTGCGGCCTGCAGGTGACCGAAGCGAACGCGGAGCGCATCGGCGTCAACATTGGCTCCGGCATCGGCGGGCTGCCGCGCATCGAGGAGACGCACGGCGAGTTCGTGGAGCGCGGCCCGCGCCGCATTTCGCCGTTCTTCGTGCCGGCCTCGATCATCAACATGATCTCCGGGCACATGTCCATCATGTACGGCATGAAGGGCCCGAACCTCGCGGTGGTCACCGCTTGCACCACCGGGTTGCATGCCGTAGGGCTGTCCGCGCGCATGATCGGCTACGGCGATGCGGACGTGATGCTGGCAGGCGGCGCGGAGTCGACCATCTCGCCGCTCGGCATCGGCGGGTTCGCCGCGGCGCGCGCGCTTTCCACGCGCAACGACGATCCCGCCACGGCGAGCCGGCCCTGGGACAAGGACCGCGACGGCTTCGTGCTCGGGGAGGGCGGCGGGGTGCTGGTGCTGGAGGAGATGGAGCACGCCAAGGCGCGCGGCGCCAGGATCTACTGCGAGCTGGCCGGCTTTGGCATGAGCGGGGACGCGTTCCACATGACCGCACCGGATCTGGACGGTCCGCGGCGCTCCATGGTCGCCGCGCTCGCCGACGCGCGCATCAACGCCGACAAGGTCCAGTACCTGAATGCGCACGGCACCTCCACACCGCTCGGCGACAAGAACGAATCGGAAGCGATCAAGCTCGCGTTCGGCGCGCAGGCACGCAAGCTGGTGGTGAACTCGACCAAGTCGATGACCGGGCATCTGCTGGGCGGCGCGGGCGGCATCGAGTCCGTGTTCACGGTGCTCGCCCTGCACCGGCAGGTATCGCCGCCGACCATCAACATCTTCAACCAGGACCCGGAGTGCGACCTGGACTACTGCGCCAATGCGGCGCGGGAGCTCAGGATCGACTACGCCATGAAGAACAACTTCGGCTTCGGCGGCACCAACGGCACACTGGTGTTCGGCCGCGTTTGAACGGCGCACCGCTGCTGCATCTGGAACTGCGGGGTTCACCGGCATTGGCTGCCGTGCTGGTTCTGGCCCATGCCGTGGCGGCGGCCTGCATTGCGGCGGTGCTTCCCGGGCCCTGGGCCTGGGCGCTCGCGGTCCTGGTTCTCGCGCTGGGCGTGGCGGCCGCCTGGGACCGGGCGCTGCTGCGCGCGGGGCGCTCGGTGCGCGTTCTCGAGCTCTCGGCAGGTGGGCAGGCGGCCCTCGGCCTGGCGGATGGCCGCCGGCTCGAGGGCAGCGTCGCTGCGCGCCGCAATGTGTGCCCGTGGTGGGTGACTTTGCCGGTGCGCGGGCCCGCAGGCCGTACCCTGCTGGTTGCCCGCGGCATGCTGTCCGCAGGCGATTTCCGGCGCCTCAGGCTGTGGGCGCTGTGGGGGCGGGTTCCCGGCGTGGCGGGCGCGCAACTCGCCGCCTGAGCGGCCGGCGGCTGGCATCCCGAACTATTTCAAAAGGTCAGTGTCTGTGGCACATAGGCGTTGCAGTTGGGCTCGAAGCGGGGAAGCGTCTTGGGCGGGTTGGTTGACGCCGGGTGTTGGCGATGTCTGACCGCGACATCGACCAGCAGCTGGTGGAGCGCGCGCAGCGCGGTGACAAGCGCGCTTTCGAGCTGCTGGTGGAGAAGTACCAGCGCAAGCTGGGGCGGCTGCTGGCGCGCTTCATCCGCGACCCGGCAGAGGTCGAAGACGTGACGCAGGAAGCGTTCATCAAGGCATACCGGGCGCTACCGGCGTTTCGCGGCGACAGCGCGTTCTACACGTGGCTGTATCGCATCGGCATCAACACCGCCAAGAATTACCTGATGGCGCTGGGCCGCAGGGCCCCCACCTCCACGGAGGTGGAGGCGGAAGATGCGGAGGGTTTCGAGGACGGAGAGCAGTTGCGCGACATCAACACGCCGGAAAGCATATTGCTGTCGAAGGAGATCGCCGTAACGGTGAACGCGACGATCGAGCAGCTGCCTGAGGAATTGCGCACGGCGATTCAGTTGCGGGAGATCGAGGGCATGAGTTACGAGGACATAGCGCGCATCATGGATTGCCCGATCGGCACCGTGCGCTCGCGGATCTTCCGGGCGCGCGAGGCGATCGCGGAACGTCTGCGGCCGTTGCTCGATACGCGCAAGGACCAGAGGTGGTAGCCGGATGAAAGCGAAGATATCGGCATTGATGGACGGCGAGCTCGGCACGCAGGAGTGGCGCGAGCCGCTCGACGCGCTGGGCCAGGACGGCGAGGCGCGCGATACCTGGCGCACCTACCATCTGATCAGCGATGCGCTGCGCGGCAGCGCGCTGCTCGCGTCCGACTGTGCGCCGCGGGTGGCGCAGCGTCTGGCGCAGGAACCGGCCCTGGTGGGACCGCTGCCGGGGGCGGTACGGCCGCCGGAGCGCGCGCGCTGGTTCGTGCCCTCGGCGCTGGCCGCGAGCGTTGCCGCGGTCGCCTTCGTCGGCTGGGTGGCGCTCGCGCCACAACAGGATCCGGTTCCGCTGCCAGCGCCGATCGCCCAGGTGCAAACCCCCGAGGAGCCCGCACGGCTGCCAGTCACCAGTGCCACGCAGGATTACCTCATCGCGCACCAGGTGTTCTCGCCGCGCAATTCGCTGCAGGGCATGGCGCCGTACGTGCGTTCCGTTTCCGACCAGGCAGTGGCGAGGAAGAAGCCGTGAGCCGCGCGGCCGGCGCCTTGCTGCTCTGGGCGGCCGCGGGCCTGGCGCAGGCCCAGGGCGCTCCCGAAGCGATGGACTGGCTGCGCAAGATCTACCAGGCGACCGAAAAGCTGTCCTACACGGGAACGTTCGTCTACCAGCAAGGCGAGCGCACGGAGACCTCCCGCATCACGCGGCGCGCGGACTCCGCCGGCGGCGTGGAACGGCTGGAGGTGCTCGACGGACTGCCGCGGGAAGTGGTGCGCACGCGCGACGAGATCCGCTGCTACCTGCCCGACAGCCAGACCGTGAAGGTGGACCGCCGTCGCGGCGAGCGCGGGAGCAGCTTCCCGGCGCTGCTGCCCGCGCAGGTCTCCGGCCTGACCGAGTACTACACCATCACCATGGACGAGAGCGCGCGCATCGCGGGTTTCGACTGCCGGGCGATCGTGCTGGCCCCCAAGGATGAACTGCGCTACGGCTACAAGCTGTGGGCCGACGTGCAGACCGGCATGCTGCTCAAGGCGCGGGCATTCAACAGCAAGGGCGAAACCGTAGAGCAATTCACGTTCACGCAGCTGGAGATCGGCAACGTGTCGCGCGACAGGCTGCGGCCGCGCCAGGAAGCGCGCAACTGGCGCGTCGAGAGGGCGACCGTGTCGCCCGCCAATCTGGCGGAGGCGGGCTGGAGCGTGCACGCCGAGCTGCCCGGGTTCCGCAAGGTGGTCGAGATAAACAGGATGCTGCGCGACGCGCGGCCGGTGCGGCAGGTGGTGTATTCCGACGGCCTTGCCGCCGTGTCGGTGTTCATCGAGCCGATCGCCGGGCGCACGGAGCCCCCGAGCATCGGGCTGGCCACCATGGGCGCCGTCAACGTCTATACGCGCGAGGTGGCGAACCACCTCGTCACGGTGGTGGGCGAGGCCCCGGCCGCGAGCGTGCAGCGCGTCGGCAACCGGGTGGAGTTCCACCCGCCAAAGTGAACTTCCGCGTCGCGGATGCGTCCGAGGCGCACGACTTCCGAGAGGGAATCATCATGCAACTGATCAGATCCGCCGTCGCGATCGTCCTCGCCGTGTGCGCCACCGTGGCGCTGCCGCAGGGCCGTGAGCTGCCCGATTTCACCCGGCTGGTCGAGGAACAGGGCGCCGCGGTGGTCAACATCAGCACCGCGCAGGCGGCGCGGCGCACGAGCGTGCCGCAGATCCCGAACATGGAAGACGAGGAAGTGCTGGAATTCTTCCGCCGCTTCATCCCGCGCCAGCCGCCCGGCCAGCCCGGACCGGGCGCGCGGCCGGAAAGCCGCTCGCTCGGCTCCGGGTTCGTGATCAGCGCCGACGGCTATATCCTGACCAACGCGCACGTCATCGACGCCGCGGACGAGATCAACGTCAAGCTGACCGACAAGCGCGAGTACAAGGCCAGGGTGATCGGCGCCGACAAGCGCACCGATGTCGCGCTGATCAAGATTGAAGCGAGCGGCCTGCCCACGGTGCGCATGGGCGACCCCAGCCGCCTCAAGGTCGGCGAATGGGTGGTGGCGATCGGCTCTCCCTTCGGCTTCGAGAACACGGTGACCGCCGGCATCGTCAGCGCCAAGGGGCGCTCGCTGCCCCAGGAGAACTTCGTCCCCTTCATCCAGACCGACGTGGCCATCAACCCGGGCAATTCCGGCGGGCCGCTGTTCAACATGCGCGGCGAGGTCGTCGGCGTGAATTCGCAGATCTACAGCCGCACGGGCGGCTTCATGGGCCTGTCCTTCGCCATCCCCATCGACATGGCGCTCGACGTGCAGAAGCAGCTGCGTGAAAAGGGCCGCGTGTCGCGCGGCCGCATCGGCGTCGTAATCCAGGAAGTCACCAAGGACCTCGCAGTGTCCTTCGGTCTGGACCGGCCGCGCGGTGCGCTGGTCAATTCGGTCGAGAAGGGCAGCCCCGCGGACAAGGCGGGCATCGAGGCGACCGACATCATCACGCGCTTCGACGGCAAGCCGGTGGATTCCTCGAGCGACCTGCCGCGCATCGTCGGCGCGACCCGGCCCGGGTCCGCGGCCCAGATCGAGGTCTGGCGCAAGGGGGCAGCGCGCACCCTGTCGCTGACGGTGGGCGAGCTGCAGGAAGAGCGCATTGCCGCACGTGACACGCCAAAGGAGCGCAAGCCGGCGGAGCTCGCGGCGAACCGCCTGGGCATCGTGGTGAGCGATCTCAGCGCCGAGCAGAAGAAGGACATGCGCCTCGCCCAGGGCCTGGTGGTCGTCGACGTGCGGCCGGATGCGCGTGCCGAAGTGCGGCGCGGCGACGTGCTGCTCAAGATGGTGCACAACGGCCAGCACACGGAACTGAAATCCGCCGAGCAGTTCAACAAGCTGCTTGCCGGCCTGGACAAGAACGCCGTGATCACGCTGCAGGTGCGCCGCGGCGAGAACACCGCGTTCGTCACCGTGACCGGCCTCGCGGAAAAGGGCTAGGGCGCCCTGAAACTGCGGCTCTACGGGCGCAGCACCTGCCATTTGTGCGAGGACATGGCGCGCGCCCTGCGCGCCCTGGGCGTGGCGTTCGAGGAGCTCGACGTCGACGCCGACCCGGCCCTGGAGGCCCGCTTTGGCGACCGGGTGCCGGTGCTGACCGATGCCGCAGGCGCCGAGATCTGCCACTTCCGCCTCGATGAGCCGGCCCTGCGGGCGCGGCTTGCGGTAAGATAGCGGCCGCAGCAGAGAAGGGTGCCCCGGGCACCCTTTTTTGTGTTCCCCCATGACGCCGCAGAGCCGCATCCGCAATTTTTCGATCATCGCCCACATCGACCACGGCAAGTCGACGCTCGCCGATCGCATCATCCAGCTGTGCGGCGGCCTGTCCGACCGCGAGATGGCGGACCAGGTGCTCGACTCGATGGACCTGGAGCGCGAGCGCGGCATCACCATCAAGGCACAGACCGCCGCCCTGCAGTACCAGGCGCGCGACGGCGAGCGCTACCTCCTCAACCTGATCGACACGCCGGGGCACGTGGATTTCTCCTACGAGGTGAGCCGCTCGCTCGCCGCCTGCGAGGGCGCGCTGCTGGTGGTGGACGCCTCGCAGGGCGTCGAGGCGCAGACGGTGGCCAACTGCTACACCGCGATCGAGCAGGGCGTCGACGTGATCCCCGTGCTGAACAAGATCGACCTGCCCTCGGCGGACCCGGAGAAGGCCATCCAGGAGATCGAGGACGTGATCGGCATTGACGCCAAGGACGCCCTGCGCGCAAGCGCGAAGACGGGCGAGGGCGTGCTGGAGATCCTGGAGGCGGTGATCGCCCGGATCCCGCCCCCAAAGGGCGATCCCGAGGCGCGCTTGCAGGCGCTGGTCATCGATTCGTGGTTCGACAACTATGTCGGCGTGGTGATGCTGGTGCGCATGATGCAGGGCACGCTGCGTCCGAAGGACAAGGTGCTCCTGATGAGCACGGGCGCCGTCCACCTGTGCGAGCAGGTGGGCGTGTTCACGCCCAAGTCGCAGGCGCGCGACGCGCTCGAGGCGGGAGAGGTCGGGTTCGTGGTGGCGGGGGTGAAGGAACTGCGCGAGGCCAAGGTCGGTGACACGATCACCCGCGCCGACAAGCCGGCGGCGGCGGCGCTGCCGGGGTTCAAGGAGATCAAGCCGCAGGTGTTCGCCGGGCTCTACCCGGTGGAATCCAACCAGTACGAAGCGCTGCGCGACGCGCTGGAGAAACTGCACTTGAACGACGCCTCCTTCCATTACGAGCCGGAGGTGTCGCAGGCGCTGGGCTTCGGCTTCCGCTGCGGCTTCCTCGGCCTGCTGCACATGGACATCGTGCAGGAGCGCCTCGAGCGCGAGTACGGCATGGAACTGGTGACCACCGCGCCGTCCGTGGTGTACGAGCTGCTGCTGCGCGACGGCACGGTGCAGCAGATCTCCAATCCCGCGAAGCTCCCCGATCCCTCGCAGATCGAGGAGATCCGCGAGCCGATGATCGCCACCACCATCTTCGTGCCGCAGGAGTACGTCGGTCCGGTGATGACGCTGTGCACGGAGAAGCGCGGCACGCAGACCAACCTGCACTACTCGGCGCGGCACGTGGTGCTGTCCTACGACCTGCCGCTCAACGAGGTGGTGCTCGATTTCTTCGACCGGCTGAAATCACTCAGCCGCGGCTTCGGCTCGATGGACTACGAATTCAAGGCCTACCGGCCGGCGGACGTCGTGCGCCTGGACGTGCTGGTCAACGGCGAGCGCGTCGATGCGCTCTCCAGCATGGTGCACCGCGAGGCGGCGCAGCGCCGCGGACGCGAGCTGGCGGCGCGGCTGCGCAGCCTGATCCCGCGGCAGATGTTCGACGTCGCCATCCAGGCGGCGATCGGGGCCAACATCATCGCGCGCGAGAACGTGAAGGCGCTGCGCAAGAACGTGCTCGCCAAGTGCTACGGCGGCGACGTGACGCGCAAGAGGAAGCTCCTGGAGAAGCAGAAGGCAGGCAAGAAGCGCATGAAGCAGGTGGGCTCGGTGGAGATTCCGCAGGAAGCGTTTCTCGCCGTGCTGCAACGGGATTCCGACTAGCGCGCACATGGAAGACCTCTTCGCCAGGCTGTTCGCGTCGTTCGGCATGAAGTCGGGCGCGGCCACCTTCGGTTTCGCCGGGTTTCTCCTGCTGCTGCTGGTGATGACCGGGGTGGTCTGGCTGCTGGACAAGCACTGGCTGCGGCGGCGGCGGCCGGCGGACGCGCGGCAACCCTGGTGGGTGGAGTACTCGATCAGCTTCTTTCCGGTGATCCTGATCGTCTTCCTGCTGCGTTCCTTTCTGTTCGAACCCTTCAAGATCCCGTCCGGATCCATGATCCCGACGCTGCTGGTGGGCGATTTCATCCTGGTGAACAAATTCACCTATGGCGTCCGGCTGCCGATCGTCAACACCAAGGTGCTGGCGCTGAACTCGCCGCGGCGCGGCGACGTGATGGTGTTCCGCTACCCGGAGGATCCCTCGCTCGATTACATCAAGCGCGTGGTCGCCGTGCCTGGCGACCGCCTCGAGTACCGCAACAAGCGCCTCTCGATCAACGGCCAGCCGGTGCCGGTGAAGCAGATCGAGGATTACCTGTCGCGCGAGCGCATGCAGTACGCGCGCCGCTTCCTGGAGAAGCTGGACGGCGTCGAACACCAGATCGTGCTGGAGGACGACGCGCCCGCGTTCGTGCCCCAGGCGCGGCCATTCCCGCACTTCGGCGAATGCAACTACAATATGGCCGGGTTGGCGTGCACGGTGCCGCCGGGCCATTACTTCGTGATGGGCGACAACCGCGACAATTCGAGCGACAGCCGGGTGTGGGGCTTCGTGCCGGACGAGAACATCGTCGGCCGCGCGTTCTTCATCTGGCTCAATCTGGGAGAGCTCGGCCGCTTCGGCTCGTTCCGATGAAGGCACTTTCCGACAGGAGACCGACCATGCGCAACAGGCAGCAGGGGATCACCTTGATGGGGCTGATCATCGGCGGGTTCGTCCTCGTATTCGCCGCGTTGCTGGCGATGAAGCTGCTGCCTCCCTATCTCGAGTACTTTTCGGTGAAGAAGGCGCTGACCGGCATCGCGCTGGAAACGCGCGGCCGGGGTGCGACGGCAGCGCAGGTGCGGCGCGCGTTCGAGAACCGGTCCGCCATCGACAACATCAGCAGTGTCCACCCGAACACACTCGAGATCAGCAAACAGGGCAACGACCTGCTCATCACCGCTTCCTACCGCAAGGAAGTCCCGCTGTTCGCCAATATCGGCGTGTATATCGACTTCATGGCGTCCAGCAAGGACTGACGCGCAGCTTGTCCCGATCCGAGCGTCTCGAGCAGCGCCTAGGCCACCGCTTTCAGCGCGCCGAGCTGCTCGAGCAAGCGCTGACGCACCGCAGCTACGGCTCGCCGCACAACGAGCGCCTGGAGTTCCTCGGCGACGGCGTGCTCGGCTGCGTCATCGCGCAGGAGTTGTTCACTCGCTATCCGGCCCTGAGCGAAGGCGACCTGTCGCAGATGCGCGCCAGCCTGGTGCGCAAGGAAGCGCTCGCCGCGCTGGCGCGGGACCTGGGGCTGGGCGAGTGCCTGCGCCTGGGTGAGGGCGAGAGCGCGAGCGGCGGCAGCGCGCGGCCGTCGATCCTGGCGGACACGCTGGAGGCGGTGTACGGCGCCGTCTTCCTGGATGCTGGCTACGAGAGTGCGCGCGACGTGGTGCGCGGCAACTTTGGCGCCGCACTCGACGCGTTGGATCCCCGCGGTCCGGTGAAGGACGCGAAAACGCGCCTGCAGGAGCTGCTGCAGGGCAGGGGACAGGGACTGCCGAGCTACCACGTGGTGGCGACGCAGGGCGCGGCGCACCAGCAGGTTTTCGAGGTGGAGTGCGTGGTCGAGCGGCTCGGCCTGCGCGCCACCGGCCGCGGCGAGGCGCGCCGCGCGGCCGAGCAGCAGGCGGCTGAGGCGCTGCTGCGGCAACTCGGCGCATGAGCGGCTTTCGCAGCGGCACAGTGGGCCTGGTGGGCAGGCCGAACACCGGCAAGTCCAGCCTGCTCAACAAGCTGCTCGGCCAGAAGCTGGCGATCGTGTCGCCGCGCGAGCAGACCACGCGCCACCTGCTGATGGGCGTCCTCACCACCGCGGACTGCCAGTACGTGTTCGTCGATGCGCCGGGTTTCCAGACGCAGCACCGCAACCTGCTCAATCGGTCGCTCAACCGGCGCGCAGGCGAGGCGGCGCGCGACATGGACGTGGTGGCGTTCGTGCTGGAAGCACTGCACTACGACGCGGCCGACCGGGCCGCGCTGGCGAGGGTGCCGGAGGGCAAGCCCGTGGTCGCGGTGGTCAACAAGATCGACCTGGTGCGCCCGGCGGAGAAGCTGCTGCCGTTCCTGGAGCGCGTCGCCCGCGAGCGCGCTTTCGATGCCATCGTCCCGGTGTCGGCGGCTACGGGGCGCAACCTGCCGGAGCTGTTGCGCGTGCTGCGCGACAGGCTGCCCGAGGGCGAGGCGATCTACCCGGCGGATCATCTCACCGACCGCGACGAGCGCTTTTTCGCGGCGGAGCTGCTGCGCGAGAAGATCTTCCGGCTGCTCGGCGAAGAGCTGCCCTACCGCTGCGAAGCGGTGGTGGACAGCTTCCGCGAGGAGGGGCGGCTGCGGCGCATCGAGGCCACCATCTGGGTCGAGCGCGACAGCCAAAAGCCGATCGTGATCGGCAAGCAGGGCGCCATGCTGAAGCGGATTTCCACCGAAGCGCGCAAGGACATGGAGCGCCTGTTCGGCGGCAAGGTCTTCCTGCAGGTCTGGGTGAAAGTCCGGCGCAGCTGGACCGACGACGACCGCCTGCTGCGCCAGCTGGGATACACATGACGCGGCGGCGCACCGAGCGCGAGCCTGCGTTCATCCTGCACAGCTACCCCTACAAGGAAACCAGCCTGATCGTGGAGGCGTTCACGCGCCACCGCGGCCGCGTGGGACTGCTGGCGCGCGGCGCGCGGCGGCCGCGCTCGGCGATACGCGGCATGCTGCTGGCGTTCTACCCCCTGCGGCTGAGCTGGAGCGCGTCCGCCGAGCTCGGCACCCTGCTGACGGCGGAGTGGAGCGGCGGCCAGCCGGCGCTCGCGGGCATGGGCCTGATGTGCGGCTTCTACCTCAACGAGCTGCTGCTCAAGCTGCTGCCGCGGGAGGATGCGCATGAGGCCCTGTTCGACGCGTACGCCGAGAGTGTGGCGCGCCTCGCTGCGCGCGAGGATCGCGCGTCCGTGCTGCGCGCCTTCGAGCGCAGGCTGCTTACCGAACTCGGGTATGCTCCCCTGCTCGAGCGCGACGCCGGCAGCGGCCTGCCGGTGGAGCCCGCGCGGCGCTACGCCTATGAACCGGAGCGCGGGCCGCTGGCCGCGCACGGCGCCGCCGCGCAGGCGAGCACCGTCAGCGGCCAGACGCTGCTCGACATGGCGCGCGACGACTATTCGCGCGCGGAGACACGCGACGAGGCGAGGCGCCTGATGCGCTGGCTGATCGCTGCACGCCTGCCGGGGCAGGCGCTGCATACGCGGGAAGTGCTGCGGGAGTTGCAGGAATTATGATCGAGCTCGGCGTGAACGTGGACCATGTGGCGACGGTGCGCCAGGCGCGCCGCACCTACGAGCCAGACCCCGTGTGGGCCGCGGTGGAGGCACACCTCGGCGGTGCCGACGGCATCACCGTGCACCTGCGCGAGGACCGGCGCCACATCCAGGACGAGGACGTGCGCCGCCTGCGCGAGCTCACGCACATCAAGCTCAACCTCGAGATGGCGGCCACCGACGAGATGGTCCAGGTGGCGCGGCGCATCCGGCCCGAGATGGCGATGCTGGTGCCGGAAGGGCGCCACGAGATCACCACCGAGGGCGGTCTGGACATCGTCGCGCAGGAAGCCCGCCTGCGTGAGGTCGTGGCGCAGCTGGCGCAAGCGGGGATCGTCGTCTCGGTATTCATCGACGCGCAGTCCAGCCAGGTGGAGGCCGCGAAGCGCATCGGTGCGGCAGTATGCGAAGTGCATACCGGGCCGTATGCCCATGCGTTCCACGCCAAAGGGCGCGATGCCGAATCGCCGGCGGTGGCGGCGGAGCTGGAGAAGATCCGGCGGGCGGGCGAGCGCATCCGGACTCTCGGCATGCGCTTCAATGCCGGCCATGCGCTCAACTACTTCAACGTCGAGCCGGTTGCACGGCTGCCCGGCGTGCGCGAGCTGCACATCGGCCACGCCATCGTCAGCCGCGCGGTGTTCGTCGGCATGCGCGAGGCCGTACGGGAGATGAAGCAGCTGATCGTGCAGGCCGCCAGGTGATCTACGGCGTCGGCAGCGACCTGATCGAAATCCCGCGCGTGGAGCGGGTGCTGGCGCGCTTCGGCGAGCGCTTTGCCCGGCGCATCCTGTGCGAGCCGGAGCTGCGCCGCTTCCACGCCCACGCCAAGCCGGCGGCCTATCTCGCCAAGCGCTTCGCCGCGAAAGAGGCTTTCACCAAGGCGCTGGGCACCGGAATCCACGCGCCAGCGAACTGGCATGGCGTGTGGGTGGTCAACCTGAAGTCCGGCAAGCCCGAGCTGGAGTTCTCCGCCGCGCTGGCGAGGCTGCTGCAGGAGCGCGGCATCCGGCGCTCGCACCTCACGCTCACCGACGAGCGCGACATGGCCGCCGCGACCGTGATCCTCGAATGCGACGGCTGAGGGCGCGGCGGCCCCTGGGTCCCGTGGTGGTGGACCCGCTGGGGCCCGCGCTGGT
>Ga0137449_1000032_pt1 | contig 14904 bp, 10 predicted proteins | sample EasRivERMGT436_2_FD_104905 | JGI IMG/M metagenome (GOLD analysis project Ga0137449, IMG submission 104905) | Soil microbial communities from meander-bound floodplain in the East River, Colorado, USA - East River MetaG ERMGT436_2 | ecosystem: Environmental > Terrestrial > Soil > Floodplain ... | reverse complement strand
GGGCTCGACCCCCGCACCCAGCGCTGGCTCGTTGACTTGGTCACCGAGCTTTCCAAGGCGGGGAAGACCATAATCACTGCAACTCATGACCTCGCCATGGTGGACGAAATTGCGACCCGGGTCGTCGTCATATCCGAGGATCACCGCATCGCCGCCGAGGGGGAGCCGCAAGTCATTCTCGCCGATCTCGATCTCCTGCTGCGGGCCAACCTCATCAGCGAGCGCCCTTACGCACATGCCCATCTTCACTACCCCTGGCATCGGCACGAACATTCACATGGCAATATTCCTCCCCTGCATGACCACCCGCACAGGGAGATCAAAGGAGGCCGGCGTGACCTTTGACCATGACGAGATCTATGTTATGGAGACCCATATCGATGACATGAACCCTGAAGTATTCGGGTTCCTCATGGAGCTGCTTTTATCTGCCGGGGCACTCGATGTGGGGCATACCCCCATCCAGATGAAGAAGAACCGCCCCGGCACCCGGCTCACGGTAGTTTGCAGGGAGGACAAGCTCGAAGAGCTGGCCCGCATCATCCTGACCGAATCGACCGCCATCGGCGTCCGCTACTACCCTGCCAGGCGTTTCAAGCTGGAACGGTCCATTGAGGAACGTGTAACGTCTCTGGGGAGCATGAAGGTAAAGGTATTGCGGGAGGGGGAAAGAATTGTGCGGATAGCCCCCGAATACGAGGAGTGCCGCCGCATCGCCTGCGCCAAGGGAATTCCGATCCTTGAAGTATACCGGATCGTCGAAAAGGAAACAGGTCCAATAAGTATGAAGGATGAAAGAAGCCTTTAAACTTCATCATTCATAATTCATACTTCATCCTTAGCTTTTATATGTCCCAGCTGCTTGTTCTTCAGCCTTCCACCATAAGTCTCAAGCCAATTGGCCTGGAGAGTGTCGACAATCCTGTCAACTTCCTTCTGGTATTTCTCCGGATTATTCAGGCGCCCCATGACCATCTCTTTGCGGTTATAGAGCTCCAGGTGGAGTAAGCGTTCCGGGGCATCGACAGCCAGGGGCTCAGGGTTTGTCCCGTCTTCATTGCAGCGGAGTACATTGACTAAAGCGGGACGGTCCGTCCAGAACCATCCGGAAGCGGCTGCGTCATCAGGTGGGGCGGTCCAGAGATAACCGGAATCAAGATTATGGAGCGAGGCCAGAAGCTCTCCCGTATCCCTCTCCCAGAACCGCACCATACCGTCGCTGCTTCCCGCCACAACGGTCCGCTCATCCTGGGTGAACGCAGCCGAAGTGAAGCGGTTATTGCCATCCTGATACCTCATGACAACCGTTCCGCTTCTCATTTCCCAGAGGATGACCGTGCCGTCGGCACTGGCAGTTAAAAGATGCTCCCCGTCGGCGCTTGCCGCTACCGCTGTAACATCGTCTCCATGCTCCAGCAGATCTATGATTCTGCCGCCGGTCGCCATGTCCCAGACCAGCGTCCTTTTGTCGCAACCTCCGGTTGCCAGCCATTTCCCGTCCGGACTGAAAGCAACCGAAGAAACGGGCGAACGGTGTGCCTTAAAAGCAAAGAGCCGGCGCCCGCTTGCCGCATCCCAGACAATGACCGATTTATCGGTGCTGCCGGTCGCCAGCCATTTCCCGTCCGGACTGAACGTAACCGTGCGTATCCAGAATCTGTGTCCGGAGAGAGGACCGATCCTTTCTCCTCCTTCCAGCGCATGGATGAATACCTCGCTGTCCAGTCCGCCGCTGACAAGCCATTTCCCGTCACGACTGAAGGCAAGAGCGGTAATTTGCAGGGTATGTCCGGAAAATGTGCCGACAACCCGATTGGTAGAGATTTCCCGCACAGTGATGGATGCATCTACGCCACCTGTCGCCACCCTGCTTCCGTCGTGACTGAGAGCGATAGCCGTAATCCCCGCGGATGGGCCTTTAAGAGAGATCTCCCCGGCTCCGCCGGCAACATCCCAGATTGTCGCGTCGCCCCCCGCATGAAGCGTAATCAGGCTGTTTCCCGCAGTGTCAATTGCAATGGAGTCGACAGCGGAAGTGTGCCCGGACAACTCCCGGACCTTTTCACCGCTTTCCGTTGCCCAGACAAACGCCCCGCCGTCCCCCCCCGCCGTGAGGTAATGCTCTCCGTCGGGAGTGAAAACCACTTCTTTTACCTCTCCGCAATGACCGGTTTGAGACAATTTTTGCAGGCCTGTTTCCCTGTTCCAGAGGATGATTCCGCCGTCCAGACTCCCGCTCAGGATAAGCTTCCCATCCGGGCTGAAGACAACGCAAGTAACAGCAGCGGAGTGGCCGGTAAAGGTCATTATCTTTTGCCCGCTTGCAGTATCCCAGAGGACAACGGTCCGGTCACCGCTTACCGTAGCCAGGGACCTGCCGTCTGGGGCAAATGCTACGCCCCTTACTTCCCTGACATGGCCGCTAAAGGTCATGACCCTCCGGCCGCTCTCCTTCTCCCAGAGCGCCGCTGTTTTGTCCCATCCCCCTGTTGCCAGGTGTTTCCCGTCGGGACTGAATTTAACAGCGGAAATGTTGCAGCCTGTATCGAACGAACGAACCCTGGCGCCAGTAGCGATATCCCAGAGAAAAACCCGGTGGTCGGCGCTCCCCGTTGCCAGATATCTGTTGTCGGGGCTGAAGACCACGGAACGAACCCAGGAGGTGTGCCCTGCCAGCGCCTTGACCCCTGCACCGGTTGCGGCATCCCACACTACCGCCAGGTGGTCACCACCGCCGGTCGCAATATACCTGCCGTCAGGGCTGAATGCTACAGATTTGACCTCGGCTCCGTGGCCGGCATATGACGCCAGTGCCGCACCACTGTTCAAGTCCCAGAGAATCGCTGTCCGGTCGGCGCTGCCGGTCAGCACGTGTTTCCCGTCCGGGCTGACAGCAAGGGAGCTGATTCCTCCGGTATGCCCTCCGAACCGGTGCATCACTCTCTTAACTGGAACGGCGATTTTCAACGCTCCCAGCAGGGTTGTGAGTTCCCGCCCCGATCCCGGAAATATGGCAAGGTCATTTTTCATGCGGTTTCTTCATCTCCGAAGAGTTCCAAGAGCTTCTGCTTGAGAAGCGGGAGCTGTTCTTCGTACCATTTAAGCTTGGTTGACATCTCTTCGCTTATCCTGGCGATCTCCTCGGGAGAATCCAGACAAGCTACCATTTCCAGGGATTCCGGATCGTTAACACTGGCCATGATCTCCGCCCTGATCTGCCCTGCTTCATCTTCAAGGGAGTTGATTCTCGAATCCAGCCAGGAAAGCTGTTCCGCGAGCGTTTCTCCCTGGATGACGGCGTGCTCGTTGCAATCCAGCCCCATGCTCTTCCAGACAGCCTCCACCTTTGCCAGGAGATCTTTCAGCGCTGCCAGGGAACGCATTGTAAGCGCTATCTCCTCATCCTCCAGACTCCCTCCGTCCTGGAAAGGGACCGCCTCTTCAAAATAGGCACGAAGTTTCTTCTTCTGCTCCTGGGTAAATTTTTCGCGCTCAATCGTATCGGGATGGGTCAGGCGCCATATCTTCCTCAGGAGCTTTTTGCATTCCTTCTCATAATCTTCCATCTCCTCATCATCCAAAGGAATCCCTCCTGAACCGGGGAGTTCCCTCCTGACACGGCCGTTCTTTTTTAGGCGTGCCAGATGCTCTTCCTCGACAAGACGGCTCTCCTCTTCCAGTACCTCTATATCCTCAAGGGTCAGGAGATGGTTCTCTTCCTTGCAGCGGATGCGATAAGTGAATGAAGAATAGGAGTATTCGGATTCCAGCAGAGGGATGTAAATGTGCCCGAAGGTGGACATCCATCTTCTCTGTATCTGCCGGTTCCTGAGGGCCTGCTCCTCGAGCTTCAGGAGAAGGGCTTCCGCCTCGTTCTCCAGTTCGATCCAGACTCGTTTCTTTCTCCAGAAATCTTCCGCGGCGCCCGAAGACACCCCTTTCAGTACGCCCCGTTGGGCCTCCTCACCAGCAACGAAGTTCGTCATTTCCGGACTATTTCCGGCAAAGAGGTAGACATCCGCAAGAATCAAATGTCTTACAAGGTCCCGAAAGTCGTCTTCATCGCAACCGCTTTTGCCGGCAAGGCTGCCATGATCTTCAAAAAGCCGGTAGAGGCCCGCTGCGACAGCTCCCCGCTCCATGGTCAGGCTGAACCCGCTGGAGATCTCCCTGACCCTGGCAAGCCCTTCATCGACAATATCCTCGAGGCATCTCCCCGAGGGGAGACGCTGCGATATATACCACTCCCATTCGCCCTTTACTACAAGGGCAAGCATCCTGTGAAATCCGAGATGACAATAGCTGCCGAATCTCATAAAATCGCCGGGGGATAGCCCCCTTATGTCTCTATCGCCCCGCAGATACTCCAGCACGGCATTGACAGGCAATTCACCGGCGGGATTGAAATCACCAGCGGCTTCCCTCTCTTTCAGGCATGCGGACAATTCTTCACGAAGTAATGTAACAATCGGCTTTCGGCTTAAGCTGGGCATATGTTCTCGTATCCCACGTATGGGCCTGCATCGGCCACATAAGACGCTAAAAAACGGCAATTACTTACGCAATGCCGCGGATAAATCTTAATTCTAAATTTCTTCTTAAGATAACCTATAATCGGTTTGACTGCAAGGGGATATTGATTCGAGGTTTTTCCGGGAAAGGTTTGTTGTATAGGAAGACCTCCGAGGTTTATTAAACCTCGGAGGTCTTGGTTCCCTTACTTGAACTGGAGCGCTTTTACCGCTAGGTATTCCTCCAGACCATACCGTCCCAGTTCACAGCCATAGCCGGATTGTCTGCGGCCGCCGAATGGGGTGTGAATATTGAAGCAGCCACCATTAATGTCGACCTGACCAGTCCGTATTTGTCGCGCCACCCGCTTGGCCCTCTCTTCGTCTCCTGACCAAACAGCTCCGGCCAATCCATAAATCGTGTCGTTGGCAATGCGCACGGCCTCTTCCTCGTCCTTGTATTTGATTATGGTAAGGACAGGGCCGAAGATTTCTTCCCTGGCGATGGTCATATCGGAGCGGACGTTACCGAAGATGGTAGGTTTTATATAGTAGCCGAAATAGAGCCCTTCCGGCGCTTCCGGACCGCCACAGAGGATATCCGCACCTTCGGTAAGCCCTCTGCGAATATAATCCCTGACCCTCTCTCGCTGCCTGGCTGAAACGAGTGGCCCAAGCCTGGTCTGGTCTGCCTGCGGGTCGCCGACCAGATAGCCCCTGGCAGCCTCGACCGCCAGCCAGGCTGCATGTTCATATAGATGCTCGGGGACAAGCATTCTCGAAAGGGCATTGCAGGTCTGGCCTGAATTCAGGAAACAGCCGGCAACGGTCCCCTTAACCGCGGCAGGGAGGTCGGCATCATCCAGAATAATCGCAGCCGATTTGCCTCCCAATTCCAGGGCCACCCGCTTAATAGTTTGCGCGGCCAGTTCAGCTACCCGCTTGCCGGCCCCTGTTGAACCGGTAAAGGAAACCATGTCCACTTCGGGATGGGATGCAAGCGCCTCCCCGATAACCTCCCCCTTGCCGCTTACCAGATTAAATACTCCGGCCGGTATCCCTGCGTCATGGGCGATTTCAGCGAGAATAAAAGCGCTTAAGGGCGCCAGCTCGCTTGGTTTGAGAACTACCGTGCAGCCAGCCGCCAGGGCCGGCGCTATCTTGGCGATCATCTGGTGGAGGGGAAAGTTCCATGGGGTGATGCACGCAGTCACTCCCACCGGCTCTTTAAGTACAAGCGAATTGCCGATGCGTTCCTCGAAAGGGTAATTGCCGATAAGGCGGACATAACTATCGATTACGGCTAATGGAAGACCTACCTGGATACGTCTTGCTTGCGTGAGAGGCGTCCCCACTTCACTGCTGATGGTGCATGCCAGCTCTTCGTAACGGGCATTAAGCTTTTGGTGCAGTCTGGCAAGAAAAGCTCCCCGCTCTTCCCGGGGAGTAAAAGCCCAACTCTCAGCCGACTTGCGCGCGGCGCTTACAGCCGCCGCGACATCAGCGGCAGTGCCTTCGGGGATTTGCCCTATGACCCGCTCAGTCGCCGGGTTAACGACTTCGATCTGTCTTTTACCCAGTGAAGATACCCACTCGCCGTTGATATAAATTTTTTCACGGCATTGCATGGAGTCCCTCCGATTCATTCCACATTTCCAGTCCAACTCCTCTCCTTAGTTTAAGGGGAGGCTAGGAGGGGTTACAGCTTTTCATAACTCCCCCCAGCCCCCTCTTATCTTAAGAGGGGAGGCTTCTTATCCCCACGGCTGAAGATCATCGATAACTAATGGCCGCATCACAGATCATTGAGTATATCCAGACGTTTCGCCTTATATTCATCATCACTGATAAGCTTTTTGTTATGCAGTTCATTCAGTATCATGAGACGCTCTTCAACGCTCTTCTTTACAGCAGGCGCCGGCTTCCCGCCATACTGGGGAGGTGCAACACTTTCATGAGTAGCGGCAGCAGGGGCTGTTTCCCTGTTTACCGGGGCAGGAGCGGAACTCTCTTGTGGAATCGGCACGTTTTCAGGGGCCCTGATGGGAAAAAACACCCAGTCCTCGCGCAGTTTGGCGAATATCTCCCCCCCCGGCTTTGGCAGCAGCATCCCTTCGTGCTCACCTACTACTCCACTACGTGAACCGATCATGAACGGCTTGAGACGCCTGTCTTCCGGTATTCCCATGGTTTCGCTCAGTACCCTGTGGACATCACCGAAGATGATGTTGAGCTGCCCGTCCTGACAAAAAACCCTGCCGCCCGTTACCATGCGCTTCTTCAGAAAACCGAGCGCTTCGACATAATGGCCGATGATGGCAAAGGTCACATCTTCGTCCGGTCCTGCCAGAGCCAACCCTTCAGCTATATATTCACTCAGTAGCCTGAGTTCTTCTTCATTGAAAAGCGCCAGTGATTTGTCTTTATCCCGCAGACGAAGATCAATCGATGCAAGCGCACTGCGCAGCCGGTCAACGGAAATCTCAGTGACATGCTCATTGGCTTTCACCGAGGCGCCAGTCAAGCGGTCCTGCTTCTCGATCGCAACGTACTGCTCGCCCGATTTCCATAGTGTCCTGACAACTTTTGCTTCTTTTTGATCCGCCTTGTCCGAGTGCATGAACGGAATATACGAACACCCCGCAACCCCTCCCGCCAAAACTGCCAGAGTCATTAAAGGCCACAACACAGCACGAACCTTCAGGCGATTTATTGTTTTCTCACTCATTTTCTTCCTTTCAGTTGCAGAATACTGAATCATAAAAAATCATTCCCTCCCCTTGCAGGGGGAGGGAATGATTTTTTCACCTCTCCATATTTTCTCAAAAGGCTAGTCCTGATGCGACAGTTTGTTTAGCCAGAATTTTCATTTCTTCTTGTCCAGCAAATCCTTTATATGCTCAATGATTTGTTTTCCTGTAAATCATCGGGGAAAAGCTCAGTCACATAGTGACTGTTTCCAGAAGTAATGCCTGACAGAGTCAATTATATTCATTCTATCGCTTTGCAAGAAGCAGCAGCCGACACTAGTAAGGCCGCATTTCTAAATTATCCCTCCCCCTTGCGGGGGAGGGAGTCATCAAACTAACTTAGAACGGAAGTTTTCCCCAGGCAAGCAGATCAAAAGCCGGCACAAGAAGACCAACAAATGTCAGGATAACAAGGAGTGCGCCCACTACTTTGCCCGGAATCTTGCCAAAGGTAAGACCGCAGACGGCGAGGAGCAGAACTACAAAGTCAACCATCATGAAAACAAGGTAAGGGGCCTTTGCGATCATCGGCGTTCCGTCAGGCTTGACTCCGCCACCGGTAGACCAGATGAATCCGTAGATCCCGCAAATGATGGCGAGCATCAGGCAGGTTAAGCCAAACGAACGTAAATCCTCGATTCCGGCGAGAATGCAATAAGAAAGCTGGAGATAAAGGATCCCGAAAACAACGAGCAGAGCCGCGCCGAAAGCATCACTGCCAAACATGGGAGTTGCCTGCATTAAACCACCTATCACAGTCACAACACCGACAACACCGGTAACTGCCCCAACAGTCTTACCTTCTCCAACTCCAAGATGCAAACATCCAAAGGGGAACCACATCATGCTGATTGCGATGAGAAGTACTAGTGTCATTTGCTTCCTCCTATTTGGTTTTGCTGATATTTAATAACCAGGCAGACTACTTTGGCTGCCTTTGACATAGACTACTCAGTCGTCGGGCAATGACTCTCCTCACCCGAACAACGATGTTCGCGGGGAAACCAGTACATTGGAGCATCTCCATTCAGGTTGTCGGGGGGGAAGCTTGCGCTCCCCCCCGAAACACGTCCTTGGAGATGAGAAACGCTCCATTTTTGCTGAAAAACCGTTTACCAGAAGAACACCGTACCAAGAGCAAACTGGTTGGAGTTCTGGCCTTTACGATCCTGCCAGGTATCACGGGCAAGGATGTATTCAGCGGTAAAGACGGTGAACTTGTTCAGGTTCCAGTTGGCCTGGGCGACCACGGCTTCCTGGCATTTCTTGGGCACACCTTGGCCGAAGCCAAGTGCGCTTTCCGCATCGGTCTTGTTCTGATGGTTGGCGCCGTAGTTGAGACCAACCTTGATGGAATCGGTGGCCTGGAAGGTAGTTCCGACGAGGAAACCCCAGTTGGTTCTGGTATTGCCGTAAGCATCGGTAGAGTTCCAGCCAAAGATCGGGCCATCCTGGGCGCTGACCATGCCGAGTCCGCCGCCATAATAACCGGATGCGTTGAAGCCGACCGGCCCGACCGCGAGGGTGAAGCCAGGGGCGATGCCAAGAGAGGTGTTATGTGATTCCGCCGCGCGGGCGTTAGGAATAGCGCTGGTTCCACGGGTATCCTGCTGCCAGATCCCTTCCAGCCAAGCATGGACGGAGCCGCCCTTGAAGGTGGTCGCATAGGAGAGTTCGGTCTCCAGGCGGGGAATGTTCTGTTTTGCAGAGTTACGAGAAATAGCGTACGGTTCGCCAATTTCGAAGGCTACCTTGAAGCCGGCCATGTCCGGAGTGGTGTAACGGAACTGCGGTCCGAAGTTGGTGTAGAGGTAACCGTAGCCGATGTGGCCGAGCGACGTGCCGCCACGGACCTGGCTCATATCAACAACGCCGGCGGAAAAGAGGCACATGTCGTTGAGGATGTTCTGCCCCTGGAAGAGGTTGAGGGCGCGGCCGGCGAGGAACTCGCCGAATTTCCCCTTGGCGGTGTAGTAGAATTCACGATTGTCGATATTGGGGGCTGTCTCAAAGCGCGTATCAGTAGTATTCTGATTGTTGGGCCAGAAGCTTACCCGCACGTTAGACTCGATGCCGCCAACTGTGGGGGCCTTGATGTTGATGGCGAAGATCGACGGAAGGAGGCCGACGCGGATGCCGAATTTTTGATCCTGCTGGGAACGGCCATCAACTACCCCACCGAGAAGATGATTGAGTGCGGTCGGGTCGCGGGTGCCTGCATCAGGAAGCGGGTTCGTTGTCTGATAAGCGCCAAAGATGTTTACGATACCGTCTGTGCCGAGCGACCAGCCGTTCTCGCCGCCGACCGTGAATGCCGCCTGGGCAGATCCGGCCATAACCGCGACCAGCGCCACAAGCATTGTTACAATACTAATTTTCTTCATTATTCTTACCTCCATCACTTTAATTTAAATTTTTAGCTCATGTACTTCTGTATGAGGTTGTTTGTTCCCCTCGCTCATGGTACACGACCCTGTCATGGATCCACATACGGCATTTCAAACGCAGGCTGAAGGCTGAAGGCTGTTTTTTCTTAACTGCCTTCAGCCCATTAAACTGCATAAAATAACAATAAATTAATGAAACAATGTTCTAGCTCTTCTGCCGGGAATAAAAAACGGGCGGGGGTCGAAGGAGACACCTACCCCCCGCCCTAATCCACGACAGTCACCTATTTAGGATCGTACTTCTTCCATTCATTCCATACCCAATCCTTTTTGAATTCGATACGTTTGAACGGCATTACTTCAGTGGCCAGATCGTGACGCGCGAATACTTTGCGCAGAGTCAGAGTGACCGGCTTGGTGCGGACCTGCCATTTAGCGGCATGTTCCGGAGTCAAAGGTGGTTCGTAGGTGATCAGTTTGTACTGAGTGGTGCCCGAACCGATCTTCTCGCCGGCGTTCATGGTGATGCGGGGGCTAAAGCCGTTGACGACCTTGAACTTGTCGTCACCGATTTTCACGCCTTTTTCTGCTGCAACGGAACCCGGGATGATCGGGGCTGCGTCGATAGCATCGAGGGTCGCCATTTCGCAGGCGATCATGTCTCTGCTGGCGAAGATGCCGATATCCGGGCAGATGGCCTTGCCGGCCCACGGGAAGCAGTCGCACTCGGGAACAATGTCGATGGCGAAGTTATAGAAGCCGATCTTCCCTTTTTCGAAGGTTTTCATGGCGCCCAGAGCCGCGTCGCCATGGGCGATCATTGCGTTGGGGAAGTAGTTTTCTTCGAAGGTTACACCGGTCATGCCGGAGAAAATACAAGTTACCTGGCAGGAGTAGCAAAGACGGCAGCGCTCGGGCCACCACTCTTTACCGTGCGCAAACACCTTGTGGGCGTTGCGCGGGCAGGAGTCGTCGCACATCTGGTGGAATTTGCACGCCATGCCGGGGCAAGCGTCTGTGAATTTCGGGAAGCCGATGGAGTCATGCGGATCGCCCCAGTGAGCCAGATGGGTCATATACTTGCCGCGTTTTGACTGGCAACCGATGCCGAGTTGCTTGAGAACCCCACCGTACATGGTGATGGAGTGGCCGCGGGCGTGGCCGAGAATGATCATGGAGTCGGCTTCCGCAATGGCGCGGCCGATGAAGGTTTCCTTGAGGATCAGGCCCTCAGGGATTTCAACGCGCATGTCGTCTTCGCCGGAATAACCGTCGGCGATGAGCACGGGACATTTGAAGGTGGCGTCATTATAGCCGTGGCGGATCGCCCCTTCCATCTGGAACTGGGAAATGGCCATGTTGTCGAATGTGTGGTAGGAGAGGGTGCAGTCATTGACTACGTAAGGATTCCCGCCACATGCTTTTACTTCTTCGACGATGGCGGCGATGTATTCCGGACGGAGGATAGCGGTACGGTTGTATTCGCCGTAGTGGATCTTAACAGCGACTTCGTCCCCTTTGTCGAAGGTCTCATTGATCTTCGCCTCATAGAAGAGGTCCTTAGCCTTGCAGATCATCGACTCGGTCCAGTTGGTGGCGTTGGCTTCGGAGAACCATACCGGTGCAGGGCCAGACGTGGTGTAGGGACCCCACGTATGCGTGAAGCCACCATAGCTCTTCAACTGGTAAGTGTCCCTGCCTCCCTGGATTGGGCCAGCCATTTCGTGCCATTTGGTTGGTTCAACAATTTTTTCGTCCGACATACTGTACTCTCCTTTCGTGTGTTGTGAAGGGTGATAAACTTCCGGCTTCCATTCCCGGCCGACTTGAGAAGCGGGGCTCCACCGTAATCCCGGCACGCTGGTCTTCTTCACCCCTCCTTTGGTGCCATTTTCGCCGGTCGGTGTCCTGGAATATCCTGAACCGTAGGAATACCTCTCCCTTCTGAATTAATCTTTTCATATAATGCAACCGAAGTGCCAAAACCTAAAACACTGTTTTTGTTGAATAACTTTAATTTCAACAATTGTATTTCTGTATCAAAATTATGTGGATTTATCGGACAAGAGCTGCAAAGCCGCAAAGGCACTGCATTTATCGCTTGTGTGGCGTGGCGCTACAGTGTGGAATAATTTCCCACATTTTAGCCAAAACAACATTGATCTCATTTAATTTTTGTAGTATAGTCTTTTTTATTTTCCCAAAGATTAAAGTTCACCAAAAATAAATCAGGATATCAAAACTCTAATCTGCTGCCTGAAGAGCGTTGCTATTAGAAATATTTAAATAAAATCAGTCGGGTGGATAAAATATTTAAAGGCGCCTCTGATTCACCAAGGTATCGTAATATCATGATAATTTTGTTTACTTACCGGTAGATAAGTTGATAAGTCCACAATCTCTATCTGACCGGAAAACAGCAAATAATATAATGTAACTTACGGAATGATCTGCTATAGTGAATTGCTAAATACATTAATCTAACAATATCTGATACGCAATGACGTATTCAATTTAAAGGAAAATGTGGATGGAACAAAGCGATGTTGCACGCCGCCATTGCAAATTTGAGGTTCCCGAGATCATTTTCGGGAGGGAGCTCCTAAAGCAGGTAGGGTCCTGTGCGCGTCGGCTCGGGGGGCATAAGGTGTTTCTGGTCAGCGATCAGGGACTTTTCAACGCGGATTGGGTCGATCAGGTAATGCACAGCCTGTTGCAAGCGGGGATGTCATTTGTATATTACGATCAGATAACCCCAAATCCCAAGGATACGGAGATCGAAGCAGGGGCAAAGGAATACATTAAGAAAGGAGCCGATGTAATCATCGGGCTCGGCGGCGGAAGTTCCATGGATGCCGCCAAAGGTATAGCTATTCTGGTATCCAACGGCGGCCGGATCAGGGATTTCGAAGGCTCGGACAAGATTATCCGCCCCATCCCTCCCCTTGTTCTCTGCCCTACAACCTGCGGCACCGGTTCAGATGTCTCCCAGTTTGCCATTATCACCGATACAAAGCGGCGCTGCAAGATGACCATCATGAGCCGCTGCATTGCCCCGGACATCAGCCTCACCGACCCGGACACGCTTACGACCCTTCCCGATGAATACGTCTGTGCTACCGCGACTGACGCGCTCAGCCACGCCATTGAAGCTTTTTTCTCCGTGGCTTCCACCTCTTTGACCGATGTACATGCGGTTAAGGCCCTCCGTTTCCTTTCCGGAAGTATGGTGAAGGCTGTGCGGGAACGCAATCCCGATGACCTGGAGAATCTCTCGCGGGCAAGTCTGCATGCTGGCATGGCATTTTCCAACTCCCTCCTCGGAATCGCCCATGCACTGGCCCATCCGATCGGCGGGTTTTACGACGCAAATCACGGCAGCATCAATGCTATTCTCCTGCCGGAGGTCCTCCGCTATTACCTTCCCGTTGTCACGGGGAAACTGCACGAACTCGCCTGGGGACTGGGACATTTCAGCAAGGGCGAAGGCAACGGCTCGGCGGAGATGGTGCAGGATACCGTCGAGGCGTTACTCGACGCCAGCGGCGCACCGCGGAGCTTAAGGAGCATTGGCGTCGTCCGGGATGACCTCCCCAGCCTGGCGCGCAAGGCGCTCAAGGATATCTGCATCATCACTTCGCCGCGCGAGGCGGATGAAAAGGATTTACTGGGCATACTGGAGAGATCGTACTAATGGAACAGGTCAAGCGTGCTCAAATTGATGAGTTAACTCTGGATCGCCTGTTAGGTCTGGAGAGTTCAAAAATCGGTTATTACTCCGAAGTGAAGCAAAAGATCCAGGAGTTGGAAGCCGCCAACATGGGACTGCGCGCCAAATCCAGCGAGCTTCAGGCAGTTTTCGACTCAATCGGGGATGGCGTTGCCATTTACAACGGCAGCGGCCATGTCCAGCATCGCAACCATGTCTGCCCCCGCCTCTTCCCAAGGGAAACCATCGTGGGAACATCCTGCCGCAACCTTTTCCACCCCGAACTCCCCCACTACCCCCAATATTGCCCCGTGGAGCGGGCTCTGGCCGGAGAAAGCGTGCACATATCCATCACGAACAACAAAGACGGCGCAGAAACTCGCTATTTTGATGTTACGGCCACCCCAATCGGCGTTTCTTCAGGAGAGCAGACCAGGGCGCTCATCTTCCTGCGGGACATGACGGAAAAACGTCTCCAGGAGCTCCAACTGCTCCAGACCGAAAAGATGTCGAGTATCGGGCTTCTGGCTGCCGGAGTGGCTCATGAAATCAACAACCCCCTGACATCGGTGGCCGGTTACGCCGAGGCGCTGTTGCGACGCTTCCGCACTGAACCGGAATTGGGAGAAGACACGCGGCTCGAAATATTTCCCAAATACCTGGACGTCATCATCCGGGAATCCTACCGTTGTAAAAGCATTATCGACTGCCTGCTCTCCTTCAGCCGTAAATCGGAGGGGACCATAGAAAAAGTGGACATCAATCTTATCCTTCAGGAAGTACTCGAGCTGGTTAGGCTTAAGGCCCGTTATGAAAAAATCGAAATGCGGGTTGACCTTCAGCCCGATCTGCCGCCGGTCAAGGGAGATCCAATCGGCCTTCGCCAAGTATTCATGAACCTTCTGATCAATGCCCATCAAGCCATAAAAGGAGCCGGCAAGGTGAAGATATCAACCAGAAGCGACGGTACCGGGGTCATCATCAAAGTGAAAGACACCGGGTGCGGAATCCAGCAAGACCATCTGGAGCACATCTGGGACCCCTTCTTTACGACCAAATCGGTCGGGGAGGGCGTGGGCCTCGGACTCGCCGTAACTTATAATATAGTCAAAAAGCATTGTGGGGAAATAAAGGTAGAAAGCAATAAAGGCGAAGGCTCCACTTTCATCGTGAGGCTCCCTTTATGATAAGAATGGGAATGCGCAAAGACGCGAAGGTCCTCATCGTCGAGGATGAAGGAAATCTCCGGGACCTACTCCAGATGGAACTCTCCCGTAGCGGCTATGAGGTAGAAATCGCCGCCGACGGCGAAGACGGTCTCGCTATTTATAAAGAACAGATTTTCAACGTGGTCCTTCTCGATATCCGGATGCCGGGGATGGACGGCGTGGAGGTTCTCCAACTGATGCGCGCGGAATCCAATATTCCGGAAATCATCATGTTCACCGGCCACGGCACAATTGAAACGGCCGTTGAATGCATCAAACTCGGCGCCTACGACTATCTGACAAAACCTGTGAAACTCGATGAGCTGGAAATGCTGATAG
>Ga0137449_1000031_pt1 | contig 15130 bp, 13 predicted proteins | sample EasRivERMGT436_2_FD_104905 | JGI IMG/M metagenome (GOLD analysis project Ga0137449, IMG submission 104905) | Soil microbial communities from meander-bound floodplain in the East River, Colorado, USA - East River MetaG ERMGT436_2 | ecosystem: Environmental > Terrestrial > Soil > Floodplain ... | reverse complement strand
GCAATCCGTAAGCCCCGGTAATGCGGCCACGGCTGTCACCTTTCCACGGAGGAGTGTCGCTCGCCCTTGCTGTTGAACATGGCAAAATTCCGATACGCGTCGGCGCCAGCCACCAGGTATGCCGCCATGATAACCGCAGTGAGTATGAGGGCCGCTAACCAACGGCCCAGCCGGTTTTCCCTCTGCTTCAGCATTGTGTGTCTCCTTTCCTATTTAAAGTAAGTGAGAACAGATGCCTTAACATAGTGCGATTCTATTATAGCAATGGGAAAGCCCGATGCAACCGGGATAAAAAAAGCCCGCGTAAAGCGGGCTTTAAAACTTGCCACATATTTCTTCCCTATTCATTTCACGTCTTTTTGCGCCCCTTCTCCAGGCGCGTCAAGCTGCTGCCGGTTTGCATCCGGCAGAGGGAGGGGGGATGATATCGGCTTGATGGGATAGCCGCCGTGTTCGGGACAGTCCCCGGCCGGTTCGGTCCCCTTGATGTAGAATTCGTCCTTCTTTGCAGGAGAGCCGGGCGTTGCCTGGCAGCCTGTCGCGGGGTCGATGGAAACGGAAACAACGGTATCCGGTTGCGGGAAATCAACAACCGGCCTGGCGGCCAGAGCCGTCCGCATGAACCTTCCCCAGATGGGAGCGGCAGCAGCCCCTCCGGTAAAGCCTTTTCCCCCGGGCCTGGGCTTGTCATATCCTACCCAGATGCCGGTTATCAACTGAGGAGTATAACCGACAAACCAGGCGTCCCGATAGTCGTCGGTGGTGCCGGTCTTCCCGGCGGAGGGACGCTCCTGGCTGAATTTCCTTAGACCTTTGGCTGTGCCATAAACCAATACGTCTTTCAGCATCTGGGTCGTGACAAAGGCGGTGGCAGGAGAAAGAACCGGGGTGATTGCGGGAGGGTTTTCCGTCCAGGCACGGAGGTTGCGATCATAAATACGGATAATGGTTCTTCCCCCCGGGCGCGAGCCGCCATTGGCCAGCGGGGCGTAAGCCAGCACCAGGTCATTCAGGGTAACCTCTTCGGCGCCGAGGGCCAGGGAGAGGCCATTGTCCGGCCGCAATGCAAGTCCCAGTTTCCCGGCAAAATCGACAAAATAGGGGATCCCTATCGCATCCAGCAATTTTACCGCGATGACATTATTCGAATGTGCCAGGGCCTGCCTGAGGGTCTGCTCGCCAAAGGTTTCTCCGCCATAGTTCATAGGCTGCCAGGTTTCGCCATTCCCTTTATTGTAGGCCACCGGCGTATCATTCATGATGCTGCCGGGAGTATAGCCTTTTTCCAGGGCGGCGGCGTATATCAAAGGCTTGATGGCCGAGCCGGGCTGACGCCTGGCGGTAAAGGCGCGGTCATAGGCGCTCTGTGCGAAATCCACGCCACCGGCGGCCGCCAGAACATCGCCCGTATTGGGGTCCATGCACAATAGCGCGCCCTGAAGCTGGGGGGAAATTCGATTAACCCCCTCACGCAACGTCTTTTCAGCCTGCTTTTGCAGGTTCAGATCGAGGGACGCGGTAACATCCAGTCCCCCCTGCTCGATGATACCCGGTCCGTTCCGTTCGATCAGCTTGTTCCGGATAAGGGTCATATAATAAGGCGCCTGTCCGGAAGGGACTACTGCCGGAGGATGGGCGCGCAGCTGTTTCTGCTGTTGGGAGGTGATCATTTTGAGTTCCACCATCCGCTTGAGGACCAGATCCCTCCGCCCCGTAACCCTTGCCGGCTTTCCCAGAGGATTGTAGCGGGTGGGTGATTTCGGCACACCGGCCAACATGGCGCATTCGCCATCAGTCAGCTCTTCCGGGTTTTTATCGAAATAGAGACGGGCTGCCTGGGCAATCCCCCAGGCGCCATTCCCATAATAGATTTCGTTAAAATACATCTCCAGGATCTGCTTCTTGCTGTATTTACGTTCAAACTCAATGGCCAGCTGAGCTTCCTTGAGTTTTCTGTCAATGGTCTTTTCCCCGGATAAAAATTTGTTTTTGATCAGCTGCTGGGTGATGGTCGAACCCCCTTCGGCCAATTTCCGCTTGACCACGTCCTTTAACAGCGCCCGTGCGATCCCTCTGACATCGATCCCGCCATGTTCGTAAAAACGGGAATCTTCAATGGCCACCAGCGCTTTCTGCAGGAAAGGAGGAATGCGGTCGATGGGTACCCAGTATCTTTTCTCCGGCAACAACCGGCCTGCGAACCTTCCCTGATTGTCGAAGACCTTGATTGAGGAATAACCGGGTGGAAGGGGTGGGTAAGTAGCGAAATTATCCTGGGCATGGGCAGGAAAGCAGATGTTCGATAGCAGAAGAAACATCAAGAGGGTAGAAAACAGTAATCGTGTCAAAGAAGAGAATCCCGTGGAAATCATATGTAGTTGGCTGCTCCGTCAGAGAATGTGGAGGCAGGAAGGAAATTCCGCCATCTGCTGGAGTTTGTCACACTTGTTTGACGGCATCAAGTCAAAAGTTGAAGGGAACGGCGAAGGGGTATTTCCAAGCTGCAATCAAGGGCAAATCCCCTTTAATCCCCCTTTGCCAAAAGGGGACTTTATCTTGCGGAAAGTTGGTTCTAACCGGCTCGATTATGATGCAAACCTCCTGCAACTGCTTGGGAAATATCCCAAGAAAGGGTTCAAGAATATTTCCGCGATGTCGATGAGACTATTGAGGTGGAAAAATCCGGACAAACTAATTCGGTATTGATTGGCCGGTGATTTCAGGCAGCCTCTTCTGAAACGCAGCCTGTGAGATGGCAACCGGAGGGTTATGAAGCCATGTTTGACAAGATAACTATTCTTGCGGTTGACGATTTGGATATAAACCGCAAGATAATGAGGACCATGCTGAGCGATCTGGGAGAGATCGATTATCTGGAAGCCCGGAACGGCTTGGAAGCGTTGAAAATTCTCCAAAGCTCAAACTCTGTCGATACCGTACTGCTTGACCTGGAGATGCCGATAATGAACGGTTTCGAGGTATTGCGCATCATGAAAGAGCACGACGTCTTTCGGGAGATACCGGTAATCGTCATAACTTCGGACAAAGCGGAGGTCAACAAGATTCTTGCCATGGGCGCCAATGATTTCATGGCAAAGCCATTCGATCCGGTGGAGCTCAAACTGCGCGTCATGAATCAAGTGCGCATCAAGAAACTGGGCGAATTGACACGGGACTTCAACAGTATCCTCGAGGAGGAGGTGGTCAAAAAAACCGCATCCCTGCAAAAGGCCCTGGAACTTTCACGGAAAGCCGAATTCGAAATCTCGCTCAGGCTCGGCAGGGCCGCCGAATTCCGGGACCTCGAAACCGGCATGCATATCCGCCGCGTCAGCGAATTGTCATATGAACTTGCGCTGCGCACGGGGCTGGACGAACAGGAGTGCGAGATACTTCGCCACGCATCCCCGCTCCATGATGTGGGGAAAATCGGCATCCCCGACAGTATCCTGCTCAAGCCCGGAAAACTGGATGTTGCCGAGTTTCAGATTATGAAAACGCATACCACGATCGGCGGCAAAATTCTCTCCGACGCCGGCGAGTTCCCCGTAATTACAGCAGCTCAGACAGTCGCATTGCAGCATCATGAAAAATGGGACGGCAGCGGCTATCCCCAGGGACTTGCCGGAACGGACATACACATCTTCGGGAGGATCGTGACAGTTGCCGATGTATTCGACGCGTTGACCTCGGAAAGACCATACAAAAAGGAGTTTCCCATAGAGAAAGCCATGGGAATCATGAGGGACGGCAAAGGTACGTTTTTTGACCCGGATCTGCTGGACCTGTTTATCGAAAATCTGGATGCATTCATCAGGATAAAGGATGCGTACCGGGACATGAATAATCCGGGCTCTGAAAGTGCAAGCGCAGGGGGAATTCTTCGCGTTCCTGTAAAACAAGTTGTTCACCCGTATCAACATCAATAATGATTTACCTGATTATCACTGATCCACCGCCAGATTTTACCCCCCTTTGGAAAAGGGGGGCCAGGGGGGATTTCCAAGCGGCAATCAAAGGCAAATCCCCCTCAATCCCCCTTTGCCAAAGGGGGACTTTGTCTTTCCTCAAAAGGCATCACCTCGGGTTCGCCGAACTCACCCCATTTTTCATTTAACATTATTTGATTTATTGGTTACTATGGCGCAAAGAAAGGAGGGGGAATTTGACCGACATGACTCCGGCCGTCTGGCAGGGACTATTGGGACTGGCGCCGCTGGCGATATACATTCTGCTCGTTTTCCGGAATGTCGATATTCTGCCGGCAACGGCCGTCTCTGTTTTGATCGGCGCGGTGATCAGCCACCAGACCATCCTCTCTTTCGGACAAGCGCTGGCCAGCAGCATGGGGTCATTTCTGGCGCTGGTCGGCCTGATCATCATGCTGGGGCGGGGACTGGGCGAGGTGCTCGGCGCAACCGGGGTTTCTCATGCCATCGTCCACCGGATCATCCACGGCATCGGCGTTGATACTGAAAAAAAGGCGATGCTGGGGATCATGGCCGCCTGCCTGGTCATGGTCGGCCTGCTCGGCACCATGGCCGGGGGGAACGCCATCATCGCGCCGATCGTCGTGCCGATCGCCGCCGCGGTCGGGCTGTCGCGCAGCACCGTCGGGGTCATATTCCAGGCCGCGGGCGAAGAGGCGCTTATACTCGGCCCTTTTACTCCTCCTGTAATTACCCTGCTCGGCCTGACGAAGATCGGTTATGGCGAAATGCTCCTCTATGTCTCCGGTCCGGTTGCGCTGATTACCCTTGTTGTCACCTGGTTCATGATCCAGCGGATCCAGCGCAAGACCCGATTCTCGAATCCCTATGAACTGCCGGATGAAACCGTACACTTTGCCCCCGACCCCCGGAGCCACCGCGCCACGGTCCTGTTCGCCTGTTCTTTTCTGATCGCGGTCGTATACGGAATAGTTGTCAAAGCCCCCACCTCGTTTGTCATCGTCATCATGCTGGGGCTCTCCCTGATCACCGGTTTTGCCGGTGGGTTGAAGCTCGATGCAATTCTGAAGCTGGTCATTAAAGGGATGGCGGGGAATGTCGGGCTGTTTCTTCTCTTTCTTTTACTCGACCCGTTCATCGTTTTCGTGGAGAAGGCGGGTGGCTTCGCGGCCCTCTCCGCTATGATAAAGCCGCTTCTGGAATATGGCGGCAAACCGTCGATCGTGATTACCGGCGGTTTTCTTGGCGCCTTCGGGATCAGCGGCGCCACCGTGGCAACCCTGAAGCTTCTTCATGAGATGTTCAATCCGATTCTCGGCAGATATGGCGTTTCGATGCTTGCCTGGTCGCTGGCGCTGGTGGTTGCCACCAGGGTCAACAATTTCGTATTTCCCGGGGCGAACATGGTAAGCTCGCTTGGCTTTGCCGAATCCAGTGACATGAAATCACTCTTGCGCAACGGCTGGGTTGTGGCTGCCTGCCAACTCACCTTTCTCATCATCTTCAGTATGCTATTTGCTTGAACCGGGTGCTGGTCAAACCGGGCAAAGGCTGTTATAGTATGTACTGCGCCGATTCATCGCGCTTCATGGGTCGTTACGGGAGGATAGCATGCTGACAATGCAGGAGATCAAGGGCCATTACCTTTTCAGTGCCGAAGAGGCGGATACTCTCAGGTCGCTGTTGCCGACAGCCGAAAAGAACCGCGAGTTGATGATCGATGAATTCTATGATTATCTTCTCGGCATCCCCGAGACGGCGGCTTTTCTCCAGGATGAACAATTACTGCACCGGCTCAAGAAGAGCCATGGCGACTGGTTCGTCAGCCTTTTCTGCGGCGCCTATGACAATCAGTACCTGCACAATCTGCAACGGGTAGGTCAGGTGCATGTCCGGATCGGTCTCAAAGCCCACTTCGTCAATGCGGCGATGCAGGTGGTCCGGCGCTTTGCCGTGGGAATGATCCGGGAGAATTTCCCCGATCGCGAAGAAAGGCGCAGGAATACCGAGGCGATAGAGAAGATCCTGGATATAAATCTCGATATTATCACCGCATCTTATATTGAAGAAGAACTGAAGAAAGTATTCATCTCCCATACTCTCGAATCGAAACTGATCAAGGCGACGGAACGCTTCACCTATGGGCTCAACCTGATTCTCGTGCTGGCCCTGGTCGGGGTTTCCCTGTCGCTGGTCGGGCTCTTTTTCTGGGAGATCACGCACGTCTTTAGCGGCGATCTGGAGAAGGGGATTTTGAGCGCACTGGGGACGCTGCTCATTATATGGATGATGATCGAACTGATGGATAACGAGATAAAAAGCCTCAAGGGAGGTCGCTTCAATATCCTCGTCTTCATCGGCGTGGTCATTGTCGCAATAATCCGGGAGATCCTGATTTCCACTTTGCGTCACGACATGCTTGAGACCCAGATCTTCCTTACCGGCACCCTGCTGATTCTCGGTGTCGTCTACTTTCTTGTCGCGCGGAGTCAACGCTCTCCATACTGATATTACGCCGGCAATTACACATCACAACCCTTAGGGACTCGGCATTTACTAATATACCGTTTATGCGGGCTTAGTGTAGGTCGCGTTAGTTTTTTCAACGCGACATTGCAACTATATTAAAGTGGTGTTCATCCGCAGGCCCGGGATGAGACTCTTAATTAATTTTCTTGTAACTACCGGGGTTATAGGTATAAAATCAATTCGGGTGACGGTATTCCCCGTTTGTTATCATCAGGCGTCTTGATTCTCACCGTTGCAAGTTTCTATGCGCACTTAATTAATAGAAAAAGCTGAAAGCGGACTTTACGCAATTTTCCTCCGATGTATGAGGGCCCTTGGGAAAGCGGCCCGGCAAAAATGAAACGGTTGCGGAGTTTTGTTGTGGACATTTTTCTGGTTTTGGAAATTTCCATCCTTTTTCAAGTCACTGCATTAATCATAGCTTTCTGGTTGATAAAGGTCACCGGCAGGAAAGAAGCCTGGATTTTGCTCGCAGCGGCCCTGACCATCATGGTCGCCCGGCGCATATTCACTTTCTACAGCCTTTACACCGGCACATCAGCCAACTCCTTTACTCTCTCCATAGAACTGATCGAACTTGCCGTATCCGTGCTGCTAGCGGCCGGGATGGCCGTAGCGGTTCCCTTCATCCAGTCGATAAAGCGCTCGGAAGAATTGCAAATCGACATCAACCGTTCCCTGAAGATGTTTACTCTCTCCAACGAGGCGATAGTTACGGCGACAGATGAATTGTCGCTATTGCAGTACATTTGCAGGGTCATCTTCGAGGTCGGCGGCTATCGCTATGCCTGGGTCGGATATACCGAGCTGAACGGCAAACCGCACCTGCATCACGTTGCCCATGCGGGATTCAAAGAAGCCGGCAGCGAAGCGCCGTTAATCATCCGGGCTGATGCCGAACAAGGGATCAACCCGATCAGTACGGCAATCAGAACCGGCAAACCGGTTGTCTGCAACAACACCCATTCAGACCCCTCTTATGGGCTGTGGCGCAACGAGGCGGTTGATCTCGGCTACCTCTCCATTATTTCCCTGCCGCTTGTCCTTGATAATGATGTCTTTGGCGTGCTTAATATCTATGGCGAAAAGGCCGATTCCTTCGAGCTTTCGGAAGTCAAGCTGTTGCAGGAAATGGCCGACGATCTGGTTTATGGCGTGAAAGCCTTGCGGGCGAGAGAAGAACACAAACGGGTCGAAGAAGCCCTGCACAGAAGCGAAGAACGGATCAGGGCTTCCATAGAGAACATGCCGGACGCGTTCAGCATCTTTACGGCGATCAGGGATGATTCAGGGAGAATCAAGGATTTCCGCATCGACTATGCGAACGCGGCAGCGTGTCTACTGAGCGGTCTGGGTTCCTCCGAACTGGGCGGCGGTAAACTTCTGGAGCTGCTTCCTGATTACAACGACACGGGGCTGTTCGATGAATTCTGCAAGGTCGTGGAGACCGGCCAGCCGCTCATCAAGAGCAAGCAGACCGTTGAACTGGAAGAAAAGAAAATCGGCAAAGGGGAAAAGAGGACATACAATCTCAGAGCGGTCAAGCTGGAAGACGGCCTGGTGGTCGCATGGCGCGACATTACCGAACTTAAACGGGCTGTTGAGGCGTTGTGGGTCAGTGAAGCCAGATACCAGACCATTTTCAATACCGCCGCCGTGCCAATCTGCGTTGAGGACTTCTCTCAGGTTAAGGCCGCCTTGACTGTACTGAAATCGCAGGGTGTGACCGATATGCGCGAATACCTGGGTGATCATAAGGAGTTTGTCAGGAGTTTTGCACAGATGGTTACAATACATGATGTAAACGAAGCGGCCGTCAAATTATACGAAGCTGAAAACAGAGAAGAACTTCTCAATTTACAGAAGGATATTTATTTGCCGGAAAATTTCCCGGTTTTTAAAGATATTTTGGTCGCCATGGCGGAAGGCAAAGAGCTTTATGAAGGAGAAACCGTCAACAGGAGCCTGAAGGGAAAACGGCTGAATATCTGGATAAGAATAACGATTCCCGGGGATGACAGGGAATTCGAGAACCTGCTCGTCAGCATATTTGATATCACCGAGCGGAGAAAAATGGAGGAAGAGCTGCTGAAAGCGCAAAAGCTGGAGTCGCTCGGCGTCCTGGCGGGAGGCATAGCCCACGATTTCAACAATATGCTGACCGTCATGCTGGGAAATATTACCCTGGCGAAAATGAAGCTGAATAAGGATGACATCGTTTCCGAACGACTGGAAAAAGCCGAAAATGCAATTCACCGCGCCAAGGATTTAACAAGAAATCTTTTGACATTTTCCCTTAAGGGGGAGTTGTCCAAGAAAATGGTGGCAATAGGGGAGTTGATAAAAGAGACGGCAAATTTTGCGGTCAGCGGTTCCCGGTCGCGCTGCGAATTATCGATTCCCAATGACCTCTGGCCGGTTGAGGCCGATGAAGGGCAAATCAGCCAGGTTATCCATAATATCATCATAAACGCCGATCAGGCGATGCCGGACGGGGGCACGATCACAGTGCAATGTGAAAACATTGCCAGCGGCGCCGCCGATTTGCCGCTGTTGAAAGAAAGCAGGTACATCAGGATTTCCATAAAAGACCAAGGTGCGGGGATAGCTCCCGATGGGAGAGAGAAGATATTCGACCCGTATTTTACGACAAAAGAGGGGAAGAGCGGCCTCGGTCTTGCCACTTCCTATTCCATCATCAATAAACACGGCGGTCTGATCTCTGTGGACTCCGAACCGGCAGACGGAGCGGTGCTCCACATTTACCTCCCCGCTATCGAGGCAATGAGGGCGGAAAAAAGTGGAGAAGAGAGGAAAACCCTCAAAGGGAACGAGAGGGTGCTTATCATGGATGACGAAGAAGCGGTCAGGGAAGTTGCCGAGGGGATACTCAACTCCATTGGCTGCGAAATTGAATTGGCGCAAGATGGAACTGAAGCGCTTGAATTGTACCTGAAAGCCAGGGAAGCGGGAAGGCCGTTCGACGTGGTTATTCTCGACCTTACCGTTTCCGGCGGCATGGGCGGCATTGAAACGATAAAGAAGCTCTTGGCTATAGATAACGATGTGAAAGCGATCGTTTCAACCGGATATTCCAATGATCCGGTCATGGCGGAATACAGGAGATACGGTTTTAGGGGGGCGTTGAACAAACCGTACAAGCTGCAGGAGATCAACGAAGTGCTATCATCGGTTATCGCGGGGGGGAATTCGTAACTGGGTGTTTGTGCCAAAAAACGTCTCTTTTTCAGAGAATCCCCGCAAATTATGCATGCCGTTCCCGGCAAAATGGCTTATTTCTTTCGCCTCACAAATATGACAGGGGAGTGATACCAAATAGTAATCACTTAAATTGTGCCGGCAATTTCCGGAGCTGTTCGACCCCCTTTATTTAATGAAAATCCTGGCCATTCCCCAATTCCGTTTGCTGCGATTTGTATTATAACCCTGTATCTTGCTAATTTGACAAGTTTATTTGGCTTGACACAGACCGGGGAGGCATACGAGGTAATATCTGTTGAAGACGCGGCGGAACCTTTGTGCAAATTGTTGCTGCTTATACCGTGAGCGCCAAAAACATTACACAGTGATATTCCGTAAAGGAATTGCAACTAAATTTAGCTGGCAATATCTCCCAGGCATATTTATTGCTATCATGAAAGCTGTTCGGGTATATTCCCGAAACATATAAAGCCGGCCTTTCTTCAACCTCACGAAATATGAAAACAAAGCATATCCGGGGAAATACTGTTTGGTTATTAAAGTTATTATACAACGTTATATCGATCTCATTGTATGAATCTAACTCAGCCGGCGATTAATAGTATCAGTAATATTTTCAAAATTAATCTCTTGACTTTACTTGTTTTTAGCAATATTACTACGCTGTAATGTGTTGTCGGCATAATTGATATCTATTCGCAATCGCAAAGCAGATTTTCTTCCCGGTAATTTAGAGTCGCCTCTCAATAGTAATAACTGTTTTTCCTGAGTTCTATTTTGATGAACTCGCAAAAAGTCGGAGAACCCACATTTCCGACATTCCCGCGCAAGCGGGAATTCAGGAATTTCAGGCTGTTACAAAACCCCTGGATACCCGCTTGCGCGGGCATGACGACTTTTTGTGAACGCATCAATTTTGAATAAACCTTGGTACATCGGGAACAATAAGCCTGAACTTTCCAAGTAAAACGCTGTTAGATTCACCATTAGCATTAATGAGATGTTTGTCTTTCCCATGGTTGCAAACATTCTGAATCAAAGGAGGTAAGGTTATGGCAGGGAGAATCAGGCGCATGATAGATTCAGTTATTCAGCAGAGAGCAGCGGGCAACCCGATGCTGGAAAAAATCCTTAAAACCAAAATGATTCTCAAAGGTGTTAATCCCAATAAGTTTACGCTTGAATCCGATGATGACCCGGTGGTGCTGGAGAAACTTGAAAGAATGCTGCGAGAACTCAAATAACGACATCTATCGAAAAGGGAGGATGAAGTATGAATATAGTTACTGCATGTTCAACCAAAAATACAGTTGATGAAGTTGTCAAGGATATTAACGAACAGTTGGTTCTTTTCGATGCAAAGCTGGTTTTATACTTTGCCTCTTCAAAGTTCGAACCCGACTACATCAGCCGGAAAATGCAGGAATCCTTCCCCGGTTCAGCGGTGTTCGGATGTTCGACCGCCGGTGAGATCATAACCGGAAAAATGCTCGATGATTCCGTAGTTGCCATGGCATTCAACGCTGAGGCCATTAACGACGTTAAAATTGAAGTCGTTGAAGATCTAAAGGGCGATGGCGGAGTCAAAAAGGCCTTCGCATCTTTTGAAAAGCACTTTGGAACGTCCTTGTCGGAAATGGACTCACAAAAATATGTCGGCATAATCCTGGTCGATGGCTTAAGCGGCGCTGAAGAAGGGCTGATTGAAACCATCGGTGATTTGACGAATGTCGTATTCATTGGCGGATCTGCCGGTGATGATTTAAAATTCACTGACACGCATCTCTACGCGAACGGGAAAAGTTACTCCAATTCCGCGATATTGGCATTGCTGAAACCGGGCACGGAATTTACTTTCATTAAAACGCAGAGTTTCTGCGATTTGGGCAAAACCCTTGAAGTCACCAAAGCCGATGAGGTGAAAAGGATCGTCTATGAATTTAACGGAAAACCGGCTGCGGTTGCTTATGCGGAGGCTGTCGGCACATCGGTCGAAGACGCCGCGAAACGTTTCATGCACAACCCTGTGGGGCTCCTGGTGGAAGATGAACCCTATGTCCGCAGCCCGCAACAGATCAAAGAGAACGGCAGCATGGCGTTTTATTGCGGGGTGGGGGAAGGAATGGAGTTAACTCTGCTCGAATCCACGAATATTATCGAAGATACCCGCAACGCGATAAAGCAGGCAGTTGAAGAACTCGGCAAAGTTTCCGCGATAATCAATTTCAACTGCATCCTCAGGACATTGGAGCTAAAGCAGAAAAACCTGACCAAGGAGTATGGTGAAGTTTTCTCCGCGATTCCCACTGTCGGTTTCAGCACTTATGGAGAACAGTATATAGGCCATATTAATCAGACGGCCACCATGCTTGTTTTTAAGTAAGTTCCGGCATTATGGCATTTGCGCCATTTTTTTCGCAGTAAAGACATCAATAAGGGGAATTTGACAATTTACTGTAAATAACCCCTTTTCAATACAGAGACTAATTCTATGGCAAGTGATCCATTACTGTTAAATGTTAATAAAAACGACACCTTTTTAAAAGGGAGTCTTTCATTAACTAATATCACTGACCTGCTGCAATTCCTTTCCGCCAGTTACAAAAGCGGAATGATTCAATTGATCGGGCAGCCGGGAGATAAGGAAGGAAAGATATACTTTATGACCGGTGAGATCGTAAATGTCTTATCGGGAAAGGCTTCCGGACTGGATGGGTTTGCCGACCTTATGAGCTGGGATCAGGGGACTTTTCAGTTTCACCCGGATGTTGCCGCACCTGAAAAAAACATCGGGCTTCCGGTTCAGCATGCCATAATTCAAGCGGCGGTATTGCTTGACCACCGGGCGGCAAACAGCAAAAAGAGTAATCCTGGCGAAGATGATAGACAGGGAAACATCAAAGATGGGGAAAGGAGTAAAGAGATGGAAACAAATGAGCGGGATTCAACGGCAGTACTGAACGATTTGTTGACGGTTCCTGGAATTGATGCGGTTGTTGTGATCGGGAGGGACGGATTCGTTATCGAATCAGCCGGGAACAGTACAAGAATTAACATAGATGAACTTGGAGCATCCCTGGCTCACGCGATCAATGGTATCGAGGAAATGGGCAACGAGTTGAAAGTCAACCTGTTTCAAGACTTGTTCATTGAATACGGAAGAGCGGTTATTTTATGCAAACCTGTAGGAGACGCAGTGGCCGCGGTGATAGCGCCAGATGCTTCTAAGCTGGGAATTATCAGGCATAAAACCAAAAAGTATTTCGACGAACTTGCCTTATCATTCTAGGAGGGAGCAATAAATGTCACTGATACTAGATTACAGTTTGGATAATGAAACATATCGCCATTCCTTAAACGGGCAGCCGGTGGTCATGCATTCCCATCATTATCTTGCCCTGATTACGAAACTGGCGCAAGATTTGGGCGACATCGGCGGCGCGCAGATTCTCAGGGATGTCGTGGAAGAGTCGATGTGGGCGATTTTTGACGATTATGTGCAAAAGAATGACCTGACGGCGCCATTGGACAGATGTAACGTAGGCAGGGAGTATTATTCCGTCTTCGGGCTGGGGAAAATGGTGGTGACCGCCAATGAGAGCGGCGGTGAAGTGCGTCTGATAAGGTCTCATATCGATGAAGGATGGGTCATGAAATGGGGGCCCAATCATAAACCGGTTAATCTCTTTACCTGTGGTTACATAGCCGCCATTTTTGCGGTAGCATTCAAGAAACCGGTAAAAAGCTATACAGTGACCGAGGCGACCAGCATGGCCTGCGGTGATGCTGAAGGTAAGTTTATCGTTAAGCTATCCTGAAAATAGAAGGAGCAATACAATGACAGTTATGCGTGACACAGTTGTAAAGGCCCTTGCCAAATGCACGGTGCAAGGCGATGAGAACGGTTTGATTCCGGAATATGATGTTCTGGTAAACCTCCTCCCCGTTTCCCTGTTAAATAAGTTTTCCGAGAGAATCCTGGCAGTTGCGCCGGCCGATAAAAAGGATCTCGTGGAAAATGGGCTCGTCAGGGCGGCTTATGAATGCGGCTATCATACAGGGTGCGGCATTATTACGTCCGACATTTTCAATGATGTAGTTCTCCCCATGGTAACTGAAGGGGAGAAAGATATTCTGCGTGGAGCATATGCGGCCTTCACTGCCTGGGGATGGGCAAAGGCAGGTATTGTTCAACTCAAGGAAGCCGAAAAAATGGTAATCCGCGCCAACGATTATTATGAGGCAGACAGCGTTGGAGAAGGAATGCGCGCATATATGTTCCGGGGGTTGTGCCAGGCGTTCTTCGATTTGACTTATGCCGATCCCTATCCTGACGGAATGGATACCTATGTCTGCCAGCAGACGAAAGGTATCGAAGTAGGGGACCAGTATGGCGAGTTTGTGGTCACCAAGAAGTAGTAATAATTGCGCCGAATTCAATATCATAGTCATATTAAGCTTGGAGAAGTAAGTGTCGAATCTGGATTCGCAAGATATAGACGGTCTTCCCTTTATTGACGCCCTTCTAAAAACTTCTCTAAAAAAATGGGGCGGCATTTTACGGGTCATGAAAGATGTCGAACAAATCGGCTCCGTATTCATGCGCGAAGGCCAGGTCGCTTGGGCGGTAAGCAAGAACCAGACGGAGAATTTCGGCTCTTTTCTGGAACGGATCGGGTTGATTCCCAAAGAGAAGCTGAGCGAAATTGTCGCCAGATACAAAACACTGGGCAAAGCCAAGAAACTCGGCACACTCCTTGAGGAAGAAGGATTGATATCCCGCAGCAAATTGCGGGAATGTCTCAGGGCGCATATCCGGGCCGCTATCGCTTCCATGATGGATGATCCTGAAGTGGTGATCAAAGCCAGCCATGGCGAGATGATAGTCGACGCTAACTTGATGTTCATGTTGAATGAAGTGCTTCCGGTGCATTATCTTGCCAGCGAGCCGGACGATTCCATGTTTTTCGATACCGGACCTGAAAATACCCCGATTGAGGAAGTAAATGCAGATAAAGCGATTGATATCCTGGCGAATCTGGCGACTATCCCGGGATACCGGTTTTCATTTCTTGCCGGGGCGAATGGTAAATTGCTGGCCCTGCATAAAGCTGATGAAAGCATAAACATAGGAGAAACCGCTGCCAAAGCAGTCGAATGGATCAATTTGTCCGCGAGGAACGCCGCGGATGGGTACTTCGGGCCGATGGAATGCATCATCATGGAACATGGGAACGGATTACTGGTAACGCAATGGACGGACAATGAAGGTCAATGCTTTGTTACCGGCTCGTTTGACAAAGATGGCAAACTGGGAGTTATCAAGCACAAGATTTCAGAAGCGATTCCATCCATCCGCCAATTAATTGCAGACGGTATCGACTAGATTGGAGAACTGAGATGGCAAATGTTATTGCAATAGTGAGTTC
>Ga0137449_1000030_pt1 | contig 15274 bp, 14 predicted proteins | sample EasRivERMGT436_2_FD_104905 | JGI IMG/M metagenome (GOLD analysis project Ga0137449, IMG submission 104905) | Soil microbial communities from meander-bound floodplain in the East River, Colorado, USA - East River MetaG ERMGT436_2 | ecosystem: Environmental > Terrestrial > Soil > Floodplain ... | reverse complement strand
GTGGCTGCCCTTACCCCTCTCGAAGCGCTGAACATACTCGATGAATTGAAAAGGATGGTTTAAGCGATGACAAAAAAGCTCTGCCTGCTCATCTTTATTATCTTCATGGCCCTGCTCCTGCCGGGAATGGCGATCGCCGAACAGAACGGGGCGAAGTCGCCGGCGCGGGACGCGGAACACCACGCCGGGAAAAAAGCCGGCAAAGCCGGCAAGAAAACCGGCAAGGCTTCTCCTTCCAGGAAAAAGAAGAGCGGCAAAGTTTCCGGCAAAAAATCCGCCAAAACAGCGAAGCTGAAGAAGGCGCTCCCCCGGGACCCGGAAAAAGCTGCTCCGTTCGCCCTTGTCAAGGAATTGCGCCACTGGTCGAATCCGGACTACACGCGCATTGCCGTGGCTCTCGACCGTGAGGCCAAGTTCGAGTTTCACCGTTTACCCCGGAATGAAGAGCTGCAATCTTCGCCGCGCCTGTACATCGATATAAGCGGGGCGAAAATCGCCCCGGGAGTCAAGGATATAACCATCGGCGACGGACTTCTGAAAAAAGCCCGGATCGCCCAGTTCAGCTCCGGCACCGTCCGGGTGGTGCTCGACCTGGACAGCATGAAGGATTACAAGGTTTTTACGTTTTCCGATCCTTTCAGCATAATCATCGACGCAAAAGGCGATCGTCAGACGGAGATCACCAGGGCAAGGGAGCCGGGCATTTCTACTCTGCCCGCAACCGCGGCGATCAAGCCGCTCCCCGCCGTAGAAAAAACAAGGGAGACCGCCAGGCCTGCCATCGGCAAGATCCGGCGAATAGTTGTCGACGCCGGCCACGGCGGACATGATCCGGGCGCGCTGGGTGCGGGCGGTTCCAGGGAAAAGGACGTTGTCCTGCAGATCGCCCTCAGGCTGGCGCGCAAGCTCAAGGAGGAACTCGGGCTGGATGTGGTGCTGACAAGATCGACGGACGTCTTCATTGAGTTGAAGGAGCGCACGGCAATTGCCAACCAGGTCGGCGCCGATCTTTTCGTCTCCATACATGCCAACGCCGCCCTGAGCAGAAACACCAACGGCATCGAAACCTATTACCTGAATCTTGCCAAGACGGAAAAAGTCGCGCAGCTGGCAGCACAGGAGAACGGCACAACCCTGGAAAAGGTCAGCCTTTTGCAGGCTGTTCTCTTCGACCTGATGGCCAATTACAAGTTGAACGATTCGGCCCACCTTGCCGACGAAGTGCAGAAGGCCGTTTACCACAGGGTCGCCGCGAAATATTCCGGCGTCAAGAACCTCGGGGTGAAACAGGGCCCCTTCTATGTGCTGGTCGGAGCAACCATGCCGAGCATACTGGTGGAAACCGCATTTCTTTCCAATGAAAAGGAAGAGGCCCGGCTCAAAGATCCCGCCTATCAGGAGTGTACCGCGGAAGGGGTGCTGGATGGGATTCGGGAGTATATTGCAAGTTTGAAATAACAGTTCTACGTTCTTCGTTCTTCGTTAAAAAGCTGTCAACCTTGAACATAGAACCTTGAACCTAGAACCGCCTCTGAGGTTTTATGGAATTCGACATCAACAAATATTTCCCCGACGAGAACTATTATGCCGGAGATGCCGGGAGGGCGACGTTCGTCGAGAAGAGGCCTCTTTACCTGGCTGCCAGCAAGCATTTTCTCAATTTTTACCGGGAACAGATAAGGCAGCAGCATCGCTCCGGCGCCAGCGGCGAATTGGTGGTGAAGGCGATCACCGATATGACCGATGCCCTGATCAACAAGCTCTTTCACTGTAGCGCCGGGGAGCGGGGCGGCTCCGGAAAAAGCCGGGAGCACCTGGCCCTGCTGGCTATCGGCGGATACGGACGGGGCGAGTTGAACCCCCACTCGGACATCGACCTGATGTTCCTCTATAAAGGCAAAGATTCCAAAAATGTGGAGGAGGCCGCCCAGAGGCTTCTCTATTTTCTTTGGGACATGCGGCTCGACGTCGGTTATTCGGTCCGCACCCTGAAAGATTGCGTGGAAATGGCCAATGCCGATACGACCGTCAAAACGGCGCTCGTGGATGCCCGCTATCTCTCCGGCAGCCGCGCGCTCTTCAAGGATTTTCAGGAGTTGCTGCTGGGCCAGATTCTCACCAAAGGGAGCAATTCGTTTATTAACGATAAAGTGGCCGAAATGGACTTGCGCCACGAAAAATACGGATCAACCGTCTATACCCTTGAACCGAACATCAAGGAAGGGGAAGGGGCGCTCCGTGACCTGCATACCACCCTCTGGGTCGCCAAGATCAAATACAAGATAACCGCGCCGCGCGAATTGATTATCAAAGGGATCATGTCCGAGGAGGAACTGGAGATCTTCACCAACTCCCTTTCTTATCTCTGGAGAATCCGTAACGAGCTGCACTACCTGGCAAATCGCAAGAACGACCAGTTGACCTTCGATGCCCAGACCAGCGCCGCTGAATTTCTCGGCTATGCGGACAAGGGGAAGGTCCTCGCCGTTGAGGAGTTCATGCGCGATTATTATCTCCAGGCGACCAGGGTGAAGAATTTTACCTCGACTCTGATCACGCGCTGCACCTGGCGCGAGGAAGGGGCGTCAAAGATCCTCGGCTATTTTATCAGAAGGCCGATCGGCGATGGTTTTTTCATCATCAAGGGGGAACTGACGTTACCCGACGAGAGCGTCGTGGAAAACGACCCTTCCCGGATGATGAAAATTTTCGAATACGCCCAGAAGCACGGCGTCTCCCTGCACATGAAGGTCAAAGCGCTTATCAGGAGAAATCTCCATCAGGTAAACGACAGGTTCCGCAGAAACAGGGGGGTCAATGCCTCTTTTTTCTCTATACTCCGTTGTGAAAAAGGGCTGGGCGAAACATTGAAACTCATGCACCACCTGGAGTTCCTGAACCGGTTCATCCCGGAATTCGAGCGGATTTTCTGCAAAGTGCAGCATGACATCTACCACATTTACACGGTGGATATCCATTCACTCTTCGCCGTTGATGAAATAGCCAGGCTCTGGAGGGGAGAGCATAGTAAAGACCTGCCGCTATTGACCCAGCTTGCTAATGAAGTGGATAAACGGGAACTCCTGGTCATGGCGGTCCTTCTCCATGATATGGGAAAAGGCGAAGGAGGGGGGCATGCCGAAAAGGGCGCGGCCATGGTCCCCACCATTGCCCGCCGCATGTGGCTTTCCAAGGAGGACAGCGAACGCCTCCAGTTCCTGGTCTCGCACCATCTCCTTTTTGCCCACATCGCCCAGCGCCGCGACCTGCACGATGAGAAGATGATCATCCAGTTTGCGAAGGAGATGGGGAAGAGCGAAAACCTGAAGATGCTCTACCTGTTGACCTATGCGGACATCAAGGCGGTCGGACCGGATGTCTGGACCGAATGGAAGGCGCTCCTGCTGCAGGAGCTTTATGAGAGGGCCTTCGAGGTGCTGGAACGGGGTGACTTCAGGTTCGAGGCGAGAAGCGAGCGGGTGAAAAAAGTGAAGCGCAAGGTTGTGGATATCCTTGGCGACGAATTCCCCGCGGATATGGTGAAAGAGGAACTGAAGGCGATGGCCATCCGCCATCTCCTGGCCAATCCCCCGCCGGTCTTGACGGAACATGTAAGAACCATGCTCAGCCTCGGGGAGAACACCATGATCACCAGGATCACCCATGAGCCGGAGCACGGATATACCAATTTCACTATCTGCACCCAGGACGTAACCGGACTTTTTTCCAAAATTACGGGAGTAATGGCGGCCAACGGCATGAACATTCTCGGAGCCCAGATCCACACCAGCACCAACGGCAAGGTCCTTGACGTTCTCCAGGTCAATTCCCCGCAGGGGTTCGCCGTTACCGAAGATAACCGTTGGAAAAAGGTTGAGGACGACATGCGGCAGGTCCTGGAGGGGGAGGTGCGGGTCGAGACGCTGGTGGAGAAAAGACAGAGGCCCTCGCTCCTCACCGAAAAAGTGCGGCCCCGTTTCCCGACCAGGGTGGAGATTGACAATGAGGTCTCGACCGATTATACGGTTATCGATATCTATACCCACGATAAAGTCGGATTGCTCTACCGGATAACGAGCACGCTGACGAAACTGGGGCTCTATATCGGCGTTTCCAAGATTTCCACCAAGGTCGACCAGGTGGCGGACGTCTTTTACGTAAGGGACATCTTCGGCCATAAGCTCACCGGCGAAAAGAAACTGGCGGGAATCAGGGAGCAACTTGTAAAGGCAATAGATGAATCATAAAAAACAAACTCTATTTAGAATCATTCATTGCACCCTCCCCCAGCCCTTTAGGCCCCTTTGGGTCCTCCCATCGAAGGGAGGGGAGCACAAATCCCCTCTCCCCCTGGTGGGAGAGGGTTAGGGAGAGGGGGGATTGAAAGGCGCAAGTTGTCCATGAACCACTATCTTGATCTTTTTTTAAACTACCTGCTGGTTGAGAAGGGCCTTGCCAAAAACACCCTGGAGGCCTACAGCCGCGATATAGTCCGCTACCTGAACCATCTTGAGGCCGAGGGATATGAGCGATTCAGCCAGGTCCGGCCGCTCGATGTAGCAGCTTTTATCGGCCTTCTCAAGGAGACGGGGCTTTCTCCGCGCAGCCGCGCCAGGGCGCTCTCCGCCATCCGGATGTTCCACCGTTTTCTGCTCATCGAGAATTATTGCGACGCCAATCCGACGGCAATCATCGAGGCGCCCAAGACAATCGGCAAGCTTCCGTCGCTCCTTTCTGCCCGTGAGGTCGAGAAGCTGCTGGCGTCACCAGCCGGCAAGGGATCAGGCGAAGTCCGCGACCGGGCGATGCTGGAGCTTCTATACGCGACCGGCCTGCGCGTATCGGAGCTGGTCTATCTCAAGGTCCGCGACATAAACATGGAGGCGGGGTTCCTTCTGACCATGGGAAAAGGGGAAAAAGAGCGGCTGGTGCCGATCGGTGAATCCGCGCGCACAGCCCTTGCCGAATATAGCGCCGATGCCCGGCCCGGCCTCGACAGATCCGGGCTATCGCCATATCTTTTCCTGAGCAGGCTGGGCAGCAAGATGACACGCCAGGCCTTTTGGAATATAATCAAGAAAAGGGCGCTGGAAGCGGGAATCGCCAGGAATATATCGCCGCATACGCTCAGGCATTCATTCGCCACCCATCTGCTGGAAAACGGCGCCGATCTGCGCAGCGTCCAGATCATGCTGGGGCATGCGGACCTCTCCACCACTCAGATCTACACCCACGTCACCCGTGAACGCCTGAAAAGAGTGCATGAAGAGCATCATCCAAGAGGGTGAAAGGCAAAACCGTTCAACGTTCTGGGTTAAAACCTTCAACCTTCAACTTTGAACCTTGAACGTAGAACTTGTGTATCGAAAGGACTTTAAAATGAAATACATCGTCTTGCTCGGCGACGGGATGTCGGATAAGAACCTGGACGAGCTGGGGGGAAAAACACCGCTTCAGGCGGCAAAAACGCCGAATATGGATTTTATGGCCAGGCGGGGGAAATTCGGCCTGGCCAGGACCGTCCCCGAAGGATATCAGCCCGGCAGCGACGTGGCTAACCTCGCCGTTTTCGGTTATGACCCGGCGACCTGTTACACCGGCCGTTCCCCACTTGAGGCGGCCAGCATCGGTGTCGAACTCGGCCCCGGAGATGTGGCGTTCCGGCTCAATCTGGTCAACCTGCACCCCCAGGGCGGGAAGCTCTTCATGCAGGATTATTCCGCCGGCCACATCTCCGCCGAAGAAGGGAAGGAACTTCTGGAGGCGCTCGGAGAAAAGTTCGGAAATGACGAGTTCCAGTTCTTTCCCGGCGTAGGCTACCGTCATCTTATGGTCTGGAGGGGCGGCTCGGACAAAATGACAGTCACCCCGCCCCACGACATAACGGGTCAGGATATTGCCGATTACCTCCCCAAGGGGGAAGGGGCGGATCAGCTTATTTACCTGATGAATGCCTCGCAGATGCTCTTCTGCAACCATCCCCAGTACAAAAAGAGGATGGCGGCCGACAAGCTCCCCGCCAACTCCATCTGGTTCTGGGGCCAGGGAAAGGCGCCCCGCATGGAGAGTTTCCGGCAGAAATTCGGCCTTTCCGGGGCGGTTATTTCGGCTGTTGACCTGATCAGGGGGATAGGGGTGTATGCGGGCCTCGACATCATCAAGGTGCCGGGAGCAACCGGCTATATCGACACGAACTACCAGGGGAAGGCGGAAGCCGCGCTGAAGGCTCTTGAAACCGTGGACTACGTCTATCTTCATGTGGAAGCCCCCGATGAAGCGGGACATTCTGGGAATCTGCCGGACAAGATAACAGCTATCGAACAGTTCGATGCGCTGGTGGTCGGGCCGGTCATGGAGGGGATGAAGAAGTTCGGCGATTACCGGATTCTCTGTCTTCCGGACCATCCCACGCCGGTAAAGCTGATGACCCACACCGCAGCTCCGGTCCCTTTCATTATTTATAGCGGCGAAGAGGCGCTGCACAAAGATGTCGCAGGTTATGACGAGGAGTCGGCAAAGGCAACCGGCATCCATGTAGGCGAAGGTTTCAGGCTGATGGAGATGCTGATAAAAGAGAGAAGGTAAATCAAAGGAGGAAGAAAAATGTCGCAGAACAAACCCGAACTTAAGTTCAAATACATTTTCGACTACGGCTACAATCCGGTCTACGTCAACGGCGCCCATGGCGGCGTTTCCCCGCGCGGGGAACTGGTCATGAATTTCTACCTGGAAAGGATGGCCCTCCCGGAGTCGATCACCCATGAGATCAATCCGAACGGTACCATCGGCAATGAGGTCTCCGCGGAGCCGGAGGACCTGAAGAACAGCCTGGTGCGCTTCATCGAAACCGGGGTGGTCATGAATTACCATAACGCCAAAGAGCTCCTTCTCTGGCTGGGGGAAAGAGTGCATGAAATGGAAGCGATGGAACAGGCGAAAACAGCCATCCCGACCGGCAAAGATGTGACCCACTGACGCATCAGCTTCCTTTTTTCTTGACAACTTTTTGCGTATGGATTATAAAACTTAGGTTCCGAGGTTAATGGATATGAAACCTCTTTGGCGACCCCAAGGAGGTTTTTTATACACGGCGGCGTAGCTCAGCTGGTTAGAGCACACGGCTCATATCCGTGATGTCCGGGGTTCAAGTCCCTGCACCGCCACCAATTTTGCAAAAGGCTGACAAAGCAAATCAGTCAGCCGATCACCTGAAGCCCCTTTCCGGTTCTTTCTACAACGGAAAGGGGCTTTTTCTTATCTGGAACAAACTCATCGAGCACATCGTCGAAGAGTATCAACTAACATTTTGTGGACATTCCAGGCATAAATGTGCTATTCCAGAGAACATTCCTATGAAACCCGGCAGTATGGCCCCGGCCGGTTTGTAATGATCCATGCAAAGATTCATTTTCCAGGATTGCGGGTATTGAAATGAAGTCCGTGAACAATGTCAGGGAAATCAGGACGGTACGCATGATGAGCAAGACGGAGCTGGCGCGCGTCGCCGGGATTTCCGCCCCCACCATCGACCGGATCGAGCAGGGCGGATTCTGCCGCATGGAAACAAGGCGAAAGATCATCCTGGCGCTGGGATTCACGCTGGAGGAGAGGGAAAAGGTTTTCCCCGAATGAGTTTTTTTGCTATTGCGTCAATTTTGCACAACTATTTTGAGAGGATTAGCAGATGACGAAAGCCGATTTAGCCGAGAAGGTATACGAGAAACTTTCCTGCACGAAGGATGAAGCCTTTGATCTGGTGGAGCTTACCCTGGAAACACTCAAGGAAGCCATTGCCAGGGAGGGGCATGTGAAGATAAGCGGGTTCGGGAATTTTGTCGTGAAACAGAAGGCGGCCCGGAAAGGAAGGAACCCGCAGACAGGTGAGGAGATTACCATAAGCCCGCGGAAGATCCTCACCTTCAAGGCAAGCCAGGTTTTGAAAGTTCGGATCAACCAAGGGTAGGAGGCCACGCGCCCTACCCTATCTACAGTATCCCTGACTCATTGATTATCTCGACCCCGAGAAAGTGAATATCGTCGGGGGTCCAACCACTCTCCTTCAGCGTATCAACGAGTAGCACCGCGAGGTAGGCCGGTTTTTTGCTCAATATGCTGGTGTCGATTTTCTCCAGGGTCTGGCTGTCCAGGATCTTTACATTATCCAAATTTCCCCTCCACTATTGCAACGGCAGATCATCTTCTAAATCAGATCTTAGTCCGCTCCTGATTCGACTATTTGGTCTTATGAAATTCGCAGCCGCACTCTTCCCTGTTAGCCAATTCCCTGTCGACTATCGACACGTGGTTTCTGGGTCTTTCACAATTGCAGGGGTCATATCTCATTTATAACACCTTCTTTCTCATTTTTCTCAGTTTCATCAAATTCTTTTTACAATAAAATTATAGCACATTTTTGAAATTGATAATCATTTATTATGCGATGATCTCTAATTTTGTGCTGCCGGCAAACTCGGGTATTTCAACGCCAAAGGCGTCTCCATCCCGGTTGCCGTGAGCGTCTTCCCTGACGAACTCTATCCAGCCCCGCGGAGCTGGGCAGAGCGGGCGTATCCTAAACTGATTCATTACAACAAGGTGGAGAAAGGCGGCCACTTTGCGGCCTGGGAACAGCCTCAGCTCTTTTCAGAAGAGGTTCGTGCGGGATTCTGCCGGGCGTTTCGACGCTCGGCAGATCTTCTTATTGATGTGCCATGACGTGCCGGTTGCGCTCAATGGGGGCTGGCGTGACCAAAACCTGGTCCTATAGATGGGGTAAGTTCATAGATGCTCTTGTTGTTTCCGCGCCTGCATTATCTGTGTATACGACATTAGGAAATACCTTTTTCCTATTACATTGTTTTGCGATTTTTGAAACAATATTCTTATTTGCGGCAGCATCCAGCTGTTGCAACGGCTTGCAAACATATCCAAATGGCCGGCCTATGTCCCCAATCATGCACCCTATTATTTGATGTTCACTTTGGGTTAGCGTCCAAGACAATATGAAATAATCTTTAGCTAATCTTTTTTTATCAATAGCTTCTTCAAAAGCAAGCCATTCCTTACATTGGCCATAACATTTGCCATTCGCATCGACAGAAGTTACATAAGGATTTACAGGACGACCGATTTCTCTGCCGTATTCATCCATTTTTTTGAATTGATCATCAATCATTTTATCAAGGTTATTTGTATCTGAAGATTCATCATATAGTTTCAAATATTTCTGCGAGTATATCCCCTCGGAGCCATCATAGTCATCTGCATCAAAGGTAACAATTACCTTTGCGCCATCTTTGGTCAAAGCACTTATTCGTGTATTCCTGAAGTCATCATTTCCCTTTAACAAGTAGCCATCCAGCGCCTCAATTACTTGGAGCTTTAAGCGGTGCAAGTCAGCTTTATCGAAGGTGGACCCTTTTACATCGTATTTTTCAAAATCCAGAAAATGGGACATCTTTAAAATTATGACTTCATGGTTATCTGATTTCGCGAGGAATTTCCGGACATCTTCAAGCATTCCTTCCACTGTGAAACCATAACAGCCTTCATTTCTGAGTGTAAATTTGTGAATGCCTATATTTATATCTGTCCCCACCCAAGTGAAATGACCTAAATACATCCTCCCATACTTATCAATTACAGGCCTTATATCAAAATACCTTATACCGGAATTCAACATCCCCCCAAATGACATTTGCTGAGTCTTAGTTACATCTGCACCAGCATAAGAAGAACAACTTGCGATTTTGCCCATTCCTGCATCGTGTGCGCCAGGTATTGTTATTTCTGCAAGTGAGGCTCCTTGTACGTCGAAATCATGAGTCATCCAGTAGTTGTAATTCTTCAGCTGAACAGCTTGTGAATTGTCACCAGGAGAAGTGCTGCCTTCATAGGCAAGGATCTCAATAACCTCTTGTAATATTTCATGGTTAGCGTCGTGAAATTGAGCAATTATAGTCTTTGTATTTATCGGTACTTCGATAGTGTTCCGGCCCGCAATTGAGTATTCCGGCTGCAGGTATTCACGATTACCTTCTGCATCCAACAATATGTAATGCAAGTGGGTTGCGTCGTCAGGAATGTTTTCTGTGTCTTGTAAGGATACGGCAACTATAAAGGATTGTGCTTCATTACTACTATTACCACAGCCGAACGACACAAATAGAATCAGGCTGAAAGTTGAATACAGGAGTAGCCACTTTTTGCAACCAATAATAGTCTTCATAAACACAACTCCTCTAATGTGATCGAATCAGCGGCCGACATCCGGGGTCAGTGTGGATAATACGCCTTTATGAAAGGATTACAATAGCGATTATAAAAGTGGAAAATATAAGGCAAAGTCACAACTTGGCAATAAAAAAGGCAGCCTCCGAAGAAGCTGCCCAAGATGATTCTTATGCGGGGGAAACCGCCGCGCCTTTCTTGATGTCGTTGACGTATGTGGTGTCGAACTGCTTTCCCGCAGACGCGCATGATACGAGCGTAAGAACTGCAACTGCCTATAAAATGTTCCGTGCCTTTTTAGTTATTGTTTCGGCATGTTAGCTTGGTCCGACCCCAGAACCTTTCCCCTATACGCCGTTAAGGAAGTTGAAGATCAATGGCGTCCTGAAATGCAGCTGAAAGGTTGTTTTGACTAACTTGTCAGTATTTGGATCAATTTCCCGAAGGACAATCAATCGGCTGGATTGCGGGGTCGTTGATTTATCTCCAACATGCCTGACCATGAGGGTTTACAATTACAATGATTCTCCAATGCCAATTGGCAATGATATTGCTTCATACCTGTAACATATCAATTTTCAAGATATCTTCAAATTTGCCGATAAGTTTGTAACGTCTTCAAAATCCATGCGAATTGCTGCAAAGACTGACAGAGTATTTTGTGTTTTACAATACTGGAAGAACCCACCAGTGGCTTGGTTTATGATGTTCACGCTAGTGAATAGGAAATCAACGGCCGATTAAAGGAGAGTACTATGGATGACGGCGATGCAAAAAAGGGGAGCGGGACTCGACAGGTCGATCCCCTGGTATCAGGCCATGGGTAATGCAGCACTGTACAAGCAATTGAGTCCAACAATGATCAACGCACTGAAAGCCACGTACCCAACTGCCACATGATGTCGGCAGCTGCGGTTCGTCATCCAATCAGACCAGCAGCGACACGAGTTTATAGATAGTGTGAATTCCTATTGATGGCCTCACACAAAATAAATGTCGAGCATTGCGAGTCTCCACCGGGGGATGGGAGAAACCTTAATGTATGGAGGTAAGGCATGAATTACTGCAAACCCGGATTGACCATCCTCACCGGTCTGATGTTAGCGGCATGCAACGGGAGCACCACCCCCAACCCTCGGGGGGATCTGATCAGTGCCCCAACCGTAATGAGCATGGTAACCGCAGCGGATCTTGATGCGCTGGCCACAACTAACGGTTATCAGGATTTGACGGGGACCGCCAAATGCGATGTCACGGTGGCGCAAATTATTTATCAGACACCCGGAGTGCAACCAGGGGAGATGACCACTGCATCCGCCGGTGTTCTGATCCCCAGCGGAGCCAGTTGCCCGGGGCCATTCCCGCTGGTCGCTTTTGGCAGAGGTACCAATGAATTTAAGGCCTACTCCATGGCAAATCCTCAAGGCCCTGAGACCATTCGCCTGATGACATTCTTTGCAGCTCAGGGATACGCGGTAGTTGCCACCGATTTTCTTGGTTATGCGCAATCCGGCTATCCGTATCATCCATATGCGTATGCGGATTCGGAAGCAAGCTCGATGATCGACTCGATTCGCGCAGCACGCAATGCGGCTACGTCTCTGGGCTTGACCCTGAACGGAAAGGTAATGGTCACCGGGTATTCCCAGGGTGGTCATTCTTCGATGGCGACCCAACGCGCTATCGAGCTAATGGATACCGGAGAATTCAAGCTGGTTGCGGCCGCTCACCTTGCCGGTCCGTACTCGATATCCGGGGCACTGATTGACGGAGTTCAGAACCCGATTCTCGGCGTGCAGGCACTCGTGCCCTTTCAGATTACCTCCTGGCAAAAAGTTTACGGGAATGTGTATGACAAAGTGACTGACGTATTTAATTCTCCCTACGACGGATATATCGAAACGCTTTTCCCGACGCTCCTCGGCCAGGCGGCCATGTACAACCTGCTGCCGGGAGGCGCGCCTGCGCAAGCTCGGGACGCAATGTTCAAATCTTCTTACTTGAATGACCTCGTTAATAATTCGAGCAACGGCACCATCGTGGCGGCGAAAAAACAGGATCTGCTCAGCTGGACCCCAAAGGCGCCGACAACATTGTGCGGTGGCTTGCATGACCCGACCGTCAAGTTCACCATTAATGCCCAACCGGCTTACGCTGCTTTCACCAGCCGAGGAGCCAATGTTTCTCTGGTGGATGTTGATGCCAAGGTACAACAGAAATATGCCGGCGTTGATCTGACAACATATAACGATAACTATCATGGCACGTACGAGCCCCCCTTCTGCACTCAGGTAGCGAAGCAGCTATTTGATCAGTACAAGTGAGAAGCTGACTAAAACGGGAAGGAAAAAATCGCAGACAGAAGAGAGTAGAAGAGGGTCAGCCCTCGAAATGGGACATTTCTTTCAAACTCTCAATCTCAAGTTTCAACCTTTCATTCGATGGCAAGTCTTTGTTCACTTGTCCTATGTCGAGGGCTGACCCCTTATTTCTCCCTTTTGTGAAATGTGTAGCCCTACCCCTTCTATCCTTCCGTTTTATTTCAGCCTTGTTCATACCGCCACCTACCGAAACCCGGAGACTTGGGCCCGGTACTTGGTAATCGGCACAAAACGAACTGCAAACTCTTTCATACATTTACTGCAGGGCATTAATTCTCCTGGTTAAATATAATCGGGTGCATCTTTTTCAAAGAATCCGCCAGAAAGGATTTTTCGTGAGAGAGTACAAGGATGGTTACAATGTGGCGTCCGGGAAGGGGTGAAAAAAGACCGGAAGGACGAGATTATATTCCCTGCGATTGCGCATCGGAAATCCCGTGATACCATTGAATGTAATTCAATAGAACAGGGAAAGGGGGTGAGTGAATGTTCAGGAAGTGGCTTCCGTTACTGTTGGTTTCCCTTGTAGTGGGGTGCATGGGAATGGGCAAAAACATCTCCCAGAGTGATGCCTCCCCCATGGGAAAAGAGGAGTTGAAGGCTCAACTCGGCTCTCCCGATCTCATCTTAATCGATGTGAGATATGGGAAAGACTGGTCGGAGAGCGACCGGAAGATCGTCGGAGCGGTCCGGGAAGATCCGCAGGAATTCGACAAGTGGAGCGGGAAGTACCCGAAGACGAAAACCCTGGTCCTATACTGCGCCTGACCGCATGAGGGAACCAGCGCCAGTCTGGCGTTGAAACTCATCAGCTTAGGTTACATGAAGGTCTATGCGCTCAAGGGGGGCTGGAAGGAGTGGTCCAAATCCGGTTACCCGGTGGAAGCGAAGTAAGAGAATCATCAAGCAAAACGGAAGGGGTCAAAGCAAAACGGAAGGGGTCAAGCAAAACGGAAGGGGTCAAGCAAAACGGAAGGGGTCAGGCGCTCATAGTTCATTTAGTGAATAGTGAGCGCCTGACCCTTTTATTTTGCTTTGACCCTTTTATTTTGCTTCTTTTATTTTGCTTTCCGGTATTTATGGTCATATGTATTAAAAGGTATTTTCAGGCTAATACAGCTTTAATGGGTGACCCTTTTATGTTCATCTGGCTATGCCAATTTATCTTTTGAAAATCTCTGGCGAAGTTTCCAGCGACGATAAGTGAGAAGCAGCATTAGTATAGAAATGGTGTCGCGTCTAAACGTTGACACAGCGTGCATTTAGCTTCATCTTTTGTCAATGTTTAGACCTGACACTTATTTCTTCCTGTATTCTGGATCGTAAATGCCAATATCAGCAAGTTACCCAGGTTTTACAGGTTCAATTATTCAATTTCTAATTTCTTTTTAAGATATTCATATAATTCCATAAGTTTGTTTTCATGGTGCTCTTCTTCGGCTATAAAGTCATGCAATATAGCCTTGATGTCCTCATCCTCACAAAACGACGCCGCTTTCTTGTACATTTCCTGTGCTTCCTGCTCTGCGATAATTGCCATTTTGAATATTTTGAATAGTTCTTCCTGCCCCTTCGTCATTTTTGCTTGTGAGGTCATTTCGAATTCTCCTTTCGATAGCATATCCGGATGTCTGAATTGCCACCTGCTTTCTATTCTTTCCCTCTCAGTTACGGGACGTATTAACTCATCCCTATTGGTGCTGCTCGAATATCTCTTCAAATGTGGGTGCGATTTCCTTGAAGGTATTGAGGATCGCCGGATCAAAATGCTCCGGCATGGTCCTTCCATCTCCTTTGGTTATGATCTTGAACGCCTTTTGATGATCAAAGGCAGGTTTGTAGGGCCTTTGACTGCGTAGCGCGTCATACTGGTCCACGAGCATGACTATCCTCCCCTCAATCGGCGTTTCTTCTCCTTTGAGCCCTCCTGGATACCCCCCGCCGTCCCAGCGTTCATGATGAGTAAGGGCAATGGAGGCAGCCATCTGGATGCCGGGATAGGTTGATCCCGAGAGTATTTTCGCTCCTATTGCGCTATGATTCTTCATGACCTCAAATTCGTCGCGTGTATGAGGACCCGGCTTTAAGAGTATGCTGTCCTGAATCCCAATCTTTCCGATGTCATGCAGCGCACTCGTAAAGGTTATCGTCTCAATAAAATCCATCGGCATATCCATCGCCGCTGAGATCTTGCCGGCATAAAACCCTATCCTCGCTATATGAGCGCCTGTGTCCGTATCACGAAATTCCGCAGCTGCCGTCAATTTCCATATCATCTCTTTGCTCATGTTGATAAGGTCCAGCGTTCTTTCCCTCACCTGCTTTTCAAGTATCAGATTATGACCGAGCATAAAGTCTTCGTATGCCTTGATCTTGAGAAGGTTCTTGACCCGGATGGTTAATTCGGTCTGATCTATCGGTTTGGACAGAAAATCATTCGCGGAGACCGAGAGGCCTTTTAATCTTGATTCCCTGTCATGCAGCGCCGTCACCATGATTATCGGTATATTCTTTGTCTCCGGAGAAGTTTTTAAAATTCCGCAGGCCTCGTAGCCATCCATGACCGGCATCTTGATATCAAGTATTATCAGATCAGGGCTTTTGTCCCGTGCCTTCCGCACGGCCTCTTCCCCGTTTGAGGCAAGTTCAATATCATAGCCCAG
>Ga0137449_1000029_pt1 | contig 15301 bp, 12 predicted proteins | sample EasRivERMGT436_2_FD_104905 | JGI IMG/M metagenome (GOLD analysis project Ga0137449, IMG submission 104905) | Soil microbial communities from meander-bound floodplain in the East River, Colorado, USA - East River MetaG ERMGT436_2 | ecosystem: Environmental > Terrestrial > Soil > Floodplain ... | reverse complement strand
TATATTCATCGGTAACGGTTTCAGGGAGCTCATCCAGGGTAAAAGTACCTTTTTCCCATGTTAGTATTTCAACAACGGTCATTTCTATAAGGCGTTCCAAACCTTTATATACGTCTTTCTCGTTTACCAGTCCCTTTTCAATCAAGGTAATTATTATGGGTTTGTGGTCGGGCCCGGCGGCTTTCTGCGCGATCAGCGCCTGATCGAGATCTTCAGGAGTGATAACGTTAAGATCGACAAGGATTTTGCCGATACGGACACGGTTGTTTAAATGATTGGCGCTGACAAAATATCCGTCCTTAAAGACCAATTGACTTTCGCCTTTGCGGGACGTTACGCGCAGAATTCCCGACTTCCTTGTTGAGTGCAGCAACTGGACGACATCAACAATCGGCAGGTGCTCAAGGTCTCCGGTAAAAGACATTGGGTTTGGCTCCTCTCTTAAGAAAAAAACTTATTATACAAAGTGGCGCAAAAAAATCAACTAATTAATATATCATTATATTTTCAATGTGCGCTAAAATTAGCAGTAAATTGAGCATCCCAGGCCCGAAGCTAAATGAACGCTTGACAATTTATCAACTTTCAATATCTTGTAAACCATATTTTGATTAATATTAATGACTTAATTCGAAATACTATCATCCCCGCGGTTGGCAGTCAACAATTGCCTTCAGTGAGGCCATGAAGGTGTCCGCAGATTAAATGTTGTTACTGGTCTCTTTGTTGAACCTTCATGTATGATGCTTTCGCAAAAAGTCGTCAAACCCGCGAAAGCGGGAATCCAGGAAATATGGTTTTCCCGACTTTTTACGAGTTCATCATGTATCGAGTTTAAATGTAAAGCCTGGTCTTGAGTTTGTCGAGTATTGTTTTCAAAATGACAAAATTGGATTACATTGAACAGATTCTTTCCCGGCATCGGTCGGAGTGCCTTGACCTTCCAACTCACACCAGGGCGGTTGTTGCCCTTGTTCTGCGCGCAGAAAAAGATGGCCTGGAGATGCTCTTCATCGAAAGGGCTTCCAGCGCGGACGACCCCTGGTCAGGTGACGTCGGTTTTCCAGGTGGCAAGGTTGAAGAAGGGGAGAACGACCTGCGGCTGACCGCGGAGCGGGAGACGCGGGAGGAGATCGGTCTAGATCTCAGGGTGGCGCGTTACCTGGGACGCCTTTCCGATATTTCCGGCGCCCATCTGCCGGTGCTGGTCTCTTGTTTCGTCTACGGCGTGGAAGACCAGCCGTCTTTTGTTTTCAGTCATGAAATAGACGATGCGTTCTGGATATCTCTTGCCGCCTTAACCTCGCCGGAGAGGCATATCATGGCCCTGGTCCGCTTCGATGGGAAGATATTCGAACGCCCCGCCATTCGCCTCCCCCAATCCGGCAAACCGGTTTTATGGGGTATTACCTTCAGGCTTGTCAATGAGTTCCTGGAATTGCTGCGGGAGTAGAGCGGTCGTTGACTCTTGGCGAAGAGCACTGCCGGCAGGTCAGCGGACAACATCTAAAGAATCAACATATTGGCTAAATGCTTCTACATAATCATACAGTAAAAAGGAGTTCGAAATGGAAAAGGCGACGTTTGGCGCCGGTTGCTTCTGGCACGTGGAAGAGGTTTTCCGGCAGTCGCAGGGAGTAGTTTCCACCCAAGTCGGCTACATGGGGGGCAGCAAAGAAAATCCGACCTATGAAGAAGTCTGTTCTCATACCACCGGCCATGCGGAAGTGGTGGAAGTGACATTCGATCCGTTTCGTGTTTCATATGACGAACTCCTGCGGCTCTTCTGGGAGTGCCATGATCCGACTCAGTTCAACCGCCAGGGGCCTGATGTCGGGTCTAATTACCGCTCAGTGATTTTTTGCCATTCCTCTGATCAAATTGATCTTGCCAGGGCTTCACTTGAGAGAGAAAAAGGATCCGGCAGGCGCCGCCTGCCAATTGTTACGGAGATTGTCGCTGCTGCAGTCTTTTGGCGAGCCGAGGAGTACCACCAGCAGTATGTTGCAAGGCGGGGTGGAGGGAGCTGTAGCCTGTAGCTGGATAAGTTCAGGAAATATCGGGGATCGGCCTAAACGCTTTTCAACTTCTTGCGGAGATAGTGGTGAGCATGGAAGCGGGATTTATAAAAACCTGTTTAAATAAGATATGTTCTGCGTTAGAATACCGATCAGGAACAAATTACCTTAGAAATCTGTCTTATTATATAAATATATGAACGACGACCGGCAAAATACTCCCGATGAGGATTCAGTACTGGTGGCTTCCTGGCGGCAAGGCGAACTTGCCGCCTTCGAGTCTCTGGTAGAAAAATACCAGAAGCGGATGCTCAATATTGCCTATCGAATCACGGGCGATTACGAAGATGCCTGCGAGGTTGCGCAAGACGCCTTTGTTGCCGCATACCGGGGGATCGAGTCGTTTCGCGGCGCGGCCCGCTTTTCCACCTGGCTGACCAGCATAACTCTCAACCTGTCACGTAACCGGCTCCAGAAAGTGCAGGCAAAGAGAAGAAACGAGGCATACTCCCTTGATGGAACGGCTCATGATGAAGATTGCGGACCTGTTCGCGAGCGGCCCTCGTCCGCACCGTCCGCTCTGGAGCAGCTTGAGATGCGCACTATACATGAAAAGCTCAAGGAATGTATTAATGCTCTATCGGTTGAATTCAGGGAAACGATAGTGCTGAGGGACATGCAGGATTTTTCCTATGGCGAGATTTGCTCCATACTCAATGTCCGGGAGGGGACGGTGAAATCCCGGCTCTTTCGCGCCCGGGAGATGGTGAGGGAGTGTATGAAACGGGCGGTAGGAGAAGTGTGATGGAACATGCGGATATGAGACGAAAGCTTTCGGCATACCTGGAGAACGCCGTAACCGACGAGGAGAAGGCCGAGATCAAGAGCCACCTCGGAAGCTGCGGAACTTGCCGCGGAGCGATTGCCGATCTTGAAATGACGGTCGGCTACTTGAAAACTCTCCCTGATATTGAGCCTCCTCCCTGGCTGACCGCGAAGATCATGGCGAAAATCCGGGAAAAGTCAGCGCCAAAGATGACCCTCTGGCGGCGTCTATTCTTTCCGCTATATATAAAGCTCCCGATAGAGGCCGTCGCCCTCGTCTTTCTCTGTGTCACCGGCCTATACCTTGCCCGGACGATCGGCACGCAGGCGCCGATTATTACGCCATCTCACATACCACAGCACACAACGGAGCCCCCTTCCGCAGCGGCGCCGACTGCTCCTATTCCACAAGGCAGAATTCGGAGTGCGCAACCCGGCAAACCTTTGCCGCCGCCAACGGTGTCGGCTCCCGTGCCGCAGCAACCGGAACTGGAACCGGAAGCTGCTCCGGAGCGGCCGAGAGGGGAGATGCCGGAGCCGGAGTTGCGACCTGCTGACGAAGGGACCATGATGGAGAGAGAAGCGCCATTGCCTACCAAAGAAGAAAAGAGTGCTCCCATGGAGACGTTGAAACGGGCGAAAAAGGGACCGGCTAGAGATGAACTTCCATTGTCCGGCGGGGTCCCGGCGGAAAAGGGAGAAATCACCCTCACGGTGGACGATCCCGCTGCTGCCGGCGGTGCAATCGAGGAGGCCGTCATCCGTTTGGGGGGAAGGGTAAACGGTCACTCTTACAGTGAGGACAGCCATTTACTCATAATTCGGATTGCGGCGCAAAAGGTTACAACTCTTCTTGACCGTCTTGAGCGCATCGGCGCGGTACAAGAAAGGCCGCACATTCCCAAAGGGGCCGTAGGAACAGTCGACCTGACCATCAGGTGGTAAGATTCGAAAGAAAAAAATACGAATGGCGCGAGACATTTTTGCAATAAAGGAGTCATCGCCCTCCTGATATCACTCTCCCGTTTCGTCCCGACATGAATTTATCCAGAAGGGATTATGCGTAACAGCACGGTCAACTACTCAAGGAGGGCTAAGCGACGACTTCGTCAAGTATCTTCTCCAACGCGGCGCGTCCGGCCACCGGAGGCCTGCATGTCCCCTGAGAGCAGATATAAGCGGCTGTCCGTCCTCCCAAGCTCTTGTAATCGTTACTCTCCATTTCCGGATCTTTGAAACGCAAAGCCAGGCCGGGAATGAATCTGACACTTATGGAGCGAAGCATTTCTTCCGTTTCGGGATCTTCTCTACTGCCGACCAGGGTAATGTCAAGGTCGTGACCGCGCAGGTAGTCCAGGGCTGCGAGGGAGTGGATGTAAGCAATCGGCTGAGCCAGCAGGTCACCCATCATGGAACGGAGAATACCTTCACCCTCTTTTATGAACTTCTGTTTTGCCGTTATCCTGCCGAGTCTTAAAAAGTTCATCGCTGCTACGGAGTTCGCGGAAGGGACAACTCCGTCGGCAGCGCTTTTCTTTCTCACCAGGACATTGTCCGCATCGCTCGCGGTATCATACAGCCCGTAACTGAATTCGTCCGCGAACAAACGCGTGACCTCTTTGCTGAAGGTGATCGCATCGGTAAGGTATTCCTGTTCGAGGGTTGCCTCATACATTTCGATGAGTCCCCAGACAAAAAAGGTATAATCCTCAAGGAACCCGGGTATGGACGACTCGTCGGCATAATAACAGCGTAAAAGGCGCCCGCTCGACGTTAAAAGCCTTTTTTTGACGAAATTCACGGCATTTGCCGCGGAATCCAGGTAATTCTGCTTGCCGGTCACTGCAAAGCCTTTGGCTAAAGCGGCAATCATCAACCCGTTCCAGGCAGTCAGGACCTTCTCGTCACGGAGCGGTTTAATCCTCTCTTCCCGGGCGGAAAGTAGCAGCTTTCGCCACTTTTCAAGGTTTGCGCGAAGGGTTGCCGGGGGGATTCCTTCACGTTCGGCAAACTCCTCGACGGAAAGAGGGAGATGCGGAATGTTTTCACCTTCGAAGTTTCCATGTACGGTAATGTCGTATAGTCCGCATAGTGTCTGGGCGGCATGCTCGTCAAGGACCGTTCGCACCTCGGCAGGGTTCCAGAGATAATACTTCCCTTCAACCCCTTCGGTATCGGCATCACGGGCGGAATAAAAGCCACCTTCAGGAGATGTCATCTCAGCCTGCACGTAAGTGAATATTTCTTCCGCAACGTCTTTGTAATAAATATTGCCTGTAATCTGATACGCCTGCAGATAGGCAATGGCAAGCATCCCCTGGTCATAGAGCATCTTTTCAAAGTGTGGGGTCAGCCACTGCTGATCAACGGAATAGCGGTGAAAGCCAAATCCCAGTTGATCATAAAGACCCCCCTTGCGCATCATCTGCAGAGAGTGTTCCGCAATTGCCAGCGCCTGCGGCTCCCCACCCCTTTTCCATAATCTCAACAAAAAAGAGAGGAAAAGCGGTCTGGGAAACTTGGGCGCCGCGCCGAAACCTCCCCACTGCCGGTCATACATCATCTCCAGTTGGCGATAGACATCGGCGATGCTGCTACTTTCAGGTATCGCCGCGGGGACCGGTTCAGCCTTTGCCGCAAGACTATTCAAATTGGCGGCACAGGTGCTTTCAACCATATCCCGCTGCGTCCGCCAGATTTCCGCTATTTGCTCAAGGAGGTCGATCATTCCCGGCATGCCTGAACGGGCTAGCCGGGGGATGTAGGTTGCCGCATAAAAAGGCTTCTTATCAAGGTCAAGAAAGACACTAAGGGGCCAACCCGCTCCCCCCTCCATCATCATCTGGGCAATTGTCATATACTGATCGTCGATATCAGGCCGTTCCTCACGGTCAACCTTGATCGAGATAAAATGACGGTTCAACACCTGAGCGACATCCCTGTCTTCAAAAGATTCCCGTTCCATCACGTGGCACCAGTGACAGGTTGCATAACCGATGGAGAGAAAGAGCGGCTTGTCTTCGCGCTTTGCCCTGGCAAAAGCCTCGTCTCCCCATTGATGCCAGTCCACTGGATTCACTGCGTGCTGCAGGAGATAGGGGCTCCTGGCGAAAATCAGCCGGTTAAAATCCGGCCCTCCGTCTGCCGGCAGGGAACTTTTGTCCACTTCGATAAGACGCTCTATTTTCAGGTTGTCGTTTTCAAGAGGATCCCTTTCAATCATTAGCCACCCCTTCCCGGCTGTTAAACAACCGCGATAAATTCTTTTGATATTTTAATTATACAAGATAATTGGTTCCGTGCCAGCAAATGTACCTTTCAAAACGACTTTTCTCTTTTGCAGGGACCCGGATTCTAAGAAAAAGCAATGGATTATGGGAAAGCGACTGAGCAGAGAAGAGGGTAATACCCTGGCGCATTTACAGAAAGCGCAACAATCCGGAAGAGAGTTGACTTCCGCATGCCGCAAGCTACACTCTTACGAAAACAGTTTCGCACAGCTTGTTTGAAGGTGCGACATCGCAAAGGAGGAAAAATGGACAGACGGACATTTCTGCAAAAAGCGGTTGCCGGCACATTGGTTGTCGGTATAGCCGGCACGGTTGAGGCAGCCGGGCGCTACTTCCCGACAAAGGTGGACGAGAAGCTTTTCGAAGGGATAAACCGGGTGAAGGATCCCGGCAACAAGACGCCTCTGGAGAAAAGCCACGGCCCGGTGCTCAGCGCTCCGGCCTCGGTAAAGGCGGGCGAGCCGTTCACCGTTGAGGTGGCTGTCGGTGAATCTCTCCATACGATGGGGCCAAGCCATTGGATCGAATATGTCGAACTCAATATAGGAAATGAACCTGCCGGAAGGGCCGAACTTCAGCCGAAAGGCTACCTGAAGCCGAAGTTGGTTTTCACCGTGGTATTGGTATTGTCCAAGGAAGCCGCGCCGGCAGGCAAGGTAACCCTGGTGGCGCGCCAGCAATGCAACCTTCATGGTCTGTGGGAAGGAAGTCTTGATATAACAGTGACCTGAGGCAGAGAGGAAAAAACGCCGGCATTCTCAGCCGGCCGCGGTGATTTGGAGTATGGGGCGAGTTAATCGAGGGCGGTGCAGCCGCTGTGGATAGCACGGCCTACGTTACCGTTGGCCGTGTGGAAAGATTCCAGGGTTGCGCCGCAGGCGAATTCGATCCTCTCGAAGTGGAACTGGCGGAGTTCCCTTTCTTCGGTCCTGCCGATAATGCCGCTGTTGCATTCGATACATGTTTTGCCAAGTCTGTTCACGGTTGTTTTCTCCTTATTCCTTTCAATGATAAGCCCCCCCTTCCGGGGATGAAAATGGGCCGCCCTGTTTGGGACGGCCCGACGCAATTATGTCTCTGAACAAAAAAACACGCCCCAATACGACTTGGAGCGTGCATATAATGCGCTATCCAAAACACCTTATTTAAATAATAGATAAACGAACAATTGTCAATTTAATTTTCAGTTGTTGTTCCGTTTTTGTTATGGACAAAAGGCGGACATCTTTTCTCGGGCGAGAAATACTTTGACAATAATCGGCGGTTTAAGTAATATTTACCGATTGTTATGGAAATTATACGAGATTTGGCAGATATCAAGGCGCTGAAAAATCCGGTGGCCACCATTGGCAATTTCGATGGTGTGCATATGGGCCACAGGCAGATTTTTCGGAAGCTGAAACAAGCCGCTAAAGATTTTAACGGCGTCTCCGTGGTCATCACTTTCGCACCGCATCCCCTCAAAGTGCTCCAGACAGATAAAAAGCTTAGCCTTATCAGTAGTTATGAAGAAAAGGAGCATCTTCTTCAGGCTTCAGGGATTGATTATCTTATAATCATACCTTTTACTGAACAGTTTGCCGCAGTTACCGCCAAGGAATTTGTCCGGGATATTCTGGTTGGGGCAATTGGCGTAAAGAAGCTGATAATTGGCTATGATTACGCCTTCGGCCGCAAAAGAGAGGGCAATATCGGACTGTTGCGCCAACTGGGGAGCGTATATGGTTTTGCCGTGGAAGTATTGGAACCGATATGGGACGGGAAAACAATTTTCAGCAGCACCAATATCCGCAAAATGATCGAGAACGGCAATGTCCGCGATGTGGTCGCTCCCCTGGGCCGGCACTTTTCGATCGGGGGTAAGGTAGTCCACGGTCATCATCGCGGTAAGGGGCTCGGCTTTCCGACCGCCAATCTCCAGACGGGAAGAGAGCTTATCCCTAAGAACGGGGTTTATGCAGTTAAGGTAAAGATCGATCAAGAATTGTATGACGGGGCGTGCAACATCGGCCCCAATCCCACTTTTGGCGATGAAGCAATTGCGATCGAGGTATTTATTTTTGATTTTGCCGGCGATCTCTATGGGCGGGATCTGCTGGTCTATTTTGTGGAAAGAATCCGTGACGAACGGAAATTTCCGGATGCAGCCGCCTTGCAGACGGCGATTGCAAATGATGTAGCGAGGTGCAGAGAGATTTTGCGGGACACATCGATTATCGAATACAGTGAATGCCTGGGAAAGGATTAATGTGTCCGATAAGTTTCGCGATAAAAAACTCTGGATCGGGCTAGGGATAAGCCTTTTCTTTCTCTTCCTGTTGTTCCGGAAGATCGATTTTCACAAATTACTCGCAGCTTTCAGGGAGATGGATTACCGGTACCTCTTGCCGGCCGTGCTCTTCACCTTTGTCAGTTATTTTTTCCGGGCGGTGCGCTGGCGATATCTCATCTTGCCGCTGAAAAAGACACGTATCGGCAACCTATTTTCCGCCACAATAATCGGTTATATGGCGAATAACCTCTTGCCCGCCAGGTTGGGCGAATTTATCCGTGCCTATGTGCTTGGAGAAAAGGAAGATATCGGCAAGAGCGCGGTTTTTGCAACTCTTGTCGTAGATCGCCTGTTTGACGGGTTTACGGTCTTATTGATCCTCCTATTCACTTTCTTTACCGTCAAACTCCCCGCCGGCATGGAAAAGATGCAAAACAGCCTGGCTGTCGGCGGTTATGTCACCCTGACTCTCTATATTTTTGTAGTCATTTTTTTGGTTGTCCTGAAACAAAGAACACAATTTACCATTAAACTGATTACCAGGTTGCTGAAACCGTTCCCGTCCAGGATTGAGGAAAAGGTCATCCCTCTGCTCGGCTCGTTTATTGGCGGGTTGCGTCTTTCCTCCAGACCCAAGGAGCTTTTTGCCCTTGTTTTCTCATCTCTTCTAATCTGGGCCTTTGCTATCTGGCCTGTTGACTTGCTCCTTCGCTCTTTCGGCATTATTCTCCCCATAACGGCTTCCATGTTTATCATGGTTTTCCTGGTTTTTGCCGTCCTGGTGCCGGCTGCACCCGGATACGTGGGGACCTACCATGCTGCCTGTGTTTATGGGCTAATGGCGTTCAATATTCAGAAGGAGAAGGCGTTAAGCGTGGCGCTGATGATTCATGGCGTGAACTTTTTCCCTGTAATTATTCTCGGATTATATTTCCTTTGGCGTGATAAGGTGACACTGGCGGAAATGAGGAAAAGAACTGCGCGGGAGGAGTCTCTCATTGAATAACGGTATCATGAGACGGATCGATATCTTTGCGGTACTATCGGTTATCGTGCCGTTACTAATCTACCTCTTGACGCTTGCTCCCACAGTCACATTTTTTGACAGCGGCGAATTCATCACTGCAATTTATTCACTCGGGTCCGCCCACTCCCCCGGCTATCCATTGTTCATCAATTACGCCAAACCGTTTACCTATCTACCGTTCGGCAACATTGCCTTTCGGGTCAATATTGCAACCGCTTTTTCTGCGGCAATTGCCTGCTATGGGGTCTATCTGCTGGTCTCCCACATGATTGAAGAGGAGGAATTGACTGCAAACAGGGGACATGAAGCATTTTACAAACGGTCAATCGCCCTCTGCGCCGCCCTGACTTTTGCTTTCTCCGCCAGGCTCTGGCTTCAGTCCAACCACGATAAGCCCTATCCTCTCATAGCTTTCCTTGGCGCCATGGTGTTTTACCTCCTCCTCCTTTGGCGCGACAGATACCGGACCGGAGATGACCATCCCGCCTACCTCTATCTCGGGGCTTTCCTCTGTGGGCTCGCCTTTGCCGCCCATCAGACAATGATACTGCTTCTGCCGTCATTTGCCTTCCTTATCTTCACCGTGGATTGGCGACTGGCCGGCCGCATCAAGGAGATGATACTTGCAGTTACCTTTGCCCTTATTGGTTTCTCCATTCATCTCCACCTGCCGGTCAGGGCAATGAGGAGCCCGTTGCTGAACTGGGGCGACCCCAAGACCGTGAGCCAGTTTATATGGCATTTTCTGCGGCGCGGGTATCCTGTTGAAAAACCCGACCGGGAGTGGGCTCTCGTTTGGGCGCAACTGAAAGCTTTCAACATCCCGCATGAATTCACCTGGGTCGGACTGGCGATCCTATTGCTCGGGCTTATTGTGTTCTCGAAGAAACGCAGGGATGAGATACTTGCCTACCTGATCGGAATAGTATTCTTTCTCGTGGTAATTATCGGTTATTTAAATACGCCAGCCGATATGATCTTTCTTACCGAGGAGTTTTTCACTCCTCTTTATCTCTTCACTGCGGTGTTTATCGGGCTTGGCATGTTTTATCTTCTGAAAAAGTGCCTGGAAATGCTAGTGCAGGATAAACCCGGTACCCTGCCCGTGCTGGTGGTAAGAGAGCTCCCTTTTCTGATTCTTCTGCCTCTCATCCTCCCCATGACTGTATGCGCGCTGCACTATGGGGAAAATGATCAGCACCGGAACTACATCGCCTATGACTATGCGAATAACACACTCCGCACCCTTCCCGAACGGGCGATTCTTTATACATGGGGAGACAGCGGAGCTTTTCCGCTCTGGTATCTGCAAGGGGTGGAGCGGATGCGTGATGACGCTCCCCTGGTTCATACCCCGCACCTGGTTTTCCCATGGTATCTCGATACGTTTCCCGAACTTTTCCGGGAGAGTTCGTTACGGACGATCCCACTGGACGCACAATCACCGGAAACCGTTCTGAAGATAGCCATTTCCGAACAGATTGACAACCGGCCCGTTTATATCGACTTTTCTACCCGTTATTCGGTGACGTTCACAGATTTCCTTTATCAGCAGCAGGGAATATGTTACCAATTACATCGGGGAATAAACGGCACGCTGGTAGCGCCCGACCTGTCAGCGTGGAGTTACTATTCACTCAGGGGGCTCTCCGGCGGAATGTTCTTCAGAGACCTGGACACAAGCAAGGCGATATTGATCTACGCTTACTCTCATATGGAGGGGGGTGAAGCACTCATGCGTCTTGGCCGGTATACGGAAGGTATAACGGAATTGAGGATTGCCGAAATGATTGTCCCTGAGCTTAAAGCCCAAATTGCGAGGGAATTAGGCGGTTATGGGATAAGATAACCATGCTAAGCGACTGGAAAAACCATTGACCGATGGATTTCAGGCTCTTTTCAGAAACAAATCTTCCGTCGAAATTTAGTTTTTAGTGAAAAGTTCTGAGTGATTTACGGACAATCCGCCAAATGGCGTAAAAAAACAGCAGTTGGAGGTCCTGAATACTAAGTTAATGCTTGACATAAGTTGCTATTCAAAATACTATTTTCCAGTAATAATTTAACCGGTTGAGGTTAATATGCATGCAAGCAGACTGGGAGAACTCCTGGTCAGAAACAATCTGATTACCAAAGAACAACTGACAAAGGCGCTTGAAGAGCAAAAAGAGTCGGGAGGTCAGGCTAGGCTTGGCTCTATTCTCATTAAAAATGATCTGATAAGTGAGCCGGATCTCACTTCATTTCTCTCCAAACAGTATGGCGTCCCTTCCATAAATCTTACCGAATTTGAAGTTGATTCCGCTGTAATAAAGGCCATTCCGGTCGAAATAGCCCAGAAATATCAGATCATCCCGGTCAACAGGGCAGGTTCAACCCTGATCATAGCCATGAGCGATCCGTCGAATATCTTCGCTATTGATGATATAAAGTTCATGACCGGATACAATGTGGAAGTGGTCGTCGCCTCGGAAATGGCCATCAAAACCTCCATTGATAAATATTATGACCAGTCTGCTTCGCTTGCCGATGTTATGAACGATCTGGAGATGGAGGATGTCGAGGTAATCGGCGATGAAGAAGAGGTGGACATCTCTTCGCTTGAGCGGGCTACCGAAGACGCTCCGGTCGTTAAGCTCGTCAACCTGATTCTCACTGACGCGATCAGGAAAAAAGCGAGCGATATTCACATCGAGCCATATGAAAGACTTTTCCGGGTCAGGTATCGTATCGACGGAATTTTATACGAGGTAATGAAACCCCCCTTGAAATTGAAAAACGCCCTGACTTCGCGGATAAAAATCATGGCCGAGCTGGATATCGCCGAAAGGCGTCTCCCGCAGGACGGCCGGATAAAAATCAAGCTCGGCGGCGGCAAGGACATGGACTACCGGGTTTCCTGCCTCCCTACGCTATTTGGCGAAAAAGTCGTGCTGCGGCTATTGGATAAATCCAGTCTGCAACTGGATATGACCAAGCTGGGTTATGAGGCTGATTCCCTTGCCAATTTCAAAAGAGAGATCCACAAGCCTTTCGGCATGGTCCTGGTTACCGGGCCAACCGGCAGCGGTAAGACGGTATCCCTATACTCGGCCCTTGCCGATCTCAACAAGACCACCGATAATATCTCCACTGCCGAAGACCCGGTTGAGTTCAATTTTGCCGGTATCAACCAGGTGCAGATGCATGAAGACATCGGCCTTAACTTCGCCACGGCGCTCAGGTCTTTTCTGCGCCAGGATCCAGATATCATCATGATCGGCGAAATACGGGACTTCGAAACTGCGGAAATCGCAGTCAAGGCTGCACTGACCGGTCATATGGTGCTCTCGACGTTACACACCAACGATGCCCCGGCGACAATAAACCGTCTCCTGAATATGGGGATCGAGCCTTTTCTCGTTGCCTCGGCGGTTAATCTCATAACTGCCCAAAGGCTGGCAAGAAGGGTTTGTACGGAATGCAAGGCAGTGGAGGAGATTCCCGTGCAGGCGCTCATCGACGCAGGGGTCCCACCTGAGGATGCTCCCGAATACGTTTGTTTCAAGGGCGCCGGCTGCCCGAAATGCAATAATACCGGCTACCGGGGGCGTGTCGGTTTTTATCAGGTTTTGCCGATGCTCGAAGAGATAAGGGAGCTCATCTTGAACGGGGCCAACACCGCCGAAATAAAGCGGGAGTCGATGCGACTCGGCATCAGGACCATGCGTCAGTCCGGGCTAACCAAGGTTCAAGAGGGGATCACTTCGTTTGAAGAAGTATTGCGGGTAACGGTATCGGATGATTAGGAGAAGCACCAGGAGACTATGCAATGGCTAATTTGCACCAGTTGTTAAAGGAATTGATCGACCATGGGGGGTCCGATCTGCATATAACCACCAACTCCCCGCCACAGATAAGAGTTGACGGCAAGCTGGAGCCGATGAGCATGCCGGCGCTAACTCCGGTTGAGACCAAGCAGCTCTGTTACAGCGTTCTGACGGAAGCGCAAAAACACAAATTCGAGGAAGAGAATGAGCTCGATCTCTCTTTCGGAGTCAAGGGGCTTTCCCGGTTCAGAGGGAATGTTTTCATCCAGCGGGGGGCGGTCGCGGCGGTATTCAGGGTCATCCCCTACAAAATCCTTACCTTCGATGAGTTGGGGTTGCCGCCGGTGGTCAAGGAATTGGCGGAAAAGCCGCGGGGACTAATCCTGGTTACCGGACCGACCGGCAGCGGCAAGTCAACGACCCTGGCGTCGATCATCGACAGGATTAATTCCGACCGCCACGAACATATAGTTACCGTTGAAGACCCGATAGAATACTTGCATCCCCATAAAGGGTGCCTGATCAATCAGCGTGAAGTGGGGGCTGACACCAAGAGTTTCAAGGCTGCCCTGAAATACATTCTCCGCCAGGACCCCGATGTTGTCCTCGTCGGTGAAATGCGCGACCTTGAAACTATCGAGGCGGCGCTAGTGGTCGCCGAAACCGGCCACCTTTGTTTCGCCACACTGCACACCAACTCCTGCGTGCAGACCATCAACCGCATTATCGATGTTTTCCCCCCCTATCAGCAGGCTCAGGTGCGGACCCAACTTTCCTTCGTTCTGGAAGGGGTCCTTTCTCAGACCCTTATTCCCAAGATAGGCGGCACCGGCCGGACATTGGCACTGGAAGTGATGATACCAAATCCGGCAATCCGTAACCTGATCCGGGAGGACAAGATCCATCAGATATATTCGCAGATGCAAGTGGGGCAGGAAAAATTCGGCATGCAGACAATGAACCAGTGCCTGGTGAGTCTGGTGACGAGACGGATCATTTCCCTTGAAGATGCGCTCGGGAGAAGTTCCGATCTGGATGAATTCAGGCAGATGATGTCGACGGGCGGCACGCAGAATCAATCGAGAAGGCCGATCAAGTAAAACAGGCTGCTTTTCCGGAGGGATAATGCCAAAATACAATTGGGAAGCCAAAAGTAAATCCGGTTCCGTGCAAAAAGGGGTGATGGAAGCTCCAAGCGTAGCCATGGTTGAAGCGCAACTTAAGAAATACGGTTTAATCGGTATTGTCATTAAGGAAGAAGGGAAGAAATTTGAGGTGAAATTGCCCGGTTTCGGCGGCGGCAAAATCGCAACCAAGGACTTGGTCGTATTTACCAGGCAGTTCGCCACCATGATCGACTCCGGTCTGCCACTGGTGCAGTGTCTTGATATTCTGGCCAGCCAGCAGGAGAATAAAGTCTTCAAAGAGATTCTCTACAAGGTCAAGGAATCCGTCGAGAGCGGCTCCACCTTTGCCGACGCCCTGGGAAAACATCCGCGGGCCTTTGATGACCTGTATGTCAATCTGGTTGCCGCGGGCGAGGTGGGGGGGATTCTCGATACTATCCTCAACAGGCTGGCGGCCTATATAGAAAAGGCAATGAAACTGAAAAAACGGGTAAAGGGGGCCATGGTCTACCCAACAACCATCATGACTATCGCGATTGTGGTCGTAGGGGTGATCCTCGTCTTCGTAATCCCCACATTCGCCAAGATGTTCGCGGACTTTGGCGGAGAGCTCCCAGCCCCGACCAGAATCGTCATCGCAATGAGTAACTTTCTAAAACATTACATAATAGTGATAATCATCGGATTATTCATGATCAGATACGCCATAGCGAAATATTACGCCTCCCCCCACGGACGCAAGAAGATAGACGGACTTCTGCTTCGGGCGCCCATTGTCGGCCCCCTGATCCGGAAGGTTTCGGTAGCCAAATTCACCAGGACCCTCGGCACCATGATCAGCAGCGGGGTGCCGATCATGGACGGCCTGGATATCGTGGCCAAGACCAGCGGAAATAAAGTTGTCGAAGAGGCCATTTACAATGTTCGTACCGC
>Ga0137449_1000028_pt1 | contig 15358 bp, 13 predicted proteins | sample EasRivERMGT436_2_FD_104905 | JGI IMG/M metagenome (GOLD analysis project Ga0137449, IMG submission 104905) | Soil microbial communities from meander-bound floodplain in the East River, Colorado, USA - East River MetaG ERMGT436_2 | ecosystem: Environmental > Terrestrial > Soil > Floodplain ... | reverse complement strand
GGTTCAGGTTAGGAGCTACGCGCCGGTTGTCAGTATCATGCGCTTATCTGGACGATCATGCCATTAATATTGGCCATCCTGCCGGCAATCCAGAGCCGGTCCCGTTGCCCCCGCAGCACGAGGTGATATAACTCATCGGCTTTCCGGTCGATAATCGCGACAATTTCGAGGGTCCTATTGGAACGGCCGGCCGGTATTTTTTCGATCCTGTATGCCAGCGAGATCGCCTTTTTCGCGAATTTCCCCAATAGCTCGCGGAATATCCTGAAGTTTGCCGGCGTCGGTTCTCTTTCGAAGCAATCCCCCACGTCCTGTAGCTCTTCCTTAAGGTCTTCCAGCTCAAGTTTATCGATATCCAGGACTTTTTCTTCCTGCCTGTTCAGTTCCCTGGAAAATATTGATGAGGCCTCGCTCCGGATGACGATGACCCTGTTGTTCTGCGGTCTGAATTTTGCCGGGCTGCTTCCAATTACCTGCATAGAACACCTGCTTTGTGACTTTTATTGGCCAGCTACTTATTAATTCGGTAGATTCGGGAAATACATGAGTAATAAATATCCCGATTCATGTTGACACTGGCCGGTTGGAAGGTGTATTGAACCTTCAATACTCATTTTATTTGTTTCTTATTTTGCAGGCAACTCGGCACATGCCGGGAGAAACGTTTCGCATGATCAGCTCCGTCTTCAGAAAGCTTGCCGGCTTCCTTGTCCCAGCCACCATCCTGGCAGCCGCCGCCATTTGCCTCCCCCGGCTGGCCTACCTCCCCCCTCCATGGAGGGAACTGCTCCCTTATCTTCCTCTTTTAACAATACCGGTGGGATTGCTTTTGAGTTTCCATTTCCGCCGGGGCCGGGTTTTTTCGGTGCTCCTTATCCTGGCGGCCCTCTACTGGGCAGAGCAAACCTGGATTCTGGAGGGGAGGCCGGACAGCACCGCCCACCTGATTTTCCGGCTCCTTGCCCTGATTTTCCCCATCAACATAACCCTTTTCTGCTTCATGCGTGAACGCGGAGTAATGACAACCGCGGGGCGGATGCGTCTCGGCTTCGTCATCCTCCAGGGGGGGGTAATCGCCTGGCTCGTCCGCTACCACGGCAGCGACGTAGCGGCGCTGCTTGCGCGCGAGGTCATCCATTTCCCGCTCCCGGCCGTCGGCGCCATCTTTCATCCGGCCCCGCTTCTCCTCGCACTCTCCCTCATAATCGCGGCGATACGCATCGTACTGCGCCAGACCCCGGTCGACAGCGCCCTTTTTGCCGCCATGCTCGCCGTAGCAGTGGTTTCCAACTGGCCTGCGACCGCGAACCTGCCGGCTCTTTTCATCTCGGCAGCCGCCTTGACCCTTGCTCTCGGAGTGCTGCAGGATTCCCATAACATGGCTTTTCGCGACGATCTGACCAGCCTGGCCTCCCGCCGCGCCTTGAACGAGCAGCTCATGGATCTGGGGCGGAAATACGTTATCGCCATGCTCGATGTGGATCATTTCAAGAGTTTTAATGATACATACGGCCATGATGTGGGAGACCAGGTGCTGAAAATGGTGGCGGCGAAGATAAATGCTGTTAAGGGCGGGGGCAAGGCGTTCCGCTATGGAGGCGAGGAATTTACCGTCATCTTTCCGCGCCGGCGGCTGGCCGAGGCGATACCACACCTCGAAGAGGTGCGCAAGGCAATTGCCGCATACCAGCTTATGCTTCGCGACAGCGGCAGGCCGCAGAAGGCCGTACGCGGGAAGAAAAAACGCGGCAGCGGAGATGGGGAGAAGGTGTCGGTCACCATCAGTATCGGCGTGGCTGAGTGCGGCGAGCATGCAACTCCGGCCGAGGTGCTCAGGGATGCGGATCAGGCTCTTTACCGGGCCAAACGCAAGGGGAGAAATGTGCTCAGTAAATAACTCAAGCTCTCAAGTCTGTCAGACCACTACCTCCTCTGCCTCTTACATAACTCCCTTCAACCCCTTTAGGCCCTTTGGGTCCTCTTATCTTAAGGGGGGAGCCGTGCTCCTCCCCTTAGTTTAAGGGGAGGCCGGGCCTGCGCTGAAGCGCTTCGGCGCGCAAGCGGGAGGGGTTACGATTTGCAAGTTTCGATTGGAACTTTAATGCTGAAAGCATTTCTCGACATCTTCTTTCCGCCGCGCTGTCATTTCTGCAAGGCATTTATCCGCGATGTCGGCGCCATCCACCTCTGCGCTTCATGTCTTGAGGCATGCTCCCTGATCCGCTCCCCCTTATGTAAAATATGCGGGATGTCATTCCTGACAGACGGAGGCGACGATCACCTTTGCGGCGGTTGCATCACCGAGCCGCCTCGCTTTACCGCCGCCCGGGCCGCAGCCTTATTCGAGGGACCGGTCCGTGAACTTATCCACCGGTTTAAATACAACAACCGGGTGCAACTCTGTCGCCCCCTCGGGCTCCTCACCGGGCAACATCTCCGACCGTTTGCCGAAGCGGCCTCGGCCGACCTGGTGATTCCCGTCCCCCTGCACCTGAAAAGGCTCCGCCAGCGCGGATTCAACCAGGCCGTACTGCTCGGGGAAATCCTGGCCCGGCAATGGCGATTGCCGCTTTCCCGCCGCAATCTTAAGCGCATCCGCTGGACAGAGCCGCAGATCAATCTCTCGGCAACGGAGCGGGTCGCCAATGTCCGGGGCGCCTTTGCCGTCGCCGAACCCGACCTTCTCAAGGGGAAACGGATCATCCTGGTGGATGACGTTTATACCACTGGCAGCACCGTGGCTGAATGCGCCAGGGTAATGTTCAAGGCCGGGGCTGAGGAGGTTTGCGTAATCACCATCGCGCGGGCCCCCTCATAACATGGCGGAAACGGCCCAAAGACCTTGACAGAAATTAATTATGCCTATATAGTAACAACGATTTAATTTAATTCAGGAGGTTTTGAGTATGAAAAAAGTTTTGTCTGCTCTGCTTATGGTAGTGTTCGCTGCAACAGCAGCATTTGCCGGTGCGCCCGACTCGGTGACGATGAAGGCAAAAAACGGCGATGTCACCTTTAATCACAAGAAGCACAGCGCTGCCGGCGACTGCAAAGTGTGCCACGGCGAAGGAACACCGGCCAAATTGACGCTGGACAAAGCCGCCGCCCACAAGCTCTGCATAGAATGCCACAAGGCGAAAACTGCCGGCCCGGTAAAGTGCGGCGAATGTCACAAGAAGTAAGTTTTTGGAAGCATATTGAAAAAGGCCCCGATCGGGGCCTTTTTCAATTCAGCTAAGGGCCTGTCGGGAAATAACTGTAACAGTATGGCGCTCAGATTTGGGTCAGATTTGGCCGGTCTGATTGAGTCAAACCGCAAGCGTAGCAGGGCTACGCAGAGGATTTGGCGATTGAGGGCCGGGCAAAGATGGCCCGAAGATGAGATGCAAGAATGTAATAGTTATTTCCTGACATGCCCTAAGTTGCCGATATCATCGTTCCCGCAGTTTTTTCTTTGACATAAGACAACAAAAATGCAATAAAATCTCATTAATTGCCTATTATTACACGTCTAACGCCGAACAGCGCTCTCTTCCGTGAGGGATGAATGGGTTCAAGGACGTTTCCATTGCAACAGGGTTAAAGCCGCCAATATCAGCGAGATGCTGATTGTGCGGCTTTTTTATTATAGCCGACTATCGACTAAAAATATGAGGAGAATGACGCCATGCCTTTCATAAGATCAATAGGTATCGCGGGATGTTTTATTGCCCTCACCGGTTGCGCAGGGAAGGATATCCGCGAGGGTCTTTATCAGGGGATGTACGAGGGCGCTCGCATCGAAAACCGGAAAGAGCTGTCCCCGGGCGACCGCGCTGCCAAGCCGGAGATGGACTATAACCAGTATACGAATGAACGGAAAGGGCGCGTTGATGAGGTTCGCTGAGAAAAACTTTCCTGCCCGGGCTCCTAATCAACCTCCACATTACTGCGCGAATTGATATGATATGTCCGAAATGTGCCTATAAGCAGGCTGAAGGGAAGAGCGTTTGTGAGCGCTGCGGGGTGATATTCGCCAAGGTGCGCGGGGATGGTGATGTTCGGGCCTTCCATGATGAAGTGCAGGAGCGAGAGACATCTGTGTCTTTATCCTCGCCGGACGGGGCGCTTGCGTGGCTCAAGGAGCGGGTCCTGACGATCCCTCCGGGAGAAAACGGGATCATGGTTGCGGGAAGGGCGGCCTTTTACCTGGTGCTTCTCATCTGGGGAGGGCGGCTTATGTCGAGCCCGATCCAGTCCAATTATGTCGGTGAGTCGTTCCTCCACCTGATCAACCTCCCGTTCCATGAGGCCGGACACGTCATTTTCTCCCCTCTTGGCCGCTTTATCCAGTATCTGGGCGGGACCCTCGGCCAGTGGCTGGTGCCGTTCATCGTCCTGTGCGCCTTTCTGGTGAAGGGTAATCCGTTTGGCGCCGTGGTCGGACTCTGGTGGCTCGGGGAGAGCTTCCTGGGCATTGCCCCCTACATGGATGACGCCCGAGCCGGCCAACTCATGCTGCTCGGCGGAGTCACCGGAAGCGAGGTTGAGGATTACCATGATTGGGAGGTAATTCTCTCCAGCCTGGGCTGGCTTCGATACGACCACCTGATAGCAAGGATATCCTTCACCATCGGCAGCATATTCATGATTCTCTCTCTCGTTTGGGGTGGCTATATCCTCTGGCGGCAGTACAAGGATCTGCGAGTCAAAAAAACTCACCACTAGAGCGGGGCGCTGATCACTAGCCATAGGCCTTTTATGAGACTTTCCAGTAAAAAATCGGCTTTCCTTGTTGCCTGCTTTCTGGTGGTTATTGTCATCACCGGCGGGTTTCTGCTCCCTGAAGAATTGATTGTCCCCGTCAAGTGCGCCACCAGCGCTGACTGGAATTCCAAATCTTTCTGGTTCAGTCCATGGGGGAAATCCGGCGTGCACAAGGGGATTGATATCTTCGCCAAAGAAGGGACACCGGTTATTGCGGTCTGTTCGGGACTTGTTGTGAACGCCGGGTCAACTCCGGGCGGCGGCAATGTGGTGTCTGTTCTCGGCCCAAAATGGCGGGTCCACTACTATGCGCACCTGAAAACCATAAAGGTGAACGATGGTGAATTCGTCAGGCAGGGGGAAGAAATCGGGGCCGTCGGCACAACCGGTAATGCAATAGGAAAACCTCCGCATCTGCACTATGCAATCATCTCCCAGATTCCTTACGTATGGAAATTCAAAATGGAAAGATATGGATTCGACAGGATGTTCTTCCTGAATCCGGATGAAAAACTACCGCATAGAGCGAGCAGAGCCAACAAATAACCGTAAAAGGATACCCAATGACCAACAAAAATGCAAAGCTGTGGTTGGTGGCGCTACTTGTGGTGTTTATTGCCCTCTTTTCATTTCTCGCCATCAAGAAATACCATTTGTTCTCTCCCAGGCCAGACCCTAAGAAAGACGCGAAGGCGGGCAGCGGTGCATTGAAGGAAAAGTTTCTCGATGTAGTCCCCATCACCTTCCATGCGGAGAAATACCAGGAAATACCTTTGACGGACGGGGACGCTTACGACCCCAAAGTTTCTCCGGACGGCAGCAGGATTGTCTTCATCAAGAAAACAGTGGGGAAAAATCTTGTCTCTATTGCGGAGTTGCCAGGAGGCAGGATAACCTCTCTCGATATCGGCCTCGACGATGTTATCGATCCCGCCTGGAGTGCAGACGGAACCAGGATCGTTTTTGCCGGCCTGAAGAAAGGCGTCTGGGAAATCTACCTCTACGACCTGAAAGGGAAGAAGCTCCAACCAGTGACCAACGACCCGAAGCGGAAGAAGTCCTGGCCTCGCTTCTCTCCGTACAAGTTTGACGACAACTACCGGATTGCCTATGTATCCGAGGAAAGCGGACGGAAAGACATCTGGTGGGTAAGAGAATCCGGGCAGTTCGATCAGCCTATTACCATGCAGGCTGGGCGGGAAGAGGAATACCGGAAGTCGGAGTACTGGAAACAATTTGATGGTGTTCCTACCTTCGTTACAAACGGAGGAGATGCCCCGGAATGGTCTCCAAGCGGGAATCTCATCCTCTACCGTACGAAACGTGGCTATTCACTGCTTTCTTACAAATATCAAGAGTGGTGGAAAGAGGTTAAAGTATCCTTCCACCCCGGCTCCGGAACCCTCTCCTGGGCTCCCAATCAAACCTCATTCCTCGACTACAACACCGGCAGTGGCAAAGTATCTATCATTCCACGGGATTCCTTTAAGCGTAAAATGATCTTACAGGGCAAACAACTGACTTCCCCTCCTGCGTTCTTTCCCGACGGCAAGGGCTTCGCATGCACCATGCAAAAGGGTGGACGGAGCGTGCTGGCAGTCGAACCATACGACGACCCATTGGGGGACGTGACAAACTTGTGGATGTATTCCTACAGCCGCACTCAGCATGAAAAGATGGTCAAGAACCAAATTCTTTTCCTTGATGCAGAGTTTGACCAGATCTACAACCTCTATGATTCTGAGCGGTATGGCAGTTGCAGTGATGTAGATTTGGGGGCTCACGCCCGTCCGTACCTGGTGACGAGCGACGCTGTCCTCGAAACATTCTACGCCGCTTTTGCAGCGCTCTACGCCCAGGTGGAGCGGACGGAGCTTGCCGACGCGCTGGCGGAGTTTGCACGTACTGGAACAGAGGCCGCCCGCGAAAAGAAGTCATCAAAGGACGTAGAGAACTTTTTTCGTACCGGCCTGGTATTACTGAAAACGGAAGCTGCCAAGAGTGCGCCGCAAGAGGTACGTGAAGAGGTTGCGCGAGTTGAGAATGGAGCGGGGGAAGGTTTCTCATTCTTTGACAAGGAGATGGATTACAGCGATTTTTTCATTCGTGGCAAATATGAGCGGGACAAGGATCTACAGGGGTACTTTCGCGCCATTAAGTGGTTCCAGGCTTTTACTTTCGACCTGAAAAAGGAGCCGGAACGCAAACAGGCCGCCGAAATCCTGGCTGTCGCCAACTCTCCGAAGGTCCGGCCTTCGCTGGAACGAATCTATGCCATCTATCGGGAGATGATTGGGGAATCCCGCTATTACAACCCGCTCAATCTCAAGGATATCCCAGCAACAGGCCCGATGCCTGAGTTCAAAAGCGGCCTCCCCTGGGTAGCGGGGAAGAGTTCATTCCGGCTGCTACCGTCCATCTATACCCTCGATGCCTATGTATTCGACGAATTGATCTGGCATACGGAACGACCGGAATCGGTGGAAGGACGTGTACTCCCAAAGGGGCTGGATATCATGGCCGCCTTCGGCTCGAAAGAGGCGCGCAAGATCTTGCTTGATGAGTTGCAAGAGGGTCGTTACCCACGTTACGAGAAACTCCTTGCCAATGTAACTGACAAAATCGGTAGATTCTCCCGCAGTGCCTGGGATGCGAACCTCTATCAGAACTGGCTCGATGCCCTCGGCACCCTCGTGCGCGAGCCGGATGCCAAGAACCCCGCCTTCACCAAGACCGCCGCCTGGAAGCGGAAACAGTTGAACTCCGCCCTGGGAAGCTGGGTGAATCTTCGCTACGAGACGATCGCCGTGGTTGAGCAGGTTGCGGCTGAATGTGGCGAAGGGGGCTATGAAATCATCAACATCGGTAAACCGCGCGGATATGTTGAGCCAAACCCGGAGTTCTTCAAGCGGCTTGACGACGGATTCGGCAAGATGGCGTCCCAACTGGAGAAGTCCATCAAGGACCCGGGGTTGAAAAAAGGAGTGGCGGAAAAGATCGCCGGGTACCGACAACACCTGAAGAGACTGGAGACGATTGCAAGGAAGGAGCTTGCAGGGACGCCGCTCAGCGATGAGGAGTACGGGGAGATTCTCAATATCGGCGGCACGGTCGAACACTTCATCGTTCTCATGGGGAGCCTGAACAGCAAGGACGAAGACCATGCCATCAAAAATCCGGAGCCGATCAGGAAAATCGTCGATGTACAGAAAACCCCGGATGGCAGTACCCGTCTCTACGAGGCGCTCGGCTTCGTCAACGAGATCAACGTTGCCGTCCCCTTCTTCGGGCGACGGGAGATCGTCAAAGGGCCGGTCTACTCCTATTATGAATTCACTTCGACCGAATCACTGGATAGCGAGAAATGGCGAAAGATGGACAAACAGGCAAAACCGGTCTGGATCAAAGACTTATTTGACGGGAAAAGTACGTCGTCCCTTACTACCCTTCCTGACCTTCAGTAGTGATTATGAGAGCCGCCATATTACTGTGCCTGCTCTTGCTTTTTCCCCCACATCTTGCCTCCGCCCAAGGGTTCCGGTTCTATGGGGACTTTCTCCTCTCGCGCGGGGTCGAGAAGTTCGCTGCCGGAAATGGAGCGGCGACGATACGGAAAACACTGGGACCTTTTCTGGTTCGAGACGCTGTCCATGTGGTGAATCTGGAAGGGGCGTCTGGTGAAATCAGCCGCTGCGCTGAAAGGCACAATCCTTGTTTCGCCACTAAGCCTGACCTCCTTGATTTGTTGAGCGGATACGACGTTGTATCGCTTGAAAATAACCATGCCCTCGATCTCGGTCCGTCTGGGCTTCGGAAAACAATCCGCGAATTGAAAAAGAGAAAGGTCGTTCCTCTCGGCGGCAAAGACTTCTCGAACATCATCGCCACCGATGACGGCAACCTCGGGATAGTGGCGGTGACCGACGTAGCCAACGCCCCCGGCGACCGTCGCTATGTAACGCTGGCGGATGCACCGGACGTTCTTAAAGAGATTCGCCTGTTAAAAGAGCGAACAACCGCCGTTGCCGTCTATGTCCACTGGGGACATGAACTCCTCCCAGTAGCGACGAAGCGAATGCGGGAACTCGCCCGGAAATACGTTGAAGCCGGCGCCGATGTCGTTGTCGGAACCCATCCGCACGTGCCGGGATCGGTAGCCTGTGTTGAGGGGAAGCCGGTCGTCTGGTCGCTGGGGAATTTTCTCTTCGACCAGAAGTATGAGTCAACCAAGAAAGGGGCGGTGCTCGACTGCGACATCGGCGATGATAACAAGCTCAGATGCACGCTTGTCGGCCACCAAACGCCTTTCAATTCATATTTACCCGTGATTTCCCCGGGCGACTCTTTCAAGGCGGAAAATAAGGCGCTGGCCGCATGCACACCGGCCGTGGACCGGAGATGGACAGGTAAATTCACCAAGGACAAGCGAGAAAGGGTGCTGGTGCTTAAAAAAGAGGGATCTGCAAATTCACTTTCCTTTCTCGAACTCCATTCTCTTTTGTCAGGGAAGCGAGAGACGAAGGCCCCGCCGATGCCAATCAGGAAAGTGCAGACGGTCGATTTGAACGGTGACGGCATTCGGGAGATCATGCTGATTCAGCAGATCTACTCATCTTTCGACCGGGAAACGGCAAAAAGGATATATCTCTACAGCCTGGATGGGGGTTTCCACGCCCTCTGGCGGGGGAGCGCCTTGAGCCGGCCACTGCTGGATGCGGCATTTGTTCCGGGAAGCAACGGGAAGCCTCTTCTCGTGGCGCTCCTTTCCGCCGATTCGTTCCTCGCCAGAAACCCGAACTGCGCGGAGCGTCTCATTATGACCTATAGGTGGAACGGATTCGGTTTTACGGGGATCAGGGAGTTTAATGCAGAAAAGCTCAGCGACAGTTTAACATTCACGAGGGGGAAGCTACAGGTACTGAAACATGGGACCGTTGTCAGCGAAATCCCTCTGAGATCGGTACAATAGCTTACTGCTCGGAATTGATGAAGAGGGGTCGATTCTTGGTCGGGCTCTGGTGGCTCGGGGACAGTTGAAGAGAACACAACCTATTAAAGTTTGTTACCCTGCGCTTTCCCCTTCCGCCCCACCCATCCCCAGACAGAGAGCGGCATAGATGCGAGCGGCCGTCACCACCTCTGCAAAGAGAACCTGTTCGTCAGGTGTGTGGGCCGTCTCCAGGGAGCCGGGGCCCAGGATGAGCGGCCTGCTGCCGGCCGCGAAGAAAAGGTTGCCGTCAGAATGGGAGCGGAAGGCGTCCAGCTTCGGCTGCAACCCCAGCCGGGAGTAAATATCATTCACGATCCGGGCCGGCCGGGTATCACTTCCCAGGTCGTAGCCTGGGGAGGCGAAGTCGAAGCTGACCTCCACTTCCAGTCCGGGGATAAAGCGCAAACCCTCGGCAGTAGCGCGGCGGATCTCCTCCTGGACTGCGGCCGGTTCCATGCCTGGGGGAAGGTGGAGGTCAATCCAGGCCTCGCAGCGGTCCGGCACCACGAACCCCGCCCGCGAGGAGAACAGCTCTCGGATGGAATAGACGATCTCCGAGCGCTCCCGGTCGAAGAGGCGCTCTTTTCCCAGAAAGAGCAGCAGCCGCAGCATCGATTCCACCGCATTATGCCCCAGCTCGGGGAGGGAGGAGTGGCTGCGCCGGCCGCGGGTAACGAAATCCGCCTCCAGATAGCCGTAATGGGCGAAACAGGCCGCCAGCCCGGTGGGTTCTCCCACCACGACCCAGGGAGGGCGGAACTGCTCCAGAAAGGCGGCGCTCCCGTCGCCGTTTTCCTCCTCACCCACCACCAGCAAAAGCCCCACGCCAGGCCGCTCCGCTGCCGGAATCGCCTCGGCCAGGGCCAGCCAGGACTCCAGCATGGCGGCGCACCCCCCTTTCATGTCGGCGCTCCCCAACCCCCGGATGGTCCCTTCCTCTTCCCTGGCCCCGAATTCCTCCAGGTCCCAGGCCGGGACCGTATCCACGTGTCCCACCAGGTAGAGCCGTGGTTCGCCCTTCCCCATGGTGACTCGCAGGTTGTAGCGATCCTCCTCCACGGCCTGGCGCTCCACAACGAATCCGGCACGGGTGAGCCGCTCTTCCAGATATAGCTGGATGTCCTCCTCCTTGCCCGATGGGGAGTAGATATCAAGTATGTCGAGCAGCGTCCGGCGCAGCCTGGCGGGATCTATCGCCCCCCATACCCTTTCCAGTTGCCCTTTCATTACTTCTTCACCTTCTTCTTGCGGGTCTTGCGGGAGAGGTTGAGGGACATATAGAGATGCTCCTGTATGTCGTCAAAGCCCTTCTTCTTGAAAAAGTTGATGGCGGGCTGGTTGTCGGCGGAGGTGTCGATGATGATCATCCTCACCCCCTGCTCCTGCATGCGGCGCTTGAGCTCTTTGAACAGCCTGCTCCCCACGCGCCCCTTCTGGATATCCTTGCGCACCCCCAGCCAGACCAGGTTGCCGTACTTCCATGGCGAGTTGTGCTTCTTGACCGTGGTCCCCAGGGCAAAGCCCAGAATGCGCTCCCCCGCCTCCGCCACCAGACAGAGTTCGGAGTCCGAATTGAACAGGGTGGTGATCTCGTACTCGTCCCAGGTGCGATAGAGGCTCTGAGAGTACTCCACGGTGAAGACCTCTTCGCCGATATGGAAAACCTCCGGGAAATCGTCGATAGTCATCTCCCGGATGCGGGGGAGCTCTTCGCTGGTCAAACGCGTTTTCGCCATGGCGTCACCTCCTGTTTCTATTGTAGCGCAATCCGGCGCGTGTTCCATATCCAGGCGAATTCATCGACCCGGCGGAGCAGCGCTCCCCCGAACAGATAGCCGTAATGGTTCAGATGTCCTTGCGCACAATGGTGTAATTGTCCATGATTCCTCTCCCTGACTACTCTGGTCCTGAAAGAGCGGGCTTGAAAAAACGGGCCATCCCGGCAAAAACCTCTTTGCCGCTTCCCTTGACCAGTCGGGCATCGGGGAGCGACCGCAGAAAGTAGCGGCCGTAGTTCTTCGACAAGACCCGGCTATCGAGGATCAGCACCCCGCCCCGGTCTTCCCTGCTCCGGATCAGGCGGCCGACTCCTTGCTTGAACTTGAGCACCGCCTGGGGAACGGTGTATTCCATGAACGGATCGAGCCCCCTGGCGGCAATATGCTCGGCCCGCGCCTCCAGAACCGGCTCGGTGGGGACGCGGAAGGGGAGGCGGGTGATCACTACCAGTTCCAATGCCTTCCCCTGGACATCGACCCCCTCCCAGAACGAATCGGTGCCGAACAGGACGGCGTTGCGCTCCTTTTTGAAGCGGGAAAGAAGGAGGTGCCGGTTGGTCTCCCCCTGGCGCATGGTGGTCAGGTCGAGCCTTTTCAGCGGCCCCTGCAGGCGGTCGTAGACCCTGGTCAGCAGGTCGTAGGAGGTAAAGAGGACAAAGGCCCGCCCCTGGGAGATGGTCAATCCTTCCAGAAGATACTCCACCAGGGTCTCTTCGAAGCCCGCTCCGGTCGGCTCAGGAATGTCCGAGGGAATGCCGACAAAGGCCTGGCGGGCAAAATCGAATGGGGAAGAGAGCTGCAGCTCGGTTACCCGCGCCCGGTCGAGGAGGGAGATGCCGGTCCGTTCCTCCAGGTAGGAGAACTTCTCCCCCACTGCCAGGGTGGCGGAGGTAATAATCACTGTCTTGAACTTGTCCAGGATGACCGATTTTATCGTCTCCGCCACTTCCAAGGGCGACGCGCAGAGTTTGATCGCCGTCCCCTTCCCCCCCTTGGTCATTTCGAACCAGCGGCAGAAACCCTCTTCGCGGGAAGTAAAGAAACAGAGGTTTTCGACGCCACTCTCCAGCCTCCCCTTAATCCCCTTCAGGTCCACCAGAAGACCGGCCAGCCGCTCCAGCACCTTGTCCGGCAGCCGCTCGCAGGCCTTGAGAAAGGCCTGCAGAATGCCGGTGTAGTCGGAGAGCGCGGCGGCCAGCTCCCGCACCCGCTTTTCCACCTCCTGCCAGAAAGGGGTAGTATAAACGTCAGAGGTGAGGCGCAGCTTCTGTTCGCCCTGTTTTTTCCCGCCATTCTTCAGGTAGTGCGATAACTCCATGGCGATGTTGTCCATGGTGCGGGTGACGGTTCCGGCCAGGTCGCTCCTCTTTGGAATCAGCCGGCTTTCCAGGATCGCGGCGATCTCCATGTAGAGGGCGTCGAGCGCTTCCGGGACCTCCTTTGATAACTGCGCGGAGAGCTTGGGGAGGAGCCCTTGCTGGGGCTTGCGGGGGTGCTGCAGGCGGCCGAGGATCTTCAAGAGCCCTTGCCGCGAGGCCTGGGCGGAGAGCGAGCCGGTGGCCACGTCTTCCAGGTGGTGCCCTTCGTCGAAGATCAGCCGCTCGAACGGGGGGAGAATGGCAGACGTTCCGTAGCCGGTCTCCTGGCGGACCGATACATCCGCCATCAGCAGGGCGTGGTTGACCACCAGGAGGTTGGCGCCGGCCGCTTCCCGGCGCGCCGTATAGAAAAAGCAGCGGGGATAATGGGGGCATTTGACCCGGCCGCACTGGTCTGCCTCGCAACAGACCTCTTCCCAGGTCTCATCACGCGGGATGAAAGAGAGGTCGCTGCGGCAGCCATCCGCGGTCCTGGTGCTCCATTCAACGATGGCCTGCATCTCCTCGGCAGCGTCGTCCTTGAACAGAGCGGGCTCGCTCTTTATCGCTGCCAGCTTGCGCAGGCAGAGGTAGTTGGCGCGCCCCTTAACCAGTACCGCCCGGAATTCTAGCCCCCCCTGCTTCTGCAGGAACGGTATGTCTTTTTTCGTCAGCTGTTCCTGGAGGTTGATGGTGTTGGTGGAGATGACCACCCGCTCACGGTTGCGGACCGCCCAGAGGATGGCGGGGATAAGGTAGGCAAGCGACTTGCCGGTGCCGGTACCCGCCTCGATAACCGCGACCTTGTCTTCGTTGAAGGCCTCGGCCACCGCAAAGGCCATGCGGGTCTGTTCCTCGCGGTGTTCGTAGCCCTTGAGCCCCGCGCCGAGGATACCGTCGGGGGCATAAAGACGTTCGATTTCCGGATAGGAGAGGCGCTCCCGGGTAACCCTGGCAAACGGGCTCACCGCCTGGTAGCAGCGCTCGACCAGATTGTCTATGATGTAAAAGCCGACCCCCTGGTTGCCGAGGATGGAGGCGATATCGAGGTCGGCCGGGGAAGGGGTGAGAAGGCCGGAAGGATGGTTATGGACCACAACATCGCCGAAAGAGGCCGCTATCAGGATTGCCGCAACCGCGTCCCGGTTCCCCCTGGCCAGCGGTTCCACCTCGACCACGAGTTTCGCCTCATCGGTGCGTCCCAGGAAGAATACTTCGTTGCCGCCGGCATCGGTAATGGCGGTGCGCATCTGCAGCACCGCCTTTTCGGTAAAGTAGCGTTTCATTGCCTTTGAAGATACTATCTTTACCGAAACGCTGCAAACAAAAAAGGGGGCGGCCGAGTGGCCACCCCCCAAGGTTCGTGCGACGTGCGATAATAAGAGTCAGGATTCCATCGCCGCACGTCGCACGTCCTTACTTCTTGTGGCAATCCCCGCACTTGGTCGGCCCTTTCCCCTTCTCCTGGTGGCACCCCTTGCAGGTCTTGTGCGCCCAATCCTTGCCGAACCCTTCGATCTTGCCCGGCGCTTTCTCGTGGCAGATCTTGCAATCCTTCAGGGCATCCTGATGCATCTTGTGGGGGAAAGTTATGTCCCCGTTTTTCGCCGGGAGGGTAATGGTGTCGGCCGCCATGGCGATTCCGGCGGTGAAGAGGGTGAGGGCTGCTGCTACGATTACTCTTTTCATTTTGTTGCTCCTTTCTGGTCTCTTTTTGGATTTGAGTGAAACAATTTGTAGTAAAGATACCATGCAACTACCCCCTTCGCTACCGACATCTATATTTATATGACCCGATGTCGGGTCCCGGATAAAGCAAGATTTATAAAAAAGATCAAGAAGAATAAGCGGATACCTGTTAGAATAGATTTTATGGATAATTCAATGGAAAAACAGGAAAAAACATTTTCTCCCGGCGTGGCAATCGAGGGTCCCAAGGTCCGCGCCATCCGTGAGGCGAAAAAACTTACCCAGCTCTATGTGGCAAGTGTGGTCGGGGTTACCACCGATACCATTTCCCGATGGGAAAACAACCGTTATCCCACCATGAGGCGGGACAATGCGGAAAAACTGGCGGTTGCCCTGGAAGTGGATCTTTCGGAGATATTGGCGGCCTTGGTGAGCCCGGCGCAGATTCAAGAGATACCCACTCCGCAGGGAAAAGGGAAAAATAATGCGGCTCTGTTTCTCCTCGCCCTTCTCCTGGTTGCCGCGGCGGGATTCTTTATCTTCAGCCGGTTGTCGCCCCACCCGGTTGCCGTGCGCAAGCTCCCCCGCTACAGTGCCCCGGGCGAAATAATTCCTGTGCAGATCAAGGTGAGCCGGACAAACGCAAATACCGGGGGATTTATCATCAGAGAACATTTCCCCCCCGGCTGGCGGCTCGTCGCGTCCCTCCCTCCGCCCTCCACCAGGGAAGCGACCGCCGAAGAGGTAAAATGGCTTATACCCGGCGGCAGCGGTCCGGTAACAGTCTCTTATACGGT
>Ga0137449_1000027_pt1 | contig 15491 bp, 12 predicted proteins | sample EasRivERMGT436_2_FD_104905 | JGI IMG/M metagenome (GOLD analysis project Ga0137449, IMG submission 104905) | Soil microbial communities from meander-bound floodplain in the East River, Colorado, USA - East River MetaG ERMGT436_2 | ecosystem: Environmental > Terrestrial > Soil > Floodplain ... | reverse complement strand
CTCATAACCGCAGGATGAATGGCGCTCCTCGGCATTCCGTCAAACAGTATCTCCCCGGACCAGGGTTTGTAGAGGCCGGACACCACTCTGGCGATGGTGGATTTGCCGCTTCCGGAACCTCCGACCAGGGCGATTCTCATCCCCGGTCGCAAAAAGAGGTTGAAGTTCTCTATGAGGGGGGGTTCGAGACGGCTGTACCCGAATGTGACATCGACCATTTTCAGTTCGCCGGAAGGCTTTGCGGCGGAATAATCCATTGCGGCAGCCGCATCAGTAATTTTGAAGCAGTCGTCCACCTCGTATTTCAACACGTCGTCGAGGCGGCTTATGTCGGCCTCGGTGGTATGGACAGTACCGCCGAGGGAGACCAGTTGATTGACCGGCCCCATGAAACTGGTCATGAGGCTCTGGAAGGCAACGAGCATGCCGACAGTCATGGAGCCGTCCATCACCCTGAAGCCGCCCAGCGTCAATATCCCCGCATTGGCAAGCGACATGAGCAGGACCGGGACAACCGTGAGCACCTGGGTGGGCAGTCCCAACTGCTGTTGCGATGTGATGACCTTGGCCTGGAACCCCGCCCATTTGGCGAAAAAGTCCGATTCGGAGCCCGTCGCCTTCAGGGTCTCTATCGTCATGAGGCCGTCCATTGTCGTTCCCAGGAGTTTCCCCTGCTCCTGCTGCAATTTTTTGTTGGTATCGATGCGGTTGCGGGAAATGTATTTCAGGACAACGAAATTGCCGAGCGCCATAAAGATGCCGACTAAGGTCAGGGGAATGTCGTACTGGAACATGACAACCGCATAAAAGACGATCATCAGCAGGTTTATCGCATTCGTGGTAAACTGCCCCGACAGCAGGTTGGCTACAGTGTCGTTTAGCGCTACGCGTCCGGCGATGTCGCCCGGAAAACGCTGGGTGAAGAATTCGATGGGAAGACGGAAAACATGCCAGACAAATTTTGCCGCCGATGTTATGGCGAATTTCATTTCCAATCGCAGCAGAAAATACTGCTGCAACCATGTGAGCACGCCGCGCAGAAGGGCCGTGAGCCCCATTCCCCACATCAGTGGATATATCCACGTTTTCATGCCGCCAACCAGGATCTGATCGACGAATACCTTAGAAAAAACGGGGATGAGCAGCCCAGGGACAACAAGAAACAGGCTTGCCAGTATCACATACAGGAGTGCCGTCCTGGAACCTTCCAGCCGGGTTGCCAGGGACTTGATGAGATCGGGTTTATCTCCCCCCTTCCTGAAATCGGGACCGGGTTCGAAGGTCAGGACAACGCCCGTAAATGATTTGTCGAATTCTTCCGCGGTAACGCGCCGCGGCCCGGAACCGGGGTCATTCAGGCAGATGCCGTCTTTCTGAAACCCCTCGACCACGACGAAATGATAAAAATTCCAGAATACGACAACAGGGAGTTTCACGGAGTATAAATCGGCCGGTTCCATCTTGAAGCCCCTGGCTGTCAGGCCGTATTTGCGGGCCGCCTTCAGGATGTTGCCCGCCTTGCTGCCGTCCCGCGATATGCCGCAGTCCAGCCTGAGCCTTTCGAGGGGAATGTAGAGGCCGTAATATGCAAGGATCATGGCAAGGGACGCGGCCCCGCATTCAACGGCCTCCATCTGGAGGACCGTCGGCGTCTTTACCCGCCGGTAAGGTATTCCCTTTTTTGCTTTTGCTGCCGCGGAAGCGCTCACGGATACTCTCTAACTACCATAAAAATACTTCCGGAGTAAGGGGATCACCAGGCTGATCGGCCGCTGCTCCTGGACGATGAAGGTCGCGGCGCATCGTGTCCCTTCGCTGACGATGACCGGTTTCCCCCTCGGGGAGGACCATTTTGCGCCGCTCACGGTATCCGGAGCCGGTACAAGGTCGGCATGCACTTTAAGAGGCGCCCCGTTTCTTGACAGCTCCTCGACGAGCGTCTTATTATGCAGGGTATCCATCATCTCATCGGGCGTGGACGGGAATGCCGATACCGAAAGAACACGTCCTTCCATGTACCCGTATTCATCGGTTTTCGCGTTGGCCGGCGATATCTGGACGCCCATGCCGGGACGGATCATCTTCGCTTCCGCCGCGGTGACATAGAGCATTGCCGTGAGGCCCCTGATGTTCTTGCCAGAGAGAGAAATGCTCAGAACCGGGGTGTCATTGTGCACCAGGGACCCTATATCCTGCATGACGGACAGCACCTGTCCGGTAAAGGGAGAAACTATGGCCGCGCTGGTGTCATGCCTGCTCCGGAGCATTGCCAGGGCAGCTTCCTTTGTCCTTATCTGTTGATCGAGGGCGAGGAGTTTTTCCCGGTTGGTATTTTCACTGCCGAGCTTCTGGACGGAAAGCTGCCCTATCTGGCTCCGGTACTGTTTTATCTCCGACCCCGCTGCGTCATACTGCTGCTTTGTGGTCATGAGCTCCTGCCTGGTGATCAGGCCGTCCTTCAGAAGGGCCTCCTGGTCCTTGATCTTTATCTCAAGCCACGTCAGCTGCTTCCGCGTGTCTTCGATTCTTTTCTGGTATGCGGTCTTTTGCATCTCCGTATATTCATTGTTCAATTTGTCGCCACTGGTGAAATTTTTTTTCAAGCTCCAGTATTGTTCCCTGAGGACATCAAGCTCTTTTTTCGCATCGCTTATCTGCTCCATCAGGTCGGGCTGGTTCACGCGCGCCACAACCTGCCCGGCGCTTACCGTCTCCCCCGGCTTTATTCTTATGTCATATATCTGGCCGTTTGTGCCGGCCACGACATCATAAACCCCACCTGACTTGACGAGGAGCCCGTTGCCGTTCACGGTAGTCGGGATGCTCCCCGCGAAGCCCCATACGACCGCCGTTGCAATGATAAGGGCCGCGGCTGCAAGGGCAAGCCAGCCGACAGGGGTAGTCACCTGCATGAGCGAATCCAGTTGCTCCGGCGAGGAGATTCTGTCCAGGGAGACTTTTCTGAAAATCTGCCGATCCATAGCGTTCTTCCTCTAGTTCGCCGTTTCCGGCACGGTGGTCAGCTCTCTCAGGCTTATGGTATGCGCATCCGCTCCCGGCAGGATGATTGCGCCGGTCTGAACGCGCAAGGCGATTATCGCACCGGCAACGTTCTGCAGCGAGGCGACCTCATCCAGCAGGGCGCTTACAAGAAAATTCTCATTCGTGATGACGTCGTTCAGGGTAGACATCCCCAAGGTGAATTTTCTGTTCTCGCTCTCGACGGCCCGGCGGTATGAAAGCACCGCCGCCCTGGCCTCGGTCAACTGCAGCGAAGCCTTCCTCAGAGAGCTGAGCGTATTCGCAACCTCGGCGCTTACCGTTTTGGCGGCGTAGGTGGCGTCGATTACGCTCTTTTCATAGTTCGCCTTCTGTTGCACATAGAAACCGCGCGCCTCATTGTTCCTCACCGGCCATCTGTATTTCAGCGAGACGGCTGTATTCAGCCCCGACATGTTATGGCCGTATGCGGTGAAGTAATCGCCGAAGGTATCTCTATCGGTCAGGGAGTTATAACCCGCCTGGAGGTTGAGATCGAGCTGGTGCAGTATGTTCTTCTTTGCAGCGATCATCTCCGTATTGGCGGCCTCCTGCCTCTTCAGCAATGATTTGAGATCGCTTCTCCCCGCCAGGCCAAGTTCGATGAAAAAACGGTCCCGGTCCTGTCCGGGTGGCCGTATGCCATCCTCTTGAGCCAGTTCATTCCCTGACGGAGCGCCGAGCCCTGCGATCTCAACGGCGTTCAGTCCCATGACCAGGCCGAGCTCCTTGCGGGCATCGGCCAGGTCCTGCTCGGCGAAAATCCTGCTCCCCCTTTTCGAGGAAAGGTTCGCCTCCACCAGGTCGATGCTGGAGGCAGGCCTCTGGTCATGTTCGATGAGCTTCCGGGTATTGCCAAGGAGCACCTGTGCCCGCCGTTCGGACTCCGCGAATATGGCAAGCCTCTTTACCGCCGCCACCCACGCCCAATAAGCCCGTACCGCATTAAAGACGTTTTGCGCTATGGAATGGTTGAGAAGCAGGACATCTGCTTCATACAGGCTTTTGGCGGCCTTTTCGTTTGCCGCCGTGACGTCTTCCCCGCGCCCCTTTAAAAGTGGCACGGTAACCGAGAATGAAAACGCCGCCTGGTTCGCCGTATCGGCCCCCAGGCTTTGGCGCGCGGCCGGCGAGATTGCTTTTGTCCTGGACAGGGAGAGTGAAGGCGAAAGGGTTATTCCGGAACGGAGCTGGCGTGAGAGCGATAATGTATAGGCTGTGATGTCTTCCTTGAGGTCCTGCGCGGAACTGATGGGGCTATCGACCCTGGAGCGGCTCAGAGAGAGCAGCACCGTCTCGTCGAATTGTCCCGATGCCTGCTGCAGCGCCCCTTTGGAGAATTCCACCTGCTGCCTCTGGATGGAGACGTTGGGGTTGTGGGCAACGGTTGTCCTCACAACGTCCAGCAGGCGCGTTACCGACGGCAATGATGGCGCGGGCGTATCCTGGCCGAAGGCCAAGACCGCTGGAAAAACGACTGCCGCCAGCATAAATAGGATTCTCGTGCAGAACAATTGAATCATCTGTAATTTTGCCATGATCGCGCCGTGCCCATCTTACAATGAATCCTTCTTAATACCAGATATTTTTTCGATATTTCATGTGTACAGGTACTCTTCAAATTTAAAAGATTTCTATTTACTAATTAAAATTTTGCATTGACATCCAGGAAGGGAATATGGCACATTCCACAATCTGAGTCAAATCCATATCTACCAGGAGGGTCAGAAAATGGGAGAAGGGAAAGAGCGGTCCAAAATGATGGGTGAATTGATCAGCAAAGCGTGGAGTGATGAGGCGTTCAAAGCCCGGCTTCTTTCAAACACCACGGCGACACTGAAAGAAAACGGCATCGCGGTCCCTGAAGGGGTAACGGTAAAAGCGGTCGAAAATACCGACAAGGTCTTCCATCTAATCATTCCACCGAAACCTGTACCCCGGGAACTTTCTGATGAAGATCTCAATAAGGTTGCCGGCGGTGTATGGGGTGTTTGTTCCGAATGTTGTGGACAGGCGCCTCTTGACGGCAAGAACTAGTATTTAAGTCTTTCCGACACTTCTAAATCCATTAGGCAGGAGGGGTTAAGCGATGGCAGAGGGTAAAGAGCAGTCCAAAATGATGGGGGAATTGATCAGCAGGGCATGGAGTGATGAAGCGTTCAAAGCACGGCTTCTTTCAAACACCATGGCGACACTGAAAGAAAGCAGCATCGCGGTTCCCGAAGGGGTAACGGTAAAAGCGGTTGAAAATACCGACAAAGTCTTCCACCTGGTCATTCCGCCGAAACCTGAGCCCCGGGAGCTTTCGGATGAAGATCTCGACAAGGTTGCCGGCGCCGGGTGCGGGTGGGCTTGTGGTTCGGATGCCCCGATACAGTAAGAATTGATTTCGACTCAATCGGACTGATGTCAGGATTCATATGTATGACGCAATAATCATCGGGGCCGGAATATCAGGGCTGTCTGCGGCCTGGCAGTTGAAGGACCGGAACATCCTTGTTCTGGAGAAGAATTCGACACCGGGCGGTCGCATCAAAACCGGTACATGTCATGGCATCAGTTATGACTTGGGGGCAGTATTCAGCCTTCCTGCCGCGTCCCTCCTTTTTCCTTTGAAAAGCGAGTTGATCGACGAATCGCCGCTTTTGGCTTTATGGTATCAGGGCCGCATCCATTTTGGAAAAGGGGTGATGTCCTGCATCGCCGAAGTTAACGACTCATTGCGCAGTGAAGCGCGGAGTGCGTTGGCGGAACTCTCCAATGGCAGACGGCCTGATTATGAGAACATGGCCCCTGAAAGCCGGCAAATTCTTAACGCATTTTTCCAGGTTATCCATCCGGGCGAAATGAAGGACTACATCCTGCCACGCCAGATCGACGCTTTTCGTAAATTTGACACTTCACATTTTGCACGGGGCAATCAAGTTATTATTGACGCTTTTCTCGGCGAACTGGCCGCGACTCCCTGTAAACTGCAGCTTGATACTATTGTTACGGCGGTAGAACAGCAGGACGATTGCGTGCAGGTTGCCTGCCTGCAAAACAACACTCCGACTACTTTTTACGCTAAAACATTAATCATCACTACCCCTGCTCCAGTCGTGCGAAAAATTGTCCGCCACCTCGAAGAGCCATGCCTGACTTTCTTAAACTCAATACGCTACGGTTGCGGCATCGTTGTTGTTCTGGGTCTCAAGGATGTGGCAATCCCTGAATTTTGCTACGTGGTTACGCCGGATTTGACGACAAATACTATTCTCCGGCAACATACTCCGGACCCGGATGTCAACCTGCTGATCGTATATTACACGGGGGAAAAAGCGCATAAACTTGAAACTGAAAATGACCGCACTATTCTTGATGACGCCCTCGTTGCGCTCCGCACGATCGGCATCGGCCCGGATAAGGCGGACAGCCTGCTATTCAGCGATATACACCGTTGGGAATACGTCGGACCGGTCATAACACCGGAAATATATAGTGGCTGGAATCCTGACGCAGCCAGACCCATGGCGCGGGTTTTCCTCGGGGGGGAATACACTTATGTTGAAAAGCAGGACCCAATGCCATACGGATTGATACCTGCCGCCGCCAGTGGCGCGGCGCAGGCGCAAGCTGTGCAGAAGTTTCTGGCAACAGAATCGGCTGCGGCTACCTTCTCGCCTGAATTCCTGACCGACGTCTACATATATGAACTAACCGATAACCAGCCGGTTTTTCGGGAACACAGGGAAGAAGGCACCATCGCCTTTTATGGCCTGATACTTCAGGCGACAAAGGACATGCGGGTATGCCGGTATCTTCTGGATTCCAGCGTTGGCGGCCTGTGGGAGTATCAGCGCGGCTTTGGCGCAACGGCGGAAGACAGCGCCCTGGTGCTTGAAGGATTGTTGTCCGTCAATGTGCCGTCGGCAACCCTGCTGCCGCACCTGAAAAAACTGGCAGAGGCCTTTTATGATCCTGAACAGGGCGCATTTCATACTATCCTCCACGGCCGGGCGCTTTACTGGAAGGGACCGTCGGTCGATGCCACCGGACTTTCCGGATATCTTCTGCACTGCGCAGCCCCTGAGGAATTCCATGACATAATAGCCGCCTGCCGCGGTTACCTGCTGCAAACGCAGGAACTGCCGGGACATTGGCGCAGCAAATGGTTTCCGTCAACTCTCATTCCAACATGGTATAGCGTCCGCCTCTTATGTTCGGACTATCAAACCGGTCGGGAAGCCATTGAGAGGGCAGTGAATCATACATTAGACCGCCAGAGCCCCGATGGCAGCTGGAACGGTTCCATCATCGATACTTCCGCTGCGCTGCTGATTCTGAAAGAAATCAAACGGCTGCAACCTGAAAATGTGGAAAAATATTCCTGCCTGCGCCAAGGGATCGAGAATGCCGCCGCCTGGCTGCTGATGCGGGAAGCCGCCTGCGGAAGGCGCGGTGAGCCGGTCCTCTATTACTGGTTCGAACAAAAACCGGAATACCGGGACCTTTCCACGGGCTCGCGATTCTTTTATCATTGCACGGACAAGGGTCCGATCTCCGCCGCCTGGGCCAGGCTGGCATTGGCAGCTCTTTAATGGAAATCATCTCGGATGAATAATGATACCAGCTTTCGCCAATGGTTCCATAGCCTGCACGCCGGGTAACTTTTTTCGCCTGCTCTATGCCGACTCAACTTTGAACAACCTGTACGGCAGGGGAAATAGTATCCATTATGAAACAGCGGCCGACAGACTCGGCTTTCTGTCCACTGCAAAAGCATTCGGCTTGGAAAGTCCGCTCGGAGAGACCACATGTGACGGCGGTTATTTCGTTTATATTGCCCGTCAGGAATGGGCTGAAATGCTCGGGCAGGCAGATCGATCGCAGGATATTCTACCCGGGAATTTCGCAGCGAATGCGGATTGGCGGCGTGTCACCGCGTTTGCCGATCAATGGCATGCGGGCAATCCGCTACGCAATAAGCTGGCAAATGGGCTTTGGTTCGAAATTGACGTCTGCGGTCCTCCATCGGACGTCCCGGTTCCCAGTATTTTTTTCGGTGTAAAGAACGTTTCTGTAAACGAGTCTATTGCGGCAATCCAGCAAGGGCTCGCAGCTTTGAATATCGATTTGCCGGCCGCACAAAGGGATTTATTGATCACGTGCCTCCGCACAATCGGCCCCTTATCCGCGTCGTTTCAGATTGGGCTGATGCTTGCCCGTCCGGCATCGCCCCTGCGGCTATGCGCGTTCAAGGTCGGACTGCCGGACATAATGGATATTTTAAGAAAGTTGGGAATCACCGCGCTGGAAGATTATCATGATTTTTTGCAGGAATTTCTTCACCTGGGGCTGGAGTGTTCGGCGATAGACATCGATATTGGCGCCTCTTTCGGCACCAAAGCAGGAATTGAGGTCAAGTTTTCATCTGCCGCTACGGTGCGCGAACAGCAGCAGAATCAGGGTTGGCCCGCATTTCTTGATCGGCTTGTAAATAAAGGATGCTGTTTGCCGCCAAAAAGCCTGGCAGTATTAAACTGGATCGGCGGCCACAGATACGATCCGGCCCCATATGACCTTGGGGTCCCGCAAAAAGCAATTCTTCGCACTATCAGTCATATAAAACTGGATTTTCAACCGGGGTTTCCCCTGCGTGCAAAAGCGTACTTGAATTATGTTGTAAGCTGAAGAACCGCGTGCATTTTAGCTAAAGGATATGTAGTCAAATCCATATGCAGGAGGCTAAATCAATGGCGAAAGGTAAAGAACAGGGCGGGAAGATGGGAGAAGTGATCAATAAAGCATGGAGTGATGAAGGGTTTAAAGCGAGGCTTCTCACAGAAACCATGACGGCATTGAAAGAAAACGGCATCTATATTCCTGAAGGCGTGACAGTAAAGGTTGTAGAGAACACGGACAAGGTGTTCCATCTGGTTATTCCACCCAAGCCTCGACCCGTCGAGCTTTCAGATGCCGATCTGGACAAAGTGGCAGGGGGAGGATATTGCTGGAATTGTGATGGAGGGGATTGCAGAACTTATCAGGATAGTTAGGTATTATGGTGTGCGCTCTTATTCCTTGCGGAGGCATGCATGGCGCCCTCGTTGAGAGGGGAATTTATTAATGTCTGTGTTTAAAGGAGAAGCGATGTTAGGGCCGTATGAAATAGAATACGAGGGGCGGAAATATTTCGGAAATGTTTCGCTGCGGGAATTCCATAAATTCGGACGCAATGGGAGTGTTTATCTATTCGTCGTCGAAAAAATGGCCGCGCAAAAGATATCTGAATCCACGTCCCTTGTTATCGAAAAGGTCTCGTCCTCTTCCGGGGGGTTGATCCCGGAAGCCCTGGTCGAGGAATTGAGAAAGCTCGATCTTCTCGATGAAGATGATGGCGACATGAGCGTAAAAACCGCAATGGATGCCGGTGACAGCGGCGGTAAGGAGAAGAAAACCGAAGTTGCCGTGAGAAGTATCGCTCTCTTTGTGGCACAGGAATGCAATATGAGATGTGTGTACTGCTATGGTGAGGGGGGGGAATACGCCGCAAAGGGGATGATGAGCGACGAGACGGCCTTCAGGGCGGTAGACTGGCTCATGGACAACTCAAAGAGTCTCGAAAAGGTCAATATCTCTTTTTTCGGCGGAGAGCCGCTGCTCAATTTCCCTCTTGTCAAAAAGGTAGTTGAATATGCGAAGGCGAAGGCCTCGGAAGGAAATAAGGAGATCACCTTCGGCATAACTACCAATGCATCCCTGCTGACAGACGAAATCATCGGTTTCATAAGGGATGAAAAAATTTACCCATTGGTCAGTTTCGACGGACCTCCCGCGATCCAGAACAGACAGCGCCCTTTTAAGGATGGAAGCGGGTCGTACGATGCTGTTTACGGAAATATTCAGAAACTGCTGGAGGTTTCCCCTAAATTATTGGCCAGGGGAACTGTATACGGAGACACGGACCCCTGCGAGATAAAAGAAGGAATGAAGAGAGCGGGGCTCAAAGCGTGCTATGTGATTAAAGCCTCGCCTGTTATCCTGGCGGGGGAAAACGGGAAAGCGGCGAAGAGCGCCGCGGATGAAGAAATCTCCAGCCGCATGACGGCTTTTCAGGAAAAGGAGTTCGATATATTTCTTAAATCCGTCAAGGAGAGGAGAATGGAAATGAATCGGGCCGGACATATGCTCCGGCCGATTATCACCGGTGAGAAGCGCTATTTTGGATGCGGAATCGGTCGCGGGATGGTGGGAATATCGATTTCCGGAGATATTTATCCCTGCCATCGCTTTGCAGGGCAGGATGATGCGAAGATGGGAAATATCGCCGATTACAAGGCGGAAGGCCCCAATGACTATCACCGGAGCATTGTGAATAATCTTCCGAAATGTTCTGTCTGCTGGGCAAAGTACTTTTGCGGAGGAGGCTGTTTCTATGACAATAAGTCCCGTACGGGGGACATGCATATTCCCGATATTTTGTATTGCGATGAGATGAAGAGGGGAATGGAAACCGCGATATATTTAAGCACCCGGCTGGACGAAGGAGATAAGGAGTACATAATAAAAACCTGTAATGACCTTATGGATGACAAGCTTCCATAGGAGATGAACAATACATGAACAAGTGATCTTTACGTAAAAAGATTTTGCTTGACTAATAAGAATTAATGCATTGAAATCCGGGAATGGAATATGTCACGTTTCACAATCTGAGTCAAATCCATATCAGGAGGATCAGGAAATGGGAGAAAAGAAAGAGCAGTCCAAAATGATGGGGGAGTTGATCAGCAGGGCATGGAGTGACGAGGCGTTCAAAGCAAGACTTCTTGCGGATACCATGGCGGAATTGAAGGCAAACGGCATCACCGTTCCAGAAGGCGTAACGGTAAAGGCCGTGGAAAATACCGACAAGGTCTTCCATCTGTTCATTCCCCCCAAGCCCGTGTCAAGGGAACTTTCCGATGAAGATCTGGATAAAGTGGCCGGAGGAGGCTCTTACTGCTGCCCTCTGGATTGGTGCGGCGACAAGCCAAATTAAAGATTCTGTCGGGGCGACCGGCCGGTCGCCCCTGCTCCTTAAACAACAGAGCGCTGGCGCGGATAAATCCGTCCGCAACAGCGCTCTTTTTTTGTGACTATGTTTATCCGCGGTCTCCCGCCGATTCCAGATCATTGATTATATCCATTGTAAATCTTCTATGGAACCTGAGATACCCTTTGGCTTCGAGCGGTCTTTTGTTCCGGCAGAGGATTTTTACGTGACTTATACCCCTGAATATATAGCATGGCCAGAGCTCATTCGGAAGAAAGGCTCTTGTATGTCCGGGCCATGACAATAAGGCGTCACGTTTTTCCGGAATGCACAGGGAGCGCGCCACAAGATGCTCTAAAAATCTCTCCGAGGCAGCCTTGTTGTTCCCCTGTTTATCATCGATGAAACATTCTATTCCCACCTTAGGCAACACGGTGTCCGCAATATCGAAGATATAGCGAAGACGCGCAAATTGCCCCATCTCTTCGGTCAGTTCCATAACCTCCTGTATCGAGCCCGCGTATTCAATCCCGGCAAGGTAATCCTGTAGGACTTCCCTGCCAAGCGAAATCACTATTCTTGCAGCATCCTGATTGCGCGAGATCATTGATGCCGCATAATCCACTTCAGACCCGTCAGGCAAGGCATCAAAACAGGACTGAAGCCTGTCGTTTATCTCTTTTCTCAAAGGTTCGCTTTGCAGTTGCCTCACCGCATCCGCAACCCATCCATATCCGTTGCCGCCCCCAGGTTTCATACTTGCGCCGGGGGGACTTTGGGAAGGGTTCATGACATTAAAAAAAACACCGGGAACAGGTGCCCTGTCTTTCATATTATCCTGGTCGAATTCCAGCCATATATGTCTTATTTTTTCGTTGAATTCCGTCGAGGGATCGGCCCAGTTCTTGACAAAAATCCGTATCTGTCGCCATCTGCGGTCATCGAACAGTGAATTGTCCAGATCTGCCGTGGGTAACTTCCCTGCGATCATGTCGCGTCCGCACTCCTCGCCGTTGATGCATAGCTGCCAGTCGGCCTTCGCTTCGCTTATACCCAGATGGCATTCGATACCACCTCTGGTCGTAAGCCCCGCAGGCAGTCTCTCATTCACGGCCCTTATTCCGGCAAGGGCGTCCGAAGATGCAAGCACGCCGGGAAGATGCGGCAACAGCTCTTCAAATATGCCATTCATGTTAAAGTTCATAAGCTGCGACCTTTGCCAAACCAAGATCCTTTTTTACCACCTGTTCACTTCGCTCATTGGAGACACTGAAAGCACGAAGAATACCCATTGTTTTTTGAATTCCTCCGTGACTCCGTGGTGAAGGACTTTGACTCACGATAGGGAATGAACTCAGAGTCAAGTGGATAACCAGCTGGAGTTTTTAAATTGACATCCGGGAAAGGAATATGTCACATTTCGCCATCTGAGTCAAATCCGCATTGGGTCTGCGTCAGGAGTCAACAATGACAAACAGTGCAAACAGACTGGAATTTACCGCCGCTGAAGATATTTTTTACAATTATTGCCTTTGGGAATACCGGCCGGTTCTCCCTCCGGCGGGCAAGTTCAGACCTGTCAACATGCTGTACCATTCTTTCGATGTCGGCCAGGCCCACGAAAATGCGTTCCGGATCGTACAGCTCATCAGGGACACGATCGGAGATGGCAATACCGTCTGGGGAGTCAAATGGATCGGTGATTCTTTGCGATGGGAATTTTACTTTTATGACTATCTGCGGCGTAACCGTGTAAGATCAATTCCCCTCCTCCTTGAAGCCATTTCTCCCATTGCGTCATGCAGCGTGGCGATCAATGAAAACCCGCATTACTGCATGTTTTCTATCGACATAGACAACCCGCTTCTGTCCGGCGCCAGGAAACTGGATGAAATTCACATGTATGTGGAAAACTCCGGCAGCAACATTTCATCAGCTATAAGTTATTCCCTTACCGGTCATGAAAAGCGCCTTGAGAATCTTTATTATTTTTTTGATGCGAAGCTGCAGCGGGATAACATAAAAAGAAAAATCAACTGTTCCGCTTTTTTCGATACCCCGAAAACTGATCCGGACGCGATCCTATGGCCTGAACTTACGGATTGCAGCACAATTTGTCTTGCCAACAAGCAGCACAACGACTGCATCTACTATTCCGGAATCACGGTGGATCAGCTATTGTTTTCTCTGACAAGGTTGAACTATCCATCAGAAATCATTTCATTCATCAGGGGAAATCGTTCCAGCCTGGATCATCTGCTCTATGACTTCGGTATTGATTACACATTGAAAAACGGCAGGATGGAAATCGTCAAAAGTGGTTATTATGGAACGTTTTGATTTGGATGAGGAGTGACAGGGCAAATCGCCCTCAAAGAATAGAAACCCCGACAGCTGTGAAGCTGCCGGGGTTATATATTTCTGCCGCTGGAAGCGGAACTCGTTCATGGTCGATGATAAATCAGATTCGTTGCAGATTTTCTCTGTCAAACCTTGTTGATGCAAGTCACATTACTTCTTTATCAATCCATTTCTGTATTGGACATAAGCGTCCCGCACGCCGATGTATGGCTCAACTGACGCCGCTTTGATGTCCTCATAATTCCCCAACTCCAGGGAGGTCTTGTTGAGTCTTTCGTATGCAGACACTCCGAACGCCGCTTCAGCCGGCTGGATATAACTGACGGGGGACAAGAAACTGTCGCCCGCAAACCCTATTGTTTCCCTAACCGTTGACGGACCCAGGAACGGCCAGACGATATACATCATTCCGCCCATTCCATAGACTCCGAGGGTCTGCCCCAGATCTCTTTCCTGCGGCCTCAGATCGAACTGAGTGTTTGCCACATCGAAAAATCCGACCAAGCCTATGACGGTATTGATGCCGAAGCGGGCAAGCTCGGTGCCTGCTCCCTTGAATTTACCCTGGAAAAGGGAATTGATGAACCGTACGGGCATCGCCACATTCTTGAAAAAATTCTTTACCGAGACCCGCACCGGTTCCGGGACAACCGCATTGTACCCTTGTGCGGCAGGTTTGAACGCCCAGAAATATAATTTGTCGTTGAATACGAACATCGCCCGGTTCACCGGTTCAATGGGGTCCGCAATGGTCGCTTCTTCGACAGCCTCTTCCGTTTCGGCCTCGTCCTTGGCTGCCTCTGACCTGGCGGCAGCTTCATCCTTGGGAGCTTCACCCGCCTCGGGGGGAGTCTCTCCCATAGGGCCGGCTTCAGCCTTAAGAACAGTTTCCGCCTTGGGAGCAGCCTCGTCCTTAACGGCTACGGCCCCATCAACCGGTCCCGAGAGCGCAACCTTGGACTTGATTGCCGTTTCATCGGATCCGCTCGCCTGACCCGGTCCACCGGCTACCAACCCCTTGTCCGGATTCCCCTCAGCCATGGCGGATCCCGCCAGCAGTAATCCTGCAATCAGGAATGTTCCAATAAAACTAGCTCTCATCTCTTTCCCTCTCTCGGCACTCATCAGCGGCATTGATCATTTTGGGCAAGGTGAACCTTTTTTCAATTCTTTCAGCAATTCGCCAAATCAGCCATCAAAGTTCATTAAACTGTATATTACACCCTTTAGAATTTTCAGGATATTAAAAATAACTCAAATTTTCATATTAAGCAACTGATTTCGATAAGTAAATATACAAGATCAAATAAATTCAGGGGTGTAGCTTTTAATTACAATTATGCCGACGAACGGCGTGCCGTTATTACGGACAGCCGCAGCGGGCCGCCTTTGCTGTTTCATACCCCTTGTGGAGGAGTTTCGCCACTTCCACGGCATGGTAAGTGAGGATCAGGTCGGCGCCGGCCCGCTTGAAGGAGAGCATGGTTTCCATGGTCACCCGCTCTTCGTCGATCCATCCCATTTTTGCCGCGGCCTTGATCATGCTGTATTCGCCGGAGACGTTGTAGACCGCCACCGGGAGATTGAATTCGTTGCGCATCTCGCGGACGATGTCGAGATAGGGTAGCCCCGGCTTGACCATGATGATGTCCGCCCCTTCTTCGACATCCATCTGCGCCTCGCGGAGCGCCTCCAGGCGGTTCCCCGGGTCCATCTGGTAGGAGCGCCGGTCGCCGAAGCGGGGGGTCGATTCTGCGGCCTCGCGAAACGGGCCGTAATAGCCGGAGGCGTACTTGACCGCGTAGCTCATGATCGGGATATGGCTGAAGCCGTTTTTGTCGAGGGTCTCGCGGATGGCCGCAACCCGGCCGTCCATCATGTCCGACGGGGCGACCATGTCGGCCCCGGCCTGGGCGTGGGAGAGCGCCTCCTTGCAGAGCAGTTCCAGGGTGGCATCGTTGTCTACGTCATTATCCTTGATGATGCCGCAGTGGCCGTGGTCCGTGTATTCGCACATGCAGACGTCGGTGATCACCGCCAGCCCCGGCACATCCTTCTTCAGCGCCCTGATCGT
>Ga0137449_1000026_pt1 | contig 15900 bp, 15 predicted proteins | sample EasRivERMGT436_2_FD_104905 | JGI IMG/M metagenome (GOLD analysis project Ga0137449, IMG submission 104905) | Soil microbial communities from meander-bound floodplain in the East River, Colorado, USA - East River MetaG ERMGT436_2 | ecosystem: Environmental > Terrestrial > Soil > Floodplain ... | reverse complement strand
GCAATCGGACTGCGGCGCATGCAGAATACTAACCTTGCGGCAAATGAGCATCTCGCAGAATCCGTCGAACGGGCATCACGAACTTGCCGAAAAACTCCAGTTGCGCTCTATAATGGAGCATTATGAGGTCCTTGGTTCGGAACAGTGAGTCACGGCGGCCCGTTGCTTAAGCGATGGTCGTCGACTCGCGTTTACGTTTTCGGCCCTGGAATTGCTGTGCCGCGCGAGCGTTGCGAAGAACGCCTAGAAAATGGAACGAATCCATGCAAAAGAATCGCGAAAGGCGTTTCAGGTGAGTTTACCGATCGCGCGACTTTCTCGCAGCTTCGGTCAGAAAGAACTGGAATTCTGTTTCGCGTGAGAATGCGCGATCCCGGTCCGCAATCGACGCGCGAAGGTAAGGCCGGATTGGGCATGATCTTCCCCGTCGAGTGGCGGCTGCCGACGTGCAGCTAGCGCCCGGACAGACTGCGGCAAGCCAGCTGCAGGAGCGCCTCCTGAACGGCGATTTTGTAATTACGGCGGAGATCAACCCGCCAGTCTCGATCGACCCGATGGCGTTCGTCGCGCGCGCCGCGCCGCTGAAGGGCTTGGCGACAGCAGTGAATGTCACCGACGGAGCGGGTGCAAAGGCGCACTTGTCGAGTCTGGTGGCCGCGCATTTCCTCGTGCAGAGCGGGATCGAGCCTATCCTGCAGTTGACCTGCCGTGACCGCAATCGTCTCGCCCTGCAAGGGGATCTGCTTGGGGCGATGGCGCTTGGCATCCGCAACATTCTTGTGCTTGCCGGCGACGACCCGAAGGTCGGAGACCAGCCGCAAGCGAAGCCGGTGTTCGATTGTGACAACTTGGGCCTGCTGGCGATGGCGAACCGAATGCGCAATGAGCAATGCCTGCCATCGGGCACCGGAATACAGGGCTGCGCGAGGCTCGTCCTTGGCGCCGCAGACGTTCCGATCGACCCCCCCCCGGGTTGGGTGCCGGAGAGGCTCTTTGCGAAGGCAGACACGGGCGCCGACTTTGTCCAGACGCAGTTCTGCATGGATATCGGCGTGGTGCGACGCTATGCCGCGCGCCTGGTCGATCTCGGTCTGGCGCAGCGGCTTTCCGTGCTGATTGGGGTCGCGCCGATACCTTCGGCGCGCTCCGCGCGCTGGATGCGGGAGAGGCTCTACGGCACGCTCATTCCTGATGCGATGATCGAGCGCCTCGAAAAGGCGAATGACGCCAAGGCCGAAGGCAGGCGGATCTGCGTAGAGCTCCTGCAAGAGCTCGCCGAAATCCCAGGCATTGCCGGTGCCCACATCATGGCGCCACAGAACTTTTCTGAGATTCCATTAGTCATCGCGGAGTCGGGAGTCATTCGGAAGAAGCGGAAGACGCCAGAATTCGCCGAAAGTTTCGTGGTGTAAGGGCAGTCGCCAAGTCCGCGTCAGGAGATCGACATGCCGGCGCGATACTGACGTGACGCTTTCGGTGTCAATTCGTTGAGTTCTTCCCGCGGGCCTTACCCGACAGCGGAATTTGCGGTGCCCTGGGCTCTTACGACCTCCATGGTGACCGGCACCGGAGCCCTTAGGTCATCCAGCACCGGACAATGCATCTCCACCAGCTGTCGCAGTCTTTCGACATCGGCGTCGCTCGCCGGCGTGTCGAGCGTCACTTCACCCCGGACCTCGAGAAAGCCCGGCCGGACGCGATGATCGAGCCCGATAAAGCCCCTGCTATCTGAAACGCCGCTAACCGTGACCGACACGCCGTAGAGAGGGATTCCGAGCGACTCAGCCACCACCCGGTAGGTCACCTCGTGGCATGTGGCGAGGGCCACCAGCAAGAACTCGGTGGGCTTGGGGCCGCGATCCGTACCGGCGAAATTCTCTGGCAGGTCCATCGTGACGATGTGATCGCGAACCTTGACCTCGCTGCGCCAGCTTTCTCCATCCACCGCTCGACTCGCTGCGGTGATCGATACCAGCGCTCTTTCCGGGTATGCGGTGAGTCGCTCCTGGATTTCCTGTATGCGTCTTCTCAGTTTTTCGGCCATTACGGTTTCCTCCTCTGCAACAAGGCGCTCCAAGCCGTGGATGCGATCCGCGGACGATCACACGGTTCGTTGACCCCACCTCACCGGACCCTTCTCAACCGCCCATCGAGCGATACCGCCTGCGAGGCTATAGACTTCCTTGAATCCCATCACCTTCATTGTGACGGCGGCCATGGCAGACCACCCGCCCGCGGCGCAAAACTGCACGATCGCCATCTCGCGCGCATCAACGAGGGCCTGCACGCGCTTGAGTTGTCACGCCGAACTCCGCAATGGTCTTGCTGCCCCGCACGCAGGGCGGTTCACCTCTTTTCGAATGCCGAGCGCGGCTGGCCCCGGATTTCGCCCAAAGGCGCCTTCACCCCCATCTCCTGCATCGCCTTCCTTAGCGGGGCATCGTTGATCGCGGTTTTCGGCATCTCTGCCGAATCGATCACCTTGATCGAATGCAGGAACGCGTAGCCTCTCTTCATCGCCGCAATCACGTCGTCATCAAAGGCCAGTTTCGCAATGTAGTTGACCGGGTCGCCACCGATGGACGGCGGATTGGCCTCGTACAGCGCAGCCCAAACCGTTTTCTCGTCGTAGCCCGTGAGCTCGCCGGCGATGATCTTGACGGACTCCCGCGGGTTGTCGAGCAAGAACCGCAGCGCCTCGATCTCCGCCTTCAGCCAGCCGGCCGCGGCCTCAGGATTCCGTTCGATAAAGTCCTGGCGCATGGAAGTGAAATTCGCGTCCTGCTCGTGCCAGGGCGCGCCGGTGACGGCATAGCGCGCGTTCCCGAGCTCGACCTGGCGCCGGGCATGCGGTTCCCACATGATTCCCGCGCTGAGCTTGCCGGCCTCGAAATTGGACGCGATCACCTCGATAGGCATGCTCAGGATCTCGGACGGCTTGAAGCCCCCCTTTGCGATGATCGATTCCGTGGACCGATTGGAGCATGTCCCCTTGTGGTAGGCGAACGGCTTGCCGCTCATCCACTTCATCGCCTCCTTGTAATCCGCGAACTGTGGAGCGTTCTTGGCGACCAGCAATTTGTTGCAGTTCTGGCCGTTGCTGAACATCGTCACCGCGACCAGCCGCAGATCTGCAATCTTTCCCTTGGTGGTGAGCACCAGGGAGGGCATGTCCCCCATGGTTCCAATCTGCATCTTGTCCGCGAGCATCGCATTGATCATCGGCGGCCCCGTCAGATGAGGTTCGAATTTCACCTTGCTGCCTGGCGGGAGGTGTTTCTTCCACAGTTCCTTGCTTTTCAGGATCACTCCGTACCACGCGCCCGTCCAGTACGGGTGATAGCCATACGTGATCTCGACGGGCTGTGCCGCAAGCGCCGTCCCGACGCACTCGGCGCCAAGGGCGATCGTCCCGACAAGCATGCTCACTACCATTCTCGTTTTCATGTCGCCTCCTCCTCGTGGTTAGTTTGCGTTCCGCAACGGCTGCTATGCCCGAACCTCCTCTCCGGGCACGATCGCTTCGACGGCGCCGTGGCCGTACAGCGCCTGCATGAGATCCTCTTTGATCGTGACGTAGCGCTCGCTGATCAGCACCTCGAATTTCCTGGGATGGGGCAGGTCCACTTCCACGGACTTCACGATCCGCGCCGGCGAGCCGGACATGACGAGCACCCTGTCGGCGAGAAAGATCGCTTCCTCCAGCTCGGAGGTGATGAACAGCGTCGTAAGGCGCGTTTCCTCAAACAGCTCCAGGTAGTACTCGCGCATCAGCTCGCGCGTCATCACGTCGAGCCCCCTGAACGGCTCGTCCAGGATCATCAGTTTCGGGTTGTTGATCAGCGCCTGGGCGAGTTCGACGCGCCGTTTCATGCCGCCGGAAAGCTGTCCCGGATACTTGTCCTTGAAATCCAGCACGCCGAACCTCGCCAGCAGCGCGAGCGCCTTCGCCCGCGCCGCCGATTCCGTCATGGCCGACGACGACATCGGTCCGAAGATCACGTTGTCAAACACCGTCATCCAGTGCCACAGCGCAGTTTCCTGGAACACCAGGATGCGGTCTCGCCCGGCTGCTTCAATCGGCTTGCCGTCCATGGTCAGCGACCCCGCGTCCGGACGCACGTATCCCGCCAGCATGTACGCAAGCGTGCTCTTGCCGCAACCGGAGATTCCCATCAGCACCGTGAGCTTCCCCGGCTCGATGTCGAACGAGCAATCCTCCAGGACGTGCGCCGGCGGCTGCGATGGCCGGTGGTACCACTTGCGCAAGCCGGCGGCGCATACTCTCCCCCGCATTTTCCCGCCGGACGCGGCGATATCCCCGTACTTGATCACTTCTGCCAAGGCATCATTCTCCTCTCGGCATAGCTCACCGCGAGGGTCGACAGATATCCGGCGAGGCCGATGCTGATCATTCCCACGATCACCGTGGTGCCCGTATGGCTGACATACCCCTCCCAGGTGAGCCGCCCCAACCCGGCGTCGCTGGCGATCATTTCCGCCGCAATCACGACGTTCCAGCTCACCGCGATTCCGAGCGTCATGCCGACCGCGATGCTGGGGATCACGGACGGCACGATAATGCGCCGGAAGATGTCGCCGGGCCTGGCGCCCAGCGAGCGCGCGAGCCACAGGTGCTCCTTCCGGATGCCGCGCACGCCGTCGTGAACGTTGATGACGATGATGAAGAAGGGGCCGATGAACGTGATGAAGACGATCGAAAGCTCGGCGGTCGGCCAAAACAGGATCGACAGCGGCACCCATGCAAGCGGCGGAATGGGCCGGAGCAACTCGACCACCGGGTAGACGATCTCGTGGAAGAGCCGCCGGGTGCCCAACAGCAGGCCGAGCGGGATTCCGAGCAGTTGCGATACGATGAAACCGTACCCGACCCGTTCGAAGCTCACGACCCAGGACTGCCAGTACTTCGCGCTCGCGAGGTACTTGTCCCAGAACGCCCGCCACACCGCGCCGAGTGTCGGAATCCCCTCGAAGCCCGACACGCCGAGGCGCACCAGCAGCTCCCACAGGAGGAGGAAACCCGCCACGCAAACCGCTCCGCGCCAATTCGCGCCCCTGGCCCACCGCCGCACGGGCGATAGCTTCGGCCTCGCCGCCGGCGCGGTCAAGACGGGAGCGGCTTCGTCGTTCACGCCTGTTCGCGCTCCCCGCGCTCGAACGCCTTTCTGGCTTCTTCGTGGACGCCTTCGGCCGCCTCACGCTTCAAGCGCATGAACTCCTGCGAATACAGCATCTTCAGGACGCGCGGCCGCGGTAGGCCGACATGGATGACTTGCTTGACCATTCCCGGCCGCGTGGTCATGACGATCACCGTGTCGGCGAGGTAGATCGCTTCTTCCAGGTCGTGGGTGATGAAGATGATGGTGTTTCGATACAGCCGGTACATGTCCAGCAGGTGCTGGTGCATGGTGGTCTTCGAGACCGTATCCATGGCCCGGAACGGCTCGTCGAGCAGTAGTACCCTGGGCTCGTTCATCAGTGCGCGGACGATTTCAACCCGGCGCTGCATGCCCGATGAAAGCTGGGCCGGATAGGACCCCGCGGCCGCGTCGAGGCCGCCGCAATTGCGCAGGAGGTCAATGGCCTTCTTTTCGGCCTGCGCGCGCGCGAGCGCCTTCTGGCGCACCGGACCATAGGTCACGTTATCGAGTACGGTCATCCAAGGAAACAGCGCTCCGTGCTGAAATACCACTACCCGATCCGGCCCGGGCAGCGGCGGCCGCTCGGCGCTCGCCAAAACGCGCCCGTCGAGGTCGATTCTGCCCGAGCTGACGGTGTCGAAGCCCGCGATCATGTTCAGCAGCGTGCTTTTGCCGCATCCTGACGGCCCCACGATGGCGACGAATTCCCCCGATCTCACTTCCGCGCTGCAATTTCTGAGCGCCTCGACGCACGCGCCGTCCGGGTCGTACGTCTTGCAGACGTCGCGAATGGACAGCGATCCGGCGGCCGGCCGCTCCGTGACCGACTGCGCAGAACGAGCAAACGGCGTGACGGAGGCGGACCCGCTCACGCGCCGAATCCCATGCTCCGATCGCGCCAGCGCATGAGGCGATTGCCCAGCACGCGGATCAGCGCGCTGCTCAGGTACCCGAGCAGGCCGAGCGTGGCCATTGCGATCACGATGGTGGGAAACTGGATGAGACTGTACGCCTCCATGATCAGGAATCCCAACCCGTACTGCGCGGCAATCATCTCTCCGGCGGCGAGCGAGAACCACGCGGCCCCCATCGCGATCTGCAGGCCAGTGAATATGTTAGGTAGGGCGCCGGGAATGACGACGTCGAGCAAGACGTCCTTCCGGCTCGCGCCGAGGCTGGCCGCGGCGCGGAAGTAGTCCGGGTCGATCGATCTCACGCCCACGAGGGTGTTGAGCGCAGTTGCGAAGAACGCCACCAGGAAGGTGACGAAGATCACCGCGCTCTCGACACCCGCGAAGATCAGTATTGCGAGCGGCACCCACGCAAGTGGCGGCACCGGCCGCAGCAGACCGAGCAGCGCCGACACGTAACTGTGGAAGTTCCTGCTCCAGCCCATGCAGATTCCGAGCGACACGCCCAGCAGCGTGGCGAGGCAGAACGCCGCCGTGGCACGATAGACACTGTAGAGGATGTGCTTATAGTATGCCGCAGTGAAGATTGACACGCCGAAGGTCGGGTTGGGGCTCAGCCACTCGTTGATCACCGTTACCGGATCGGGCATGCGCCGGAACGATTCGAATGGCAGCCATTTGACGCTCGCGTACCACAGCGCCGCGGCGCCGAGGTAGCCGACCCACACCATCCAGAATCTTCGGCTTCTCACGGTCCTTCTATTGTTGTATGCATTGGCCGCATAAGCAACAGGAGACGAGGAACAAGCGGCGCTGGACGCGATGGGACAATGCCCACTGTCACTGACGTCAGATGACGCGGAAAACCGGCCGGGCGTGCATGAATTCGCCGAAGACGTATCCCAGTCCTATACAAATCATGTCAACTTTAGCGCCGGGCGCAACCACAGCCCCTTTCAGGTAGTGCCCGACGCAGACTGCGGAGGAGAGGGGAACGGAGAAAACCGAAGTCCTGGCAACGACGAAAATCGGGAGCTTCAATACGGAAACCAGCAACGACATGAGCAGAATGGCGCCGCCGACACCGAACGCAGAGGAAACGGCGCCCTCCCGCCAAGAGGCCACGAATTGGCATGAACGGCAAGCCACGCGTCGGTGCGCCCCCACTTTCCCATATGCTAAAGTGCAAATTGAAAGATAGTGAGCTATCGGTACCCGGGTCGAAGCTGGAGAAGCGCTCGCGGTCGGTCAAATGGGGATAGTGTCCCGCTGTTAAGGGATGATCCCGCAATGATCTCCGGTGCGTCGCTGTTGTCTGCTTGCCCGCGATACTGTTGGATGTCTGTCGAGGAGGGGCGATGGAATCCGTTGTTCTGCGCGGGCCATGGGCGATCGTGGCGATTCCGGTCGCAATAACCGGCGCTTGGGCACTTGCGACCCCGGCTGCGGGCGGATACGGACTGGCGCTGGGCGCGTCAGCACTGGCCGTATGGGCGGTCATCCGCAGCGGGAGGCTTTCAAAGCGGCTGTGCGAGGCTGAGGCGGCGATGGAGCGCGAAGTGTCGGAGCGTCGCGAAATGGAACGCACGCTTGCCGACCAACAGCAGCGGCTCAAGATCGTCATCGAGTCGGCGCCGGAATGCATCAAGCTCCAAGCGGCCGACGGGACGATCCTTGACATGAACCCGGCGGGACTCGCGCTGATAGACGTCAAGCGCCGGGAAGATATCGTCGGCAAGTCCGCGTACGGCTACGTTGCGCGGGAATGGCGACCCAAGTACGCCGAGATGACGAAGCGTGTGTTTCGCGGCGAGGCGGCGACCCTAGAATTCCGGCTGGTCGGCTTCAACGGGACAGAGCGCTGGCTCGAATCGCATGCGGTGCCGCTGCGCAACCCGGACGGCGATATCACCGCGATGCTCGCACTCACTCGGGACGTGACCGACCGCAGGAACGCAGAAGAACACGAACGCCAGCACCGGATTGCTGTGGCACGCCTGCTGCGCATGCACTCGATGGGCGAGATGGCGACCACCATCGCGCATGAGTTGAATCAACCGCTTACGGCGATCATCAACTATTCGCGCGGCGCGATTAGGCGGCTGCGGTCGGCACAGGGCTCGATCGACGAGGTGATCGAGTCGCTGGAGGCGACCTCGAGCGAGGCCGAACGTGCGGCCCGGACTATCCGCAACATCCGCAATTTTCTACGCAAGCAGCCGACACCGCGCCGGCGGCACGACCTTAACGAGATCGTGCGGGGAGTGTGCGCTTTCATGCAGATGGAACTGCGCCGGCAGGCGATTCACTCGAGGGTCGCGCTCGCCGAAGGTCTGCCGCGCGTCGAGGTCGTGCCGATCGAGATCGAGCAGGTGGTTCTGAACTTGGTCCGCAACGCGATCGAGGCCATGGCGGCCACCAATGGCGGCGACAGGGAGCTCTCGGTCGCCACGCGCGGGAGCGGCGCGAGCGGCGTCGAAGTGGTGGTGAGCGACTCCGGCCCCGGCCTGCCGCAGATCGACGTCGATGACGTGTTCGATCCTTTCGTCACCACCAAGCCCGACGGGCTGGGGATGGGACTCGCGATTGCGCGGTCCATCGTCGATGCGCACGGCGGCCGGATCGCAGTCGAGCGGACCTCCACCCATGGAACGACCTTCGTCTTCTCCCTCCCTGCCGCCGCCGCAGATTGACGCGCCGGGCGATCCCACGGTCTTCATCGTGGACGATGAGGTGGCCGTCGCCGAGTCGCTGCGCTGGCTGATCGAGTCGGTGGGACTGCGGGTCGAGACTTTCTCGGCTGCCAGCGAGTTCCTGGCGCGTTACCGGCCGGAGCGCGCCGGTTGCCTCGTGCTCGACGTGCGCATGCCGGCGATGAGCGGGCTGGAGCTGCAGGACCGCCTGAAAGGGCAGGGTGTTTCGCTTCCCATCATATTTGTCACCGGGCACGGCGGTGTCCAGACCGCAGTGCGAGCGCTCAAGGGAGGCGCTTTCGATTTCATCGAGAAGCCGTTCGACGACCAGCGGATGCTCGATCTGGTGCAGAAGGCGCTCGCTCTCGATGCGGACGCTCGCCGTCACACCGCGGCGCAGGCCGGAGCGGCTGCGCGCTACGCCTCGCTCAGCGCACGCGAGCACGAGGTGCTCGATTTGCTGATCGAGGGCCAGACCAACAAGGCGATCGCTCGCTCGCTCGGGATTGCGTCCAAGACCGTGGAGACCCATCGCGCCAACGTGATGCAGAAGATGGCCGCGCCTACGATGCCGCATCTGGTCAAACAGGTGCTCGATCTGCGCCGAGCGCGCCGCTGACCGGCCTCGGCGCCCGAAGTCGCCTAGGTAGTTTCCCGCGCCACATCGGTTGATTGCCCCATCGGCGGACGGATTCGCCCCAGTTTTGTTGACTGGCCTTCCGCTGTACTGTCGAATCGCGTATTGGCTCGGAACACGACGAACAATATTTTCTGGGGAGGGGCTGGAATCAGATGACCACCAACTTGACAGGCGGAGCCGACAAGGATCGGCCGCTCGGCCGGGCGTCCCCGGGAAAGGCTCACATGCCGAAGGAAAGACCGTTTGGCTTTAGTACGCTGGCGGTCCATGCCGGGCAGCGCCCGGACCCTGTCACGGGCGCGCGCGCGGTGCCGATCTACCAGACCAGTGCCTATATTTTCGAAGATTCCGATCAGGCGGCGAATCTGTTCGCGCTGCAGCGTTTCGGTAACATCTATTCGCGCATCATGAACCCGACCGTCGCCGTGTTCGAGGAGCGGATTGCCGCGCTGGAGAACGGCATCGGCGCTGTGGCGACTTCATCCGGTCAGGCCGCCCAACACATTGCGCTGTTTTCGCTCATGGATGCGGGGGACGAGTTCATCGCGTCCAGCACCTTGTACGGCGGTACCATCAATCAGTTCGATGTCACCTTTCGCAAGGTCGGCATCAATGCGGTCTTCGTTGACATCAGCGACCTGGACGCCGTCAAGCGGTCGATCACGCCAAAGACCAAGTGCATCTTCGCCGAAACGCTCGGCAACCCTAAGATCGATGTTCTCGACATCGAGGCCGTTGCGGCGATCGCCCACGACAACGGCATACCGCTGGTGGTCGACAACACTTTTGCAAGCCCGTATTGCTGCCGCCCGATGGATTGGGGCGCGGACATCGTGGTGCATTCGGCCACAAAGTGGATCTGCGGCCACGGCACGACCATGGGCGGTGTGATTGTAGATGCCGGTCGCTTCCCCTGGAACAACGGTAAATTCCCCGGCATGACTGAGCCTTCCAAGGGGTATCACAATCTTCGCTTCTTCGAGTACTTCGGCGACTTCGGCTGGCTTATGAAGGCTCGCACGGAAATGCTCAGGGACTACGGCGCCTGCCAGAGCCCGTTCAACGCGTTCCTCATGCTGCAGGGGCTGGAGACGCTTCACGTGCGCATGGATCGCCACTTGGCGAACGCGCGCCAGGTGGCCGAGTTTCTCAATACGCACGAGGCGGTCAAGTGGGTCAACTACCCAGGCCTGCCCGACAGCCCGTATCACGGGCTGTCCCGGAAATATCTGCCCAAGGGGCCGGGTGCGATCTTCACTTTCGGCATCAAGGGCGGACGGGACGCAGGCAAGAAAATGATCGAAAACGTTCAGCTCTTCTCGCATCTCGCCAATGTAGGCGACTGCAAGAGCCTTATCATCCATCCCGCGACGACGACGCACCAGCAGCTCACCGACGAAGAGCTAGCGGCATGCGGGATCGGCCCGGACATGATTCGGATCTCCGTGGGTATCGAGGAGATCGACGACATCCTGTGGGACTTGGGGCAGGCGCTGGACAAATCCCAGCAAGCGGCCCCAGTAACGCAGACTCTTGCAATGGCGGGCCACGAGGAGCTAGAGCCCAGCGGGCACAGCTTGCTCAGCAAGGCCTTCGGCGCTCCGTTCCACAGATAGAGGAAGGAGGAGACAAATGGCAGTAGGAGATCGCACCCAGTTCGGCGGAACGGCCTACGACCGACTCCGGATTCTTACTACCTACCGCAATATCGCCATGGTCGGGTTGTCGTCAAATCCGTATCAGCCCAGTTCGTTCGCTGGCATCTATCTTGGAGCTAACGGCTACAACATCATCCCGGTCAACCCGTCTCAGGCGGGCAAGGTGATCCTGGGCCAGCGGGTCTACGGGCGAGTGGATGAAATCGACCGGCCGGTCGACATCGTTGACGTTTTCCGTCCGGCGTCCGAGGCGCCGGCTATCGCGCGACAGGCGGTGAAGATCAAGGCCAAGGTGCTCTGGCTGCAGCTTGGCGTGATCAGCGAGGAAGCGGCGAGGATCGCCCGCGATGCCGGCCTGGAAGTGGTCATGGACCGCTGCTGCAAGATCGAGCATGCGCGTTTCTTCGGCGGCCTTCGCACGATCGGGCTCAGTACCGGCGTACTGACCTCCCGGCTGGCCTTGAAAATTCCAGTCTAGTCCGAGGATTCGTCCCAACTTTATCCGTGGGACAGAAATGGGTTGCGTCCCACTTCCAATTCATCGTCAACTCTGTCTCGATCGCATTTTTGTGGAGACACCGGAGGAGCGATGGAGAGAGCGAGCATTCCACCATTCAAGTTCATTGCCGATATTCACGCCGCAAGGCGCGGGTCTAACCGGCCCGTAATCTCGTTCGAGTTCTTTCCGCCCAAAACCGCGGACGGCGAGCGTGCGCTGATGGAGAAAACGCTGCCGGCCCTGCGCGAGTTGAATCCCGATTTCTGCTCGGTCACTTTCGGCGCCGGCGGCAGTACGCGCGACGGAACATTGAGAATAGTCGACGGCATTCAGCGGCAGCACGGAGTGACCGCGATGGCTCATTTGACCTGTGTCAACGCCACTCAGAAGCAGATCGGGGATGTGCTCACCGAGGCGCGCGCCAGGGGGATCGTGAATATCCTTGCGCTGCGGGGTGACCCGCCAGCAGGAGAGTCGGAATTCCGTAAGATCGAAGGTGGGTTCGAGTATTCCAGCGAGCTGGTGGCTTACCTTCGCGAGCTCGGCGGGTTCTGCGTCGGCACCGCGGGATTTCCAGAAGGCCACATCGCCTGCCACGAGGGCAAGCACGTGGACTGGGCTCGATTGAAAGCCAAAATCGATTGCGGCGCCGATTTTGTCCTGTCGCAACTCTTTTTCGATAACGCTGATTTCCTGGAGTTCCGTGATTACATGACTGGGAAGCTCGGCGTTACGGTACCGATTTGTCCGGGCATCCTGCCGATTCTCAGCACTCCGCAGGTCAAGCGTTTCACTACGCTCTGTGGAGCGCGGCTGCCAGCGGCACTGCTATCGCGTTTGGAGGCTCTCGGCGACAACGCTGCCGCCGCAGCTGAGCTCGGCATTGAGTTTGCGACCAGGCAATGCGAGGGATTGATGAAAGCGGGAGTCCCTGGATTGCATTTCTATACTCTCAACCGGGCCGAATCGACGAGCCGCATTCTTCGAAACCTCGGACTCGTGCGTCCGCATGAGCCCGCAATCGCCGGGGACGACACGCAATGACCGCGAAAATCATCGACGGAAATGCTGTCGCCAAGCATGTCCGTGGCGTGTGGCAAAAGCGGGTCGATGCGCTCAAGGCGAAGGGCATTGTCCCGGGGCTTGCTGTCGTCATCGTCGGCGACAACCCCGCATCAAGAGTCTATGTTCGCAACAAGATTCGGGCCTGCGCCGAGGTGGGACTGCATTCCGAAACTCATGAGCTGCCGGCGAACGTCCCTCAAGCCGAACTGGTCCGCCGCATCCGAGAGCTCAACAAGGATCCGAGAATTCACGGCATCTTGGTGCAACTGCCACTGCCGCCGCACCTGAATGAACGCATGTTGCTGCGGGAGATTGCAGTCGAGAAGGACGTCGACGGCTTTCATCTATACAACATGGGCGGCTTGGTGGTCGGTGACAACAACATTTTCCCGCCTTGCACTCCTTATGGCGTGCAGTGTCTCCTTGAGCACGAGAACATCCCGATCGAAGGACAAAACGTAGTAGTGGTCGGTGCAAGCAACGTCGTTGGCAAACCGATGGCTCTGATGCTCATGGCAAAAGAAGCGACTGTGTCGATCTGCCACATCAAGACCCGGGATCTCGCCCAGTACACCATCCTTGCCGACATCCTGGTGGTGGCCGCAGGCCGACCCAATCTGATCACTGCTCCCATGATCAAACGTGGTGCGGTTGTCATTGATGTCGGCATCAACCGTCTGCCCGATGGCAGGTTGGTGGGCGATGTGGATTTCGAAGCGGTAAAGGAGAAGGCTTCCTTCATCACCCCCGTGCCTGGGGGCGTCGGCCCAATGACGGTGACGATGCTGATCTGCAATACGGTGGCGGCGGCGGAGCGCTGCAGCGCGGCACAGCCCGAAAACCTCGAGGCTGCGCATTAGCGAGAAAACTATGTCAAATCAAGAATCGTCTGTGGTGGGCAGTGCATTGGGACGGTTCCCAAGGGTTTTTCGTGGGAACGAAACGGGTTGAATCCCACACCATGGTTGGCTTCGAATAAGTCCTGATCGCGGTCCGCAGAGAAAAGGAGGAATGATGGAAACGGCGAGTACGAAGCAGACAACCGACGAGACCAAGCAGGGCGGTCAGGGGCGCGCCCCTCTCGAGGGTACGGCGCCGGATCGCAACTTCCGCTTCTACGATAACCGGCAAAAGTATCTGCTGTTCGTGAACACCTGCGCCGAAAAATCGGCGGTTGCCGATCGAATCGCACAGGAGTTGCCGAACATTCGTCCTACGCCACCGGCAGTGAGAGTGTTCGATGCCGGCATCGGCGACGGGACCGTACTCACCCGGGTAATGCGCTGGATGCATCAGCGCTTTCCGACATTGCCGTTCTACTTTGTCGGCAAGGAAATCAGTCTTGAAGACGTCCGGCTGGCCCTGGAGAGGATGCCGGACAGGTTTTTCGAGCATCCAGCGACCGTTCTCGTCCTGACGAACCTTTACTACAAAGAGGCGCCTTGGCTGACTCCAAGTTCAGACGCCGCTGCTTCGTCGCTCGTCTGGCATGAGGTCGGATTGTCCGGGACGACGTCGCGCGATTTTGAGGAACAGATCACTGCGCTACAACCCTTCCTCGCGGCGAATTGGCGCACGGCCGTAAACAAGGCCACCGGCAATCCGACGTACGTGCACCCCACCGTCCTTGTGATTTATCGCGAAGACCAGAAGTTCCAGTTGACGCCCGTGATTCCCCGCCGCACTGCGCCGCGCGCAGACTACGACCTGGTGATCGCCTCGCAGCCCTACCGGCTGCGCGCGCCGCTCGAGTTCAAGGCGTCAAAGGTCATCGCGCCACTCGCGAAAAGTCTCGCACCCGGCGGCCGTCTTATCGGCGTGCACTCCCACGGGGGCGATCCCGGACAGGAAATCATTCGGGGAATGTGGCCGGGTGAGAACCCGTTCATCCACGACCGTAAACAGATGTTGAAGGCGACCAAGGACGCGCTTGGCAAGGAAGCCGATGGCCTCGAGTTCAACGAACAACCGGACGAGCGTGCCCTGTTCCGTTACGCGATGCATACGCTGCCTTCGGAGGTGGACGAGACGATTGGCACGTCCACGGCGTTCGCAGCCTGGAATGCGGCGATCTATGTCGGTCAAATCGAGGATGCGCGCCTGGACTCGGTGCTCGGCAGCCGCAAGTATCTCGACGTGACGCGCGAGGTACTGCGCAAGCACGGCGGGCTATGGTTCTGGGACGAGGCGTTCTCGATCACGCGGCGCCGCGATTGACCGAATCAGCAACGAACCCCATGGCCGAGCCGAGCATCGACGCCGCGCGCTTCGAGTACCCAGTGCGTAAGCTCGCCATGAACGTCTCGATCGACGTTTCGTCAAGTGACGTGCGCCGCACGATCGAGTTGGTGGTCGCGCTGCCGATCGAACTCGAGACTTTCGTGCCGTGGTTGCCGAACACGACTACCGAGGCAATGATAGTGGCAGCGGAGTCTCTGCGCCGCTCGGGCATGACTCCGGTTCCCCATGTCGCCGCCCGGAGGCTGGGCAGCGCGACCGAGGCGCGGCATCTGCTGGCTGGCCTGCGCGGCAGAGCGGGCGTCGAGACCGTACTGCTGATAGGGGGCGATGTCACACGGCCAACCGGTCCGTACCAGTCTAGTCTTGAGTTACTGCGCTCCGGGGCATTCCAGGCAGCGGGAATCCGCAGCGTCGGTTTTGCGGGCTATCCCGAAGGAAGGCCCGGGATCGCACCCGAAACGCTGTGGCAGAGCTTGCACGACAAGCTCGACTACGCGCGTACCAGCGGCCTCGAGACGTTCATTGTCTCCCAGTTCTGCTTCGATGGCGCAGCGATCGCCGCATGGATAAAACGTCTGCGGACTCGCGGAATCGTGGTGCCGGTGCGCATCGGTGTAGCTGGTCCGGCCAAACTGCGCAAGCTGCTGCAGGTCGGGCTGCGTTACGGCGTGGGCAGCTCGCTGCGCGTGCTAAAACACAGGATCGGGTCGGTAGCGCGTCTTCTCGCGACGCATGGGCCGGACGACGTGCTGCACGACGTTGCGGCAACGATCGGCGGAACATCGCACTTGGACCGTGTATCGCTCCATGTCTTCGCATTCGGCGGGATCGAGCTGACGGCGCGCTGGCTAGCGAGGTTCCGGGATGGGCTTTTTTTTCTAACAAAGGAGGGGTAATCCATGTCTAACTTTCTCTTCACTTCCGAGTCGGTTTCCGAGGGACATCCGGACAAGGTAGCGGACCAGATATCGGACGCGGTCCTCGACGCGATTCTAAAACAGGACAAGGCCTCGCGCGTCGCCGCCGAGACG
>Ga0137449_1000025_pt1 | contig 16116 bp, 16 predicted proteins | sample EasRivERMGT436_2_FD_104905 | JGI IMG/M metagenome (GOLD analysis project Ga0137449, IMG submission 104905) | Soil microbial communities from meander-bound floodplain in the East River, Colorado, USA - East River MetaG ERMGT436_2 | ecosystem: Environmental > Terrestrial > Soil > Floodplain ... | reverse complement strand
TCTCGGCGATGCGGCCTTGGGCCTTGCCTTGCTGAAGGCGGGGAAACGTGGCGGGACTGCCATAGCAAGGCAGCTCGACCCTCTTCCGCGTGTCCGCGAAGGGATGAAACTGGCGGAGGCCCGGATCCCTTCGGCGATGATAGATATCAGCGACGGACTACTGGCCGACCTGGGCCACATTCTCAAACTTTCCGGAGCCGGGGCCAGACTATATTTGGAAAAGCTCCCGATCTCCGAAGAATATCGGGAAAAACAGCCGCTGTTCAAGGAAGAGTTCTTTTCACTCCCCTTAAGCGGCGGAGAGGATTATGAACTCCTCTTTACGATCCCCGCCGGCAAGATATCTGCTCTTCAGTCAATGTTTGCGGAACCGGGGATCGCCGCCACTGTTATCGGCGAAATAACCCCCCACGACGGCATCTCAGTGCTCACGTCCTCCGGCAATGAGTTTTCTCCGCGGCAGACGGGCTTCAGTCACTTTTCCTCTCCATAGTCAATTCCGCGTTGACTTTATTCCCGCTGACGATTCCGGGAAGCGGACGCCGTGAGTTATGATAATCCGGCAAAACGGAATTAATCCGTTGCGGATAATTGATTGCCGATTCAATTTAGTTTTGCCTTTTCATTCCATCACTGATAAAATTCCCTGTTAATATGCCGAAAGCCCCTGTTAAAGATAACATTGACATCTCCGCTGACGCTTTTGATATGATACGCGCCACACTGAAGAGCGCCAAGGGGTTCAATCTCGACATCTATAAGGATAAATGTATCCGGCGGCGGATCGCCATCAGGATAAGAGCCACTCATTGCCGTACAGCCGAAGAATACGGGGATCTGCTCCGGCAAAACCCGGGCGAATCCGATCTGTTGCTGAAAGTACTCACTATTCATGTCAGCCAGTTTTTCAGGAATCCGTCCACTTTCGACAAAATGAAAACCGAAATACTGCCTTATCTCCTTAACGAAAGTGAAGCAAGGGGGGGAGAGGGCCTGACAATCTGGAGCGTCGGCTGCGCCAGTGGCGAAGAGCCCTATTCCATTGCAATGATTCTGAAAGAGTTCTTTCCGGGAGCAGCAGCGAATGAGAAGATCGCCATTCTGGCAACGGATGTTGATGAAAATATACTGGAAGTTGCCCGGAACGGCATTTATGGTGAGGAGCGGCTGGTCGAACTCCCCGAATCGATGAAGGAGCGGTGGTTCCGGAGGGAAGAGGGGAGATATCACCTGGCTCCGGAAATAAAAGAAATGGCGGATTTCAGGAAAAGGGATCTATTCGATAGAGAAACTTTTCCGGAAAGCGACCTCATACTTTGCCGCAATGTGCTCATATACTTCGAACGTGAACAGCAGGAAAAGATACTTAACGGATTTGCCGATGTGCTGCGCCGGGGAGGCATACTGATATTGGGCAAATCCGAAACCCTGTTCGGGTCGATACGGACGCGTTTCCGGACAATCTGCCCGGTTGAAAGGATTTACCGGGTCAACAAATAAGGTAGTTTCATTCTGCAATTTATCTCCAAGACCGTAACTCCAGAGGAGAATGAGTATGCGTATCCGCATAGTTTACAAAATTATCCTGGGATTTGCCGTGGTAATAGGCGCCGTCGGGTTTGCTCCCGACCTGGTCAAACGCCTCGATTACTCTCCAGAAATGACCATTGTGTTTACCTATGCGGTGGCCATGACCGTAGGTCTTATACTCGGCTGGCTCTTTTCCCGGAGATTTACCAAGAACATATTTTTGCTGACGAGGTCGGCAGAGTCGATCAGCCGGGGAGACCTCACAAAGAGCGTCCTCATTGACAAACCCCTTTTTATCGACGAAACCAACGACCTTGCCGGCTCGATCAGTAAGATGCAGGAAAACCTGCGGGAGCTCGTCGGTTACTTGAGCGGGACTTCCGGTAAGGTCGCTGAATCCGCCACTACTCTTTCTTCATCGGTTCTGGAAATTAATGCATCTGCCGAAGAAGTGGCTCAGGCCATCGAACAGATCTCGGCGGGAGCGGAAACCCAGGCGGAAATGGTTGGCAGGAGTTCCAAAATCATTCATGAAATGGCAATTTCCGTTGAACTTATTGCCAAGAGAGCCAAGGAGGCCGCTAAGTCCGCCCGTGAAACCAGCCTTACCGCGCAAAAAGGCGGTGAACTGGCCAATGATTCGCTGGAACGGATGAAAAGTTTTTTTGATATGGTGGAATTGACCAGCCGCCAATTTACCGAATTCAACGCCAAGGTGCAACAGGTCGGGAAAATTGCCGATTTCATCGGGGAAATCGCCCGCCAGACCAATCTGCTCGCCTTGAACGCCTCGATCGAGGCGGCGCGGGCAGGGGAGTTCGGCAAGGGATTCGCCGTGGTTGCCGATGAGGTGAGAAAACTGGCTGATGGAACGGCAAAATCCGCCTCGAATATTATCGACCTGATATCGGAAATCAAGGAGCAGAGCGGCAAGGTGCATGCAACAATAGCGGACAGCTCCCGGCAGATAAACGTCGGGAAAATGAATCTCGACATCACCGCCGCTTCCTTCCGGGAAATTCTGGCGACCGTAATGGAAACCGAGCATAAGGCGAACAGCATTGCCGACCTCTCGCAGATGCAAACCGAAGGCGCGGGCAAAATGGTCCAGGCAATCGACGAAATCGCCAAGGTGACCGAAGATAACGCCGCTTCTACCGAAGAAGTTTCCGCGGCTACCGAGGAGCAGTCTACAGCCATGCAGGAAATGGTTCACGCGACCAAGGAACTGGCAAACCTCGCCGAAGAGCTGACGCGGATCGTGGAACGCTTTAGAATCAATAAGAGCGAGAATGCGGGACCATGATGGACGGCGCCGACCGCCTTATTGTCTTCTCTCTCCAAGGGAGCAAATATGCTCTCTACCTGCGGAATGTAGCGGAGGTGGTGGCCCCCCCCCGCATCTTTCCGATGCCGCACGCCCCGCATTTTTTCCCCGGAATCATTAATTTTCACGGCAACCTGGTCTCACTTCTCGACCTTGCCCTTTTTCTCACCAGCAAGCCGCGCAGTCCGCTAGGGAAGGTCCTGGTGCTGGACACCGGGATAGCCAATCTCGCTTTATGGGTCGATACCGTAGAGAATGTCGGCTCTGCCGATGTTGTGCTGGAGGAAGATGAGAGCAATGAAACCCTGGTGGAAAAAGTGCTGATAATGGCTGACGGCGAAGTGAAGATGCTGTCGGTGGAGAAACTCCTGGAACAGCTCGAACAGACTTTGTCCGGGGTGGAGTGACCCATGGACATGTCTCAATACAGGGAGCTGTTCATCTCCGAATCCAGGGAACATCTGCGGGCAATGAATGAGCTGATCGTGGCTCTGGAAAAAGAGGCCGGTAATGGGGAGAAAATCGATTCTCTATTCCGCAGCGCCCATTCGATCAAGGGGATGGCGGCATCCATGGGTTACCACGACATCGCCGAACTTGCCCATAAGATCGAAGATCTCATGGACAGGGTCCGCAAAGGGTCCATAGGATTTGAATCCGGTGTCGCCGATTTGCTCCTTGCGGGAGCGGACCAGCTTGATGCAATGATCCTCGACGTGGAGCAGGACCGAACCGGAAATCGTGATATAACCGTGTTGCTGCAAAATATTGTCGAATATACCCCGGCACTTGCCGTTGCCGCCGCTCCAGCGCTCTCATCTGATCAGAGCGCGCCTGAGCAGCCCGCAAGTCCGGTCGAAAAACCGGGAGCCCGGCAGAAACCGGCGGAATCCAGGCAAACCGTCAGGGTAAAAACTGAAATACTCGATCATCTCATAAACACAACCGGCGAATTGATAACCAATAAACACCGGCTTATGAATGTCGGCAAGGAAGTCGGATCAAGCAGGCTGAATGAGGCGCTTGTCGAGCTTTCGAGACTTTTGCGGGAGCTTTACAACGAAGTGATAAATGTGAGGATGATGCCGTTTACCGCGATCAGCGACCGTTTTCCGCGGGTGGTTCGGGACCTGGCAAAAAAAAGCGGCAAGGAGGTCGATTTTGCGGTCGAAGGGGGAGAGATCGAACTTGACCGGGGGATTCTGGAAGAGCTTGCCGACCCCCTCATCCATATTATCAGAAATGCCGTAGACCATGGCCTTGAAACGTCAAGCGAGCGCCTTGCCTGCGGCAAGCCGGCCAAAGGCCTGATCAGGCTTTCAGCCCGGCGGGAAAAGGACCAGGTGATCATCGTTATCGAGGATGACGGCAGGGGGATGGACCCCGCGAAACTGGTCGCCTCGGCAATCGGCAAAGGTTTTATCAAGCAGGATAAGGGAGAAGCGCTTTCCACCCGGGAAGCCCTGATGCTGATCTGTCTTCCCGGCTTCTCCACCGCACAGGAGGTTACGGATGTATCCGGCCGCGGGGTCGGCATGGATGCAGTCAGTTCTACTATAAAATCGCTTTCCGGGCGCCTTGCTATAGAGTCTGAACCCGGGAGGGGGAGCAAAATGATTCTGAAGCTCCCATTGACCATTACAATCATCAATGTCCTGCTCGCCAGGATAACCCCTTTTTCCGTCGCCATTCCTGTTACCAATATCCTGCACACCATGGAATTGAAACGGAGCATGATTACCACTATGGAGAAGATGAAGGTGTTTTTTCTTGAAGATGAAACAATCCCCCTGTTGAGCTTGAATCATATTTTTGCGGTGCCTTATTCCCCCGCCAGCAGCGAGTTTGTCTCGCTCTTCATTGCCGAGGTCAAGGGACGTAAAGTCGGATTTGCTGTTGACCGGTTTCTGGGACAGCAGGAAGTGTTTGTAAAACCGCTGGGAAGACCGCTGGCCAAAATGAGAGGGCTGGCGGGGGGCGCTATCCTCGGCGACGGCGAAGTAGTATATATTCTCGATGTAGCCGATCTTGTGTAAGAGTTATCGCTCCGGAGAGGTCCTTTCACTATCCGGGAGATGCAAAACGATGTTGTGAAAGGATTGAAAATGGGGTTTTCTCAATTGGCGGATGATCAGCTTCAAGCCTTGCGGGAGATGAGCAATATCGGCATGGACCACGCCGCGACTGCACTTTCGCAGCTTATGAAAAGGGACATTCACCTTAAAGTTTCACGGCTCCTGGCCATGGATGTCGCACACGTTCCTGAATTTCTGGGGGGGACGCAACTTAAGGTTGTTGGAGTTTATCTGAAGATTCTCGGTGATGCCCGGGGAAATATCATGATGGTTTTTACCAGGGAAAACGCAATCCGGATGCTGGATAGCCTTTTATCCCGGGACAAGCCCAGGGGGGCGCTCCTTTCCGAGCTTGAACTCTCCGCCCTGAAAGAGGTAGGCAATATCCTGGCGTCCGCTTATCTTAATGCAGTGGGGGATCGGCTCAAAATGACGCTAATTCCTTCCGTACCGGTACTTTCATTTGACATGGCCGGAGCGGTCCTGGATTCTGTGCTCTCCGAACAGGGCGAAACCGGCAACCTGTCGCTTATGATTGAAACGGAGTTTTCCGAAGATAACGACACCTTCAGCGGCCACTTCTTCCTGCTGCCCGATCATGCGTCTATTGATGCAGTTTTATCCAAAATCGGCCAAGGCCGAAATCCTGAATCAAATTAAGGACTAATTTATGAACTTATTCAGCCGGTTGTTTCCAATTATCACTCTCATAACTATATCTTTGGCTGCATCACCCGGATATGGCTCTGATCTGACCGAGGTAATAGCCACTCTCGAACAGGGCTACAACTCTCTGGCTGATCTGCAGGCCGATTTCTCCCAGCGGACATCCATTGCCTCGATGAAGCGGGAAGAGCATGGCAAAGGGGAGCTTTTCATCAAGAAAGCGGCTGGGAGCCAGGCCATGTTTCGCTTTAATTACATAAAACCGAATCAACAGATCATCTGCAACGGCAAGAGCGCCTGGTATTACCTTCCCGACAACAAGCAGGTAATGGTCAGTGACGTAGCGGCGCTTCTGGCTGGTGGAAACGGTATTGCAATGAATTACCTGACCGGCATGGGACACGTATCCCGGGACTTCACCATTACCTTAGCCGGCGAAGGAAAGGACAAGAAAGGTAATTATGTGATAGACCTCGTGCCTAAAAAGCCGAACCAGGTGATGACCAAACTGCGGCTGACCATAGCGGCAACGGCAGTCGAACAGTTCAGGAAAAGCGGGAAACCGCTGGCGCTGTTTCCCATTGTTTCATCGGTTGTGGATGACCCGTTCGGCAATCGGACCGTTATAGAGTACAGCCGGGTAAAGGTCAACCAGAGCATGGCCAATGACCGGTTCTCTTTTAAGATCCCCAAAGGTGTGGAAATAATTAAAAACAAATAGAGGAAAAGGTTGAGGTAGAAAAAAAATTCTACCTTTGCCCGATCATCAAGGAGGTTCGGATGCCGTCATTCGACATTGTTTCAAAAGTGGATATGCAGGAGGTTGACAACGCCGTCAACCAGACCGTAAAGGAGATTATCCAGCGATACGACTTCAAGGGAACCAAGAGCCAGGTCACCCTTGAAACGGACAGCATAAAAGTACTTGCTGACGACGATTTTCGCCTCAAGGCGATCATCGACATCCTGCAATCTAAATGCTTCAAACGCGGGATATCGCCCAAGGCCCTCCAGTACGGCAAAGCGGAAACCGCTTCCGGCAGCATGGTGCGCCAGATCATTACTATCCAGCAGGGTATTTCCAAGGAAAAGGGAAAAGAGCTCAACAGCATCATAAAAGATGCCAAACTGAAGGTCCAGAGTCAGATGCAGGACGACCAGGTGCGGGTAACCGGCAAGAATATCGATGACTTGCAGGAGATCATCCAACTATTGAAGGGGAAGGATCTGGGGGTGGAACTCCAGTTCGTTAATTTCCGCTCATAAAGCGCCGCGCCTTTTCCGCAATATCTGCGTAAGTCTTCGCGCTTGTTTGTGCGGCGTAGCTCTGCTACGCCTCCGCGCAAACGCTCGACAGCCTTGATCTTGCGAAAAAATCGCGGCGCTGCAGTATAAAAAAGCCAATCAACCGAATTATTTGCGAGGTAAATTTGCAGAATACAACGACCAAGGAAAAAGTCAGCCTGGTTATCCTCGGCTGTCCCAAGAACCTGGTGGACGCCGAAGTGATGCTCGGTTATCTGAGCGGAGAGGGGTATGAGGTCACCACCGACGAAAGAGAAGCAGACATCATCATCGTCAATACCTGTTCGTTTATCAAAGAAGCAAAACAGGAGAGCATCGACACCATCCTCGATCTTGCCGACCGGAAACACGATGCCCGCTGCCGGCTCCTGATCGTCACCGGCTGTCTCCCCCAGCGTTACCAGGAGGAGTTGACCAGGGAACTGCCGGAGGTCGATATTTTCGTCGGTACCGGCGATTACCCACGCATCGCCGCGATCATAGCCGAACAGCGCATGACCGGCGGGCAGATCCGTTATACGGGAGATCCGAATTTTCTCTACAACGAAGATCTCCCCCGTCTCAAATCATCTCCCGGCTATACCGCTTACCTGAAAATCGCCGAGGGTTGCTCCAACTGCTGTTCCTACTGCGTGATCCCGAGTTTGCGGGGCTCATTCCGTTCACGGCCCATGGAGAATATCCTGCGCGAAGCCCGCGGGCTTGTTACCGGCGGGGTAAAGGAGATCAACCTGATCGCCCAGGACATAACCGCCTACGGCAGGGACCTGGCAGCCGGCGAATCGCTTGAGACCCTGATCGGGGAGCTGGCCAAGATGTCCGGAGTGCGCTGGATCAGGCTCCTCTATGCCTACCCGGACGGGATTCGCGACAGCCTGATCCGTCTCATGCGGGATGAAGACAAGGTCTGCAAGTACCTGGATATCCCCCTGCAGCATATCAGCGGTCCGATACTCAAGCAGATGAACAGGAGAAGCTCCGAGGCGCAAATCAGGTCATTGGTTGCCGGGCTGCGCGCGGAAATACCTGAGATCGCCCTGCGCACCTCGATGATAGTCGGTTTTCCCGGAGAAACGGAAGAGGATTTCAGCAAACTCCTCCACTTTGTGGAAGAGAGCCAATTCGACCATCTCGGGGTATTCTGCTACTCCCGCGAAGAAGGGACCACTGCCGCAGCGATGCCCGGCCAGGTTTCGGAGCGGATCAAACGGGAGCGCTACAAGAAGCTTATGCGGGTCCAGGCGCGGGTTTCCTTCAAACGCAACCGTCGCCTGGTAAACAGGCTGGAACAGGTCATCATCGAGGGATACAGTGAAGAGACCGAGCTGCTGCTCAAGGGACGCTCGGCAAGGCAGGCCCCGGACATCGACGGGCAGGTTTATATCACCGCCGGTACGGCGAATATTGGTGATATCGTCACCCTGCGGATTACCGACTCCTCGGATTACGACCTGATCGGCGAGATAGTCCCGTCTTGACTATATGGCCGCGCCATTTCACTTGACAAAAAGGGAAATTGCTGTATTATTGCGTCGCCTGAAAGGCAGGAAATTATCCGAACGGAGCATAACTGATGGTTGAAAAGATGGACGAAATGAAGGCTATTCTCCTGAAAATGAAAGAGGAGACCCTTCAGGAGATTAACAAAGCATTGAAGTCGGGGTCCGACATTACAAGCGGGGAGCCGAGCGGGGATATTTACGACCAGGCTTCTTCGGAGCGGGACCGCGAACTGGGATTGCTCCTTGGCGACCGGGACCGGGAGAAGCTCCGCAGTATCGATGAAGCATTATTGAAAATCGAAGAGGGAGAATATGGTATCTGCGACGAGTGCGAAGAAGATATCCCGATCGGGCGACTCAAGGTAGTGCCGTTTGCCCATTACTGCGTCAAGTGCAAAGCGGACATCGAAAAGCAGCAGGCCCAGACCAAACGCTTCGAGGAAGACCGGGTTTACCGCGAGATCGCGCTGGGCGAGGAAGAAGAGATCTAGAAAGTTCCCCTGCGTTCACGATTCATGAAGAAAGGCGCTGCCTCGGCAGCGCCTTTTTCATTCACGGAACATTGGAAATCCGGCAGGACTTTTTGCTTGGTTACCATCCAGCAGTTATAAGGCATTCATTTTCGCATTGCTCTCAGAATAGTATTATCATCTCTGTTCGTGACATCCCTGCGATTGTAATTTGACCGATTGGCGGCTTTAGTGCTGAAGACATCCGGCTCAAGGTCAACATTGATCGGGGCTCCCCCAACCGATTGCCGGAGATTCTCCACTATTGAGAGCACTTTCCTGGCCTGTGCAACCAGCCGAACAGGTTGGACGGGTTTACTGATAAAATCCACGAATCCGGCTTTCAGAGCACGATCTTCTTCTTCCACAGAGGCTTTTGTGGTCATGAGTATAACTGGAATGTCGGCAATATCATAATGTGCTCGCAGAATACGTATAAATTCATAACCATTCATCTGCGGCATTAACAGATCACATAAAATCAGGTCCGGCTGATTGGCGATTGCCATTGCTAATCCTTCAACACCATCTCCGGCAACCAGCACTTCATACTCTTCTTTCCTCAATGCCGATTCTATAACCTGTATGAAAATTGGTGAATCATCTATCAGGAGTATTTTCTGACTTCGGCTTAATTCACTTTCCTCATTTGCATAGTTCTTCCTGACCGACGCGACAATTTCCTCCCTTGAAGCAAGGACGGGACAGATATTCAAACCGGTTATTTTTGCCAATTGATCAAAGGTTTCACGATCCAGGGGATCAGAAGTAGCGATAGCCAACATTCTTTCATGATGCTTAAGGGGAAAAATCAACTTCTCCATAGCTATTTGAGCAGGAATGAGGTCGAGTAATTCCTTCGGAAAAGGACGATTGGAGAAATTTCTGATTATTTTCAAATTGTGTTGTTTTGCGAGGGCTTCGACTACTTCTTCTTCGGTAACGATGCCCATTCCCCTGAGAAGCACTCCCAAACGCTTGCGGCTCCTCTTTTGAAGTATTAATGCCCGTTCCAGGGTTTTACCAGTAATAATGCCGGATTCCACCAAAATATTTCCGATCCGTTTTCTGGTTTCCATGTTTATCCCTTTCAATGAAGCGATGTCTTTAATAAATAATGACATCATTGTTGATGCTAAATTGATACAATCCTGTAATTGTAACCAGGATACAAAATCTTGGTAAATAAAACAAGTGTTTATTTTTAACCTGTTTCTTTATGGAAGGTGGCCAGAGCTACAAACTTAAAAACCACGATTTGCTGAACATCTTCTGTTCTACGGTCAGGCAGGTTGTTGAATTGGATTGAGGTGAGGGCAATAGGGGCAAGTCTTGAAATATTAGGAGCTGATTTTGAATTTAATGGAATATTTGAGTCGAGCTTGTCATTCATAATTCTTTTCTGGATAACTTCCGGTGAAACATCAAATTGCCCGGCCAGTTTGCCGTCTCCTGATGAGTTCAGCTAATTCCGGCAGCTTCTCATCAGGAACATCCTGACCTCTCAACGTGCGGAAGAGCAAAGGAAGTTTTGCCGCAAGCTTTGCGTCGTCCAGAATGTCAGGCGGTATCATCCCTGAGCAGGCAGATGCCAGATCGTAAAATTTGAACCAATCGTCACTTCCTTTCTCAATCTTCAGGTATTTTGAATATTCATCGAGCTTCTCACGTGATTTCGGCGGGGCGATCAGCCCCCTTTCCAGTTTGCTGATATTGCCGGCGTCGAGATTGTTCTGCTGGCAAAAATTCCGAAGCGTCAAACCGGTGTGCACCCTCATCTCCTTGAAAAAACGCCCAAACGGGTATCCGGAGGGGCGTGGCGCTGGCTGGGGTGGAGCGGGATCGATCCGGCGACCGGCCGGATGGAGCGCTGGCCGGCGGAGATGTTCGGCCCCCTGCCGGAGTGGAAGCAGGAAGGGCGTCACTGAACAGTCAGACCACCCACTGGATCTGACCGATCAGTCCGATTCGACGGATCGGCCGGATCAAATTGATCTGCCGGATGTTTCCAAGGGCAAGGTGCCTTTGCATTCGGGATAGGTGATACATCCCCAAAACTGCGAGCCGGAGTTCTTCCCTTTGCGGGCCGTGCGAAGAGTCATCATCGCACCGCAAACCGGGCAGGCGGGAGCAGACTTGGCCGTCGGATCTGATCGATCCGCCTGAAGTTGTTTCCTCTGCTCATCAATCCTTGCCGCCGCCAAGCGTTCGCTATAGCCCCCTTCATGAATGAACTGGCTTTCCAGCCCGGCGATCTGCCGGTCAAGCAAGTAATTGGCCTGGTGAATCACACAGATTACCGCATTGGCAACCACAGCCGGGTCGTTGTGGTTCAGCCAGGGGGAATAGACTTCAGAATCGGACCGATCCGATGGATTGGACTGATCGGTCGGATCAGGCCGGTGATTTTTCCCCATTTCCCTCACCGCCTTTGCCTGCGGGTTGTCCTTGCCCCATTGCGGCAACCCTCTTTGGCGCAGAAAGTCCTCGTAGTCGAGCAGCAGTTCGTCGAGGCTGGCGCGGGCGACATTAATCAGCCGCAATTCAGTCTGGCTCGAAGTTGCCGACGCACGGCTCCCCTCGGCGATGTTCTGCCTACCACTGCGCGCCGCCTGCACCATCTGGTCTACCATGCGTGAGCGCTTGTCCACGAATCGGTCGCAGAACGACACCGTCGCGTCGTATACGATCGTCGCGACCTGGAACGACCGCAACTGCCTGTACCCACCGCTCGGGCGAAGGTGCATGGGACGAGCGGGCATACGGGGAATATTACCTGATTGAACAGTCCTATTCATCCGATCAGATGTATCGGTCGGATGCCCTCCCGAAACGGTTCCCTGCCCTTCCTTTTTTTCTTGTTCGCTCATACTGACCTCATTTTTCCGGTCAAAAGATCATGCACCATCCCTTGATTGATAGCGAATGAAGAGCTTGGGGCTTGGGAATTCCAATTAAATCCCATATCAACAAAAAAAGCCGATCCATCAGCGTCCACACTGACAAAACGGCTCTCTGTACCTGCACTCTGGCATCGCATTTTCCTCCGAGTACCCCACAAAAAGACTCACATTCATACACCCGAAGAGGCAGAAGTGTTAAGGAGTTCAGCAACTAGAAACAAACGGTCGATGCCGCCATTTCATCTCACTTCTCAATCAAGCTCCTCCCACTCATCTCCACAGGCTGTGGCAGCCCGAGGATCTCCAGCATGGTCGGAGCGATGTCGGCAAGGATGCCGGGACGCAGCGTAACCCCCTTGCGTGCGTCATCCACCAGGATCAGCGGTACCCGGTCTGTGGTATGGGCGGTGTGCGGGCCGCCATGTTCATCCGCCATGACCTCGGCGTTGCCGTGGTCGGCGGTGATGATGACCCGTCCACTGAGCGAAAGCACCTTTTCCACCAGCCGGCCTACGCAGTCGTCCACGGCCTCTATCGCCTTCACCGCCGCGGGGAGTATGCCGGTATGTCCCACCATGTCGGCATTGGCGAAATTGAGGACAATCACGTCGTATTTATCCCCGTCCAGCCGCTTGAGCAGTTCCTCGGTGACAAGATAGGCGCTCATCTCCGGCTTTTTGTCATAGGTGGGGACTTCCTTGGGAGAGGGAATCAGGCAGCGCTCCTCGCCGGGAAAAGGGACCTCGTTGCCGCCGTTGAAGAAAAAGGTGACATGGGCGTATTTCTCGGTTTCGGCGATGCGCAATTGTTTAAGTCCTGCCCGGCTCAGCACCTCGCCGAGGATGTTCTTTAGCTCTTCAGTGGCGAACCCCACCGGAAGGCCAAATGTTTCGTCATATGAGGTCATGCAGACATAACTTGCCAGTTTCGGCAGGAAACGCCGCTTGAATCCGATGAAGTCGGGGTCGGTCAGGGTCCGGGTGATCTCCCGGGCGCGATCGGAGCGGAAATTGAACAATATGAAGCCGTCGCCGTCCCGCACCTGCCCCACCGGCTCGCCGTCCGCCACGATGACGGATGGCTGGACGAATTCGTCCCCCTCACCGGCCAGGTAGCTCCGCTCGATGGCCTGGGCTGCTGTGGCGAATTCCGCACCTTCGCCGTATACCATCGCCGCATAGGCCTTCTCCACCCTCTCCCAGCGGTTGTCCCTGTCCATCGCATAATAGCGGCCGATGACCGTAGCAATCCGGCCACAGCCGATCTCTGCGATCCGCTCCTCCAGCCGGGCAAGGCACTCCGCGCCGCTCTTGGGAGGTGTATCGCGCCCGTCCATGAGGCAGTGGATAAACACTTCCGTCAGACCTTCCCGTTTAGCGAGTTCCAGTAATGCATAGAGGTGGGTTTCGTGCGAGTGGACCCCGCCGTCGGAAAGGAGTCCGGCCAGGTGCAGACGGCCGCCGGTTGCCTTTGTGCTGGCAATGCAGTCGAGCAGGACCGGGTTGGTGAAGAAATCGCCGTCGATGATCGCCTTGGTTATCCGGGTCAGTTCCTGGTAGACGATGCGGCCGGCGCCGATGTTCAGGTGCCCCACTTCGGAATTCCCCATCTGTCCTTCGGGGAGACCCACCGACATCCCCGATGTGCCGATTGCCACACACGGGTATTCGGCGCAGAGCCTGGTCATGTTCGGCGTCCTTGCCTGGGCTATAGCATTATTCTCAGGGTGGGGGTTCAGCCCCCAGCCATCGAGGATCATCAGCAGCAGAGGTTGTTTCGGCATTTTTTCTCCGGCAAAGTCACCAGTCACTGCTTTTCATCAATGGTGATAAGGTTCGTTGTTCAGGATTGTGAACCCGCGATAGATCTGTTCCAGCAGGAAAACACGGACCATCTGGTGGGTAAAGGTCATACGGGAGAGAGCGATCACCTTATCGGCCCTTGCCCGGAATTCCTTGCTGAAGCCGTAAGCACCGCCGATCGAAAACGCCAGTTCCGCCACCCCGCCATCCCGGTAACGACCGATAAAAGCCGCAAATTCGGGAGAGGTCATCTGATCCCCCCGTTCATCGAGAAGGATGATCCGGGCGTTTCTGGGCACAAGTTTTGCCAGGCGCGCACCTTCCTTCTCGCGCACAGCCTCGCGGACTCCCCCTTTTTCCTCACGGGCTTCGGCAATCTCCAGAGGGAGATACCTCCCGATCCTGCCGGCATATTCGTCGATACCGCGCCTGACCCATTCCTCCTGGGTCTTCCCTACCCAGAGGATACGGATTTTCACCCGTTTCTGCCTTTCGCAATCTCTTCTTCCGGTATTTCCAGGCTGGGCGCGGCGCTCCATAATTCTTCGAGATTGTAATAGCGCCGTACATCATCCTTGAAGATATGGACGATCACATCGCCATAGTCGATGACGATCCAGTTCCCCTCGCGAAGCCCCTCAACGTCCAGGGCCTTGCCGAATTTCTTGAGCCCCTGTTTTACCGAATCGGCTATCGCCTGGGTCTGCTTGTCCGATGTTCCGGAGGCCAGGACCAGATAGTCGGCGATGCTGGATATCCTGCCGATCTCCAGGGCCTTGACATTGAGCGCCTTCTTTTCCAACGCGAAGAGAGCGCATTCGATGGCGCGCTCCCGGGAAGTCAGTTTAACTTTATCCGTCATGGGTATATAACCTGTGCTCCTTTATGTAATTTTCCACCGCGTCGGGCACCAGGAACCTGATCGAGCCGCCGAGCCGCGCGATGCGGCGAACAACGCTGGAAGAGATTTCAAGTGGGACCCCTTTTGCATAGTAGACAGAGTGTCCGGATTTATGGGCAAGCCTCTTTTCCGCATCAAAGTAATTGAACTCATGGAGGATATCGAACGGCAGGGACGAACAGATCGACGCCACCACCGCGCCGGGACGCTCCACCACGACGATGTTGCATAAAGCGAATATTGCCGCGTATTTCCTCCAGGTGCCGATTTCCAGGAAGGAGTCGCTGCCGACGATAAAGAAAAACTCGTCATCTGGATATTCCAGCCGCAGGGTATGGATGGTGTCGATTGAATACGACTTCCCCCCCCGTTTCCCTTCGATGTCCGAAACCGCGAACAGAGGATTGCCGGCAATCGCCAGCTGCACCATCTGGGAGCGGGTCGCAAAAGGGAGATCTCCAGCCAACGGCTTATGGGGCGGGGTTGCAGCCGGGACAAAGAGCACTTTCCCCAGGCCGAAGCTGTCCCTCACCTCTTCCGCTATACGAAGGTGGGCGATATGAACAGGATTGAAAGTGCCACCGAGAACACCGATTTTCATATGACCTCATTTGGAACTTAACTTCTTATCTGTCCATCCCCATAAACAATGAACTTGGTCGTGGTCAGATCTTCCAGACCCATGGGGCCGAAAGAGTGGAGCTTGGTCGTGGAGATGCCGATCTCGGCCCCGAGTCCCAGTTGATTGCCGTCGGCAAAGCGCGTCGAGGCGTTGACCAGAACCACTCCGGAATTCACCTCGCGGATGAAGCGCTGGGCATTGCCGTAATCGGCGGTAACAATCGCTTCGGTATGGAGCGACCCGTATTTGTTGATATGGGCAATGGCCTCGTCCATATCGTCCACCACGCGGCAGGCGAGGATCATGTCAAGGTACTCAGCATACCAGTCATCTTCAGCGGCGGCATTCGCCTCGGGCGCGAACTGGCGGAATGTTTCGTCGCCGCGCAGCTCGACCTTGAGCCCGGAGAGGAGACCAAAGATGCGGGGGACAAAGACCTCCGCCACATCCTTGTGAATGAGAAGGGTTTCCAGGGCGTTGCAGACGCCGGGACGCTGGGTCTTGGCGTTGACGATCAACCGCTCCGCCATCTCGAAGTCGGCGGAACTGTCCACGAAGATATGGCAGACCCCCTTGTAGTGCTTGATTACCGGGATCTTCGAATGCTCCACCACAAAACGGATCAGGCTTTCACCGCCGCGGGGGATAATCAGGTCTATGAATTCCTCCTGCTTAAGCATCTGCAGCACCCCTTCCCGGTCGGTGAAGGGAATGACCGACAGCGCCCCCGTCGGTATCCCCGCCTTGGCCATCTCCTCTCCAAGAACGCGGGCAATGGCCACGTTGGAGTTGATCGCCTCGGAGCCGCCGCGCAGGATGACGCTGTTCCCAGCCTTGAGACAGAGGGCCGCGGCGTCGGCGGTGACGTTGGGGCGGGACTCGAAGACGATGCCGATAACCCCGAGAGGAATCCGCATTTTCCCCACCATCAGGTTGTTGGGGCGCTTCCACATCCGGGTCACTTCGCCGACCGG
>Ga0137449_1000023_pt1 | contig 16696 bp, 15 predicted proteins | sample EasRivERMGT436_2_FD_104905 | JGI IMG/M metagenome (GOLD analysis project Ga0137449, IMG submission 104905) | Soil microbial communities from meander-bound floodplain in the East River, Colorado, USA - East River MetaG ERMGT436_2 | ecosystem: Environmental > Terrestrial > Soil > Floodplain ... | reverse complement strand
TTTTTTTAATTTACTAAATCTAAGATGAATAACAAATGATAAATTAAGGAGTAATTTTATAAATATTATTTTTCTTTTTCATTTATACCTGTTTGGTGTTTTCACCTAGGTAGAAAAATTATTTCCTCTTTTATGGATCAGATAGAGTGAAAATCTTTATCATCCTTTGTTTTATTCTATTACAAATTGATTGGTAATTTATGATTTTATTATAATCACTTTTAAGTACCGGCGAGTATACAACTAAAAGAAAAGTGTTGTTAAATATTGAATTATAAATGAGGTGTGGGGCAGGGGTATAATAATTTTTTTAGATTATTGTAATACAATATTAACTTTAGATTTAAATATAAGTGGATTTTTAAGTCAATATATCTATCTAAGGGTACTTTTATGTTTTCTATGTGATGTAATTTATTGTCTTAGTTTTAGGAGCTTAAGTATGAGTGAGCTTATCATTTAAAAAACGAGAAAACTGTGGTAAAGGCTCACTAAAATCTAGTAGTCGCTTTTTAAAATAAATTTTAAATAGTGTAAAATGATTTATAATTTCTAGATTGGAAGCGGCCTAGATATTATATTATTTTTAATTTAATAATAACTGTAATATTATTACACTATTTTTAATTTATTAATAATATTTTTTCCAATTTTGAAAATACATTTTTTTTAATTTGGTAATAGTAAGTGTAATAATTTGTTAATTTCTAGATTGGGTGTAAAAATTGTGTTATGAAATTTTGTATTTTACTTTTTATCCCTCTTTAAGGGATACAACGCAACTTTCATAATTCATTATATTGAAATAAACACGTATCCTCTTAAACTAAATGAAAAAGTTATTACACTTCTTTCTGATGCAACTCTAAGGCGATCAGTCGAGGTCAGTCATAAATGCTTCGGAACGCACCTCCCGTTGTAATGATTAATATCTGGATCGTTCCTAGACCTTTATAAGGTATTATAAAGGATGAAGCCCCATTATCTTATCCAAAATGACTATACACAGAGTTTCATAACATTTTCTATAGTTTATTCAATCCTTATATTATTATAAATGTAATAAAATAAAAATATAATATAGAACGAAATGGTATGATGATTTGACTTTATTGAAAATTTAGCTAGACGTAGGAATGAATTTTTTAACTTGGTTGCTTTTATGGTAGATTTATTGCGACGAGCTGTATAAGTTAACATAAAAAATGATATAATTTCAGTAAAGGTAGGTCAATTACGGGTATTAGTAAGTAGGTTAATAGATTTAAGAGAGGTCCCACAAACTCCCATTAATATATATCAAGAGAAGTTCAAAAATTTAAATAACAATGTTCAGAGAGGTTTCCATATATTAAACCGATTAAAGGATATCATCTTATTTTTATGGCATAAATGTAAATGACTTGCCCCAATCTTATCCCGGAAGGCATTAGTTAGGATCAATAAAATCAATTTATTGAAAGATTAGAACAAGATGTTGAGGATATTATGGAGTTAGATGCTTTGATGGAATAACATTACATTACTCCTGAGCAGAACAAACTAACATAGGGGGTCGTATTTTTTCAGATTGGCTAGTTGATTTTGAAACATTTAGAAGGTGAAAGAATTGTCTATTTGATAGTGGTAGCATAGCTAATATGGGAAATTATTCTTTGAGAAATCCTTAATCTACTTAAGAAAAAAAAACAAGTTTTTTAAAAAATTTATATTTTTATAAATAGTTATTTAATAGAATGTCTAAACTATTTATTTGCTTTTTTATTGCTAGCTAATTTTCTGTGCCTTCTTTTTAATCTAATGCAAAATTCATTTAAATTTATGCAAAATTCTTTTAAAATTATGCCTTTTATTGAAACAAATAGCCCTTTAGATCAATTTGAGATAAGAGACCTTGTCAGCTTAGATGCTCCTTTATTAGGTGATTTACATATTTCTTTAACAAATATAGGTTTATATCTTATAATAGCTGGTGGTACATCTTTAATATTAAACATTCTATCTTGCAATTATGATAAACTAAGTTCTAACAATGTTTCTATAGTTCAAGAATCTGTTTACGCTACTGTGCAAAGTATAGTTATTAACCAAATTAATAAAGAAAAAGGCCAAATATATTTTCCATTTATCTATGGTTTATTTATTTTTATTTTAATTAACAATTTAATAGGTATGATTCCATATAGTTTTGCTTCTACTTCCCATTTTATATTAACATTTTCACTTAGCTTCACTATCGTTTTAGGTGCGACTTTTTTAGGGTTTAAAATACACAAATTGGAATTTTTTTCTTTATTTGTACCAGCAGGTTGTCCTTTAGGTTTACTACCTCTTCTAGTTTTAATAGAATTTATTTCATACTTAGCTAGAAATGTTTCATTGGGATTAAGATTAGCAGCAAATGTGCTTTCAGGCCATATGCTGTTAAATATTTTAAGTGGTTTCACTTATAATATTATGTCTTCAGGTATTTTATTTTTCCTATTAGGTTTATTACCTTTAAGTTTTATTATAGCATTTTCAGGACTAGAATTAGGTATTGCGTTTATACAAGCTCAAGTATTTGTAGTATTGTCATGTAGTTATATTAAAGACGCTTTAGAGCTACATTAAAGATGCTTTAGAGCTATAAAAACATACATGAATATACCTTGAATAAATAAATTAAATACACTATTGCGATGTGTTGTACTATTATATATTTTTTTAATTATTAACTTATGTGTATCTTTAGCCTTTTTATTTATTAGTATAGTTTTATTTATTATATTGTTTTACTTTTATTACACAATTAAATGTATTAAGTAAACTATTAAGAAAATATTGTAAGTGTGATGATTATAAATATTGTTTTAAAAAGTAGTTTAAATTTATGATACAGCAAAACTTATTTTATTGTTAGGTATAATAAATAAAAATATGTTAAATAAAAATATGTTTGAGATACATATAACTTATGTTAAGGATCTAATGAAAGATAATAATATTTCATTACATAGCTATACTTCTCAACAGTTAGTTTAAAAGCTAAATTATTTGCTGCTAATACTCGATATCAGGGACTTTGATAAGGAATTTTTCCTAAAATTAGTCTGTTAGGAAATCATAGTTTTAGATGTGGGTGACGAGTTGGAGGAATTCCTTGTAGAATTGAAAGATTCACAACACAAAATAGTTAAGGTAATTAGAGCTATAGAGATTAAATTGTCTCTACCGAAATTCGATAGATATGCTAGATGATCATTAGAATAATTATTTTTTTTTCCTTTTCTTCTTTTTTTTCTTATTTTTTTCCTTTTTTCCTTTTCTTATTTTTTTTTCTCGTATTTTTACCTTTTTATTTTTATATAATTCTTATAGGTTTTACTAAAGTAATTTCTTCAGACCTTATAGATATATAAGGTGTTACAAAGCAATTTTTGTTTATATTTTTTAAAATTCAAGATATAACAAAAACAACAATGCGGGAATTTTAATATTTATTTATAACTTTTTATACTATGTTACTTTTACTTTTATTATTAATACCTTTAGGAGGAATATTTATTATATATACAACCATCTATGATAAGCCAACTGTTATAAACACAAAAAGAATCAAATTTACTGCTTTATCTACATCTATATTGAATTTATTTATTTCCCTATTATTATTCATTTTTTTTGATTTTAGTAGTAATCAGTTCCAATTTGTTCAAGAATATCATGAAATAAGCTCCTTTGATTTTTATCTTGGTGTAGATGGTTTATCTATATATTTTGTGCTTTTAACTACTATAATAATACCAATTGCTCTGTTATCTAATTGATCTTCAATTTCTGAAAATATAAGATCCTATGTAATTATAATATTATTATTGGAAACATTATTATTAGCTGTTTTTTTAGTATTAGATATTTTATTGTTTTATATCTTTTTTGAAAGCATTTTACCCCCTTTATTTATACTAATAGGTTTATTTGGTTCAAATAATAAAGTAAGAGCTAGTTTTTACCTATTTTTATACACATTGTTAGGATCTTTATTTTTATTATTATCTATTCTTACTATGTCTTCTATAATGGGTACTACTGATTTTGATGCATTATACAAAACTAATTTTAACTATTTTGTACAATTATTTTTATTTTATGGTATCTTTATATCTTTTGCAGTAAAAACACCTACTATTTTTTTAAATACGTGACTTTTGAAAGCCCATGTTGAATCACCTCTGGGTGGTAGTATAATATTAGCAGGTATTGTACTTAAATTAAGCTTATATGGTATACTTAGATTAATCTTACCATTACTACCTAAAGCTTCTTTAGATTATACATATATAGTATATTTAATAGGTGTTATTACTATTATATATGCTAGTTTTAGTACTTTAAGAACTATAGACATAAAAGAACTTATCGCATATAGTTCTGTATCTCATGCAGCTGTATATTTGTTAGGTGTGTTTAGTAACACAATACAAGGTATTGAAGGTGGTATTACTTTGGGACTAGCTCATGGTTTTGTATCATCTGGTCTATTTATATGTGCTGGAGGTGTATTATATGATAGATCTTCTACTAGATTAATTACATATTATAGAGGTATAGCACAAATGATGCCTTTATTTTCAATATTGTTTTTTATCTTGTGTTTGGGTAATGCAGGAGTGCCTCTTACTTTTAACTTTGTGGGAGAATTTATGTCTTTATACGGTATATTTGAAAGATTACCATTATTAGGTATATTTACTTCTTCATCAATAATATTCAGTGCTGCCTATACAATATTTATGTTTAATAGAATAGCATATGGAGGTACATTTTCAAAATATTTTTTAGTTAATATACCTGACATAAATAAGCGAGAATTTTTTGTTTTACTTACGCTAGTAGTATTTACTATATTATTAGGTATATATCCTGGTCCTGTATTGGATGGTATACATTATTCAGTTTCAACTTTAATTTATAATTATAATTATGGATTATATACCTAAAAATAACATTTTTTTGAGTGTTTAATATTAAAAAGGTATAGAAAAGGATAACAATTATGGTACAGTTAAATAACTTTTTAGTACTGTTAAATAATTTTATTATAGGAATAATAAAGATATTAAAAAAAAAAAATAACATACTAATTGACCATGAGAAAGAATAAACAATTTTATTAGTAATATGGAGGCTGCATTGTCTATAGTTATTCCAGGAAAATGTAGCCCAAATTGCGGAACATCTATTAGAGCTAGAAATGCATTGAGATTTGCATAGTTATTATTAGGTTTATCTTTAGTAATAAATACTTTAGAAGCGAAAATGGAAGATAAGTATGCTAAAGCAAAAAAAAAATTAAGTACGAAGCTGGCAATATTGATGTAGCAAATTCTACATCTCAATCACCTCAAAATTAAGATCACTTAAAAACATGTTGTTTTCTAATTTGCGTATTATCAAATATTTTATTTATAACCATTTAAAAAGAGAATAATAAGGTAACAAAAAAAAAATAAGGTAACAAAAAATATAAACTTTTTTTCCTGTTTATTTTTATTTATAAGCAACTTAAATGTAACTAAAAACTGATAAAAAACAATAAAAATATTTTTATTGATACGACTTTTAGGTAGAGGAGATAAAAAAGAGTTTTAGATAAATGAGAATTTTAAAAAGTCATCCTTTATTAAAGATGGGAAATTCATATATGATAGATTCACCACAGCCCTCAAATATAAGTTATCTCTGAAATTTTGGTTCTTTATTAGCTTTTTGTTTAATTATACAAATTGTTACAGGTGTTACTTTGGCTATGCATTACAATCCTAGTGTTTTGGATGCATTTAATTCAGTAGAGCATATTATGCGAGACGTAAATAATGGATGATTAATACGTTATTTACACAGTAATACAGCCTCAGCTTTCTTCTTTTTAATTTATCTACACATAGGTAAAGGTTTATACTATGGATCTTATAAAGCTCCAAGAACTTTAGTATGAACTATTGGTACAGTTATCTTTATTTTAATGATGGCTACAGCTTTCTTGGGATATGTCCTTCCCTATGGACAAATGAGTTTATGAGGTGCAACAGTTATTACTAACCTTATGAGTGCGATTCCTTGAGTTGGACAAGATATAGTTGAGTTTATTTGAGGTGGATTTTCAGTAAACAATGCTACTTTAAACAGATTCTTTTCTTTACATTTTGTATTACCTTTTGTATTAGCGGCTTTAGCCTTAATGCATTTAATAGCACTACATGATAGTGCTGGATCTGGTAATCCTTTAGGTGTCTCTGGTAATTATGATAGAATACCTTTCGCTCCATACTTTTTATTTAAAGATTTAATTACAATTTTTTTATTTATTATAGTATTATCACTATTTGTTTTCTTTATGCCTAATGTCTTAGGTGACAGTGAAAATTATGTAATGGCTAATCCTATGCAAACTCCTCCTGCAATAGTTCCAGAATGATACCTACTTCCTTTCTATGCTATTTTAAGATCTATTCCTAATAAGTTATTAGGTGTTATTGCTATGTTTTCAGCTATATTAATATTATTAGTTATGCCATTTACTGATTTAGGTAGAAGTAGAGGTATACAATTTAGACCTTTAAGTAAAATAGCTTTCTATATCTTTGTGGCTAATTTCTTAATTTTAATGCAACTAGGAGCTAAACATGTAGAATCTCCATTTATAGAACTGGGACAATTAAGTACTGTTTTATATTTTGCTCATTTTTTAATAATTGTACCTATCACTAGTATTATTGAAAATACTTTAACTGATTTAAATATAGCGTATAATTATAACTTATATAAAAAAAATATCTTTTAGAATACTTTAACTGATTTAAATATAACTTACTTATATTTATAACTTATAAAAAAACGTCAGTTATTAAATATTAATAATTTATGCAATGGGTCTATTAGCTATATACAGAAAAGATTTTTTTTTAGTAATCAGATTCTTTAAAAATAGGCGTGTTAGTTAAATGGTATAACAATGGAATACGGATTCATCATTATAAGTTCAAATCTTATACACGCTTTTTCATCGGATGGTAAGACTAAGTCGCATATTATTATTTTTTTTTATTTACTTAATAAATTTCTTCTTTTCTTTTTTTTTATATTAATATGGTATAATATATATAATTTATTATTAATATAGTTTAATATATTTTATTTCTAATATATTTTATTTCTAATATATATTTTTTTTTTAATATATTTATTACAATTTATTTTTACTACTGTTCATATTTACTACTTTATTTTTAATTCAGTATGTTCTTAATACTTTTGATCTTTGAAAATAGTATATTTTTAATTCTATAAATATAAGACAGTTTATTTTTCAATAAAGCTGAAAGTAGTGTTTAGTGTTTATTAGCCTAAATATGCTTCGTTTGATAGGTGTCACTTAATAAATACTTTAAAAAACTGTCTAAAGTATGCTTTTTATAATTCTATACGCTATTGTAGGTATGTCTTATATCTTACTTTTTACCACATTAATAATTGCTTATTAGATAAATTATATTTTACCTTTATGAACTATTTGTCGTTACAATTATATTTTTTTTAAGCTTTTTTAGTTATTATATAAATTATTATATTTAAATTGTTACATTTATAATATTATTACTATAAACTTTATAATTGGCTTTTAAAAGGTTAGCCTTTTAAAACTAACTAAATAAAAAATTCTTATTAGCTTAATGGTAGAGCAAAATACTTCTAATATTTGGATATAGGTTCGAGTCCTGTATAAGAGTTTAAAGTATTTTTTATACTTTACACGCCATTATTATCAATTTTGATTAATATAATAGTTCTATTTTAAATATTGGTTAATAACACTATTTTTTATTATTTATACTATTTTTTATTTATACTACTTTTTTGTAACAACATATAAAAAAAAGAGGAATTAGCTCAATTGGTAGAGCATCCGTTTTACACACGGGAGGTTAAGTGTTCAAATCACTTATTCCTTAAACTAAGTGAAATGAACTTATGTGTAAATAAGGTATTATAATTAGATATAATTTTACCTTTAAGTGAAATGAACTTATATGAAAATAAGGTATTAGAACTAGATATAATTTTTACCTTTTTTTTAACAAATTTATGAAAAATTTATGTGAATTTTTAAGATATTCTTAATAATAAATCATGTATACTTATTTAATTTATTCTTGTTGTGTTAATAAGTTGTTTGAATTTTATGCTTTTATCTGTTTCTATTACTTCAAGACGTGATAAAACTATACTTTACACAAGAGTGGCTATGTCACTTATAATTATTTCTAGTTTATTTGCTTATAATACTTTTTATCTCTCTGTGTTAGCAAGTGGAATTGGACTTTATAGTGGATTATTTCATGTAACATCTAACACACAAGTATTTAACATGTTTTTATGCTTATTATGTACTATAATACTGGGCTTAACAGCGTTCTATCCTAGAAAAGTCTGAGTAAAAGATTTATCTTTATCACATAGACTTAGATATGTTTTTATATATTATAAAACAAAAATAATAGGTAAAATGGGAGAACAATTTAGAATCATTGAATACCCTATAATAATCTTGTTCGTACTTATAGGTGCTTTCTTTTTAATATCTACGAGTGATTTAGTTTCTATTTTTTTATCTATAGAATTACAAAGTTATGGTTTATACATTATATCAGCTATATATAGAGATTCGGAATTGGCCACTTCAGGTGGTCTTACATATTTTTTATTAGGGGGTTTATCATCTTGTTTTATATTATTATCTACTAGTCTGTTATATGCTAATTCTGGTTCTACTAATCTAGAAAGTTTGTATATAATTACAAGTATATATGATATACCTAACTTAGTTTTCAGTGAAAATGCAGATCTTTTATATTGATATAAACCTTATTTTATACATCTTTCCCTAATTATAATGGCTGTAGGTTTTCTATTTAAAGTATCAGCTGCACCTTTCCATTTCTGAAGTCCTGATGTATATGATGCTATTCCTACTATAGTAACCGCATTTGTAGCAATTATAGCTAAAATATCGATATTTATATTTTTATTGGAACTAGTTTATTTTACTAGTAAATCTTTTTTTAATTTTTCCTGAACTACTAGTTTATTACTGAGTTCATTACTGTCTTTAATAATAGGCTCTGTGTTAGGTTTAACACAATTTAGAATAAAAAGGTTGTATGCATATAGTACTATATCTCATGTAGGTTTTGTTATTTTAGCTTTAAGTATTAATAGTGTAGAGTCAATTCAATCCTTTTTTTTCTACTTAATGCAATACTCTGTATCAAACTTAAACGCCTTTATTATATTAATTGCTATAGGATTTTCTCTGTATAATTATACAAATAAAAATAAAGAATATCTAAATTTACAGGATAAAAATAACTCTCCTATACAACTAATAAGCCAAATAAAAGGATACTTTTATATTAATTCTATTCTAGCTTTAAGTTTAACTATAACACTTTTTTCCTTTGCAGGTATACCACCTTTATTGGGATTTTTCGCTAAAATGATGATATTAAGTGCTGCTTTAGATAAAGGTTATATATTTATGGTCTTAATAGCTATAATTACAAGTGTTATAAGCACAGTTTATTACTTAGCCGTAATTAAAGATATGTACTTTAGTAAACCTGAAAATTTATTAATAAATACTGAATATTTATTAAATACTGAATTTTCTTATACTAACATAGATAAAGAAGAAAAAGTACAAGATCAAGAATCAGAAAATATAACAACAAATGACGAAAATAAAAGAGCAAATGTCGAAAATAGAGCGAAACTAGAAAACATAGTAAACAGCTATAATTTTTACAGGTATATAGTACTCGAAAAACACAATACTGATATAAAACTAGAAAAACATAATATTATAGATCTCTCTCCTGTTGCTAGAGAGCATAAAGAGACAAAAATACCTTTTGATAGTGAAAATATTGTATTGTCCAGTTCATTAACAATTACTGTTTCTATTTTAACATTAGTTATTTTACTATTTATATTGAGACCTAACGAGTGATTAAGTATGGCTAATATTCTAGCTCTAACAACATTTAATTTATAAGTGACTGGTTCTACTTTTTTTTATTTTTTTATTTTTATACTAGCTTTTATTTTATTAATAGCTAACTTAATATTTGCGCCTCACAATCCTTATCAAGAAAAAGATAGTGTATTTGAATGTGGATTTCATTCATTTTTAGGTCAAAATAGAACTCAGTTCAGCATTTCTTTTTTTATATTTGCTTTACTTTTTCTATTATTTGACTTAGAAATTCTTTTAGTTTACCCATTTGTAGTAAGTGGTTATACTAATACCCTATTTGGACTTGTAGTCATGTTGATATTTTTCCTACTTTTAACTATAGGATTTGTATTTGAATATGGTAAAAATGCTTTAAATATAGAATCTAGACAAATATTTAAAATACCCACTCCATATGATTTTGTTTATAATGTATTAAACTCCAGTTTATTTTCTAGTAGAAGTATACCTACTCCATATTATTTTGTTAATAATGTAAACTCTAGTTTATTTTCTAGTAGAAGTTTTTTGTAAAAAACTTTTTAATTATTTGCTTTAACTTAGATATAAATTTATTTTATATTTATTTTGGAATAAATATGTTTACAGCTATTATTGTTATATTTTTATATCAATCTTAAAAAAAAGATTTTACTTTTAAATCTATAATCATTACATGTGGTATTCTACTGGCATGTCTTTTACTAAAATGGCTTATATTAGATAATATAGATCATATATACTCACTAATAATAAATAATATTTTAACTATTGTGGCAATACCATCTATATTTATACCTGATGTTATGTATATGGATGCAGATGGTAATAGTACAGTAGGAGAAAAAAAAATGTTTCACAAATAAATAAACCAGAATCTTCACAAGGTAATTCTTCACAAAAAATCCCGTACATGGTAAATCTTCAGATTATAATAATACGAAAAGTAAAGGAGGTAGATTAAATAAATTAGAGTCTTAAATTATTTGATAATAGATAAATTTATAGAAGAGCTGAGGATGTTAGAAATTGATAACAATGTAACATTACCTAAACCCTATATAGAACAAGGAGCACTGAGTATATTAAACGTAAACAGTTATTATATTGTTTATTGCTATTGGTTTATATTGTTTATTGCTTTTGGTTTATATTTATGTTCTACTAAGTACACACAATAATTTTTTTATTAACATATAATGACTAAAAAAATTATATAGAACATAAAACATTATTAGAATAACATTATTCTAATAATAGTGTTGTGTTAGAAAATTTTTATTATTTCTGTTTAAAATTTAAAATGAACACTTTAATGATTATTGTTGAGACTATGACGAATGGCTACAAAGATATATCCTTGGATATATTATCTTTAGCTGCTATTTTGTGTGGTATATACGTCATTATATCAAAAAATCCAATTTTATCCGTTTTATTTTTAATTGTCTTATTTACAAGTATAGCTATTTATTTAATATTAATAGGTAATAGCTTTATAGGTTTATCTTATATATTGGTGTATATTGGTGCAGTATCCATATTATTTCTCTTTATTTTAATGTTAATAAATGTAAGAATATCAGAATTATTAAGTGATAGCAGCAACAGCATACCTTTAGGTATATTAGTAGGTTTATCTTATTATTATTATGTGTATAATATTCTACCTGTTGGTAAAACAGTATCAGACAGTTTTTATAATGTTATTTATTTCGTAGAAAAAAATAATATCTTTAATATTTTTTATAATAGTGATAACATTTTTAACAATAGTGGTAGTATTAGTTGTGCAACATCTATACAATGGGACAACTCCTTATGAGAAAGTTCACATATAACAAGCATAGGTAATGTTATATATACTAACTACCCAGTATGGCTTATAATAACTTCTATAATTCTTCTATTGGCTATGGTGGGATCTATATGTCTTGTTGTCAAGGATAAAAAATAAAGTCCCTAGGTTTAGAAAAATTTTTACTTAGAGAACAATAATATCTTTAGTAGAAATATAGATTAGATACACTAAAAATTGTATATTTCATTTGATTTGTTTTAAATCTATTAGAAAAAAAAAAAGGAAAAAAAAGTATTATCTTTTTAGAAAACACTATGAATTTATCACTAATTTTATTTTTAATTGGAATATTAGGCTTTGTTTTAAACAGAAAAAATATTATACTTATGCTAATATCATTAGAAATAATGTTATTAGCAATTACTTTTTTAATATTATTAAGTTCACTTAGCTTTGATGATATCTTAGGTCAAACTTATGCTATATATATTATAGCTGTTGCTGGTGCAGAATCTGCAATAGGTTTAGCTATTTTAGTAGCATTTTACAGATTAAGAGGAAGTGTAGCTATAGAATTTAAATAATGTATTTAACTATAATTATTTTACCTTTATTGGGATCAATAGCTTCCGGCTTTTTTGGTAGAAAACTTGGTATTAATGGAGCGCAATTAATAACATGTAGTTCTGTAATAGCAACAACCTTTTTTGCTATACTAGCTTTTTTTGAAGTAGGTTTTAACAATATACCTGTATCAATTCAACTGTTTAAATGAATTGATTCAGAATCCCTTAATGTTTATTGAGGTTTTCACTTTGACTCTTTAACAGTATCTATATTGATACCTGTATTAATGGTTTCTTCATTAGTACACATATATTCTATAGGTTATATGAGTCATGATCCACATAATCAAAGATTTTTCAGTTATTTAAGTTTATTTACTTTTATGATGGTTATACTTGTAACTGCAAACAATTTTTTACTTATGTTTGTTGGTTGAGAAGGTGTCGGAATTTGTTCTTATTTACTAATTAGTTTTTGATTTACTAGAATAGCAGCAAACCAAAGCTCAATATCAGCATTTTTAACAAACAGAGTAGGTGATTGTTTTTTAACTATTGGTATGTTTATTATATTGTGATCTTTTGGTAACATAGATTATTCTACTGTATTTTCACTAGCCCCTTATGTAAGTGAAAATATTATTACTATTGTAGGTATATGTTTATTAATAGGAGCTATGGCTAAAAGTTCTCAAGTTGGTCTACACGTATGACTACCTATGGCGATGGAAGGTCCTACTCCTGTTTCTGCATTAATACACGCTGCTACAATGGTAACTGCAGGTGTATATCTTTTAATGCGTGCATCACCTCTAATAGAATACAGTTCAACAGTTTTAATACTTTGTTTATGAATAGGAGCAATAACCACTGTATTCAGTTCACTTATAGGTTTATTTCAACAAGATATTAAAAAGGTAATAGCCTACTCTACTATGAGTCAACTTGGTATGATGGTAATAGCGATAGGATTATCTTCTTATAATATAGCTTTATTTCATCTTGTTAATCATGCTTTTTACAAAGCACTATTATTCTTGGGAGCAGGTTCAGTAATACATGCTGTAGCTGATAATCAAGATTTTAGAAGATATGGTGGTTTAAGACCTTTCTTACCTTTAACATACTCAGTTATGTTAATAGCTTCTCTTAGTTTAGTAGCTTTCCCTTTTATGACAGGATTTTATTCTAAAGATTTTATACTTGAATCTGCATATGGACAATTTTATTTTTCTAGTACAGTTGTATATTTTATAGCTACTATAGGAGCTATGTTTACCACACTATATTCTGTTAAAGTTTTATACTTAACTTTTTTAGCTAATCCTAATGGGCCTTTAGTTAATTATAAACATGCTCATGAAGGTGATATCTTTATGAGTTTACCTTTAATTATATTAGCTATATTTTCAATATTCTTTGGTTATATTACCAAGGACATATTTATAGGGTTAGGTTCTGATTTTTTTGCTGATAATGCATTATTTATACATCCTTCTCATGAAATTTTACTAGATACTGAATTTGCTGTACCTACTTTATTTAAATTGTTACCATTTATACTTACTTTAGCATTAAGTGGATTGGCTATAATTTTTTCAGAATTTATTCCTAAGGCTCTTATATATTTCAAATTATCAAGATTTGGTTATAATTTATTTGGTTTCCTTAATCAACGTTTCCTAATTGAATTTTTTTACAATAATTATATAACAGATACTATTTTAAATTTAGGTGGTCAAACAACAAAAATTTTAGACAAAGGTTCTATTGAATTAATAGGTCCTTATGGTTTAGAAAAAGGTTTAATTAACCTAAGTAAAAATATATCTAGTCTTGATACTGGTGTAGTTACATCTTATGCTCTTTATATTTTAGTCGGTTTAATCTTATATATTTTATTACCATTCTTGTCTATTATTGATAACAGTATTACAATTTTAATACTTTTTGGTCTATTAAGCCTAAGTAAATAAACTTGTTAAAAATAACTTAATAAAGTGAGGTATTCCTTTATTATGTATAATTCCTTTATAATTCCTTTAGTATGTATAATTCTTTTGTTATGTATAATTCTTATATTATTTAGCTAGTTTAAAAATTATACACTAAGTTACATTAGTTAACGTTTTAGTAATCTAATATGTCTAATTTAAATAGAAGTAATTTTCAGGCTCATCCTTTTCATTTAGTTTCTCCTTCACCTTGACCATTATATACTAGTATTAGTTTATTAACTCTTACTACTTCAGCTGTATTATCATTTCATGGTTTTGCTAATGCTAAATTATTCTTGACTTTAGCTTTATTATCTTTAGTAGTATCAATGTCTTTTTGATTTCGTGACATAATATCAGAGGGTACTTTGATTAAAACGTACTATACTGTCTATTTATAATTTAAATACAGCTAAAACTATTTCAACCAAAAACGTAGAGAAAGTTCTAAATATTTATAGATCTAATAATAACTATTCTATATTACAAACAATAATAATTTCGGTTATTATTTAGCAGATCTTTTGGAGGGAGATGCTCATATTTCTCTTCCTGCTTTAGGTATTACAACATTAAACCGAGTACTTAAACCTAGAATAGTCTTTATTTCACATATTAATAATTTAGGTTTGTACGCGTTTATCCAATCAGAATTGGGTAATGTAGGACGTGACGTTTTTAATTTATAGGTAAAACACGTTATATTATTGGAGACAAAAGTACTATTATACTTTTTATAAATTTAATACGGTAAACTTAGAACATCTAAAAAATAAAAGATTTAATGATCTGATTAAATTTATTAATATTAAATACTATCTAGATATATCATAAAGTTTATTAAATAGTTCAAAGTTTACAAATAACAGTTGGTTTACAGGTTTTACTGAAATTGATGGACATTTTGGTATTAAATATGTTGAAAGTAGAGATAAATCATATACTCGTAAGAGATCTGTTAGTGTAAATATAAGTATCAAATTTAGATTAGATATATAATTGTAAATCTTTAATTTAGACAGTATAGGTGCTTATATGTGCCCTCTTAAAATTAAACCATTTGCTGAAAACTCTTATAATAAGACAATCAGCAGGAAACCAACGGATGGATAAATATCTTAGTAGGATCCTCAGAGACTATATGTTAAAAATTAATACGTTAATGGCAGTATATTTAACCTATTAATTATGAGATAGTCCATTAAATATAGAAATATATTTAGTTTTTAGACATATTTAGGTAATCACACTCTTGCAGTTCAAAGAGGTTTAAATATAGGTGTAGCTTTATTTATAGTATCTGAAGCTTTATTTTTTTTAGCTATTTTTTGAACATTTTTTCACAGTGCTTTATCACCTACTGTAGAATTAGGGGCTATGTGACCTCCTATGGGTATAGAGGCAATTAATCCTTTTGAATTGCCTTTATTAAATACAGTAATATTATTATCATCTGGTGTAACTGTAACTTATGCTCACCACTCTTTAATACAAGGAAATAGAAGTGGAGCTTTATATGGTTTAGTTTTCACAATAATTTTGGCTTTAATATTTACTGCATTTCAAGGTGTAGAATATTCAGTTTCTTCTTTCACTATTTCAGATGGTGCTTTTGGATCTTGTTTTTATTTTGGTACAGGTTTCCACGGGTTACATGTTATAATTGGTACAGCCTTTTTAGCAGTAGGTTTATGACGTTTATTAGCATACCACTTAACAGATAATCACCATTTGGGATTAGAAGCTGGTATTTTATACTGACATTTTGTAGACGTAGTTTGACTATTTCTTTTTATATCAATATATTACTGAGGATCATAAATAGTATGAAACATTATTATAAACAACCTTATTATAATAAATCTACTTTACAAAGATTAAACAGCCTTGTTATAATAAATCTACTTTACGAAGTAGTACTAGTAAATTTATTGTTTTTGTTTTATCTAGCATATTTTTTATTATAATGTATAATTGTTTTATTATTATGTAATTGAAACAAATAGCCCTTTAAATCATTTTTATTTTTCCTATTAGGTTTATTACCTTTAAGTTTTATTATAGCATTTTCAGGACTAGAGTTGAGTATTGCGTTTATACAAGCTCAAGTCTTTAAAGACACTTTAGAGCTACATTAAAAATGTTTTTTTTTATCTTTGTTTCATTAAAGTTATTTTTAATATATTAATAATAGATGTATAAATTTTTGCTTTTGCTGAATATGGTAGAAATGCTAGTTTAGCATAGAAAAAAAAAAGAAAAAAGAAAAAATATT
>Ga0137449_1000022_pt1 | contig 17015 bp, 16 predicted proteins | sample EasRivERMGT436_2_FD_104905 | JGI IMG/M metagenome (GOLD analysis project Ga0137449, IMG submission 104905) | Soil microbial communities from meander-bound floodplain in the East River, Colorado, USA - East River MetaG ERMGT436_2 | ecosystem: Environmental > Terrestrial > Soil > Floodplain ... | reverse complement strand
GTAAGGGGCGGAAGACCGGCCGAACCAGGCGTCATTGGTTATGTTGACGAGGAGGCGGCTTCCTGCCAGGACGTAAGCCCGTGACAGCTCGGGGAAAATAACCTCGGCGCAGATAAGCACGCCGATCTTTCCCTTCCCCGTATCGAGAGGAGTGATCACATTCCCCGGCGAAAAATCGCCGATCCCCTCCACCATTTTGTTGACAAATGGGAAGAACCTGGCAAGCGGCACATACTCCCCGAACGGGACCAGGTGCATCTTGTCGCTCCTTCCGACGATTGCGCCGGTCGGCGCCAGAAGGTACGCGCTGTTAAGATACCTGGTCCGCCCCCCAACTTGCTCGACAGCCGGGCTTCCCAGCACCATGCTGGTCTTGTATCGGGTAGCCAGGGATTTGACCCGGTCGCTATACTCTCCGCCGCTCTGGAAATAAAAGGGGAGAGCGCTCTCCGGCCATACCACAAGGTCGCTGCCGCCGGCGCACGCCTGGTGGGTGAGCCTTTCGTAAACAGCTACCGTCGATTCCTGGAATGCGGGATTCCACTTTACATCCTGGGGTATGTTCCCCTGCGCCAGGACTACTTTCAGCGGCTCGCCGCGGTCGGCGCTGTTGAGCCGCATGAACCCGTATCCCAGGGTAAGGACCAGGAGGAGCAGGAGAAGCGTTGCGCTCTTTGCCGGATATACCGATTGTCCCGGCATTACGGCTCCCTTGATGATCCGGAGCAGCACGACATTGGCCAGGACAATGAGAAAGCTCAGGCCGTATACTCCGGTTATATCCGCAATCTGGATAAGGGGGAGAATCCTGTACTGGGTGTAGCCGAGGCTTGCCCAGGGACAACCGGTCAGGACAAAGGAGCGCAGGAATTCAAAAGCGACCCACAGGAAGGGGAAAGAAAGAAGCGGCGAAATGCCGGCCATCTCGCCCTTCCGCACCAGCCCGGCGATGATTCCCATATAGAGGGACAGGTATGCGGCGAAGAGCAAAAAGAGGGAGAAACTGACAGCCCACGGAAGTTTTCCGTAGGTCATCATGACGATATTGAGCCAGTAAAATATCCCGCCATAGGCGATAAGACCGCTGACCAGGCCGAGTCTGAAGGCTCGGGCCGGGCTTTTTCTGGCGATGGCCAAAAGCAGGGGAACAAAGGCAAACCATGCCAGCACGGAAAAATCCGCTCTAGGAAAAGAGAGCGCCAGGAGCGCACCGCTAAGTAACGCCAGAAGATAGTCCCTGCGCGTTCCGGTTTTGATGTCGGGTTTTGCCAGTCTATGGTAATCCACTACTCTAGGGTTCCCTCGACCTTTTCCGGCAATCTCGTTATCCTTGCCCTGCTGATCTTCCGCTCATCCGCCTCCAGGACCCTCAACCGGATGGCGCCGTTCTCCACCTCTTCACCCACAGCCGGGATCCGTCCGGTAAGATGGAATATAAGCCCGCCTACCGTGTCGAATTTGTCCCGTTCGATCTCGATCCCGAAGTGCTCTTCCAACTCCTCGATGGGGAGACGGGCATCTACCGTGACCGCGCCGTCCGCATCCTCCACCAGCCATTCCTCTTCCACGTCGTACTCGTCCTGGATGTCCCCTACTATCTGCTCAAGGAGGTCCTCGATGGTCACCAGTCCCGATGTGCCGCCGTATTCGTCGATAACGATGGCGATATGGATCCGTTTCTTTTTGAACTCGTGGAGGAGTTCCTCCAGGTTTTTGCTCTCGGGGATGAAAAAGGGGGGGCGGAGAATGTTTTTCAGCACCACTGCCGACTCATCCATCCCCCAGTATTTCAGCAGGTCCTTGGCATAAACGAGACCGACGATATTGTCGATTGTCCCGTCGAAGACAGGAATACGGGAATGCCCGCAGGCGATGATCGAACTCAGAACCTCGCGCACGGTCGCATCCACCGTCACATAGGCCATGTCGGTACGGGGCACCATTATCTCGCGCACCACGGTATCTCCCAGGGCGAAGATGGATTGGATCATCTCATTTTCTTCTTCGTTGATCAGCCCCTCTTCTTCCCCGGCATTCATCAACTCCTGAATTTCCTCTTCGGTAACCCGTTTGCGTCCCGCCAGGAATCGCCTCAGAGTTGCCATCAGCCCCGGATTTTTCCTGCTGGTTCCTTCTTCCAAGGATCTTTAACCTCCATGTATTTAATACGTGCGGCGTTATTCGTGCGACGTGCGACGAAAAATCGTAAATCACTAAGGTAGAAAATTAATTGCACGTTGAACGTCGCACGTTGAACGGCCGTCTATATCACCCCATCGTCTTGAACAACAGGAGCACTGCTATGGTTATCGTCGTTCCCGTCACCGCGCCGATCACCACTTCACGCACGGTGTGAATATTGAGCAGCAGGCGGGAATGACTGACCATCACCGCCAGGATAATCGTGAGGAGCGAGGTGATCGGATCCTGGGTGTTGAGCGACACGATCGTGGCGATTGCGAAAGCGACCGCCGCATGCCCGCTCGGCAGCCCCCCCGCCAACGGTTTCCCCGTGCCGGAAAGCGCCTTCAGGAAAACCACGGCAATTACCACCATCAGGAGCGCCACTACTGTTCCCATCTCGGTCGGGGTCCCTATCACTCCCAGCACCTCCTTGTATATGGGGAATATATAACGAAAGAGAATCAGGTAGCCCATGACAGCCGCGCCGATAGCAGCCACCAGCACCCCGCCGGCGGCGACATCCTTGGCTGTTCTGGCGAGAGGGTGAAAGTCGGGGCTGACCATATCGACAATTACTTCGATGGCCGTGTTGAGCAATTCCGCGCAGAGCACGAAACTGACGGAAATTACCAGCAGGGTGAATTCCAGGGGGGAAACCCTGAGCAGCAAAACTGTCAGGAGGACAGCCAGCGCGGCGATAAAATGCCGGCGCATATGCTTCTGCGTCCTGGCTGTATAGATGATCCCCTCAATAGCACAGTTGACTGAATCAATAAAACGCGTCGGTTTCAATCACTCTCCGCTTTCCCCGCAAATGTTTTCAATCCCGGAGGCGCATGGCATGCGCTCCTACACCAATCCTCCCCGTTCAAGGAGGAGAAACATCTCCTTCTCCTTCTCCTCCATGCGGCGAGCCTCTGCTTCTCCGCTTCGTTCATGATCATAACCGGTGAGATGGAGGATACCATGCAGCAGAAGAAAATGGAGCCGGGAGGTAAAGGATATCTCCCCCTCATCCGCCTCGCGGGCACAAGTAGCAGCTGATATCACCACATCTCCCAGGAGATGCGGGTTTACCCCGGCAAAATCGCCTTCCTGCATGGCAAAGGATATGACGTTGGTGGCTTTGTCACGCCCCAGGTAAGCCAGGTTAAGCCGACAGATGCTCCGGTCCCCGACGATGGCAATCGAAAGTTCACTATCGGGATATCCCAAGGCGCTTAATATCGTCTCCGCTACTCTTCTTGTCCGCTTCAGGTTGATCGGATAGACCCTTTGCCTGTTCGTGATCGCTACCTTCAAGGTGCTTTTTCCCCCCGTTCCCTTTTTCTTTCTCCTTAAAGGCCGGTTCCGGGTACTCTATCCGCTGATGGTATATGCCGGCCAATACCCGGTTGAAACTCTTGGCTATTTCATGAAGATTCTTAAGGGTCAGCTCGCACTCGTCCAGTTGGCCGTCAATGAAGATGTTGTTGATGATCTTCTGCACCAGCCCCTGGATGCGCGCCGGCGTCGGATCGGCCAGGGTCCGCGAGGCCGCTTCCACATGATCGGCAAGAAGGACCAGTCCCGCCTCGCGGGTCTGCGGCTTTGGCCCGGGGTAGCGGAATTCGCGTTCATCGATCCCTTTTCCTTCCTGCGCGGCGAGGTTCTTTGCCTTCTGGTAGAAATAGGTGATGAGTCCGGTGCCGTGGGACTGGCGGATTATATCGACGATGGGCTGGCCGAGCCGGTGCTCTTTTGCAAGTTCCACCCCCTCTTTGACGTGGGAGATGAGGATGAGGGCGCTCATGCTGGGCGCCAGCCGGTCGTGCCGGTTGTCCATTTGGCCGACATTTTCGATAAAATAATAGGGCTTCGAGGTTTTGCCGATATCGTGATAATAAGCAGCCACCCTTGCCAGCAGCGGATTGGCGTTGATCGCCTCGGCGGCGGATTCGACCAGATTGCCGACCAGCACGCTGTGGTGATATGTGCCGGGGGCCCTGACCATAAGTTCCCGCAGTACGGGAGAATCGAAATTGGCTTTCTCCAGCAGCTTGATATCGGTGGTATAGTAGAAGAGGTTTTCCACCAGCGGGATGGCGCCTGCCGCCAGAAAGGCATTGACAATTCCTCCGACAGCGGCAAAAACGAGGCAATAAAGGGTCTGTACGGTAAAGAGGCTGTCGCTGAAAATCTGGAAGGAGAGGGCCATGGCGAAGTTTACCACGCTCACCTTCATTCCCGCCGTAAGGATGGTGCTCCGGTCCTTGCAATGGCGAACGCCATGAGCGCCGACAATTCCTCCCAGGAGGGCATAAATGACGACCGGCAGGCTGTTGTTGAACATGATCCCGAGCAGTGGCGCACAGACCGCGCAGTAGACCAGGGCCACCTCGGAATTGATGATGATCCGGACCAGCATGGCTGCCGCCGCAAAGGGAAAGAGGTAAAAGTAATTGGCGGTATCGATCGAGGGGAAAGGGCTTCCCAGGGCTGTCGAGATGGCAAGGGCGATTTTCAGGATCATAAACCCGGCCAGGGTCAAAAGCGCCAGGAATACCAGATCCTTGTTGGATGGATTGAACTTGCGGATATTCTTGCGGGCAAACCGGTAGGGGAAATAGAAGAGGACCAGGGTAAGCCCTGCTATCCCGATTCCCATGAACAGGCGATTAACTCCGCTGCGCGCGGCAAAGATGTTCTCCAGTTTCATGGCCTGTTCCGCGGAGATCCGCTCTCCCACGCGAACAACCATTTCACCCTGTTTTACCTGGTAGAGGGCCGGGCGAACGGCCTCCCTGGTTTCGCGCTTCTTCGCATCGGTCGCTTCACGGTCATAAGACAGATTCGGCCTGATGGCCCGGTTGAGAAGCTCATTAATCACCTGCATGTCGCGGGAAGCAGCCCCACCCGAGAACTTCATGGCGGCCAGCTGGCTCCTGGCTTCGGTCAGATCGACATATCCGGTGAAATCTCCCGCGTCTACCACCCGCTTTGTTTCGGAATCAAGGAGAAGTATGCCGTGCAGGCGGTCGGCGGCAAAGCCCTTCTTATCGGCGATGATCTTCTGGCCGAAAAGACGGTTGGTCACGCGCCGTAACTCGGCCAACAGCGCCCGCTCGGATTTTATCCTGAGCAGGGCAGTCAAATCGACATCTGTAACCTCGACGCCGAGGATTTTTGCAAGGGGATCCAGCAGGGCCTGCCGGTCGATATTCTGCTCACTGTCCGCCGTCTCCCGGGTCAGGGCGAGGGCCTTTTCAAAACGCGCAGTTACTTCCAACGCGGTGCTGGTGTTGTAGGTGTAGACAAAGGGGGCGGCGGCCTCGGCCTCGGAACGTTTTTTTTCGGTGAGGGGGCGGTCTTCCAGCAGATAATCCTGGGTTGCCCGGATATCTGAGGTGGCGATTTCTCCCGCCTTGTAGCTGACGGACATGAAATGCTGGCTGGGGAGGATAATCAGTGTAAGGAGGAGAATGGTCAGCAGTAACAGGATAAAGCGGCGCCTTTTTTCATTCCTGGCGCCGGAAAACTTCTCCTCAAGTGATTCCAGGAAACGGTTTCCGGCCTTTGTCAGGGGTGATATCAATTTCTTTTCAGTAGCGCCGCTGTCTGGGGGCATGTTATGTATGGTTCTCGTAATAAACCTAATATGCTGTATTAGCGATAAAAATTAACTATAGCTCTATCGGCGGGCAGTGTCAACTCAAACCATCCAGCGCTATAATCTCATTATATAAAATTTCTTCCATTTTCGTCAAAGTATGATATCTTTTTGCTGTTTTGCCGAATGAAAAATATCCTGCCGTGGGCAATGCGCAAAAAATTGTGGTTCAAGTCACACGCTTGTGCGGGATAATTCCGTAATGCACAGGGTGGAGCAAGTTAACAAGGAGGTGCAATGAGTCAGATCACGGATGTATACGCCAGGGAGATCCTCGATTCACGCGGGAACCCGACCCTTGAGGTCGAGGTTTTCCTCGATTCGGGCGCGATGGGGAGGGCTGCGGTCCCTTCCGGCGCTTCTACGGGTGAGCGGGAGGCGATGGAGCTTCGCGACGGCGACAAGGAGCGTTACCTCGGCAAGGGTGTACTGAAGGCGGTCGCCAATGTCAATGAGCAGATCGCCGACCAGGTTATCGGCATGGAGGCGAGCGACCAGATCGGCATCGACAGGAAAATGTGCGAGCTTGACGGCACGGAATACAAGAGCAACTTGGGCGCCAACGCCATTCTCGGCGTTTCCCTGGCGGTGGCCAAGGCGGCCGCGGACGAGGCGGGGCTGCCGCTCTACCAGTATATCGGCGGCGCCAACGCCAAGGAGCTTCCCGTGCCGATGATGAATATCCTGAACGGCGGCGCCCACGCCGACAACAACGTGGATATCCAGGAATTCATGATCATGCCGGCCGGGGCGAAGAATTTCGCCGAGGCCCTGCGCATGGGCGCGGAGGTCTTTCATGCCCTGAAAGGGGTGCTGAAAGGTAAGGGGTACAACACCGCAGTGGGGGACGAAGGCGGTTTCGCGCCCAACCTCAAATCCAATGAAGAGGCGCTGCAGGTCATCATGGAAGCGATTGCCAAGGCCGGCTACAAGCCGGGCGAGGACGTGCTCCTGGCCATCGATGTCGCCTCTTCGGAACTCTACAGGGACGGCAAATACATCCTGGAGAACGAGGCAAAGCCGGAAAAGAGCGCCGATGAGCTGATCGCCTACTATGAAAACCTCGTCAACAACTACCCCATCATCTCCATTGAGGACGGCATGGCGGAAAACGACTGGGATGGGTGGAAAAAGCTGACCGAGCGGCTGGGGAAACGGATCCAGATCGTTGGTGACGACCTCTTCGTCACCAACCCACGGATTCTCAAGGAAGGGATCGCCAAGGGGATCGCCAACTCCATCCTGATCAAGCTGAACCAGATCGGCACTCTGACCGAGACCCTCGACGCCATCGAGATGGCCAAAAGGGCCGGTTACACCACTGTGGTCTCGCACCGATCCGGCGAAACCGAGGACACCACCCTGGCGGACCTGGCGGTGGCGGTTAACGCCGGGCAGATCAAGACCGGCTCGCTCTGCCGCACCGACCGGGTCTGCAAATACAACCAGCTGCTGCGGATCGAGGATGAACTGGACAATACCGCCATCTTCCGCGGGCATGAGGTGTTTTACAACCTGAAGAAGTGATGGCTGGCGGCATTCCGCTGGTTGCCGTAAATATCTGGATAAAAAAAGGGGTTGCGTTTCCAGTTGCTGAATGAATGGAGATGCGACCCCTTTTCAGATGTGATGAAGGATCTCGAAAAAAACTAAACCAATTTATCCACAAAGGACACGCTTGCGCGCCGGAGCGCTACAGCGCGCAGGCACGAAGTTACACGAAGAAAGGCAATAAAGGGGTTCCTTCGTGTCCCCTCGTGGATCAGGAAAGGTTTTTTGTTCCCGTTATTATTCCTTATACGGCAATGTCTCGGGAACATCCGGAAGCGCTCGCACCTTACCCAAAAAAGTTTCCGATAAATTCGGCGGCGCGTAATCCTTATCACGAATACGCAGAAGCGTATATTTGTGGATTAAAGAGTTATCCGAAATACGGCGATGCCGCCCCAATCCCAATTGCGGGATCCTACGCTGCCAACCCCGTATCCATACGAGCTTTGGAAAGTATTCCGCAAGCCACCACCACTTTTTCAGCGATTCATGTTGTGGTTCCGTCCATGGCGTTGTTGAAGCAGGGGTTTTGTTGAGGACTGTTTGCAGGCGCTGGTTGTCAACCAACAGATCAGACTTGATCGCTTCTTCCAGCATCCATGCAAAAGACGTACGCCAGAGGCCGGATTCCTTTTCGGGATAGCCTCCACCCACATCCGAGTGCACTCCCGGAAACCAGTATTGCTTGAAACCCTGGTTGCCCATCTTTTGCATCAGGTTCTGGCGGAAGAAACAGCGCCGCTCGTCTACCGATACGGCGTGCCTGATGGCGCCGATACTCGGGTTGTGTTCGGTATAAGGGAATTTAGGCGGGTCCCAGCACCATCCCACGGAAGAAACGGTATCCCACACCCCGAGGAAATGCACGGGACAGCGCCGTTCTTCGCTTTCAGGCATCGGCCGGGCAAACGTCGAGCGGAAATCATCGCATAGTTTTTCCCACTTATCAGCTTTGCCGGTTGGGATTGCCTGATATGTCTTGGCCACATAAGGCACCAGGTTTTCGTTGCCTCTCGGCATCAGGCCAAGCGCATGGAGCATCCCGGCGAGCACGCGCACCGTATAGGCGCCGCGGCTGAAGCCGAAAAGAAAGATACGGTCGCCCGGCTCCCAGATATTCATCAAATAGGTGTAAGCCTCCTGGACTTTCCACATCATGCCGGCGCCGAAAACGAGACCATACAACTGCGAGGCTGTCTGGCGCACTACTCCCCATGCGCCCGGCTCCGGCAGGGTGCCGACCCCCGGGTCGTAGTAGAGACGCTGCCTGGCCGGGTCACGATCGATTACCTGAACTATCCGCACTACGTTTGTGTTAACGGAATCAAACTGGTTGCCGGTTCCGTCACAACAGATTACGAGATTGCGCGCCATGATTTTTCCCTCAAGTCAACAAATCAACTACGTCCCCTTAGCCTTCGCCTTTTGTCAATGTGCAGACCTGACACCTCTGTTTTTGTTATTCTTTTCTCCTTGTTGACAAACAACTCCCTATTATGAGTCTTACGACAATCCCACATCCAAATAAAGCTAATGGAAGAAACAACAAAACTGGAACAAAAGCATCGCCCGGAGTGCCCTTGAAATCAGGGGAAGACATTTCGTACCAATTCTCCAACCATAAAACGACTATGGCTGTAACAATGAATATGGCAACTCTGGTCAGCCATTTTCCCCACGGCAAAACCAGGGGCAAGATAAATGAAAGTAAGATGAACATTAAATAAAGAAGACAAGTAAGCATTTAAATACGTTACCTCCCATGAGGGAATAAAGGTGTCAGCCCTCGACATGGGACATTTACTTTCAAACTCTCAATCTCAAGTTTCAACCTTTCATTCAATGCCAAGTCTTTGTTCACTTGTCTTATGTCGAGGGCTGACCCCTTATTCTTCTTGCTTTCCTTGGCGTTCAACGGGTTGCCGCTGAGCCGAGAGCGTCAGCGAATCGGCTCCAGTGGCGTGTTGGAAGCTTTATTTTGCTTTGCTTTTTTCGCTTTCACGAATGAGCAGTTGTGACTCTGCATCAAATCCATTCAGGTTGTCTTTGGTATATACAGCTAAGATTATCTCTGATGAGAAATCGGAAGAGCTTACATGCTGATGCTGTTTATCTGGATTTATAGATAAATCTGTAGCTGAGTCACCAAGCTCGGCCGCTTCTTCAGGAGTAAGAAAAAGAGTTACTCCTGTCAATCGTCGCTTGTTTTTTTCGTCGTAAATAATCATTTAATCTCCTACTTCCAACAACTAGCCGATGACCTGAGAGCACAGCGAAACAGATCAATTCGAGTGTTCGCCTTCAGCCAATTGTGTCAAGGGTATCCATATTCATTGAATGCCAGAACGAACTAGCACCCCAAAAACCTTCCCAATTGCCTATATTGAAAACTAGTGAAAACTAGGGACACTCCCCAGTTTTCCCAAGCGTGAAGACTTCCGCATTGTATTATTGCATTATGGCATTCTTGCAAAACTGCAAAAGACCGCCCCATCAGCACAAAGCTGACCGAAGCGGCCTGTATTCATCAAAGGTAAAGCATCCCGCATCCCCCCGGAAAGGCTTTTAAATCAATTGCAATGGATATGAATTAACTACTCCTCAACCGTGTAATCCGTCAAGAAAAATCAACCGTTATAAGGAAAAGGAGTGCTTTGGGGTGAAAAAATGGAGTAGTGAGGCGTAAGGATTTGGTGTATGAGACGGGTGAAGGACTTTTATAAGGATGAAGTATGAATGATGAATTATGAAAAAATACCAGGCGACCCCGTCCGGTCTTTAAGGTCGCAAATCGCGACCTTAAAGCAACATATTCATTGAAACCCGATTAGTCCGTTCATCATTGTTTCAAGTCGTTGATTTTCTCCGCGATCCCCCGCGTCTCTGCGTGAGTTACCGGTTCCGGTAAAACTAAATGGGACGCAGATTAACGCAGATCTACGCAGATAACATCGAAAAAGCAAACCGGAAGTCTTTTTGCCTTTAAAATCTGCGTGTATCAGATTTGATCCGCGTCCAATCAAGGTTTCATGGCTTTATGTATTTTGCCACTTCACGGCAATAACCGTCCAGTTCCTCTTCCACGAAACGCCGGTGCGGCGCCGGGGCGAGGGTTACGTGTCCTTTGTTGATGACGATAGTCGTTTGCTTGGTGAAATGGGGGAGCAGCGATGCGGGTGTTACCTGGAGGGAGGAGCCGAGGACGAGGAGGAGATCGCACTCCGCGACCATCTCTTGCGCCTCGACTATCGTGTGGACCGGCTCGCCGAAGAAGACGATATCCGGTTTGAGCACGCCATTGCAGGCGGGGCAGAGAGCAACCGGCGCGCGCGGGGAGTCGCGCATCGCTTTATCCCACCAGTCATAAGTCAGATCGGCGCAATGCTTGCCGCAACCGTGACAGGTGGCGGCGCGATAGGAGCCGTGCAGTTCCACGACCTTTTGCGACCCTGCCACCTGGTGGAGGGCATCGATATTCTGGGTGATGACTGCTTTGAGACGCCCCTGTTGTTCTATAGCTGCGAGGAATTGATGGGTAAAGGTTGGCCCGGTATTTTTCATCAGGTCGATGAAGTCGCGTGAAAAGTCGTAAAAGAAGCGGGGATCGCGGGAAAACCAGTCAATATCGAAGACCTTCTCCGGGTCGTATTGACGCGTAACATACAGCCCCCGCGGACCACGGAAATCGGGGATGCCGGCTGCCGTGGAAACGCCGGCTCCGGTCAGGACCACTACCGCTTTTGAGAGTTTGATCAGCCCAGCGCAGCCGGCGGGGTCAATATCGCAGCGAGTATTCATCTTAAGACCCAACAAAGCCCGATTAGATAATTGCACCCTCCCCCAGCCCTTCAGGCCCTTTGGGTCCTCCCACTTGTGCGCCGTAGCGCTTCAGCGCGCAGGCCCATCGAAGGGAGGGGGGCCTACCTGATGCTACCTAAATCCCCTCTCCCCTCGGTGGGAGAGGGCTAGGGAGAGGGGAAATCCCTTGCCGATAGTCTCCCCGATCAGTTCATCGAGCTTTCGACAGAGCCTTTCTACACCCTCCGCGACTTCCGGATTCAATCCTTCTCCGAGCTCGGCTGGAGGTATGATTGTGACCCCCCAGACCTCCCAGGCGGGAAAGGGATCGACGATCTTGAGCGCTTCGAGTGTCTGCATCACCGCGGCGATATCGGTCTGATGGAAAGAGGGGGCAAAGGCGCGGCGGGTTTCGCCCATGCGGACGACCTCGCCCGGTTGTTCCCCGCTGACGGCGTCGACGAAAATGAATCTGTCGGCGCTATCGAGGAGATCGGCGATCTCGAAATGGTCGCCTTCAATGGTATGAAAGAAAACGTCCGGTTCCCCGCCCCAGCGCGTTTCCAGCCGGCGGACCGCCTCCACGCCGGCGCCGTCATCCCCTGCCAGGGTATTGCCCACGCCGATGATGGCGAGCAGCCGTTTATCCGATCTCATGGTCAATACCGCTCGAAGGTAAAGCAGGTGGAAGGCTGAAGAGTGAAGAATGCGCTCATTTCAATAGCATTTCACTTCGTAGGAACACTCCGTAGCGCCGCGCTCCGCCTTCATCAACCGCAGCCGGGCATTTCCCATCTTGCCGATGTAGCCGCTCAGATAATAGAAAAAGAGGGTGCAGAGTTCTTCTCCCAACGGGATATTCTCCCGTTTGCACAGATCCCGGATAAAGCACCCCTTCACCGTGAAGGTCAGCTTGTCGTCACCTTCCAGTTTCGGCACGATTTCCCAGGTGGGCGCAAACTGCTCCCGCGCCAGTTGCAGGGCCTCTTCGAGCGATTGACATCTCTGGTAACGGGGCAGTTGGCCGGCGAGGGTCCGGCCTGCCAACGTCCCGACCGAGGGGAGCCCGCTCCCCAGGGTCTGTTTGAAGACCGTGGCCACGGACAAAAGTCTTACCCCGAGGTCCGTCAGGGCACTTTCCCAATGCTCCTTGTCCTGCGGGATATTGGGGGCGCGCCAGGAATCGGCCTTTATCCCCGCGGCGAGTTTCAGGGCATAGGGATCGTGGTAGTAAGACTCGGAGAGAGTGACCCCTTTATGATCTATCGCGGTTGCGGGGCATATTTCCGCACACCCCAGGCAGCCGAAGCACTCTTTCGGTTCCACTACTTCGGCTACGCTTTTCTCGTCGTTGAACGCAAAGACCCCGGTTTGACAATAGTCGACACAGAGGGTGCAGCCAACGCAGGCCTTCTCATCGATGGCGATTTCAATCATCTGCAAACCTCCTTGAAAGGGTCCGGACGACCGCCCCTTCATGGCGTATCAACACCTCCATCGGCATGCGCCCCGCTGTGTGCGTTGCACAGGAGAGACATGGATCAAAACAGCGCAGGGCGAATTCCATCCCATTCATGAGCTGGTTGTCGTTTTTCATCGGATTGAAATGCCTGGCCACGGCAGTGATGGCGGAATCGATGGCATCGTAGTTGTTCTGGGTGGCGACGATGAGGTTGGCCTCCTTTATCCGGCCTTCGGCGTCCGCCGTATAGTCGTGGATGAGGATGCCGCGCGGCGATTCCACCATTCCCACATATCTACCCTCACGGGGTTCCGCGCCCACCCGCAGCGTACCTTCGGCAAGCTCTTCAGCCGCGATCTCGACCATCCTCTCGGCGCAGTAGAGCATCTCGACCAGCCTGGCCTCGATGTAATCCAGGGCCGACAGCCTTGGCCGGCCCTTGCCGTGAAACTCCTGAAGCGCGGCATTAGCCCTCGGGGTCCGGAAAGTGTCGTTTACATTGAGCCGCGCTAGAGGCCCCACAAAGTAGTTGATTTCCTGCGGCCCCCTGAGGTGTACCGATTTCATATAGGAAGCGGGCATCACGTGCTCGATGAGATGGTCCGCGTAATCGGCCGCGGAAAAACGCCGTTCCGTCTCTCCCTGGCCGTTGACTACTATCGCGTCGCCTGCCAGGAAATCCACCACCCCTTCCTTGGACAGCGCCATGGAGCGGGGAGGGAGGAGCGCGACCTGGCGGAGTTCTTCCAGCGCTCCAAGGTGCTCCCTGACCCTGGGGAGAACCTCGTCGAGGATGCCGAGCGCTTCTTTGCCCCACCCGGCGATTTGTTCCAGTTTTTCCTTGCCCGGACGTGACGCCATGCCACCCGGAATCGCCGTTACCGGATGGATCCCGCGGCCTCCGACAATCTCCACGGTCCGCTGGCCGATGCTTCTAAGCCGGAGCACTTTTTTGGCCAGCTCGGCATCGAGGTTCAGAAGGCTGAAAATATTTCTGCTCCCGGCCGGCGCATCGATCCCCATCAGGATATCGGGTCCGGCCAGAAAAAAGGTGCTGAGGGTGTGGGAGTGGAGGATGTGCCCCAGGTAGAGGAGCTCCCGCAAAAGCCCGGCTTCTTCCGGCGCCTTGATCCCCAGGCCGTTTTCAATGGCAATGACCGAGGCAAGATGATGGGCGGCCGGACAGACCCCGCAGATCCTGGCGATGATCTGGGGCATCTTGAAAAGCTCCATCTTCTCCACCAGCTTCTCAAATCCGCGGATCTCCAGGACCTGCAGATGTCCGCTTGCAACATTACCGTTATCGTCAAGGTCAAGCACGATTTTTGCGTGCCCCTCAAGCCGGGTTACCGGATTGACGGTGATCGTTTGCGCCATCTTTAAATTCTCCTTGCTTGTGCGGGCGACCAGCCGGTCGCCCCTACGTTCTAACCTGCTGCAGCCTCTTCCGGCGCATCGCCGGCCCACTCCCGCATCTCCAGGGTCGGCTTTTTATAGATTACCGGAGATGCGAGGCAATAGGAATAGAACGTCTTCGCCTCTTTCTCGATATAGGTCTTCAACTCTTCGGCCGGGATGCCGAGAAGGAGCCCCATCCTTTTTGCGAGGAGATTCCTGATGTCAAGCTGAGGTTCGGATACGATGTCAAGCGAAGGCCCGTTGCAGCCGGTGCATGCGATTCCCGCGCCGGTGCATGGCGTAAGGCAACGGTTCAGCGTGACCGAGCCGAGGCAGATGACCCCCTGGCTCAAGAAACAGATTGTGTCGTCATCCGCTGTGACCGCCCCCTTCTTCAACCGGACGCCTTCCCGTTTCACCATTTTTCTCTGGCAATCCGCGCAGACCGTTTTTCCCGTGAGCGGCAAAGAAGGCGCACCGAGCACCTTGGCGATGGCGGTGGCGATAAAGTATGGGTGGGGAGGACAGCCGGGGAGGTATAGATCGACATCCACCACTTCATCGACCGGGATCACCCCCTCCTCGAGTTTAACGGCATTGCTGTCGGGGCGTTCACCGCCGGCGTTGGTCGGTCCCTTGGCGTAGACCCGGTCGATGACCGCGTCGCGGCCGTGCAGCCAGCCGATTCCGGAAGGGCCGCCATAAACGGCGCAACTGCCGTAGGCGATGAGCGTTTTGACGCTTTTTCGCAATTTCAGCAGTGCTTCGCGGTCGTGCTCGCTGCGCACGGCCCCTTCCACTATTCCCACATCGGCGGGCGGATAATCCTTTTCGTCCATAAGCACGGGGATACGGACAAATTCCGCCATCTCCACCAGATTCAGGAGCTTTTCATGGAGATCGACTATTGCCACATGACAGCCGGAACAGCCTGAAAGCCATTCGGTAGAAATTCGCGCCTTCATTTTTTTGCCTCCCAGACCATCTCTTTCAGGCATGAGTTGGGGCCTGCCTGGATCGTCTCCAGCTTGACGCTGGTGTTGGGAATGACCTTCTCCATGGCGCCCGCGAAAACGCCGTGGGCCATCTGGCAGAGGGACAGTTTCTGCTCATGGGCAAACCTGAAGAGGGCGTTCCGGACCAGGCAGGTGTGAAAAACCAGCCGCACCTTCCGGGTTTCGCCATCCGTTTCCACGAGGTTCTCCCGTTTGCCCTGGAATAGATCGAATTCCCACATGATGCCGCGCTTCACTAGCGCCTTGTTCAGGATTTCCAGGGCCTTCACCGGGTCATCCGTCTGTTCGACATTGTCCACCGCCTCCAGCCCGAACTTTTTCCCTGCCAGAAAACAGATGGAGAGCGCCCCCTGCCCCAGGTTTTTCTCGGCGCCAAAAGCCAACGCTCCCGCAAAGCAGGCGACATTGTGCAGTTTCCGTATTTCATTTTCCATCTTACCGACTCCTTCATAAAGGGGCTTTATTCTCCCGGCATTGCCCGGCGAAGCTCCGTCCCCTTACAAAAATACTTCAATTTCAGGTATACGCTTTTTGATCTGAAGGCGGACATAGCCCAGATTGGCTTTTGGATCGGCAACTACCGCCAGAATCGTATCAAGCCCGACAAGATTCATAATGATCAGTCCGCCGGTAAACTCGACCATTCCCTGAGTCATGGCGCCGACATTGAGTTCTCTCCCCATGACCTCGGAAGAACCTGTCCCGGCGGATATGACAGCGCCTACGGTTTCGGTATCAAGGCTTCCCCTGTTGGATACGCCATCGATCACGAAACCGTCACGGGCAACGATAACGGCTGCATTGATGCCATCGACCTTTACCAATTCTCCCAGCACATCTCTTGTCTTTGCCATTTTGCTTCTCCCTGTAGTTGATCCTGCGTTGACACTTCTGCGGAGGAAAGAGGGGCATGATTATCAATTATAAAAAACAAGGAGCCTCATCTATTTGCGGATAGCGAAATAGTTGACGGACTCCTTAGCCCATTGCAATTAATTAATGTTTAATATATACCTGAGTAATTAGCAAGTCAATTTTTTAAGAAAAATTTTCTAAGAATGAGGGGTTTCAGTGGAGGCCTCTGGCTGGTCAGATTTCGACGATCATCTCTCCCGTTTTCGGGATAAGCTCGTTGAAGTAATGGATGGAGGCGAAATCTGTCGAAGCTCTTGGGGGCACGGTCGAGCTGAAGCGGCTCATGTAGATGAGGTGGGAGATGCCGAAAGCCTGGGCGGTGGCCAGGTTGGTTTCACTGTCTTCGCCGAGAAGGGTCCTGGCCGGGTCATAGGGGATAATCCGCTTGAGTCGCCCCCAGAAGGCAGCATCTTCCTTTGGCAGACCGAGGTCGTGGGCCGAGACTACCCCGGTAAAGTATGGCCCGAGGCGGGTCTTTTTCATTTTCAGGGAGAGGGTCTTGCTGTGGGCGTTGGTGACGAGGTATATCCCCTTGTCGTGCCGCTTCAGGAAAAGGAGGAAATCGACAACGAAAGGATGAACCGCGATAAGATGATCCACTTCCCGCTTCAGGAGCGGTATATCGAGGCCGAGCTTTTCCGTCCAGTAATCGAGGTCGGTCCAGTTGAGGGTGTTCTCCTGGGAGCGGAAGAGCCGGTAGAGAAGCTCCTTCGCTTCGCCAAGAGGGATGTTGCGGCTGGCCGCATAACGTTTCGGCACATGCTCGAGCCAGAAGTGGTCGTCGAAGTGACGGTCGAGCAGGGTGCCGTCCATGTCGAGAAGGACGGTGTCTATGTCGATCCAGTTGATGAGCATATAAAAACCAGCGGCTAGCGCTAGTATTTTCTCCACTATTCAGTCCATCAACGATTTACAGGGCCTTGTCTTCGATGAACGCCCGGATCGCCGCCTGGTCCGCATCGAGTACCGCGCAACGGGTCGGGAGTTTTTCGATCCCCGCCAGGGCTTCCGGATAAGGTGGCGCAATGCCGGTGGCCTTCTC